>Ga0206130_10000683_pt1 | contig 54537 bp, 50 predicted proteins | sample Helgoland_Spring_9_FD_148637 | JGI IMG/M metagenome (GOLD analysis project Ga0206130, IMG submission 148637) | Pelagic subsurface seawater microbial communities from Kabeltonne, Helgoland, North Sea - Helgoland_Spring_Bloom_20160512_1 | ecosystem: Environmental > Aquatic > Marine > Epipelagic ...
CTGATCGATCAGAAACCGAATCATGGCCGAGCCAATAAATCCGGCGCCGCCGGTCACGATAAACTTCATATTAAATTACCTTTAGGTTTCTAACGCAGTATACGCTTACGGGAACAGCTTCGCGTTCTTCAGAAATGACGCATTGGCGTCTTTTTCGGATAGATTCGGGGTGACCGAATCCAACGGCCATTCAATGGCAAGAACTGGGTCGTCCCAGCGGATGGCGTACTCATCGCCAGGGGTGTAGTAGTCAGTGCATTTGTAGACAAAGTCAGCTTCATCGGACAGCACCAGAAACCCGTGGGCAAATCCAGGGGGAATCCATAACAACTCTTTATTCTGTTCACTCAGCGTGCGCCCAACGTATTGACCGAACGTCGGTGATGACGCTCGGATGTCAACGGCGACGTCATAAACTGCTCCGCTGACCACCCTAACGAGTTTCCCCTGTGGGTGTTCATGCTGGTAATGCAGGCCCCGCAACGCGCCTTTTGCAGAGCGGCTGTGGTTGTCCTGAACAAACGTGAAGCCCGGCAGCCACGACGATCGAAAGGATTCAAACAGGTAACCGCGCTCGTCATCGAATACCCGGGGGGTGAAGACCTTGATGCCATCAATTTCCAGATCCAGTTCATTCATGGCAATTTGGACCCGGGCGAGTTAGACGAATCAAGAAGCTGAAGTAAGTACTCGCCATAACCACTCTTCACCAGTGCCTCGCCCAGTCGCCTCAGTTCATCGGCCGTAATAAATCCCATCTTATAGGCGATCTCTTCAGGACAGGCTATTTTCAGCCCCTGCCGTTCTTCGACAATACGGACAAAATTAGCCGCGTCCAGCAGGTGGGAATGTTGCCCGGTATCAAGCCATGCAGTACCGCGGGAAAAAACTTGTACGTCCAGGTCGCCGCGTTCCAGATACACCATGTTCAGGTCTGTGATTTCCAGCTCGCCCCTGGGGCTTGGCTTTAGTTTTTTCGCGATCTCGACAACATCGTTGTCGTAGTAATATAGCCCGGTGACCGCGTAGTGGGATTTTGGGTCGGTGGGCTTTTCTTCTATAGAAACTGCCTTGCCATGCTTGTCAAACGAAACAACACCATAATCCTGGGGGTTGCTGACGTAATAACCAAAAACAGTGGCGCCGGTCTGTTGGGCCGAGACTTCGGCCAGTAAACTGCTCATGCCCTGGGCATAAAAAATATTGTCACCTAAGATCAGGGTGACATTAGATGAGCCAATAAATTCTTCACCGATAATAAAGGATTGAGCCAGGCCATCTGGCGAGGGTTGTTCCGCGTACTGAAGATTGATGCCCCACTGACTGCCGTCCCCCAGAAGGTTTTTGAAGGCGGGCAGGTCGCGTGGTGTGCTAATCACCAGGATGTCTGTGATGCCTGACAGCATTAGCATCGACAGCGGGTAATAAATCATTGGCTTGTCAAAGACCGGCAATAGTTGTTTGCTGATCGACATCGTCAGGGGGTGAAGCCTGGTGCCTGATCCGCCAGCTAGGATGATGCCTTTTCTGTTGGTTTGCGCGTTCAAAAGTCGATGGCCCGTATTGGTAGGCCAGTGATTATAACGGCTTAGCACAAAAGGCCGCTATCCTTAAGTGAGTTTGGTCGAGTCTGGAGAAGCTGGTAGGCTATATTATCTCTTACTTTAGTGCGCCTGAATGCAGACCCCTCCCGTTGCAATTGGTGGTATAGGCGGTAGTGGCACTCGTGTGGTCGTCGAGATCCTGCAGGATCTTGGATATTACGTGGGTGACGACCTAAACCCGGCCCTCGACAATTTATTATTTACGCTGCTGTTTAAGCGTCGATCGTTGTGGCCGCCAGAATCTCATCGGCCTGAAATTGATGGCCTTTTAGCAATGTTTCTGGGCTTGATGACCGGCCGCCAGGAAGTTGGTGAAGCCGAGATGGGTCTGTTGAAAACCTGTGTTGCGGAAGTGACCGGTGAGCACAATTCGGCTTGGCGTGAGCAGCGATTGGCGATGATTTTTAGTCTGCAGGGTCAACGAAAGAAGCCTCGCAGGGATGTCGCCAGATGGGGCTGGAAGGAACCTAACACGCACATTTTTTTGCGTGAGTTAAACAACAGCATTCCGTCATTAAAGTATGTTCATGTGATGCGCCATGGGGTTGATATGGCGCTCAGTGTCAACCAGAACCAATTGAAACTTTGGGGTGAAGGGCTTCTTGGTCGCAAGGTGGTGGTTGCTCCCGGTGACTCGCTCCGTTATTGGTGTGCAACGCACCGGCGACTTTTAGCGATAAAAAAAGACATGCCAGAACGCCTATTGCTACTCGATTTTGACAAATTCTGCGAAGACCCGGGGGACGGGTTGCATAAGCTGGCACTTTTCCTTGAAATTGACGTGGCAGCGCCGATCAAAGAGCAGCTGTTGGCAAAGATCAAGGTGCCGAAAAGCTTAGGGCGTCATCAAAAAGTGGATAGAGCCCTGTTTGCGCAGGAAGACCTGGAATTTGTTCGCGAAATGGGGTTCGTTGTATAGCAACCAATTACCTCAACCGATGCGCAACCCGTGCTTGCGATAAAATATGATCGCCGATTTCACAAAATAAAAAATATGCTGAACACCCTTTGATGCGGCATCGCCGCCATAGTGGATGATCTTCATACCGGGGTAGTAGTCCAGATTGCCCAGTTTGCGCATCCTCAAACTAAGATCAAAGTCCTCGAAGTAGAGAAAGAAGTTTCCGTCGAACCCTTCACACCGTTGTAGGGGTTTTGTTCTTGCCAGAATGCAGCAACCACTAATCAGTTCAACAGATTTGATAATCTCAGTGGTGGGTAAGTCCCTGTATTCGTAGCGCATCAATCGGTCGTCGAACCGTTGCTTGAGGGTCTTGGTTGCGAATCCGCGCAGCGCCAGATCGAATACCGCGGGGTAACGTTTGCAAAGATGGGACGGGTCGCCCTGTTGCCCCTCGCTGTAGGGGCATATCATCACGGTATCCTGATGGTCCTCCAAGTACGAAAGCCCATTGATAAGCGATGAAGTTGATAGCAGCACATCGGGATTGAGGATAAGGTGGTAATCAGCAGTTGACGGCTTGATGCCCTGATTGTGTGCGCTGTAGCCGACATTGTCCTGATTGTTGATCAGGATGACCGGGAAGTCGTATGAAGCCTCGGCGATGACTTTCTGCAGAAGTGCTTCGTTGTTCCCGTTGTCAATCAGGGTAATACTGACGTTCCCCAATACTTGATGGCGTTGCGCGCCTATAATGGCGTTCAGCAAGCTGTTGAACACATCTTTGAAGGCTGGCATCAGGGGTGGAGCGTAAGTGACGAAGGAGACGCTTAAAGATACTGTCATGCAAAATATTATAAAGTGTAGGTGGCAGAAGAACGAGTGCGATTAGGCTTGAATTGAGCCAATTACGCTTAAAGCGCCATTAACGATAACATACGCGGATATGACGTCCCACAGTGTGAGTATGAGTGAAGTAAGCATGTTGTCGCTTGAAAGAATCCTGCTTAAGAATGGAGTCCTTAAGGATTCAGATCTTGCGCGTGCAGAATCCGCGATCAAAAACTACGGTGGCCAGTTGGAAGATGTCCTGCTGGGGCAGGGGGCCTGTTCGGAGGAAGATATTTTAGCGGCCAATGCTGAACTCTTCGGGGTGAAGACCTACCAGGAATGGTTGGCGGAAAACTCCCTCCAGCCTATCAGTGAAGTCACAAACGCCTATGACCTGGGGAAAAAGTGGTGGCAAGAACAGCAGGCGTTTCCACTTGTCGAAATAGACGACGTTATCTGGATTGCCACGACGGATGTAAAAGACAATTTTGTTCAAAAAGTGCTCGCCAGAAAAACAAGTAAGACGGTAGAAAGCGTCATTGTTGTAAGTCATGAGCTTCGACAGCTACTCGGCCTGTTTGAAGAGGTTGACCAGCATCTGTCGCTGGCGGCTGATGCCCAATCGCTTCGTGATTTGGCGACCGGCGCGCCGATCATTCATTTTGTGAACGACATTATTCAACGAGCGGTTGACGCAAAGGCGTCGGATATCCATTTCGAATCTTACCGAGGCGTTTTTCGTGTGCGCATCCGGGTCGATGGCGTGATGAACGAGATCGACCGACCCGGTATTGGTATGCAGGCGGCGATTGTTTCAAGATTAAAATTAATGGCTAATCTGGATATTTCCGAAAAGCGGTTACCCCAGGATGGGCGAATCAGGACAAGGGTTTCTGGCAAGGACCTGGATATAAGAGTAGCAACCACCCCCGGGGTAGCCGGTGAAAGCCTTGTGCTCAGGCTGCTGGACTCGGTCGATGGTGTATCAAGCTTATCTGAATTGGATATGTTCGGGGACCACCTGGAAACAACGCAGCAATTGCTAAAATCCAGTAGCGGCATCATTATCGTGACCGGTCCAACCGGTAGCGGGAAAACAACGTCTTTGTATGCATTTCTTAATGAGCTGATTGGTGATGAACGTAAAATCATCACCGTCGAGGACCCGGTCGAATACCAAACGCCCGGCATCACACAGATTCAGGTTCATTCGGAAATCGGCCTGAGCTTTGCTTCAGTATTGCGGTCGGTGCTTCGTCAGGACCCGGACATTATTTTAGTCGGCGAGATAAGAGACAGAGAAACGGCAGAGACGGCGGTGCAGGCTGCACTGACAGGACATTTAGTGTTGGCTACACTTCATACTAACGATGCCGCCAGTGCTTTTGTTCGGCTTATGGACATGGGTGTTGAAAGTTACCTGTTGGCGACGTCGGTCATCGGGGTGATGGCCCAGCGTTTGGTTCGAAAATCCTGCCTACACTGTAAAAGTCCTGACCAAACCGGGCCTGCTCAGGCAGCGGCCCTGGGTTATGCAGAGCATGAGAAAAACTGGCCGGCGTTGTCGGTCAACAAGAACTACGCTGAGTCTGAAGGGTGCCCGGTCTGTATGGGCACCGGCTTTGCAGGGCGGCGATCTATCTTTGAGATGTTCGCGGTTAACGACACCATGCGGCACATTATATCGACCAAACCAGAGCAATTATCGGCTCACCTGGCTGAATCGGGGTTTCGGCCATTAAAAGAAGATGGCATGTTAAGAGCCGCCGCTGGTGATACCACTATTTCGGAAGTCCTGCGGGTGGCAGGATGAAACATTATCACTACACGGGCAACGGCGATCAGGGGGCACAACTTCAGGGCTGGTTAATGGCGGTCAGTCGTGACGATGCTATTGCCCAACTGCGCAGCCGGGGTGTTCATCCTTACGCGGTAAAGCCCGGGCCTGGACATATCCCGCTTAAAGTCGATGAAGATGAGTTACTGGTTTCTTTACAGGAACTGGCCAGCCTAAGACGTAGCGGTATGGCCATCGACGAGGCCGTCGCGGCGGTTGTTGAGACCGCCGAAAGTCATTCGCTGGTGCGTGCCTGGCAACAGGTTCATCAAATGGTTCGAGCGGGTTCATCCCTGTCCGATGCCTTTGCTTCAGTTCCAAATGCGTTTCCCGGATATTCAGTGCCGCTAATCAAGTTGGGTGAGGCGAACGGTGAATTGGCAGAAGCGGTGTCCTTGGTAGCGAATCGGTTTGAAGAGGAATCGTCACTGAGAAGTGAAGTCAGAGCGGCGCTGACATATCCAGTATTTCTTATTGTGGTCAGCCTATCGGTTGTGCTTTTTATGTTCGTCTCAGTGGTTCCCCAGTTTGGTGACATTGTGGCAGACAGCCCCGAAGAAATTGGTGGCTCGATGAAGGCGCTGCTTGTGGTGTCGAACGTGCTGCTCGATTTTGCCTGGATATGGACATCACTCGCGGTGCTTCTTCTTGGCGGCACGGTGTATCTGTGGCGGCAAGGTAAAATACAATCGGTAATCTGGGTTTCACTTCGGCGGTTGCCCGGCATTGCGGCCGTGGTAGAAGCCTGGGAAGTCATCCAGTTTTGCAACAGCATGGGACATTTGTTGGCCGGCCGGGTGAGCGTACTTGATGCGATTCAGTTGTCAGGAGAATCTATCAGCAATGAACATCTGCAGAAGAAACTGGTAGGCGCCTGCGATTTAATTCGTCAGGGCGAATCACTGGGGCGTGCGTTATCAGCCGTAGACGTTTTCCCCAAGCTGGTTGTGCAAATGGTGGCAGTAGGTGAAAAGTCTGCCCACCTGGCCAGGGCAATGGAAGAAATTTCAAAACTGTACACACGGCGTATGCGGGAAAGTATTCGCAAGACCTTGTCCGTTTTGGAACCGGCAGTCATTGCGGTTATGGGTATTGTCGTTGGCTTTATCATTATCAGTTTGTTGACCGCCATTATTTCAGTCAACGATATCCCACTTTAATCTGACAGGCGATTTGGTTTGATGAACAAAAAACTTTTGAACGGCTTTTCCCTCATGGAGATGTTGGTTGTGTTGGTGCTGATGGCGATGCTGGCTGGCCTTGTAGGTCCCCGGTTATTCCAGAAAGTCGGTTCCTCAAAAATAAAAATCGCACAGGCGCAGATCGAGCTGCTGACTTCTGCGCTTGATACCTATCGCCTGGATGTGGGCCGATATCCAACAACTGAACATGGGCTGGCGGCGTTGCGAAAGGAACCAGATGGCGTAAAGAACTGGGACGGGCCTTATCTATCAAAGGATGTGCCGCTGGACCCCTGGCGAGTTGCCTACCTTTATAAAGTACCCGGCAAAGAGGGGCCTTTTGCGCTTTACACCTTTGGCCTGGATCAGGCGCAAGGTGGTGTTGATGAGGACCAGGACGTTGGTGCGTTCTAGGGGAATTGGCGACCGCCGGGCTGGGTTTACGCTAATAGAGCTGCTGGTCGTTCTGGCGATTGCAGCAACGATCGGGGGCCTGGTTGGCCCTAATCTATGGCAAAGTTATCAGCGGGCCAATGAACGCCTGCTAGTGATTAATTACGCGCAAGACGTTACCACCGTGCGGCGGGGTCTGATGCAAACTAAGCGCTCTATTTTCATCGCCGAAGACGAACTGACAATGCGTAAGTTGAGCGCCGAGTTTCCAGCGATACCCACGGGTTGGACAATTGTTGCGAACACGGAACTCTATTTTTTGCCTACCGGCGTGACTACCGGCGGCCAAATAGCGTTTGAGTCGCCGACAGGTCGCCGCTGGAAGCTACGCCTTGGCGTCCTGGACGGTAAGGCCGACATCGACTTGCAATGAAATACCCTCGGCCCCGTCAGACAGGTTTTACGCTGATTGAGGTGCTGGTCGCGTCGGCGATTGGCCTTGCGTCGATGGGGCTGCTGTTAAGCCTGTTCGCGGGTAGTCTTGACCGTATGTCCCGCGTCGAGATGCAATCGCAACGATTGATTGTTGAAAAAGAAATCGTTGGGCGTCTGTCATTAATTAATCCTGCACAGACACGGTCAGGTAAGGGAAACCTTGGCAAGTGGGCCTATGTTTGGCGTTCGCAGCCCTTGACCGAATTTAGGGAAACCTCGGCTTACTTTCTGAGTGAGTCGGCGGCCACTGAGGTCGCACTTTTTACGATCAGTATCAGGTTGAGTACAGCCAACAAAAAACCAGTCGATATAGAACTTCAGCGGTTAGGTTGGCGCACGTGAATAAGCCTGGGTTGCGATATCGCCGGCTACGTGTGAGGGGCTTTACCCTGGTGGAGATGCTGGTAGCGCTCTCGATTTTTTCAATGCTGGTGGCTGTATTGATGGCCGGTTTCTCTCAGGGGCTTTCACTTTGGGAAAGGGGCAATGCCAAGAGCACGCATTGGCTATCACGGCAGCACCGTCATGAACTGCTTAGGCAGCTATTTATTAACGCTCGATTAGCGGATTATCGTGGTGAACGCAGGTTTAGTCACGCGCATTTTGTGGCTGACGAAACTCAGCTGGAGTTTACGTCAAGGGCCCCTATTCTGGATCTTAACGGCCGGGTTCGGCCTGTTCGTATGGTTTTGCAGCCTGGTGACGACGGGTTGTCAGATATCTACTATCAGGAAGCGGGTCGGCATAACGATCAAGGAAGAGGTATCCGTTGGGAAAAAGACCGGCGTGTCTTGCTGCTTCAGGATATTCGAAAGCCTGCGTTTAGGTACCTTGCGCCAGCGTTCCCTCTGCCTTCTGAGTTGTATTTGGGGGAGTTGACCAATGAAGATCAACTTAGATACAGGGACAACCGGGAGTGGCTTGGCTGGTATGACGCTTCAATCCTTTGGCGTCCACCGGTGATGGTTGAGTTGAGCTTCACCGACCAGCAGGGCGATGCACAGGTCTGGTCTTTTAGGCTACCAACCGAAAAGGATGCCTGGTCTTTGATGGGGGCACTTGATGAATACTAGCCGCCGCACGGTTAATGGCTTTGCCTTACCACTGGTGCTGATCATATTGGCGTTACTGACAGCGCTTTCGTTTGGCCTGACACGGCTGGTCTCCGCGAACATGGGGTTATTGCAAGAGCGCAAAACCGAATGGGCTGAAGAATTGCAAGTGCGCGATGCGCTTGATAAGGCGGCCCATATGTTGCTGGTGGGCAAGTATGATCCAAAGTCAGTTAACGTCGGGTCGGCGACCCTGCCATTAAACGGCGCCCCGGCAATGATTGGTGGGCTAACGGTGCGAGTCCAAAGCTGGTCTGGGCTTTATAGCTTGTCTTTGATAGGTCACCAAAACACCAACGCCGTCTTTCGGCAAATGATGGACAGTAAAAGTGCCCAGCAGCTTAGTGCGGAGCTGAGTGATTGGATTGATGAGGATACCCGAAGGCGCTTTCGTGGCGGCGAGGGGGCTGATTATGCGACAAAAAAAATGGCGCAACGGCCTAGAAATGCGCCCCTTAGAAGTATAGATGAGTTGTTGGAGTTGCCCTCGGTCACGCCAGACATGATGAATGGAGGCGACAACACGCCTGGGTTCAGGGACATTTTCCTGGCAGGGGGAGAAGATAATTTTGATCTGGGCACCGCCCCTGATATTCTGGTTGGCGCGGTGTTGGGGCTGTCGGGCGGTACCGCCAGTGAAGTAATCAAGGCAAGAAAAGCGGGAGACTGGTCAAAGGTTCGCTTTTTGGTTGATGAAAACCACTGGGTCTTTAACGACCACCCGCCGTTTTATAAAGGGCGAAATTACCGGCTGGAGTTTGAGAACAAACGTGGTGTTACTTCCAGAGTACAAATGAAGCTAACGCCTTACGATCCACAAGGTTTGTACGCCATTATCGATTGGCAGGTACCTGATTACCCTTATGAGTAGCTGGTCTGAATCAAGAGTTGCCCGTGAACTGAGTAAACTCAGGGAGCGGTGGTTTCCGAAAATACTGATCGAAATAAAGGCGTCAGGGTTACAGTACTCACTGTACCAGGACAGTAACTGGGTGGTTGTCGATAGCCTGCCGGAAACGCACAGCGTCTTTGAACAAAAAACGCTCTTGATACCAGATGCCGTAAGTTTTTTTAAACTGCGAAGGTTTCCGGTTGAGTCAGTGTCCAAGCAAACCCTAAACGAAGCGATCGAGCTTGACCTGGCTAGATGGTCGCCATGGCAGGAAGGCGTTGAGTTTTACTATTGGCCAAAGCGCAGTGGTGATCACTGGCAGGTCGCTGTCTGGGTTTGGCAGAGTGACTATATGCCTACTGTAACCCCGGGGTTGGGGGCTAAACCGACCCATGTGATACCTGAACGTGCCTGGAAGCTTGCCGCGCTGGATACAGAAGAACCGGACTTTATTTATATTGATGGCGGTGAAGGCGAAAGCCGGGTCTACGCAGAGGTAGCGAAAGACTTTGCCACGCTGCGGATTGTCGATATCAACAATGCAACGGACGCAAAGCGCTTCAAGACATCGCTAAGGGCAGCGTCCGCCCCTGTTTATGCTGCGGCACAAAGTAAAAGCACTGCGTTACTTGGGGAAAAGCTTAGGGAGCAGCCTTGGGAACAGCCCGCGAATTGCCTAACGGCTCAATATTCGCTACCGGACCCATCGGCCCTGGCCGCCGGGCGGCAAGCAGGCATTAGTGATTGGTCTGACCCTTTTGTTTGGGCCCGGCCAACCGGCGCGGTTGCGGCGCTATATGTCTGTTGGTTGTTGGCTGAAGGGTTAGTACTGCTAAAGCAAGGCGACGAGGTGCTGGAGTATTCTTCCCAGGCCAGTTCAGCGTCAATAGAAGTGCTGGATGCAAGGGCTGAAGTCGAGCGAATTAATGGCCTGCTAGCGCAAATTGACCGGATGCGTGCTAACCAGTTGAATTTGGAGTCCATACTCGCGTCACTTAGCACGACATTGCCGAACAATGCCTGGCTTGGACATATCGAATACCGCGGTGACGATGGCGGTTGGTTGGAGTTCAGCGGAAAATCGGAACAAAGCTCAACGCTAGCGGCGGTGTTAGAGCAAATACCAGAGGTACAGCAGGCGATGTTTCTGACGGATATCCGCAGAGATAAAAGAACAGGGCTTGAACCGTTTAAAATACGCCTCAAACTTGCTGTGAAAGAACAATGATGGGAGCTTGCTGATGGACATCCAACAGGCTTTGTTGGCCGGGAAATGGACTGAAATCAAATCCCAATCAGATTCGCCCCTGGTTAGGTGGAGTGTCCTGGCGATTGCGGTCATCGTTATTTGGGTATGGGTGTTGGAACCATTACAAACCTGGACAACGGACCTGCAAGCACAGGTTCAAAGGAACGCCGACAAAGCAACTCGGCTGCTGGCGCTTGAAAAAAACATAGATCACTGGTTAACCGCGCAACAAGAGGCGCGACTTGCCCTTGCCGACGCCGAGAAAGCCATGTTTGTGTCTTCAAGCAATACGCAGTCGCAGGCAAGTATTCAAAGTTTGCTGCTGGCGTTAGCGGAATCACGAGGCCTTAATCTTGAATCACGGAAGCTGATCGAGGCCGAGGTAATGCCGCCAATCGGTACCCGTTTGGGCATTGAAGTCGGCTTGAGGGGTGATCTGGTGGATCTGCTTCATTTCGTGGATGACGTGAGTCGCAATGAAAAGCTGTTTGTCATTGACCGATGGCTCATACAAATGGAACGCAACAAAAAAGCGTATGCCCGGTTTACGCTCGCCGGCCTTCGGCCGGGCGCTATAGAGGTGCAGCCCGATGAGTAGGGTAAATCAGGGCTTTCTGTTGCTTTTAGCAATGATCGCAGCGGTCACGGTGCTTCGGCTTGTTTTACCCTATGACCTTTCTGCGACGCAGAGCATTCTGCCACAGATTTACTCGCTGCAAAAAAAAGACAATGCAGAACAATATCTTACTGATATATTGGCGCACAATCTTTGGGATAAAAGCCGAGGGGCCTTGGTGGCTGCCAGCAATGGCGCGCAGCGTGGTCAACTTTCTGCGGATGCGTTACAGGAACAGGCACGTCAGGAACAAGCGCTTCAGGAACAAGCGGCATCGGCACTTATCCTTGTGGGTGTCTCTAAAGTTGAGGGAATTGCTGTCTTCAAATCCACCCAAGGGATTAAGCGCTACAAGACGGGTGCACTGCTCCCACAGGGTTCGCGACTGGAAGAAGTGCTTGAGTACGGCGTGCTAATGTCGAAATCGGGGAAAAATGAACAGCTTTACTTGTTTGGTAAAAATTAGAAATTGGATTGCGGGCACCACGCTGCTGCTGCTGGTACACAGCTGCGCGAGCGCGCCCTTTGTCCTGCCTGAACACCTGGATCCAGTGGCTTTGGAATCCAAGGATAAGCCCACGCAGGCAGTAGAAACGGTTGAGTCAACCTTGGCACCACCGCGAAAGCTTCCTGCACTCGACATTTCGAATTGGTCCGTTGAAGCGGATTCCAAGTGGCAAAAATTAGGCCTTGGTGACCAGGCGACAGACCTGAATGTTGAGTCTATGCCCCTTAATGAATTTATTCAGGTCGCGTTAGGCGACGTGCTGGCGCTGTCTTTTAGCGTGGATCCCGCTGTTCAGGCGATGGACGCGCTGGTCACGCTGCGAATAAGCAGGCCGATGGCGGCTCGACAATTGCTGGACACTATCGAGCAGGTGTTGGCCGGCTACCAGGTGGGTCTGTCGATGGATGGCGGTGCGCTGGCGGTACTTCCCGCCAGCAAGCTGACGGGTGTTGCGCCGACGTTTGTCGGCGCGCAGGCTAGATTTTCGATGCAGCAGGGTAAAATCATGATGATTATTCCCCTGAAGTATTCTAACCCTAGCGAGGCGATGCGGTTCGTGCGTCATTTCATCCAGTTGGGCACCAATGCGTCGATTGATACGGTTAGTCGGTTGAACGCACTGGTCGTTATCGGCGATGCCGCGGAGCTTCAGCGTTTTCGCTCAGTGGTTGAAATGGTAGACCAGCCCTCCATGTCCGGGCGCTCGGTACAAATCTTCCGCCCAATCTACTGGCAGGCCAGTGAAATAATTCAATTGTTGAAAGACACCCTAAAGACTCAGGGGGTGCTAATTGCCGAAACAGCAACGGCGCCGGGCATTTATGTGTCCGAGGTTAAGCACCTTAACTCGCTGTTGGTTGCTGCGCCGGATGAAGCGCTTATCGATTGGGTAGATGATTGGATTAGTGCGCTGGACACACCAGATGTGGCAGGTGATACGCTCAGGAGCTTTGTGTACTCGGTAAAACATAGCACAGCCGATGAACTGGGTGCTGTGGTAGCACAAGTGCTGGGTGGATTTAATGCGGCCGATTCTCAAGGGGACACCCGGGGTGATGATGCCGCGGATCCCGGTTCACAAAGCGCCCCATCGGCGTTGGGGGCTGCTGGCCCAGGCCTTAGAATGGTGCTTGACGAGCCGCATAATGCCCTGGTGTTTGTCGGCAGCGCAGGATCTTACAAGGCGATTTATCAGTTGCTAGAGCAGATAGATGTCCCCGCTAAACAGGTGCTGCTTGAGGTTACGGTGGCCGATGTCACGCTGGAAAAAAACACCCAGCTAGGGGTCGAATGGCGGTTTAAGGGCTCAAGCGGCGGTATGGATGCTGTAGGAAGTACCCTCGGCGGCGTCGGTTTGGGCGGCGGTGGTTTTACTTATACGGCGTTTGACGATGCCGGCGGTATACGGGCCCAAATCAACGCGCTGGCGACCAACGGCGATGCGCGTATTTTATCAAGTCCCAGGCTGCTGGCGGTGGATAACGAAGAGGCGAAGATCCAGGTGGGCACCCAGATCGCGGTGATCTCTTCTGAAAACACCAGTGATTCGGTAGACGGCATCATCCGCAGTTTTACTTACGTGGACACGGGGGTTATTTTAAGTTTCACCCCCACCGTGATGGCCGGCGGCCAGGTTCGTCTGCAGGTGAGCCAGGAGGTCAGTGTCCCGGGTCCATCGCTGAATAACACGCCGCCAATCAACACGCGTTCCGTTCAAACAACGCTGATAGCGCAATCCGGCAGGACCGTGATGATTGGCGGATTAATATCAACCACCGATTCGATAAGCGATCAAAAGGTCCCGCTGTTCGGCGATATCCCCGTGCTGGGGGCATTGTTCCGCGGGCGCGACGTGGTGGAAAATACCACTGAAATGGTCATTTTAATCACCCCGCACATCATAGAATCGTCTTTACAACTGGAAACGTTAACTGAAGCGTTCAGGAAGAAAGGCGGTTGGTAGGCGCAGGGTTCGTCTGTGGTGTTGAGCAAGGAACATCAAGCTACCTCAAGCTACCTCAAGCAAAACTAAAATATTAAGGCAAACAATAGGGCCAGGTGTTGATGGATGCTTCATTTTTTTATTATGATTTGCAAGTACCATGCTCAACATTGTCGGATAAACTCCGACGAACGGGCTATCTTCTATAGGACAACGTTGTTGACAGGGGGGCTATGGTTATCTAATATCCGTCTAGCCGTCTGAGCAGATGGCGAGAATATGATTCTCGGGAATCAAGATCAATCAGGTACACAAATTAACTTCTTTCGAAAAAAACAGGATATTTCAAATGAAACTTCTTAAAAAAACACTGGTAGCGGCAGGTATCGCTACTGCAGTATTCGCCACTGGCGCTGCTCAGGCTGCTACTATCAACAATCCTAGTACGGCATTGGCGCCAGCGGCTGGTAAGGCAGTGACTAATGAATCAGTTCTAACCGTAATTACGCCGGCTGATACAATAGTAACACTGGGAGCAGGCGAGTCACTGAGCATTGATGATTCAGTTACTTTCACGCTAAATGCTGGGACATTCGGGACGATAGCGGGCGGTAATCTGACCGCAGGTCCAGCTAACGGCGAAACGTATGCACTTGTTTCTGGTGGTGCAGGTTCAAACTCCGCTACCTTTCGAGTGACTGGAGCCCCGAGCGCCGCTGCAGCTGTGTTGACGCTTTCGGGACACACTATTACAGGAACAGGTGTGGCTGCTAACTCATCGATTTTGGTTACCGTTGATATGAGCGGTTTTGTTGGTGGTGCGGCGACAGCATTGTATGGCACGCCAATCACGCAGATAAACACGTCGTTGGTACCAGCAATGGCAGCTGTTGTGACTGCAGCTGGAACAGCAGGTGTATTTGATGTTGCGAATGGATTCACAGCATTAACCGCAGGGACCGGTAATACTGTCGCTGGCGTAAGTACGTTTAATGGGCTTGCAGATGTTACGACCACAGCCAGCGCTGCGGCAGTTGTTGGTAACAATACTGCCGGCGTTCCGGCTGGTGTACCAGACCCCGCAGCTACATTGATTGCAATATCGGGACCAATGAACGGGGTGGCGGGCATCGACTCGCCAAATACCAATGCGACGAACGCACTCGGTGTCTTGGCAGCTCCCCCGGCAACTGGTTTCGGTATTGATGTAGGCAGCAACACGGCTTGGGGAACGCAGATTGGAACCGGAGCAACCGCTATAACAATCTCCTTTGACGGCACAACGTCTTATGATGTGTCCAGCTATTCCGCGACCGTTTCAAGGCTGCCAGATGTTGCTAACGGTTACGGCGCTAACGCAAATATCGGCAGTGGGTCTCTCTTCAGCTTTACTCGTAACGGTACTGCGTTTACGTCTAACAGCGTTGGCGCATTGAACAAGCTGACCATTACTGATCGAAGCGGCGGCCTGGGTGGAACGGGCGCCGACGGTGGTATAGCGATCAGCGCGTTTGATGCAGCGGGTAATGCAGTAACATGTGGTGCGGGTTTGGTGATTCCGAATGTACCAAACAACGGTACTGTAACCGTGCAGGGCGCAGACATCCAAGACAATTGCCCAGGTGCTAAGCGTATTGAAGGCATAGTGAACTCTACAAACATCTATGTCTCTAACACCAAGAAGACAGAAGATGGCGCGACTTCACAGTCTGGATCAAGCAATGAGGCGCAAGTAGACATCTAATTCGGCAGGGTAGGGTTTAGTTTCGGCTAACCAATATCTCTAATGAAGTAGTTAAGGCCCGGTTTGGAAACAAGCCGGGTTTTTTTTATCCCTAAATAAATGGCTAGGTTGATTTAATTCTTGCTGATATCTGTCCACCTTCCTAAAACTGCAGGCAGCAGTTTCCACGCTTCGCTGGAAACCTATTTCGGCAATGCGCTGGTATTAGACTACGCCGACCGCCCGATCAATCAGTCACCGCTAACCCGCAAGGCGGCGTCGCTTAAAGCGTCTTTTCAGCTGGCTTATCGCTACCGCGATACGGGTGTGGTATGCATCCATGGTCACTTTTTGCCACTCAAATACCGATGGATAAGCACCCCGGCAGGGCAAAAGTATGTCGTCTGGTTGCGTGACCCTATTGAACGGTTAGCGTCGCACTACTACTACTGGGTCAGAGATTACAATCCGAAGACCGCTGGCAAACTGCGAAGGCGCATGGTGGAGGAACAATGGACGCTGGAGCAATTTTGTTTTTCCAAAGAGATGCGTAATATTTACACCACGTTTTTCTGGGGCTTCCCAATCAGTCGTTTTGACTTTGTAGGGATTACCGAAAACTACGCATCGGACCTGAGTTACTTTGCGGCGGAAATATTGGGTAGTGAACTGCCCATGTCCGCGGCTAATGTAAACCCGCAAAAAACAACGGACCGTTACGTTGAAGACGAACACCTAAGATCCAGGTTGGAACAATTCCACCAAAAAGATATGGACCTCTATCGGGATGCACTCAGGGTTTCCAATGGCCGAAAGTGATGTCGAAAGCCTGACATGGGTGCACTGGTAGTGAGTTGCGCCGCCTGGGCATCACTTACAGCGATGCTTTACAGATGTCCGAGGTAGGTAGATACTACCGCATTTTCCGACTAAAAAATGACTCAAATGAAAGCCCTTAAGAAAGCGCTAGTAGTGCTAGGTACCGCAATCGCGATATTCGCCACTGGCGCTGCTCAGGCTGCGGCTATTAATAATCCCAGTACGGCATTGGCCCCAGCGCCTGGTAAGTTGGTGACCAACGAGTCAGTTCTAACCGTAATTACGCCGGCTGATACAGTAGTAACACTGGGAGCAGGCGAGTCACTGAGCATTGATGATTCAGTTACTTTCACGCTAAGTGCTGGGATATTCGGGACGATAGCGGGCGGATCACTGACCGCAGTTCCAGGCAACGGTGAAACGTATGCACTTGTTTCTGGTGGCGCAGGTTCAAGCTCCGCTATCTTTCGAGTGACCGGAGCCGCGAGCGCCGCTGCAGCTGAGTTGACCCTTACCGGACACACTATTACAGGAACAGGTCTGGCTGCTAATACAACGGTTTTGGTTACCGTTGATTTGAGTGGTTTTGTTGGTGGTGCGGCGACAGCATTGTATGGCACGCCAATCACGCAGTTAAACACGCAGTTGGAACCAGCAATAGCAGCTGTGGTGGGTGCAAATCCAACTGTAGGTGTATTTAGTGTTGCGTCTGGATTCTCAACATTAACCGCAGCGACCGGTACTGTTATCGCTGGCGAAAGTGTGTTGAATGGGAGTGCAACGGTTACGACCACAGCCAGCGCTGCGGCAGTTGCTGGTAACAATACGGCCGGCGTTCCGGTTGCTTCACCAGATCCCTCGGCTACATTGATTACAATATCGGGGCCAATGGTCGGGGTGGCGCGAATCAACTCCGCAAATACTCAAGCGACGAACGGACTCGGTATCTTGGTGCCAGTCGTCGTAGGGCCCCCGGCAACTGGTTTCGGTATTGATGCAGCCAGCAACACGGCCTGGGGAACGCAGATTGGACACGGATTAAGTAATATAGAAATCGTCTTTGACGGCACAACGGCTTATGATGTGTCTGGCTATTTCGCGGTCGTTTCAAGGTTGCAAGATTCTGTTAATTACGGTCCTGATGCAAATATCGGCGCCGGGGATCTCTTCAGGTTTACTCGTAACAGCACTGCCTTTGCGTCTAACTCCGTTGGCCGATTGAGCACGCTGACCATTACTGATCGAAGTAATAACCTTGGAGCAGGTGTCTCCCGCGGTGGTATAGCGATTACAGCATATGATGGAGCGGGTAATATGGTAGCCTGTGACGCTGGTCTGGTGATTGATAGGCTGCCTGGCAATGGCACTGTAACCATTCAGGGTGCAGACATCGTGGACAATTGCCCAGGCGTCAAGCGTGTAGACGGCGTAGTGAACTCTACATCCATTTATGTCACTAACACCAGGAAGTCATCAACCGGCCTGACTGAAATGTCTGGATCAAGCACTGGCACTCAAGTTGATATCTAATTCGACAGGGTAGGATTTAGCTTCGGCTAACAATTATTTTAGATGAAGTAGTTAAGGCGGTTTGGAAACAAACCGGGTTTTTTTTATCGTTAAATAAATGGCTAGGTTGATTTAATGCTTGCTGATATCTGTCCACCTTCCTAAAACTGCAGGCAGCAGTTTCCACGCTTCGCTGGAAACCTATTTCGGCAATGCGCTGGTATTAGACTACGCCGACCGCCCGATCAATCAGTCACCGCTAACCCGCAAGGCGGCGTCGCTTAAAGCGTCTTTTCAGCTGGCTTATCGCTACCGCGATACGGGTGTGGTATGCATCCATGGTCACTTTTTGCCACTCAAATACCGATGGATAAGCACCCCGGCAGGGCAAAAGTATGTCGTCTGGTTGCGTGACCCTATTGAACGGTTAGCGTCGCACTACTACTACTGGGTCAGAGATTACAATCCGAAGACCGCTGGCAAACTGCGAAGGCGCATGGTGGAGGAACAATGGACGCTGGAGCAATTTTGTTTTTCCAAAGAGATGCGTAATATTTACACCACGTTTTTCTGGGGCTTCCCAATCAGTCGTTTTGACTTTGTAGGGATTACCGAAAACTACGCATCGGACCTGAGTTACTTTGCGGCGGAAATATTGGGTAGTGAACTGCCCATGTCTGCGGCTAATGTAAACCCGCAAAAGACCACGGACCGCTACGTTGAAGACGAATACCTAAGATCCAGGTTGGAACGATTCCACCAAAAAGATATGGACCTCTATCGGGATGCACTCAAGGTTTCCAATGGCCGAAAGTGATGTCGAAAGCCTGACATGGGCGCGCTGGTATTGAGTTGCGCCGCCTGGTCATCACTTACAGCGATGCTTTACAGATACCCCACTCAGACAAATGTCTAGCCCAGCGTTGGCTCAAAAGGTCGAAAATTCGCCAACCCCTTATGTGAAGGTTTTTTATATCAGGCGTTCTTGATATAAGGTGTGCGTGATATAAGAGCCGAGACATAGCGTCATTAGTATCTGCTGCCCATAATAGCGACTGCGATAGATCGCTGGTCCTTTCACCAAATGGCGCTCTCAACGAGGGTGTCTTAACTAAAGTGCTTTAACTGAAGTGCTCTAATTGAAGTGCTCTAACTGAAGTGCTCTAACTGAAGTGCTTTAACTGACGTACCCCAACTGATGTCCCTAACTGATGTCCCTAACTAAATGGTGCCCTGGACAGGAGTCGAACCTGTGACCCTCCGCTTAGGAGGCGGATGCTCTATCCAACTGAGCTACCAGGGCGTGAACGCGATATTAACAGAATAATTCCATGAAAAACCGAGAACCGTTAATTCAGATTTTTTGTAAGTCGCCGGTGTCGGGTAAGGTAAAAACGCGCCTTATCCCAGCCGTGGGTGAAGACCGTGCGTTAGACCTATACCAGCAGATGTTTGAACGCCTGATGGCGGATTTATTGCAGGGTACTTCGCCGACCGAGCTTTGGGTATCACCGGACAAAGACCACGTGTTCTTTGAGCAGTACGCGGTGCCTAGATTTCAACAAACGGGTGTTGACCTTGGCGTCAGAATGAGCGCGGCACTGCGCGACGGTCTGACCAGATACGCATCGGTGATTCTTGTAGGAACAGATTTGCCGCTTATTAACAGGTCGTACATCGAGCGGGCCGTCAGTTCCCTTAGGGATCATGACGTGGTGCTTGGTCCTGCTGAAGACGGCGGATACGGGCTAGTCGGGGTTAAAGCAGAAACCTTTGACATGTTTTCTGATATCGAGTGGGGATCTGAACGGGTCCTGTCGCAGACCTGTGCCCGGCTAAACAGTAAAGGGCTGGATTACAGCTTGCTGCCCCTTATCTGGGATGTGGACCGGCCCCGCGACCTTCAGCGATACAACGCATGGCTAGACGCTGATGCCTAGACAAGTACTTTTCAGCAATGCTTCGATTCCTGACGATTTTAGCGCCGCTTAACATCGTCTCCTGTGGTGGCCTTGGCTTCCACCCGGGATTACTAGCCCCTGAGTTGTCTAACAGCTTAACGACATCCTCATGTTGAGCGCCTGGCAGATTCAATAAAGTCTGCTGGGTTTCTTGGTTGGATGGCAGGCGCCAATCCAGTAGACAATAAAGGCCAATGAATCCAGATGCGCCGATCACAAAAAAGGGTCGATGCTGGCATGGCAATTACTGGCATGGCAATTATTGGCATGGCAATGACTGGCGTGGCAAGTACCCGCGTGGCAAATACCAGCGTGGCGGTTGATGTTCTGCATCACAAGCGTCCGGCATCTTAAGCCCAGCTCGGGTTAGTGTTAGAATACTGGATAACCGCGTTGGAGCATCAAAATGACGAATCCTTTCTTTGAACCGCTACCTGAAAACGGGGTGCCTGAATTCAAGCGAATCTTGACCAGTCATTACGAGGCCGCGTTTGAGCTTGGTTTTAAGGAACAAAACCAGGAGATTCAAGCGATTACGGCTAACAGTGAAGCACCAACCTTCCTGAATACCATCGAGGCCATGGAGCGTTCAGGGGCCCTTCTGGAACGAGTCGGTAATGTCTTTTGGAATCTGACGTCCTCTGACACCAGCGATGAGTTACAGGCACTGGAGTTGAAGTTAAGCCCGCGAGTTGCGGCCCACAACAGTCAAATCTATTCGAACCCGGCGCTGTTTAAGCGCGTGCAGTCGGTCACTGCAAGTGACCAAACGCTGGACCCGGAGTCATCGCAGCTACGCGAAGAGATTCACCAGTCATTTGTGCGCGCGGGCGCGCATCTATCGGGACCAGAACGCGAGCGGGTTAATGAAATTACAGAGGCCCTGGCGGGTTTAACCACTCAGTTCGGGCAGAACGTCCTGCGGGACGTTAATGAATTTGAACTGGTGGTGGGCGCGGCAGAGGACCTTTCTGGTTTGCCCGACTCTGTTCTGAATGCGGCAAAGTCCGAGGCTGAGTCCCGCGGTAAGTCCGGGCAATACGTTTTTACGATTTCCAGGTCATCGATCACACCATTTCTGCAATATGCTGATAGCCGACATCTTCGGGAAAAGCTATACAGGGCTTACACAGACTGCGGCACGATGACGACGAACAATCATCCTGTCATACAGCAAGTTGTCGAGCTTCGTGCAGAGCGAGCAAGTATCCTTGGCTTTGATACTCACGCTGACTTTATGCTTGACGACCGGATGGCGAAGACCCCTGAAGCTGTTAAAGGTCTGCTGGATCGCGTTTGGGCGCCGTGTCAGGAAAAGGTTGCAAAAGAAGCACAAGACCTACAGTCAAGCATCCAGGACGACGGTGGTAATTTTGAACTGCAGCCTTGGGACTGGTGGTACTACACGGAAAAGGTAAGGCAGGAACGATTCGATCTGGATGAAGAAGAAGTAAAACCGTATTTCAAGCTGGAGAACGTCAGAGACGGGGCGTTTGAAGTAGCCCGCAAACTTTATGGCATTAGGTTCAAGGAAGTCGATGTGCCGGTCTACCACCCGGACGTGGTTGCGTACGAGGTGACTGATGCCGATGGCTCAATCATTGGTATTTTTCTGTTTGATTTTTTTATGCGTCCCTCCAAGCAAGGTGGCGCGTGGATGAGCGACTTTCGTTGCCAATCTAATCTGGATGAATACGTGCGTCCGGTGATCGTTAACTGTTGTAACTTTCCCAAATCGGACCTTTGTCTTCTTGGCATGGATGAAGTGCGAACGTTGTTCCATGAATTTGGCCATGGATTGCATGGTCTGCTTAGCAAGGTTCGATACCCAAGGCTCTCGGGTACCAATGTGAAGCAGGACTTTGTTGAGTTGCCCTCCCAGATCATGGAGCACTGGGCGCTTGAACCAGAAGTTTTAAAGTCCTATGCGATTCATCATGACACCGGTGAGCCGATCCCTGATGAGCTGATCGGTAAGTTAAAAACAGCGCAAACATTCAACCAGGGCTTTGCCACAACAGAGTATCTGGCTGCCTGTTACCTGGATCTTGCGTGGCACACGCAGACAGGGAAGGCGCCGGAGGACGTCGATGGCTTTGAGCGCAAGGCCATGGAAGACATTCATAAAATCAAGATGGTAGATCCGCGATACCGGTCAGCGTACTTCAGGCACGTCTTTGAAGGTGAGCATTATTCCGCCGGCTATTACGTTTATATCTGGGCAGAGGTACTGGATGCGGATGGCTTTGAAGCGTTCAAGCAAAAAGGCATATTTGATCAGGAAACCGCTCGATCCTTCAGATCAAACATTCTGGAGAAGGGCGGCACGGTGCCGCCTATGGAGCTATATCGGAAGTTTCGCGGACGTGACCCAGACGTAGCGCCGCTACTGAAAAATCGCGGTCTTATATAAGGCCTGATATAACGTCTTATATAAAGATAATCCCAACCACAAAAGAGAGAAACCTATGGCAGATTTACCTGCAAACTTGCCTGGCTGGATAAGCCAACATATTGAACAGTACCTGAGCGATCCGGAGGCGGCTCACATGTGGGATTCATCTTCGCTCGGCGGTCCAGGGATATTACCGACATTGCTGTTGACGACGAAGGGCCGAAAATCGGGCGAGCAAAAGATGTTGCCGTTAATTTACAAAAAAGTGGGTGATGTCTACGTGGTGATTGCGTCCAAGGGTGGTGCGCCCACTCACCCTGCCTGGTATCTCAATCTGCAGGCGACTGCAGATTGTGAAATTCAGGTCGGTACCTTGGGTCTTGCGGTGACGGCCAGGGATGCAGCCGGTGATGAGCGGCAAGCGCTTTGGGATCAGTTGGCCGAAGTGTATCCGCCCTACATTGCTTATCAGCAAACTGCCGGCGATCGGGTCATCCCGGTGGTTGTGCTGCAACCGCGCTAAAGAGATTTTTAACCTGTCATTTGTACCGGTCTGGCAAGATCTCAAACGTCGATGTTTGGTGCCAAATTGATATTGCTGGTATCAGGCGCTGCCGGTGCAGGGGGCTGCGGCGGTTCGTTTGCCAGTAACGCTGCGCCGGCGATCGCAAGTGTTATGCCAGTGGTGCTTGGGTGGAGGCGTGCTTTTTCTTTCGGGAGTGTTTCCAGTAACGCGCCCGGCGCATCTAAACTGAAGTCGGGTACCGCTACTTTGGATATGTGCTGATCTGGGTGCTCTACAAGTGCCGTCCCGTCATTGTCTTTAATGCTGAACTCGGAGAGATCCATGGTTATCACAATGGGGTCGGCTGGTTCGACCAAAGGGGTGCCGTCGTTCTCTGCGACCGATAATCTGCTTAGGTCGATTTCTGGACTTGCGACCTTGGGAACAGGGTCGAATAAATCGCCTTCATTCAGCGCGAGAGTAATACCTGAAGTGTCGACGACGAGCACTTCTGATACGGCCCTTTCTGCTGCGGCGCTTTTTGATGCGGCGCTTTTTGATGCGGTCCTTTCTGATTCAGGCAGTTCCGATACAGACACTTCTGATGACAGTGCTTCGGCGGTAAGTTGTTGCGTTGGTGGTTGATCTGCGGTGTGAAATGCGGGTACATGGCCGGTGTTCCTGGATGCAGCCTTGACGACCCTGATACCGACATCAGCACCGACTTTCCTTAGGGCTTTGCCGTACCTTGTAGCTTCGGCTCGGTCAGTGGTTTTTTTAAGGACGATTTGTTTGCCTGAAAACAACGCAGCAGTCTTTTCTATATCTGTCTTTAGTAGTTTTGCCAGCTGCGACTTGACCGCATCCGCGGTAAAACCTTCTACGATTGCGCCTTTGAAAACGATGGCATAAATTTCGCCGCTCATCCGAGCACCTGCACCTGAAACGTATTGTCATAGTAGTCGAAATTGCGGCGATTCACAGCCAGCCTATCGCGTCGCCGCAATCGCGCGCGTCTACCCTATAATGAAATCGCAAACGACTGATCCGGCGCTGCGCCGTGCAACACTTCCTGGTAGGTTTCCTGCATCTCGCCTGCGCCTTTGCGCTCATTAATGGTGACCCAACCGTCCACCGACCGAAGAAACTCTGCCCAAGCATTTTGCATTTCTGCCTGCAGCTTTTCGGGGCCCCATTCCTGGTGCCTTTTCTGAATCTGCGTGGGCGCAAAAAACATGGTCGGTTTAGCGCCTGGCAGGCTTGAAGGTGCCGCGCCATCACGCGAATCCCAGTGTGTGATACCGACCCCGGCGCTGCATGTCACCTTGTCACCAAAATGGTGGTGAACGCTTTCCAGCACCTTACGGTTTCCTGCCATGTCGATATAGGCAATGTTGGATGACGCATCCATTGTCTCGACCGTGTCGTAGGTGACAACATCGTCATAAAGCCCCATCCGTTCCACAAAGTCTTTGTTGCCGCTAGAAGTCAGCCCTACCACATGGCGATCGCGGTTCCGTTTAAGCAGAAATGCAAGGCTAAAGGAGGTCTTGCTTGAAGCGCTGGACAGTATAATTTTATCTGCGTTGAAAAAATCATGGTCAAACAGGTAGTCGTCCAGAACGAAGCCCGTAATAAACAACGGGTAGTAAACCATTCGGTGCGAATCGTACTTACGGTCAAAACCGTTTGCTGCGGTCATGAGTGAATACTGGTTATAAGTCGGGGGCAGTGCGCCGCGGTGCTCCGCGCCATCGGTAAATCCACGAGCTGTTACATGAGCGGGTTTCACCACCAGATAACTCGCCATGGGATAATAACCATAGTATTCGTCACCCGCCCTCAGATCGGTTTGACCTGGATCTATGACCGTCCCCATACCCCAGACGGGAATGCGGCCGTAGTCACCTTCAGCAGGAAAGAACTGCCAGTAACCGATAATATCCCCAGCAACGCCGTAAGTAATGTTATTGGCGGTGAGTCCGAATCGCTCAACACGGATCACCGCTTCGCCATGGGCCAGCATCAGCTCGTCTGGCCCGGGTAACTCGATGGTTCTGGATTGTGTTAGGTCCTGTCGGATGACTTCAAGGCAATAGTTGTTCATGGAAACCTTATCTGGGGTTATAGAGATTGCCAGAGTAAAACATTCCAACGTAAATCGTCACTATTTTACGCGCGACGTTTTACGCCCTATGATTTACACGGGGACGACACTCAGGTGGCGGCTAGCGCTATCGCCGGTGGCCAGACCCCTAGTTGCGGTTATTTAGATATTCCCAACAGATACTTCTGGTTGACTCGAATCCCGTGTTCAATAGGGTGATGGAAAACATCATCGAATACCTAAAAGAGCACCTGGGCGTCGTTGCAGTCGCCGTGCTGACGGTTATCATTCTCCTGCCATTTGTGTCGTAACACGCTACACTAACGGCTTGTGCGGTGAATCCAGTGAACGTGATCTTTATCGGTAGTATCCCAACAAGTTCTAAAAATGGCTGATTCTTTTTCAGGGGTCATAGCCTTTGCCTTTATGTCCTCTATGATCCTGGTAGGCACAGTGCTTCGTGCCCGCGTCCCATGGTTCCAGTTTGCGTTGATTCCAGCGAGTTTGCTGGGTGGGTTAATTGGATTTTTGCTGGTTAGCGCCGACTACGCTTTTGGGTATACCAGCCAAGACTTTGTCCCCTTCGCTTTCCATTTTTTCACGCTGAGCTTTATGTCGCTGGTGCTAACCGGCAAGGAAGCAAGCGCCGACAATAAATCTATTCAGCCAGGCGGTATTTGGCTCGCGACTGGCTGGACCATGAGCCTTGTGTTGCAGGCCCTGGTTGGATTGTCGGTGCTGGTGACATACAACCTGGTGACCGGGGGCGAATTGTCGCATTACCTTGGCATGCTGGTGACCCATGGCTTTACCCAGGGCCCGGGTCAGGCGATGGCGATAGGATCCATTTGGGAATCTGAATTCGGGGTTAGCGCTGCGGTTAACTTTGGGTTGATCTATGCCTCTATGGGGTTTGTAATTTCCTTTGTGATTGGGGTGCCTGCGGCCCGTTATGCGATCAAAAATGGCTTAAACCAGAACACGGCGGCTCGGCTAACAGAAGAATTCCTGGTGGGTGTCCATGATGAGTCGGCGCGGCCCGAAGCAGGCCGGCAGGTGACTCATTCTGCCAATGTGGACTCTCTGGTATTCCATCTTAGTATTCTTGGGGTCGCGTACCTGGCAACCAATGAGTATCTGCTACTGATGCAATCGTTGCTTGATGGGGCGGTCTTTTTAGGCCTGCCAATGGGTTTGCTGTTCAGTCATAACATGTTCTTTATTCATGGCCTTCTGGTGTGCCTGATCTTACGGGGAGCCATTAACCGGCTTGGTTATGGGCACTGCATTGATAACGAAACCCAGAAAAGGATTACCGGCTCGTCTGTTGACCTGATGATGGTGGGCACGGTGATGAGCATCCAGTTCGCGCTGCTGGCGAATTACCTTGTGCCAATACTGGCAGTGTGTCTGGCGGCCGCCGCCACCACCGCATTAATGTGTTTTTTGTTTGGGCGCATGCTTAATACCTTGCCAATAGAGCGAGCAATTACGTTATTCGGTTGTTGCACGGGTTCAACCGGTAGCGGGCTGCTACTGCTTAGAATACTCGACCCTGATCTTTCAACGCCGGTGGCAAGAGAGCTCGCCTATTTTAATGTCGCGATTATTTTTTTCAGCCTGCATGTGCTGATGTTTATGGCGCCAATCCTGCCAGGTTTTGACCTGAGTGTTGTATGCGCCGTTTACGGGGCGACGTTCGCCGTCGGTGGCGGGCTTTTGTGGTTCCTTTCACCTCGCACCTGATGACCCTGTGCTTTCGGCGTAAGCGCTGTCAATCTGCGCTAGCATCTTTGCAACGCTGTCGTCATTGGTGATTACAACATCGGCGCGCGAAGTTCGAACTTCATTGGACAGTTGAGAATCCAACCGGCGCTCAACGGCATCACGCGGGGCCTTGTCTCGGGCCATTGATCGCTCGATGGCGGTCTCCCGGTCAACCGTAAGAACCCAAATTTCTTCGCCTATATCTTCCCACCCTGCTTCAAACAGCACCGCAGCTTCAAGCACGACAATCGCCTCTGAGTTGCTGTCTGCAATGGCGGCTAATTCCAATTCTGCGAGTCGACGAATTTCCGGCCATACGATGTCCGTTAGCTTTCTTAGCGCCTCTGGTTTACCAAAGACCTTGCCGCCAAGTGCTTTCCGATCGATCTGACCGTCGCCACCGCGAACTTCCTCGCCGAAGCTGGTGATGACCTCATCGAATGCCGCGGTGCCAGGGTTATAGGCCTGGTGACCCAGGATATCCGCATCAATAACAACGGCGCCCTTGGTGGCGAGATGTTTCACGGCAGTAGATTTTCCAGAGGCAAGCCCTCCGGTAAGACAGATCACTTTCAATGGTGTCTCCTGAATCAAAAGCCGTAATCTGCCACAACTAATCTGTGAACGCCATCGGGTTAATCATGTGATATAACATAACGGATGTTTCAGCAGCCCCCAGCATTATCGCAGTCGAAATGGCTTCGGTTTACAACCCTTTGCTTACTCTATGTTTGTCAGGGGCTACCCATTGGTATCTTTCAGGTGGCACTACCGGCATGGTTTGCCGCCGAAGGGCTCTCGATGGCTGAAATTGGGGGGTTTATTGCCATCGTTTTTCTACCCTGGGGTTTTAAACTATTGGCGGGTCCTGTCATGGACCGGTTTGCGTTCCCTGCTATGGGACGGCGCCGGCCATGGATACTCCTGGCTCAAATGGGGATCATTTCCAGTTTTCTGCTGATCGCTTTCCTGTCGCCTGATCCCAAAGAAAGTTACTACCTGTTGGCGGCACTTGGCTTTCTGGCGAATTTTTTTGGTGCAGCTCAGGATGTCGCGGTTGACGGGATGGCTATCGATATCCTGGATGAAAATGAGCGTGCCCAGGCGAATGCTTATATGTTTGGTGGGCAGGTTGGCGGGATAAGCATCTCTGGCGCTGTCGGTAGTGCGGCGCTGGTGAACTTTGGTCTGTCTACTGCGGCATTCATTATGGCGCTCGCGGTTCTGCTTATTATGTTGTTACCGCTTTTGTTAAGAGAAAGACCCGGGGAGCGGCTGGTTCCTTGGTCGACCGGTGAAGCATCTGCCGAAGCGCTGGCCAGCGTGAATGAATCGTGGCGAGACATCGTTGTGCCCCTTGTACGGGCGCTTATTTTACCAATGAGTCTTTTGTTGATCTTGCTTGAAGGGTTACAACGCGCTGCTGCCGGGATATTGGTATCAATCACCCCTTCGATCACGGTGCAGCAACTTGGGTGGGCGCAAACCGAGTTTGCTAATTGGGTCGCGATTACCGGCATCATTGCGTCGGTGATTGGGGTTGTGTTTGGCGCAATGGTGGATCGCGCCGGTCTGGTCAAAGTACTCTTTATTTTTATCCTGCTCAGAATGATCGGGTTTGTCGTTCTTGCGTACACCGAGGTGTACTGGCAGAACGATCAATACTTTAAGGCCATGGTGCTGGCTGAAGGTATCATGAGCCAATTCGTCACGATGACAGTAATCGGGCTCTTTATGCGATTATGCTTGCCTCAGGTGGCCGCGACACAGTTTGCGGTCTATATGGCGTTAGCTAATCTGACGCGTTCAGTGGGCAGTGGCGCGGTGGTGCCATTAGGGGATTTAATGGACTATTCCCAAATGTTTTTAGTGATGGCTGGACTCCACTTAGTCTTTTTGTTGTTATTACCGCTGTTAAATTTTGAAAAACATAAGCGAGACAATGAAAAATTGCTCGCCAGTCTGGAAAAGGTGTAGCTATGAGTCAGAAAAGAGATGCGGCAATCGTCGGTATCCATGAATATCCAACCCGTGATGTGGAAGGCGAAGTCAGTCCGCTGCAGATCAAGGCAGAGTCAGCTGCGCGGGCGCTGGAAGATGCAGGCCTGAACTGGTCCGACGTAGATGCGATTTATGATGCGGGTGATGGTGGTGGCATGAGCGGCCTTAATATTGCCGAATATTTTGGGTTAAACCCCACTGTCATTGATACCACCGGCGTTGGTGGTAGCTCATATGAGTATCACGCTGCGCATGCCAAAAGAGACATCGCTGCAGGCAAGGCAAAGGTGGCGCTTTTGACTTACGGCTCTACCGCGCACAGTAATGCTTTTGCGATTGGTGTGGGGGCAAGAGGCGGCGCTTCCATGCACCCGGCGGAGAATATGGACAGTTTTGCGGGCCAGACCTTGGTGTCTAACTACGCCATGGTAGCGCAAAGGCATATGTATCAGTACGGTACGACCAGCGAGCAGTTGGCGGAAATTTCGATTGCAACTCGCCTGCATGCTATGCGAAACCCGGAAGCAGTGCAGGCGATGGAAGACCTTGAGTTTCTGGATATTCGTGAAACTACCATCAACGATGTTGTGAACTCAAGAATGATTGCTGACCCATTGCATTTGCTGGAATGTTGCATGATTTCCGATGGCGGTGGGGCCGTGGTGATCGCCTCTCCAGAGGTGGCCAGGGACTGCAAAAAACCACCGGTCTGGATTATTGGTACGGGTGAAGCGACTAAATATCCTGAGCCCGGGGGTGATATCACCACTAGCGCAGCGGCTCAATCAGCGCCGATTGCCTTTGGCGAAGCGGGGTTAACGGCGGCCGAAATGGATATTGCCATGATCTATGATTCATTTAGCATTACCGTTATGACCATGCTTGAGGATCTTGGTTTTTGTAAAAAAGGCGAGGGCGGTGACTGGGTTACCGGTGGGCGGCTGCGCTTTGACAGGCCTTCCGATGGTCCTGCGCTGAATACTGATGGCGGAGGTCTTTCCTCAAATCATCCGGGCATGCGCGGGATATTCCTGCTGATAGAAGCAACTAGACAACTAAGGGGCGAGTCAACCTCGCAGGTAGAAGGAGCGAAGCTGGCAGTAGCGCACGGTAATGGTGGCATGCTGGGAAGTCGTCATAGCGCTGGAACAATTATTTTAGGGGGAGACTAGATCATGTCAGAAAAGAAAAAAAACCCGACCCGGCCGCTACCCAATACCAAGGAACTTGATACCCAGGAGTTCTGGGCAGCGACTAAAAATAAGGAATTTAAATACCAGCAGTGTGACAGCTGCCACAAAGTAGTGTTTTATCCTCGGCGTCACTGTACCGGTTGCACCTCTGGGAAACTGGTGTGGAAGACCGCCTCGGGAAAGGCAAGTGTTTACACCTACAGTGTCGTGCGCCAGAGTTATCACCCGTTCTTTAGGAACATGGTTCCTTACGTAGTCGCCTGGATTGACCTGGAAGAAGGCCCAAGGATTTTGAGTAACGTGATCGGCGTGGATGACCCGCTAAATGATGTCTCAATCGGCCAGGAACTCCAACTGGAGTGGGAAGAACACGAAGATCTTTTTATCCCGCTGTTCAGGCCTGTTTAAAACGCTTGTATCTCGCTCAACCGTCATCTCGACCGCAGTGGCGAGATCTCTCCCGTAAATGCCAGCGAGCAGGAGATTTCTCCCCTTCGCTTTGCTACGGTCGAAATGACTGCTGTTGGGTTAGACGCATCCGCATGTGCTGAAAGGGTTAGGGGTGGCGATCGTCGTTGCTTCATTTCTATCAGTCGTCATCTCACCCAACCGTCATCGCGACCGAAATGGAGCGATCTCTCCCGTAAACCCTAGCGAGCATGAGATGTCTCCACTTTGCTTTGCTACGGTCGAAGTGACTGCTGCAGGGTCAAGATGACCCCACGCCACTTCAGTCGACATGAACTGTGGTTTGGGTTGTGGCTACTTTGGCAACTTGACTGTCGCAGTGCCAAATACTCGGGTTTCCCCTTTCTCATTAGCAACTGTCAGATCGATTTCAACCTTTCCGTCTTCTTCGTCAATATCGGTCACAACGCCAGTAATAGTATGTGCTTCGTCGGCAATAACCGGTGCACGAAAGACAGTATCAACAGCGAGTACCTCTGCAGCGGGAGCCCAGTTATGAATCATCGCCACCAGGTAACCTTGGCTTAGAATACCCGGTACCATGGCGCCTGCCAGGCCTTCTTTTTTGGCAGCTTCATGATCCGTAAACCGTGGACCGTCCCAGCCTACAAGCTTCGCGAATTTTGTCGTAATGGCGAGTGATGTATCGGGTACAAAAGTCGGTAGATCGACACCAAACTCCACTTCATCGAGTGTTTTAATCGCCATCAGCTTCGCTCCCTCATGACCATACGGCTATCCGAGTTAACCAGGTGGTTTCCTTCTGCGTCGTAGAACTCTATTCGAGTGACGACAAAAATCATACGGCCTGAGCGGCCCGTCTTGGTATAAATATCGTGCAAGTGTGTCTTGCCGGTCAGGGTTGAACCGGGGCGAACGGGCTGCAGGCATTCAACGCCTTTGCCCGCGTCCATACCAATCCCGAATCTCGGAAAGTCCTTCGGTAGCATGCGACCGCCACTCAGGCTGGCGACGAAAGTCGGCGGAGCCTGAAAGTCCTCATGATTAGCATCCAGAAAACGGTCAGCAGTTTCACCGCAGAGCGTTGCGTACTGAATGGTTGTTTCCGGGTCGATCGTAAATTGTTTCTCATCAAAATCGAGATTGAGGTACTTTTCTCTAATCTCCTCGATATCAGCGTCCAAAAGTAATCCCCTAAACTGAAAAGCTTTAAAAAAAGCGTTATTTAATGTTTGAAGTTGATGGCCTTGAATTCCCCAGCCTGCAGTGCAGATACCAGATCGGCCATGTCGTTAATATCGTGGGTGAATTCTGTGCCGCAGCGGCCTATGTGGCTGACGATATGTGAGTCGCTGCCGCCGATACCCTGGTAGCCCAGGTCTTCGGCATTATTGATCGCAATCTGGTCTTCGTTATCGCGACTACCACCATTAAATATTTCAACGATCTTTACGCCGTTTGGAATGCCTAGTTCTTCGGTGTGAGCGAACATGCCAACCCTTGGTCTTCCAGGATGACAAGGCACCGCCACTGCGCCGTGTGCTTCGCAGGTTTCAATGACGCTCTCGAGCGACAGGTTGATGCTACTGAAGTCGAATGCTTGGGTTAACGGTTCTGTCACGCCAAATACCAGCACGTGGCCGTATTCGGTTTCCACTTCACTGCCTTTAAGTATCACCAGGCCATGCTTTTCTGCCAGGCTAGAGTAATCGGATTCGAAGTCGTGCTGCCGGTGCTCGGTGAGCACAAAACCGTCAAGCGGCATGCCCTTCGATCTAATCCACTGGCAGTAGTTTTCCACTTTGGCGCGTCCGTCGTCAGACTTAATCGAGTGTGTGTGCAGATCTAGTATCAATTGGGTTCCTCAATTCAGGCAATGAAATTGCCATAGGGTCAGTATATGTGCAAGGTAATTGAGCTTAAATATAGCGATGTATTTACTAGTCAACTGCTGGCAAACGGGCGGAAGCGTAGCCCTAAAATCAATCACTTGGGGTGCTGGTGGGGCTCAAGTTCTGCGTGCGGTTCCACGCCTTGATCAGTCAGTTGAAAGATACTGGTGTTGATGTGGTCTTCGTTAATCTCCATCAGGCCAATAGTCCCAAGACGTAATGACTGGTTACGGGGCAAGGTTGGTGAACCTGGATTAATGTATAGGCGGTTATTGATGCTTCTGACGTCTTCAAAGTGGGTATGCCCGTAGACAATAACGTCCGGGTTTAGGTTAGGGAAATGCTTGTCCAGGTGACGTTCCAGACGATCCGGCGATTTACGAATGGGCGAAGGGAAGTGATGGATTAGGCCGATAGAGACGTCACCGAGTTCAATAAACCAGGTGTCCTGCAGTCTGTGATCAATGATATCGAGGTCGCCATTACCCCTTGAGACGTAGGTTGGGGCAATGTCGGACAAATGCTCAACAATCTCCAGCGTGTGCAGGTCGCCTGCGTGCAGGATGGCATCCACGCCTTCAAAAGCACGAGAGGCCTGTGGCCACAGGTCCGCTAGGGTTCCGGGCATGTGAGTATCAGCGATTAGGCCGATTTTCATGTCAATCCTTCGATGATCAAATCAGCGGTGCATTGTACCTGTTTGCCCGCGATTTAGCGTAGGCTTAGTCTTTTTGGGTTTCTGACTATGGAGAGTGCCGGATATGAAAAAAGTTGATCGTCGTTCCTTCCTAAGACTTGGGGCCGTAACAGGTCTTGCTGCGGGTATGCCAGTTAAGGCGGCCGTTGATGCTTCTCCCTCATCTTTATCCTCATCTTCCGCTTTATCCCCAGGGGTAAAGCATTACGTCAGGCTGGGAAGAACAGAGCTCAAGGTGTCTGATATTTCCTTTGGGTCCTTCCCCCTTCGTTATGGGGAAGAGCATGTTGTTCATCATGCGATGAACCAAGGCATTAACTATTTTGATACCGCGGAAAGTTACGGTGACGGGACCTCAGAGACGGTCCTGGGTAGGGCTTTAAAAGGCAAGCGGGACCAGGTCTATGTTGCGACCAAAATAAGCGCCGGCAGCCGTGACAGTGCAGCATCCATGATGCAGCGCCTGGATGAAAGCCTGTCGCGATTACAGACTGACTATGTGGATATCTTTTTTAACCATGCGGTGAATGATCTGTCGCGGCTAAAAAATGAAGAATGGTCAACATTTGCCGACAAAGCCAGGTCTCAGGGCAAGGTTCGGTTCCTTGGGATGTCAGGGCATGGCGGTTATCTGACCGAGTGTGTGGATTACGCGGTGGAACAGGACATGTTTGATGTGTTGTTGCTGGCGACCAACTTTGGTGAGGATCCTGCTTTTTATGAAAGGTTTACCCGCGCGTTTGATTTTGTCGCTAACCAGCAGGGTTTGCGTGCCTCTATGGCAAAAGCGAAGCAAAAGGATATGGGGATTGTGGCCATGAAAGTGCTCCGCGGTGCCAAGCTCAATGATATGCGCCCATACGAGCAACAGGGTTACACCTATTCGCAGGCAGCCTTTAAGTGGGTGCTCAATATGCCACAGGTTGATAACCTGATTGTGACCATGCGAAACCGTGACCAGATCGACGAATACCTTGGTGCGTCCGGTGCCGGTGAAGTCTCGCAGACGGATATGGATCTTCTACAACAGTATGCGCAGATCACTGATGCCAGTTACTGCCGTCATGTCTGTAATGACTGCGAGGGAAGTTGTCCCTTTAATGTACCGATTGCAGATGTTCTTCGAATGCGGATGTACGCCACTGACTATGGCGATTTTTCGATTGCGAAGCAGGAATATGCAAAGCTTGATGCCAATGCCAGCCCCTGTCTAAGTTGTGATGGGCGCCCCTGCAAAGACGCCTGTACGTATGAAATTCCAATTGCAGATCTGTGTGGCCCGACCCACACGATGCTGACCTGATGACTAACTGAGTTGTAAATCCATGGTAAATCATATTCATCTTGATCTTGTAGGCGGCTTATCTGGTGACATGTTCATCAGCAGTATGCTGGATGCGTTTCCTCAGTTTAAGCAAGGCCTTGGACAGGTAATCAACGATGCTGGGTTTCCTGACCTTGTTGAACTGGAAACGCTTGATCATGATGACGGTACGCTTACCGGCACCCGGTTTACAGTAAACGCTGTTGAACAGGAAGGTCACCATCAGCATCAGCATCGACATTACAGTGATATCCGGGGGCGTCTGCAGGACGCCAACCTGAATAAGGTGACCCGGGACAATGCATTGGAGATATTCCGGCTGATCGCCGAGGTTGAAGCAGCGATCCATGGTAAGAAAGTTGAAGACGTTGCCTTTCATGAAGTAGGGGCCTGGGATTCGATCGCCGATATTGTTTTGGCGGCGCATTTAATAGCCTCTGTGGGTGTCGATTCGTGGAGCATTTCTGCGATACCGGCAGGCAGCGGATTTGTGGCGACCGCTCACGGACGTCTTCCTGTCCCTGCGCCTGCAACCGCACGGTTATTAGAGGGATTCGAGCTGTTTGATGATGGGCTGGACGGCGAGCGCGTGACACCAACCGGTGCGGCGATCATCAAATTCCTTTCCCCGCAGCGGCGTATACCACCTGGGTTGGTGCTCGAGGGTACTGGCTACGGGTTTGGCAGAAAAGTTTTCCCAGGTATCTCCAACACCGTAAGAGTTGCGTCTTTTTCGGTTACCAAGGTTGGCCAGTCGTGGACTCAGGATCAGGTGATGCGATTATCGTTTGAGCTGGATGACCAGACGCCGGAGAGTATCGCGGACGCCCTTGAGCGCCTTCGGGCAATGGATGGGGTTGTGGATGTTACCCAGCACGCTTATTGGGGTAAGAAACAGAGGCAGGGTTTTTCAATTGCGGTGTTGTGCCGACCTGATGCGGCTGATCCGGTAACCAGTGAATGCTTTACCGTGACCACAACGCTGGGGGTCAGGCGAGAAATGATCACCAGGGCGATCCTGCCAAGGGAAGAAGTGGTTGTGTCCGTGGGTGAAAAAACCTATCGAGTAAAAGTATCCAGACGACCAGAGGGCTATACTGCGAAGGTGGAAATGGATGATCTGCTTGCTGCGGGGCTTAATCGGCAGGAACAGGTGTCCGTAAGGGTTCAGGCGCAGCGCCTGGCGATTGAACAGGTAGGAAATCATTGAAAGCACGATTGGCACTCGAACAATATTTTAGGGAACGGCCCCCGATGGCGGTTGCCGTCAGTGGCGGGGTCGATAGCATGACACTTGCTGTGCTGGCACATCGTGTCCAGCCAGCGACGCAGATCTTTCACGCGATTTCCCCGGCGGTCCCGTTCCAGGCAACAGACAGGGTTGAATTGCACGCCAAGCGCGAAGGCTGGCAGCTTAAGATCATTGATGCAGGTGAGATGGAAGATCCCCAGTACCTCGCTAACCCGGCAAACCGGTGCTATTTCTGCAAAACAAATCTTTACGATCGGGTTGTTGAGAACACGACCTTAACCGTGGCTTCAGGAACGAATCTTGATGATTTGGGCGACTATCGTCCGGGCCTGATTGCGGCGCAGGAACATCAGGTGTGTCATCCGTATGTCGAAGTTTGCATAGACAAGGCTACCTTAAGAGCGGTGGCAGACGATCTTGGTCTTGTAGACCTGAAGGATCTTCCTGCAGCGCCCTGCTTATCAAGTCGCGTGACAACAGGCATAGCGATTGATGCATCGCTGCTGCCGGTCATCAATCAGGTAGAGGAAGCCCTGCGTAAACAGCTGACAGATCAGTATTCGCTAGAAGGCGTCCGCTGCAGAATCCGTGAGGGTGAAGTTGCTATCCAGCTTGAATCCAGCGTTGGCATTGGGTTTTTGTCTGGCCAGTTTGACGAATCTGCCGTTGTCGTCCGTAAACTGTTCGAACAAGCGGGTTTTCCGGACCAGGTGCAGACCGTAGTGTTTGAACCCTATGAAAAAGGCAGCGCCTTCTTGATAGAAACGCTGGACGTCAGTTAGTGCTTGTCCGTTAGATCGTCACCGCCGTGACGATGCGATGTCCAGTGATTGTATTCAAAACCAACAATGTCGTAATGGTGTGTATCGACGCCTTGGAACAAAATTTGTGATGGGAATTAGCTAAATGTCGAATATCAAGGATGTGAATCTGGACTTTGATCGAAAAAGCCGTACAGGTCTTGCCGAGGCGGTTTTCTGCCAGGGCAAAAGCATCAGCCAGTTAAGAACCATCTGCGACACAATCGTGACAGTAGAAAAACCAATGTTGTTTACGCGTCTATCAGAGACGCAATACCGGCAACTGGAAGAGTCTCATTCGGATTTGCTTTCTTATGATGAAGTGTCCGGGACTGCGTTTTTTCTTTCTGGTGATTCGCAGACATCAGTGCCGGTTGCCGTAGTAACCGGTGGTAGTTCGGATTTGTCAGTGGCGCGGGAAGCTTGCCGCACCCTGGAATTCTATGGTCATGAGCCTCTTGAGGTGCATGACGTTGGCGTCGCCGGTCTGTGGCGAATGACTGAACGTCTTGAGGAACTCAGAGCCTGCAAAATAATCATTTGTGTTGCGGGCATGGATGCGGCGTTACCAACGGTACTGGGTGGTCTGGTATCTGCTGCGCTGATTGCGGTGCCAACATCTGTTGGATATGGGATGGTGAAAGGTGGTGAGGCTGCCCTGCATTCATTGCTGGTTAGCTGCGCGCCTGGTGTGACAGTCACCAACATTGATAATGGCTACGGCGCAGCCTGCGCCGCCATACGCATTCTGAATAGTTTTAGTTAGCGTCCCTGCAGTACGACGTCGTCTGACACGCCGCGCACAAATAGCGTTTCACCTTCGCTGGCATTATCCTCTGCTATCAGGTCGTCCAGGTTATCTGCGACGCCCCCGTTAAAAGATTCAGCTGCTGCGAAGATGCGCGGTAGCAGCGTTGCGTCGCTGGTGGAGTTTAGAAACAGGTGTTCTCGTCGCAGCACAAAGTGCACGGCGCGTTCGATAACGTCTTCGTCACGATAGGGTTCGTACCAGCTGAACTTTGGTGATGCGTCATCTTCGCGCCATCTTCTTTTTGCAATCGCCTTGATGGTCTGCACAGCAATGCCCTTGTCTACGCACAATTTGTAGAGCGCTTCAAACTCTGCTTGATATTGTTCATCCTGCATCATCAGGTGGTAGTAGGGGAGCAGGACTGAAGCGAAGTCGTACGCTGCGAGACTTTTTAAATGCATCTCGGCGATTCGCGTGCCATGACCGGTGATGCCGATAAACTTTACAAGACCTTCTTTCTGGGCTTGCTTTGCCGCTTCGAGGGCGCCACCAGCGGCCATCACGGTATTCCAGTCTGCATCCTGGGCAAGGTTGTGGAACTGGATCAGATCCAGTTGGTCTATTTTCATACGCTCGAGAGATTGTTCAATGCTTCTTCGCGCCATGTCTCCATCACGGTCCCCGGTCTTGCTAGCAAGAAAAACATCCTGCCTGTGGTCCTGCAGGAAGTCGCTCAGCCTTAGTTCAGAGTCGCCATAGCTAGCGGCGGTATCAAAGTGATTGATGCCAGCTTTCCTGACCATATCTATGGTGCTATCTGCTTTTTCCTGTCGCATTCCACCTAACGCAGCAGCGCCAAAAATGATGCGGCTGCTTTGGTGGCCTGTATTGCCGAAAGGGTGTGTTGGTATCATCAGTTACTCCGATTAGTGCTGGTCAAGATGACAGTGTATCTTAACTTTAATGCTTTAGTATCTCAGGCCGAAGATTCTACATTCTGCGGCGTGCCCGGCAGCGACTGGATAAATTTGATGCTGGCTTCCACGCACCAGTCATTCCTTTGTGGGGCCGAAATATCGCCGACGAATACATGTTGTGGCACTTCAATATCAATATCGACAGGATTCAGCGACTTATAGTCCGACCGCCACCGTTGGTGAAAGTCTACTGCGGCGTCGTGATCAATGGTTGGGTCGCCTTTCATGTAAAACGTCGCCAGGGGCGGCTGGCCTGATGCTGGTTTCAGTTTACGGACCCAGTCTACGACTTTTTGCATTTCTATAATTGCGTTCGAGCTATATCGATGGGTCCAATACCTTGCGACCAGTTCACTCTCCGGTTCCCAGCTATGTTCTTTGCCGACCAGATAGTGAACCCATTGTTCGGCCCAGGGCCAGGTCAACAGGAAGCCGAAGGGGCTCTTGAGCTTGAAGTTAGGCGATAAAAATATAAAGGCATGCATCTGGTCGCGGCGTGCAATGTGTTCATTTAGCCAGACACAAAGTGGAGCGCCGGTGGACGTTGCGATCACAACAACTTTTTTGCCGACCTTGGAAGCAATGTCCCAGCTGTCCTCCATCGACTGGAGCCATTGTTCTGCGGTAGCTTGCATAGCGTTCTCGGAAAGTCCGTGGCCGGCAAGTCGGGCATAGACGACATTGGCGTTAAAGTGATCTGCAATACGATCGGTAACGGGCACTATCTCCTGTCTGCTGGCAGAGAACCCATGGACGTAAAGGAAGCAAAGGTCAGTAACACCTGGTTTGGTTGCCCAGTCGATTCGGGCATCGGTGCCGTCGATGACCCCGGCATAGCGTGCTTCATGTTCTGTTAGCCACGTTTCAAGTTCTACCGGTCCAAGTGAGGCTGGAACCTGTGTGCCGGGCGGCCGTGAATCGAGTAAGGGTCGGGGAGCGAGCCAGAAAACAGCAGTCATAACCGCCGCGAACAGGACAACGATCGCAATAATAATCGTAACAAGGGCTTCCATAGATTTTATACCTGGCTCTTTTACCCGTGATGAGTAAATTTAATTAGTGAAAAAAGCAAGAATAGCTATTGCCCCGCGAGTATTTTTTATAAAATGAAGGTTTTCCACCAGTGTTAGCTGGACGTTGCGCACAGGTGTTGTGGAGTAAAATAATTTTATGCGATTGCAGGCAATTAAGCTCGCTGGTTTCAAATCATTTGTAGACCCTACAACAGTCCCGTTTCCTTCTAATCTTTGTGCCGTTGTTGGCCCGAACGGCTGCGGAAAATCAAACATCATTGATGCGGTGCGCTGGGTGATGGGAGAGTCGTCGGCAAAGACACTGCGTGGCGAATCAATGACGGATGTCATATTCAATGGTTCCAACACGCGCAAGCCGGTAGGGCAAGCTAGCATTGAGCTGATGTTCGACAATACTGAGGGCAGGCTTGCCGGCGAATTTGCTGCATACAGTGAAATCTCTGTGAAACGGGTCGTTACCCGTGATGCTCAGTCGGGCTACTTTCTGAACAACCAAAAATGCCGAAGGAAAGACATTACCGATCTGTTCCTGGGCACCGGTTTGGGTCCCAGAAGTTACTCAATTATCGAGCAGGGCATGATCAGTGACCTGATCGAGGCCAAGCCAGAGGATCTTCGTAGTTACCTTGAGGAAGCGGCTGGTATCTCCAAGTACAAGGAGCGTCGCAAGGAAACCGAACGACGTATACGTCATACCAAGGATAACCTTGACAGGCTGACGGACCTGCGCGACGAGTTGGAACGGCAGTTAACCCATTTAGAGCGCCAGGCAAAATCTGCCGAGCGTTATACCGAGTTAAAAAAAGAAGAACGTGAACTCAAGGCAGGACTGGCCGGGATAAGGTGGAATGGCCTGACTAGCCAGATCAAGAAGCAGGACGATGAGGTCAATCGCCTGACAATCGAGCAGGAAGCACGAATCGCCGACCAGCGGCGTATCGACGCAGAGATAGAATCTAAAAGAGCTGCCCTGACTGAATTCTCAGATCAGCTAAACGAAGTCCAAAAGCGTTACTACGACCACGGTACTGAAATTGCTCGCATCGAAGACAGCATCCAATTCCAGAACGAGCGTACACGCCAGTTGGGTAGCGATCTTGATCAGGTTCTAGGGAACCTGGGGAAAGTAGGCGCGGATCTTAATGCTGATGAGCGACAGCTTGCTGCTCACCGCGAGGAACTGGCGTTAACGTCTCCGCAGGAGAGCGAAATACAATCACTCGAGATAGCCTCTGCTGAACGGTTGGTGTCTGCCGAACAGAACATGCAGGGCTGGCGGGAAGAGTGGGATGAGTTTAATCAGGCTGCCGCAGAAACAAGGCAGAGTGGTGAGGTCCAGCAATCAAGGATTGAAGGCCTGGAACAGTCTGTTGATCGTGCCAACACCCGCATTGCTGTACTTCGCGCTGATGTAGCGCGGCTGTCAGGCGACACCATCGAGGGCGAAATCGGTCCCCTGGAGGTCATGCTAGAGACCCAGGAAACCCAGCTTGAGCGAATCAGTGCTGAGCTTGGTGGCCTGTCTCGAACGATCGAAAAGCAGCGTGAGGAAAACCTGGCATTAACCCGGTTGCTGGACGAACGTAAAAGTACACTGCAGTCCCTGTCAGGTCGCCAGGCTTCTCTGGAAGCCCTGCAACAGGCAGCATTAGGTCAGCAGGATGATATAGAGGTTAACTGGCTTGAAAAACATGGTCTGGGTGAGCAGGGCCGGCTGGCCGAGAATATTCAGGTAGAAGACGGCTGGGATGCGGCGGTTGAAACCGTACTGGGTGATCATTTGCAGGCTGTTTGTGTTGACGGGCTGGATGCCGTTTCAGCGTTACTCGGTGATTTTGGGAAAGGGCGGCTTAACTTTATTACCAGCGCTGGTCCAGACGAGGAAACAAGTCAGATATCCGTCGCGTCAGGATCATTGTTGTCCCGTATATCAGGAGACGCTGCATTGGGGCCGCTACTGCAGGGTATTAAAACCGCACCGGACCTTGCTTCTGCGATGGCGATGCGTCGCAATCTGGGTCTGGGCGAGTCTGTTGTGACGCCTGACGGCCTTTGGCTGGGTAAAAACTGGCTAAGAGTGAATAAGGACAAGGACGCGCAAGCGGGCATCATCAAGCGCCAACAGGAACTCGTATCGTTGGCGGATAAAATCAGCCGTGCCGCTGGCGATGTTGAACGGCTCAATGGTGAGTTGGAGTCGGGTATGGCCAGCCTTCAGCAGGCTGAGTCTGAGCGCGACCAGCAACAGAAGCGATTGTCTGAACAGCAAAGAGCGTTTGGAGAAACCCGTGCTCAACTCGGTACCAAACGAGTTCAGGCGGAACAGATTCGTAACGACCTTGTCCGGGCTAACACCGAAATTGGTGCAACGGTCGAGCATATGGAAACCGACCAGGAATCATTGCGTGGTTCCCGTAATCGGCTGCAGCTGGCATTGGACGCAATGGAAACTGATACGTTCCGTCGTGATGAACTGGTTAAACGCAGGGAATCCATCACATTCGAGCTGAATGAAGCCCGGGAAAAAGCTAAAAACGACAGTAACGCTGCCCATCAATTGGCGTTGCGAGTGCAGTCGCTGAACTCGAAAATATCATCGACTGAGCAGGCGATGACGCGGTTGTCGGAACAGGTAGAACTCCTTAAAGGTCGAAAGGTTGGCCTTGAAGAGAGCATTCGTACCAGTGAAGAACCGCAGGGGCAGCTTAAAACAGAACTCGATTCACAGCTCGAGAAACGCCTCGCGGTTGAGAACCAGTTGGCAACTGTTCGCCAGCAAACAGAAGCGACCGAACACCAGATTCGCGAACTGAACCAGAATCACGCCAGCGTTGAAGAACAGATTGAAGTCGTGCGTTCGAGCCTTGAAAGAGTCAGGCTTGAACGCCAGACCCTTGAAGTACGAAGAACGACCATCAAGGAACAACTCGAGGAAGAAAAACAGGTTCTGGATGAAGTGCTTGCCCGAATGCCAGAGGAAGCTAATGAGGAAGAATGGGAGCAGAGCCTGACTCGCATGGGTAACAGGATTCAACGCCTGGGCGCTATTAATCTTGCGGCGATAGATGAGTATAAGGTGCAGTCTGAGCGTAAGCTATACCTTGATGCGCAAAACGAAGACCTGGAGAAAGCGCTGGCAACGTTGGAGAACGCCATCCGAAAAATCGACATTGAGACAAGAACCCGGTTCAAGGAAACCTTCGACAAGGTTAATTCGAAGCTGCAGCAACTGTTCCCCAAATTGTTTGGCGGCGGACACGCTTATCTTGAGATGACCGGAGAAGACCTGCTGGACACTGGTGTCGGCATCATGGCAAGGCCTCCGGGGAAACGTAATGCCAGCATCCACTTGTTGTCGGGCGGGGAGAAAGCACTCACGGCCATCGCGCTGGTGTTTTCAATCTTTAGTCTAAACCCTGCACCTTTCTGCTTGCTGGATGAGGTCGATGCACCGCTTGACGATGCCAATGTCGTTCGATATTCCGACCTGGTAAAAGAAATGTCTCGTACAGTACAATTTATCTACATCACTCATAATAAGGTCGCGATGGAAATGGGAGAACAGCTGATGGGCGTCACCATGCACGAGCCCGGTGTCTCCAGGCTGGTATCTGTTGATGTTGAAGAGGCCGTAGCAATGGCGACTGTATAACCACTTATAAAGATAATCCAACTTCGGGGTTCAAGCTGTGGATTTTGATTTAAGACAATGGCTGTTGATCTTGGGGCCGATATTTATTGTCGGCGTGCTGCTGCATGGGTACTTTCGTATGCGATCAGGTCAGAACGAGATCAAGATGAAACTCGACCGGAGCTTCATGGGCACCACTGGCGTGGGCGAGGATGTCGACGAGTTAAGGATGTTCAAAGCCGAACTGCCAAATGGCGGCGCGCGTATTGTTGAAATAGAGGAAGATGCCGGCATCCCGGGGGATGATGTTCCCACACTGATCGAATCCGTCGAACTCCCGTCAACAAGTGCGGCGACATCCGTTGAGCCAGCCAATGCCGACGTCGTCGCGAAAGCACCCAAGGTGCAAACCCCAGAACCTATTCCGCAGCCGGCAGCACCTGCCAAGGCGCCTCCTGCCAGAAAAGCAGTCAAGGTCGACAAAGATCAAACGGTAGAAGAAACGGTCACGCCGACCCGCAAGCCGGAAAAGTTTGTGGTGATTTACGTTTTGACGCTTGACGAGCCGTTTCTTGGTCAGAAGCTTGTGGATATTTTACACGACAGCGGCATGAGCTTTGGTGAGATGGACATCTTTCACCAGTTAGACGACAACGCCGTGCAGCTGTTTAGCCTTGCCAGTGCGGTTGAGCCGGGAACTTTTAACCTGGCGTCTATTGATCAATTCTCAACACCGGGGGTCAGCCTGTTCATGAGAGTGCATGAGCTTGCGGCACCCTTGCAGGTACTTGATTCAATGTTGTCTGTCGCCAATACGATTGCCCAGGAACTGAACGGGGAAGTGCGGGATGAAACCAGAAGCGTGATGACGCCGCAGACCATAGAACACTGTCGCCAATCCATTACTGACTTTCATTTCAAGCATTCTGCATGATCAATTTTTTGGCCTCTGGCTAAACCGGACGCAACACGCAATACGCTATTTTACAGTGACCTATGCCCGAGAAGAATCAAGACATGAAAAATTCGCCGCCCGTCCTGGCAGTCGTTGAACGGGCCAGTTCGCTGCGGCAACAAATTAATCACCACAACCACCAATATCACACACTTGACCAACCTGAGGTTTCAGATGCCGAGTTTGATCGTCTATTCCGTGATCTAAAAGCACTAGAGCGGGAACACCCGGAACTGGTGTCGGAAGATTCACCCACGCAACGCATAGGGTCGGCTCCGTTGCCTGCTTTTTCTCAGGTGCAGCATGAACTGCCTATGCTGTCTCTCGACAACGCTTTTGGCAAAGATGACATGTGGGATTTTGACCGACGCGTCAAATCCAGACTCGAGTTGCCAGCCGATATCGCTTATGACTGCGAACCTAAGATTGACGGTGTGGCCGTATCGCTGCTCTATGAAAATGGCTCCTTGGTCAGGGGGGCAACCCGGGGGGACGGCGCGACCGGTGAAGATATCACGCGGAATGTTCGCACGATTGAATCGATACCGCTGTCCCTGATGGGCAAGGGCTATCCCTCCAGGCTCGAGGTCAGGGGAGAGATTTATTTCCCCCGGCCAGCGTTCGATAAGATGAACCAAGAGGCAGAAAGAGCCGGGCATAAAGTGTTTGCCAATCCCAGGAATGCCGCCGCCGGGACAATTCGACAGCTAGATTCTCGTGAGACTGCCCGCAGGCCACTGACGATGTTTGCTTATAGTGTCGGTATTGTTGAAGGCAGTGAACTGCCGGAAACACAATCGGGGATCTTGGCTGCCCTTGCCTCCTGGGGTATCAGAGTCAATCCATTGATCGAAACCGTCGTCGGTGTGGATGGATGCATTGAATACTACCAAAAACTGTTAGCGCTGCGTTCATCCCTGGGTTACGAAATTGATGGCGTTGTATTCAAGGTTGACGGGATCGCAGAACAACGAAAGTTGGGTATGTTGACCAGAACGCCTCGCTGGGCAATTGCACACAAGTTCCCAGCTGAAGAAGGCATCACAGTGCTTGAGGATGTTGAATTCCAGGTAGGTCGAACCGGTGCTGTTACCCCGGTAGCCAGACTGAAACCGGTGCAAGTGGGTGGCGTGACGATCAGTAACGCAACGCTGCACAATATGGATGAGGTCGCTCGGTTGGGGCTGGTTATCGGCGATACAGTTGTTGTCCAAAGAGCGGGGGATGTTATTCCCAAGGTTATTTCAGTTGTTAGGGACAAGCGTCCTCAAGCGATACGGCAGATCATCCTGCCAGCGCAATGCCCCGCCTGTGGGTCAGCGGTGCTTCAGACGGAAGGTGAAGTCATTGCCCGTTGCACTGGCGGTCTTAGTTGTTCAGCGCAACGAAAAGAGAGCATCCGGCACTTTTCTTCCAGGCTAGCGCTCGATATTGAGGGGCTCGGTGACAAGCTTGTTAACCAACTCGTGGACGCAGGCCTGATTAATAGTCCGGCAGATCTGTTTCAGTTGACCTTAAAGCAGCTGGTGAACCTGGAACGCATGGCGCCGAAATCTGCTAACAACCTGCTTGAGGCGCTGGAAAAAAGTAAATTAACAACCCTGTCGCGGTTCATTTATGCGCTGGGTATTCAGGAAGTGGGTGAATCGACCGCAAGGAACCTTGCTCAGTTCTATCTTGGCCTCGAGCCGCTTCGGCAGGCGGATGAAGATTCTTTGCAGGAAGTTCCTGATGTCGGTCCTATTGTTGCGAAAAAGGTGGCACACTTTTTTCAGCAGGAGATAAACCATCAGGTCATTGATACCTTGCTGGAAAGTGGCGTTCGCTGGGAGGAGCAAGCGTCGTCTTCGGGCCGTGATGCACTGGCAGGTGAGACCTATGTGCTGACCGGAACCCTGACGTCGCTAACCAGAAACGATGCCAAGGCGAGGTTGATGTCGCTCGGCGCGAAGGTGTCAGGTTCGGTCTCGGTTAAGACCAGTTATGTGGTTGCGGGCGATGCTGCCGGTTCTAAATTAACCAAAGCTCAGGCGCTTGGTGTCGCCATTCTCTCAGAGGAAGATCTGCTGCAACGCCTGGAAGTTTACGATGCTTAGCCCACAGCTTGTAAAGATGCGGGGAAGTTTTCTGCTCATCCTGATTATCGCTTTGACCGGTTGCACAAGCGCGCCGCCCGAGAACAAGGATAACATTTGCAAAATATTCTCCGAAAAAAGTGCCTGGTATAAAGACGCTAAAAAATCATCACGTCGTTGGGGAACAGACATCACGGTAATGATGTCCATGATGTACCAAGAGTCATCGTTTATGGCGCGCGCTAAGCCACCAAGAACAAAAATACTGTGGGTATTACCTGGGCCACGGCCGGCGAGCGCTTATGGTTACGCGCAGGCGACTAATGAAACCTGGCGTGCTTATCAGCGCGCGACAGGTCGAGGCGGTGCAGACAGGAACAAATTTGATGACGCCATAGACTTTATCGGTTGGTATAACGACCAAAGTCAGCGCCAGAATAAAATCAGCAAGTCGGACGCCTACCATTTGTACCTTGCCTACCACGAGGGGCAGGGCGGCTTTGCGCGGCGTAGCTATAAGAACAAGCAGTGGTTAAAGGATGTGGCGACAAAAGTATCCAAGCGATCCGGCATCTACCGGGCGCAGCTAAACAAGTGTGAGGATAAGTTTAATCGAGGGTGGTTCCGCGGCCTGTTTTCTTAGGGGCTTTCAGTGACGTCTTGGGCTTCCAGGGTTTTCATAGGTAGCCACGGGGCTTCATAGCTTAGCCTGTAAATAACATTGCCATAATCGTCTGCGATCAGCAGGCTGCCATCAGGCATCTCAAGGATGTCCGTGGGTCTTCCCCAGGCCACGTTGTCTTGTAACCAGCCATCGATCAGGATAGTGGTTGCGCCCGTCTCAGGGTTAACCATGGTGATGTTATATCCAGTGTGCCCCGCTTCAGGCGTTCGGTTCCAGGAGCCATGCTCGGCAATGAATATTTTCCCCCGATATTGTTCAGGAAACATGGTGCCGGTATAGAACTGGATGGCCAGTGGTGCGACATGGGGGCCCAGTTCTACGACCGGAGGTTCAACAGGAAAGGTCGGAGCACCAAACTCGGGATCAATGACATTACTCGCGTGCATATAAGGGAATCCGAAATGTAAGCCAGCTTCAGGCGCCCGGTTGAGTTCGCAGGACGGTGTGTCGTTGCCAAGAAGATCCCGGCCATTGTCCGTGAACCACAGGACATCGGTGTCAGGGTGCCAGGTGAAACCGACCGTATTGCGCACCCCGCTGGCAAATATCTCGGGTTGTAGTGGCTTGCGATCAAGATCCAGGTTCATGATGGTGGCGAACCAGGGGTTTTCCTTTTCGCAGACGTTGCAGGGGGCGCCAACATTGAAAAAGAGGTTGCCCTTCGGGCTGAACCCCAGGTACTTCCATCCATGAGTCGTTTCTTCAGGCAGTTCGTCATAAAGGACAAAGGGTTCGGGTGTGGCTTCAACGGTCTGATCGATGTTGCGATAAACGAGGAGTTTGTTGACAGCGCCGACGTAGAGGTCGCCATTGCGGACTGCCACGCCGGTTGGCAATAACAGGTCACGGTCGATCGTGACCACCTTGTCTGCGGTGCCATCTGAATCGGCATCAATGACGCCATATAGGTTGCCGGCGCGAAAGCTTCCAGCGTAGACAATACCTGAATCGCTAATGGCTAGCTGGCGTGGATTAGTCAGTTCTGCGAACACAGATATCTGAAACCCTGGAGGAAGTCTTAACGTCTCGAGTGGCAGATCATGGCTTCTGGCAAGCGATGGGGCAAGAAAGAGCAAGCTGAAGATGCCTGGAAGAATCAGTTTGATCACTCTCAGGCTTATGCTCAATGGTGATATGATCTGGGTCCACATGTTACTGCTCCTGATGATTTCCAATTCGTATGTTGACTGAAGCGCTCAAAGAAGAAATCCAGACGGCATTTTCCCGGTTGCTCGAAGAGAAAGGATATCGGCCCAGGCACTGCCAGAAAACCATGATTGCAGAAATAGCCCGGACCCTCGGTAATGTGCCAGGGGATAATAGCATCTGCGTTGTTGAAGCCGGAACAGGAACCGGTAAGACAATTGCCTATGCGATGGCGTCTATTCCGATAGCAAAGCAGCTAAAAAAGAAAATTGTCATTGCGACTGCCACGGTGGCGTTGCAGGAACAGATTGTCTACCAGGATCTACCTGATATCCGCAGGCATTCAGGGCTTGAATTTTCTTTTGCTCTGGCGAAGGGCCGACGGCGTTACCTTTGTTTGTCCCGCCTTGATCTCGCGTTGCAGGGAAGTAACCAGGTGAATCAGGCCTTTTCGTTTTTTGAACAAGCGGATGGCGATAGCGACCAGGTCGACGCCGTTATTTTTGATTCAATGCTGGCGGCGCTCGGCAAAGGGGAATGGGATGGTGAACGAGACAGCTGGCCCGAAGAAATCAACCATCCGACCTGGGCGAAGGTTTCGACGGACCACGCCCAGTGTACTCATCGTCAATGCAGTCATTATGAAAATTGCTATTTTTATAAAGCCCGGGAGAATATCCATCGGGTAGATTGCATTGTGACTAACCAGGACCTGGTGCTGTCTGATCTGATGATGGGCGGAGGTGCAGTGCTGCCTGACCCGGAAGATACGATTTACATCTTCGATGAGGGTCATCACCTGCCTGAAAAGGCTGGCAATCATTTTTCTCATTTCTTGGCGCTTTATTCGACAAAAACCTGGTTACAACAAATCCCCACCAGCTTGAAACTCGCTAGCGCTGAAGTGCCCGCTATTCATCCAGGGCTCATTAACGATGTTGATTCGATCGTAGAGCAGGCAAGCCAGAGGCTGGATGATGCCGCGCAAGTGCTGCAGATACTTAAAGTTGATGCAGAGGAACAAGATGACGGCTGGCAGTATCGATTTCCTCGGGGTCGGGTCAGCAATGATATTTCCGACGTCTCGAAGGGCCTGGCGAACAGTTTCGAAAGGTTGGACGACCTGGTAGACCGCGTGTTACCACTCATCGAAAGTACCCTCGAAGACGTTTCTGCTGCCCAGCGGGAGAGCGTTGAATATTGGTTGTCGCTGGTAGGTTCGATTGCAACGCGCTTGTCTGCAGCGGCAGAGCTCTGGCATAACTTTTCCGTGGCGGAGCATTCTCCTCCCTATGCGAGGTGGATTGGGTTTTCGTCCCAGAGCCCGGCGGAAGGTATGGAAATTCAACTGTCGTGTCATCCTGTTTCGGTGGCAGATGAACTGTTTGAGAGGCTTTGGTCACGTTGCGCTGGTGCGGTACTGACGTCGGCAACCTTGTCTGTTGCCAGGGATTTCTCCAGTTTTCAGGCCAAATCGGGTATTCCGCCAGAGACGGTGTTCACCAGCCTTGCCAGTCCGTTTCGATATCAGGAACAGGCGGTTCTTTCGGTGCCAAAGATGCGCACTGACCCTGGGCAGGCTGACCAGCACACGAAAGAGATCGCGGAGCTGCTTCCGGGCCTGCTCATGGATGATATTGGTGCGTTGGTATTATTCACCTCGTGGCGGCAAATGTTGCGGGTGTTTGATGATATTGATGAAGCGTTTCGTGAGCGAATCCTGATGCAGGGCGAACTATCCAAAATGGAAATCCTTAGTCGCCATCGGGACGCTATTGACCGCGGTAACGCAAGCTGCATTTTTGGCCTAGCCAGTTTTTCCGAAGGAGTAGACTTACCCGGAGATTATTGCCGTCATGTCGTGATTGCAAAGATTCCGTTCTCGGTACCTGATGACCCCGTAGATGCAACGCTGTCAGAGTGGATCGAGGAGAAAGGTGGCAATTCGTTTTACGAAGTGATGCTGCCGAACGCAGCAATCAAGGTAGTCCAGGCTGCAGGGCGGTTACTCAGAACTGAAACCGATGGAGGCACCGTGACGATACTGGATCGTCGTGTGGTATCGAAGGCCTACGGCAAAGTCATTCTTAATTCTTTGCCGCCTTTTGCCCGTGAAATTTCCTGATTACACTCATCAATTGCCTGCAGAGCTGGCGTCTTATCGACCCACGTTTGATAAGCTCGCGGGTGTACTGAGCAATGATGCGGTTTTTTGCCTGGTCGCGTACCTGGCAGCGAACATCGCAAGACTTGCGAACGAATCAAGGCATAAAACAATAGTTGTTTCCATTGCCGGTGCACAGGGAACCGGTAAAAGTACGGTGAGTCGACTGTTGTCGTCAGTACTTCAAGACTGTTTCAGCACGAGTACCACCACCCTTTCCCTTGATGACTTTTACTTGCCGCTGGGAAAACGACAGCAGGTCGCCGCAGATTTTCATCCATTGCTGGGCGTTCGGGGTGTGCCGGGTACTCATGATCTAGTGCTGATGGAGAAACTGTTGGCTGATCTTTTTCAGGGGAGGTCGGTTGAAATGCCTGTTTTCGACAAAGGCGAGGATGACCGAAGTGCCCGGTGGCAAAAAGCTGAACCAGCGACGGTTATCCTGTGCGAAGGCTGGTGTTGGGGCGCTGTTCCCGAACCACAAGAAAGGTTGATGAACCCTGTCAATAATCTTGAGAGGACCCATGACCCGGATGGGGTTTGGCGCCGGTATGTAAACGAACAACTTTCTCAATACCAGTCAGTGTTTCGAGCCAGTGCGCAGGTCTTTTTTATGGCGCCATCAATTGACGCGATAGTACGCTGGCGCTTTCAGCAGGAGCGTGAACTGGCAAGCCGCGGGGGTGGTAGCAAAATGATGACCGAAATAGAGATCAGGCAGTTCGTTGCTTACTATGAGCGGATTACTCGCTGGATGCTCCTGGAAATGGCAGGTCGAGCCAGTGTGGTCGTTTCTTTAGATGAGCATCATTCGATTGAGCATGTGCAGGTTAACTAATTCAACGGCTATTCAGTCGCTATTCAGTCGCTATTCAGTCTGCGGTAGCTAAGATACTGAGCTATCAACTGCGATATCCTAATCATTCAGGTAAACGACAAAGGAACGAGATAGAAAAGGTTATGAGAACGCCATCTCAATTTTTTATTTTACTGCTGTTCATCATGGGTCCAATCGCGATATCGGATTCACTGGCCGATGGCTATGGGGGAAAAGATGTTAGAAGACCGGCAGAGGCCCAGGGTCTGGCGCCAAATCAACTGGTACGGGGTAATCGTTCATCCATCTCTAACAAACGCGCTGCATCATTGGTCAAAAAGCGCTATTCCTCTTCGAGAATTTTGGGTGTTTCTCTGCTGGACGATCAAGGCCCGGCGGTTTATCGAGTCAGAACCCTATCCGAGGATGGCGTGGTGAAATCTGTTTTTGTCGACGGTAACTCCGGCGAAGTATTTGAGTGAGATAAGAATGTCACGACACATATTACTAGCTGAAGATGAAGAAGCCCTCAGGGATCAACTGGTCGAGGTGCTTGATCGGCATCGATACTCAGTGGATTCTGCTGCTGACGGTGCCCAGGCCCTGGCGCTGGGGGAAGCGGGTCATTATGACTTAGCGATAATTGACCTTGGACTCCCAAAGCTAAATGGCATGGAAGTCATCAGTCGTCTGAGAGAGCGGGGAAAGGATTACCCGGTATTGATACTTACAGCCCGCGCAGACTGGCAAGACAAAGTAGAAGGGCTATCGGCGGGTGCTGACGACTATCTGGTTAAACCGTTCCATGTTCAAGAATTACTGGCAAGAATTGAGGCGCTCATTCGTCGTGCATCGGGGTCGATCACCCGAGACATAAACATTGGGCCTGTAAGTCTTGATACCAAAGCAAAGAGCGTAAGGGTTAACGGTGCTGCCGTGGAATTGACCGCCTTTGAGTTTAATTTGTTGGAGTACCTTATGATGCGGCCCGGTCATGTTGTCTCCAAGACAGCGCTGACGGAGCATCTTTATTATCAGGATTTTGATCGGGATAGTAATGTTATCGAAGTCTTCGTAGGTCGACTTCGTAGAAAACTCGATCCGGACAATGAACTCAGGCCGATCGAAACAGTGCGTGGACAGGGGTATCGGTTCGGACTGGCTGAATGAACTTGGGCGCTAGTGTCGTGAGAGGCTCGTTACGTTTACGAATGCTGTGCTCCGCGACCTTGGTTCTTATGGTGTTCCTGGGGGTCCTTGGGGGTGTCGTCGATAATGCCTTCCGCCAGAGCGCCGGGCAGGCCGTTTCTGAAAGGCTCCAGTTACATAGTTACGCCTTGATTGCCGCCAGTGTCGAAGATGATCAGGGCGGTGCGGTTGATCTGTATCTGCCAACAGAACTGCAGGAACCTGATTTTAATACCATGGGTTCTGGTCTGTTTGGATTCGTTTTTACAGGGGGCGGTAATGAAGTATGGCGCAGTGGATCGGCGTTGGATCTTGATCTGGGTGATGCTGAGAAAGCCCTCTTATTAGCGCAAGACACGGCGGGTGTTGTGACATTCAGTGAATTGCCTGCCGCGGCGGGTCGTGGCCCGCTTTTTTACCTGACCTACCCGGTCATCTGGGAGAGTGCTTTAGGTGACGCTCGTTTTTTTTATGTCGTTCTGCAGGACTTTACGTCCTACAGCAATGAAGTGGCGACCTTTAGAGAAAGCCTCTGGGGATGGCTTATTGCTGCGGTTGTTGTGTTGGTCGTGCTGCAGGCGGCAATCATGTATTGGGGACTGCTGCCCATCGCGGGCCTGGAGCATGACCTTAAAGCGATTGAAGAAGGCCGGCAGGAATATCTGGTTGGTCAGTATCCAACCGAGATAAATGGTGTCACCCGCAGCCTTAACCTGCTCTTATCAGAAGAGCGAGCGCAGCGAGAGCGTTATCGAACCGCGCTTGCGGACCTTGCACACAGCCTGAAGACGCCGCTGGCGATTCTAAAGGCTGAAGCCGAAAAGCCCGACCAAACCGTTAAACAAGTCGCTGCGGCAATGGACCAGCAGGTGACCCGTATGACCGATATCGTCTCGTACCAGCTAGAGCGGGCGGTGTCGAGTTCTAGCAAACTGTTCCGAAACTTGACCCCAGTGGGGCCGGTTATCGACAAGCTGGTCACGACGATAAAGAAGGTATACCAGGAAAAGAACATCGATTTCTTGAAGCAAGTTTCACTAGCGGACTTCCCCGGTGATGAGCGTGACCTTATGGAGTTGTTGGGGAACTTGCTGGACAATGCCTGTAAATACGGTTCGGGAAGGGTAAAGATCATTGCTGTGGTTGTTAAAGACAGCGTGCAACTGACGGTGGAAGACAATGGTCCCGGCATTCCGGCGTCCGACAGAGCGCGGGTCCTTGAACGTGGATTGCGTCTGGATAGCAGGGAAGCAGGGCAGGGCATCGGACTGGCGATCGTCGCAGAGATCGTAGACCGTTACAATGGACAGATCGTGATTAGGGATTCAGACTTGGGCGGCGCGAGGGTAATCGTCAGCATTCCCCTCGCTTGGATAGGAACCGTTTAGTTAACTGTTTTCTCTTCAGCGTCTTTGTCGACAGAGCTCTAGATAAAGAGCCCTGGATAAAGAGCCCTTGATAAAGAGCCCTTCAGTAAGATACTCCGCCGTTACAGGCCAGTATGGGAGCCGTCGCACATGGGTTTACCTGCGGTCATCTTGCAGCCACAGAAAAACACCTTTTTCGATTCCGTCGCTTTGAATTTCATCGGCAGGAATTCAGTATCCTGATGAGACCCGTCGCAGAGCGGTTGGTTTGTGCTCTTGCCACAGGAGCACCAGAAGTATGTTTTTCCTTCCTCGACGTCTACGCCGTAGGGCGATTTTTGCGCAATAGTTGGATCTGCCATGGATGTTTCCTTACCTGAATTGATAGATGGGCCCAGCATAAGGAACAGAGTCAGCCCGCGTCAATTCATTCCTCCGTCGGTGTCCTTGAAAACAGGGGTTACAAACCCTATTATCCCTGCTCTACAGGTGCATCTGCACCGGCGCAGCGCGTTCAATCTCAGGAGTTTGTTTGTATGGATTTCTCTTTTTCAGAGGAGCAGGGTCTTTTGCAGGATAGTATCCAGCGATATATCCAGAATAGTTACACTTTCGATGCTCGACAAAAGTTATTAAAGACTGAAGAAGGCTTCAGTCGTGAGAATTGGGCAAGTTTTGCTGAGTTGGGTTGGCTCGCGCTTCCTTTTACAGAGGAGTCAGGTGGCTTCGGTGGCACTGCCGTCGAGACAATGATTATGATGGAAGAGTTTGGTAAAGGTCTGGTCGTTGAGCCATATGTATCCACGGTGATCATGGCAGGTTCAGTGATTGAAGCCGGTGGAACCACCGAACATATCGAGGGCGTGCTTACCGAGATTATGGCGGGAACAAAATTAGCATCCCTGGCCTATGTCGAGCCCCAGGCAAGATTTAACCTTGCTGACATCACGACAACGGCGAAAGTCGCAGGCGATGGCTACGTCATTAACGGGTTTAAGGGTGTTGTGCTTGGTGGTCCATCAGCAGATGTTCTAGTTGTTCCTGCAAGGACATCCGGTGACCAAAAGGATGAGTCCGGAATCACAATGTTTTTGGTTGATGCTTCATCTGCTGGGATATCGAAACGCGATTACCCGACAATTGACGGCATGCAGGCTTCTGAAATTGACCTGGATAACGTATCGGTGCCTGCAAGCGCCGTTCTGGGTGAAGTCGGGAACGGCTTCGGGCTGCTTGAGCTTGGGATTAACAACGGTATTCTTGCCGTTGGTGCAGAAGCAGTGGGTGCAATGGAAGTGCTTTACAAGGCGACGGTTGAATATTGTAAGACCCGCGAACAGTTCGGGCAGCCAATTGGGAAGTTCCAGGTGTTACAGCACCGTATGGTAGATATGTTCATGGAGCATGAGCAGGCGAAATCTCTGCTCTACATGGCAGCTCTTCGCATGAGCGAGGATGACGACATTGAAGCGCGTAAAGCAGTGTCTGCATTAAAGGTCCAGATTGGCAAGGGTGGCCGGTTTGTTGGCCAGAACGCGATTCAACTTCATGGTGGCATGGGGATGACTGACGAGCTCAATGTAGGTCATTACTTCAAACGCATTACTGCCATTGAGACGCTGTTTGGTAACGTGGATCATCACCTGAAGAAATATTCCCAGGTAGCTTGATCCTATAGGTACTTGAAACTTAGGTACTTTGAAACATAAGCACTTGAAACATAGGCACTTAAAACATAAGTACTTAAAGAAGGGCCCGCAGGAGAGTAATAGTTAATGAGTGATTCGACCTATACGACGCCTGACTGGTTCT
>Ga0206130_10000684_pt1 | contig 54532 bp, 49 predicted proteins | sample Helgoland_Spring_9_FD_148637 | JGI IMG/M metagenome (GOLD analysis project Ga0206130, IMG submission 148637) | Pelagic subsurface seawater microbial communities from Kabeltonne, Helgoland, North Sea - Helgoland_Spring_Bloom_20160512_1 | ecosystem: Environmental > Aquatic > Marine > Epipelagic ...
GTAACTCATTCAAAGATCGAAAAACCAGACAGATAAAGCTACTAACGGACAATATAGAAACTTTCACAACAAAGAACGAGGTTGAGGCTCTTTTATTAGAGCAAATGCTGATCAAAGAAAATAAACCAAAATTTAATATTCTTTTAAGAGATGACAAAACATATCCTTATATTTTCTTTTCTTTAGATCATGAGTATCCAGGTATTTACTCAAAAAGAACTAAACAAGCTGTTGACTCAAAATTCTTTGGACCATTTGTCAGCTCAGAAGCAGTTAAGAAATCTATCAAAGAAATACAAAAAATTTTTCAAGTAAGAAATTGCAGTGATACAACTTTTACCAATAGAACTCGTCCATGCATAGAATTTCAAATGAAAAGATGCTCAGCTCCATGTGTAAAAAAAATATCAAAAACAGATTACTTCGAGGATATTGCTAGTGCAAAATCTTACCTTTCCTCCTCTGATAACCAAACTATCAATAAACTAACCTCAGATATTGAAAAAGCATCAAAAAAACTTGAATTTGAAAAAGCGGCAGAGATTCGAGACAGACTCAAAAGACTTCAATTATTAAGAGAGGAGCAGTCTGTTGTAACCCTGGCTAGGGATGTTGATATCTTTTCTGTTCATGCAGAAGATAACTATCTTGGTATATGCATTATTGTTGTAAGAAGAGGAAAAATAAGAGGGACAAAAACTCATCTTATAAAACAGGCTCACTATGATTCATTAGAGGAAGTTTATCAAAGCGCAGTATTTAACTTTTATGATAATCAGTTAGATATCCCAAAGAAAATTATGTCTACTTATGCACTAAAATCGAAAGACCTTTTATCCAAAGTAATTCAAAAAAAATATAATGTTAAAGTAAATCTAACTCATACTCCTGATAAATCCATTAGACCGATTTTTAATCTTTGCAAGATAAACGCAAAACAAGTTATACAAAATCATATTAGTAAAGAGGATAAATATACCTTTGCATTTAATGAGCTTAAAAATGCTATGAGCTTAAAAGATAACATAAAAAAAATTGAGGCATACGATATTAGTCATATTTCTGGAGATCATGCTGTTTCATCATGCGTGGTATTTTCCAATCAAGGCCCTCAAAAAAAAGAATATAGGACTTTTAATATTCCCAAAGAATTGTCTGGTAATGATGTGGGCTCCCTGGAACACGTGCTTGAAAGAAGAATAAAGTATTATGATGATCCTAATATTAAGCCAGATATCATTTTAATAGATGGCGGCAAAACTCAGTTGAAATATAGCAAATCAGTAATTGATAAATCGATCTATAACGATATTGAGGTTATTTCAATTGTTAAAGGATCGAACAGGGTAAGAGCTACTGAAACAATTCTTGCTGATAATGGTGTTGTAGAATTAGATAAGTACTCAAAAGCATATCTTGTTCTTCAGGAAATGAGAGATGAGTCACATAGATTTGCAATAACTGCTCAAAGAAAGAAGAAAAGGGGCTCTATAAAAAAATCACAACTAGACTTAATCCCAGGCATTGGCCCTGCATTAAAAAATAAGATACTTCTAAAATTCAAAAGTTTAAAAAACATAAAATCTGCAAATATTGAAGATTTAATGACTGTAAGAGGCATTAATGACAAAATAGCTAACCTAATTAAACAAAATATCAAATAATGATTACTTTTATAAATCTTCTAACATTTTCAAGAATTGCATTAGCAGCAATTATTTTTCTTTTATTGATGTCTTCAGATGGTTACTTGTTAGCACTTATCTTGTTCTATATTGCTGGTTTCACAGATTGGTTAGATGGCTACTTAGCAAGAAAATATAATGCAGTATCTCAGCTTGGAGAAATTCTTGATCCTATAGCAGATAAAATCCTAATAGTATTTGTATTTTTTGGTCTTGCAGTTAATCTTTCAAGCTATTTAATTGGATTTTTTGCAGCATTAATAATTACTAGAGAAATTTGGGTTGGTGCCTTGCGAGACTTAAATGCTAGAAATAACAAAAGTGACGCAACTAAGGTTACTTTTTTAGCAAAAATTAAAACAACAATTCAACTTTTTACAATCAGTATTTACCTTATTGCACTAACTATTAACAATATGCTTCTAATTATCGTTGCAGATATTTCACTTTTCATCTCTCTTTTTATAACTTTATATACAGGCCTCTTGTACACAATAAATACTTTTAAAAATAATGGTTCCTAACCAATGAAATTGATAGTTGTAAGTGGAGGTTTTGATCCAATTCATTCAGGCCACATTGCTTATTTAAAATCTGCAAAAACTCATGGAGATAAACTAATAGTTGCTCTAAACAGTGATGCTTGGCTAGAAAAAAAGAAAGGTAAATTTTTTATGCCTTTTCATGAAAGAAAATCTATTATTGAAGCTATTAAGTATGTTGATGAGGTTATCAGTTTCAAGGATGACAAAAAAGGTTCTTGTATAAATGCTCTAGAGGCTATAAAAAAAACTTATCCCAGCGAAGAAATTTATTTTGCAAATGGGGGAGATAGGGATAAAAAAAATATTCCTGAAATGACTGTTTCCGGTATTAATTTCCTTTTTGGTATTGGTGGCGATGATAAAAAAAATTCATCATCCTGGATACTAAATAAGTGGCAATATTATTTTGAAGAAAGACATTGGGGATCATTCTTTAATTTATTTGAAACAAAGAATATAAAGGTTAAAGAGTTGATAGTGGATCCTGGTAAATCCATGAGCTTTCAAAGGCATTTTAAGAGAAATGAAATTTGGTTAGTGAGCGAGGGTTCGTGCATGGTTTCTTATTCAGAAAAGAAAACTATTGATGAAAAAAAAGAGATTCAGCTTAACAAGTTTGATCACTATCTTGTTCCAATTATGGACTGGCATCAAATAAGCAACCCATTTAAAGTAAAGGCACATATTATTGAGATCCAGTATGGTAAGGACTGTTTAGAAGATGATATAGAAAGAGAGTAAAAATGCATTTATATTTTTACTTTACAACATAGATGTATACAATACACATTGTTTAATCAGGCTGGATGGCAGAGTGGTTATGCAGCGGCCTGCAAAGCCGTTTACGCCGGTTCGATTCCGGCTTCAGCCTCCATTATTTTTTAAAGACTTTTTATTATATAAAAGTATAATATAACACTAAAGTTTGGTACCAATTAATATGCCCGAGTGGTGGAATTGGTAGACACAAGGGACTTAAAATCCCTCGATAGAAATATCGTGCCGGTTCAAGTCCGGCCTCGGGTACCATATAGTATTATGATAAAAAACTGGATTGTCGCAACATATAAAACTAATGAAGTTAAAAGATTAGAAAGCAATCTATTAAATCAAAAGTTCGACTATTATTTACCGAAAATAACATTAAAAAAGATTAACTCCAAACCCAAAGAGGAAGTACTTTTTCCCGGCTACATTTTTATTAATACTAGTTTTAAAAACTACTCAGCCCTTAAATATACAATTGGTATAAAAAGCATTATAAAATTTGGAGATAATATCGCCTGCATTATGGATGAAGATATTAAAGCCATACAAGTGATAGAGGAAACATCAAAAATAGACCCAGTAGCTCCACAAATAAAAATAGGTCAAGATGCCCTTATTTCAAGTGGCTCTTTTAAGGGAAGCATAGTAAAAATTTGCTCGCTTTCTTCTAAAAAACGAGTTGGCGTCTTTCTTACTTTTCTTGGCACAATTAGAAAAGTCATTATTCCAGAAAAAGATCTTATCTTTTAAAATAATTGCTTATTAAAGACATCCTAATTACAATAGTTCAACAGTTGAACGGAAATTAATAAATAAAGTATTTTAATTATTAATCCGTGCGGTAGCTATTAATAAATCCAATTTTTTTCATAGAAATAGCTACTAAAAATTAGTAACTTCCTATGACAAAGACCCAAAGTATCACAGAAGACCAATTAGATCTCTTGGACTATATCCAAAAAGACGGTGAAGCATCTCAAAGATTAATAGCTCAAAAAACCGGTTTCAGTATAGGAAAGGTAAATTATTGTCTTAAAGCATTGATAGATATTGGATTTATTAAAGTAGATAACTTTAATAAATCATCCCAAAAAATAAACTATGCATATATTTTAACGCCGAAGGGCATTAATGAAAAAGCATCTATAACTCAGCAATTTATTATCAAAAAAAAACAAGAATACGATAAACTTAATTCATACATCAATAAATAACTTTTTATGCAAGAAACACATAGTAATAAACAATTCAATGATTTTAATGATGAAGTAACTCTTCTAGAACTTTTTCATGTCCTATGCGATGGAAAATGGATTATTGTATGGCTTACCGCTCTTATATCGATTATTGGAGTTATGTATAGCCTCTCCTTGCCTAATATATATACATCTAAAGCTTTAGTAGTTGCTGCTAACTCATCTAATGGTATTTCTAAAGCTCTTGGAAATTTTGGTGGGCTCGCTGGGCTCGCTGGGATAAACCTTTCTCCTGGTAGTGATGAGGGTAATTCTGCAAAAGCACTAATAAAAATTAAATCTCTGAGTTTTTTTGAAAATAATATACTACCAAATATTTTCCTGCAAGATCTTATGGCTGTTAAGTCTTGGGATGGTGATGCAAATATACTGACTTATGATGAGAGTATTTATAAAATGGATAGCAATACCTGGGTAAGTGACGATTCTAATCCAAATCAACAAGTACCAAGCTCTCAAAAAAGTTTTAGAGTATTTATCGAACACTTAGGCGTAGTTGAAGATAAAAAATCTGGCTTCATTACTATATCAATCAAACATCAATCACCATTTATTGCGAAGCAATGGGCTGAGTTGGTTGTTGATGAAGCTAATGCTTTTTATAGACAAAAAGATAAATCAGAGTCAGAAAAGGCTGCTAGCTATCTTAATCAACAAATTTTAATGGCTGGTTTATCTGAAATCAAACAAATCTTAGCTCAACTCTTGCAAGAAGAAACTAAAAAGTTAGCGCTAATTGAAGCAAACGAAGCTTTCGTTTTTGATTACATTGATCCTCCAGCAGTAATGGAAATTAAAACGTCACCTCAAAGAGCTATTATTTGTATCCTAAGTGCACTATTAGGTGGGATGTTAAGTATTTTATTAGTGCTTATAAGACATTATTTTTTTAAGGAAAAAGCTTCATGAGCTTTAGGTATTTAATACTTAGATAGAGAATGAGCTAACTTTAAATAAAGCCTATTATCGAATCCTTAATCCAATGACGAAGCCATCAATTTAAATCATATGGAATCATCCGTTGAGTTCAATAGAAGAATAAGTAAATGAGAAACCAATCTTTATTAGAGAGCCTGTCACTGTTACTTGGTCAAAAGGGCTGGGTTAATGCAGCAGAGAGCATTCCTTGGCAAAGAGATTGGTTTGATAAATATGGCGAGCCTCCATTGGGAGTTGCTCGACCAAGCTCAACTGAGGAGGTAAGTCAGGTTCTCAGTTTGTGTAATGAGCATGGAGTTCATATTGTTCCTCAAGGTGGAAATACCGGTCTTGTCGGTGGTAGCGTAATGGGCTCGGGGAATGGAGTGATTTTATCGCTAGATCGAATGAATGCGATCTCGGACTTAGACCTAGCTAGCGGAAGTGTTTCGCTGGAGTCAGGAGTTATTCTCGAGCACCTGCATCAATTTCTTGAAGGAACTGATTTGATGTTTCCTATGCATCTAGGCTCTGAGGGCAGCGCTCAGATTGGTGGGTTGATTGGTACAAATGCCGGTGGCAGTCATGCGTTCCGCTATGGAATGATGCAAGATTTAGTTCTAGGGTTAGAGATAGTGCTACCTGACGGAGCAGTTTGGGATGGCATGCGCGCTGTTCAGAAAGATAACGCCGGTTATCAGTTACGTAAGCTCTTCTGTGGATCTGAAGGAACACTTGGAGTTGTTACCAAAGCAGTTCTAAAGCTATCTCCACAACCAAAACAAGAATTTACTGTTTTGCTGGCGGTTAGAGACTCCTCAGGGCTGATGGAGTTAGCGCAAAAATTAAGAGCAGAGGCTGGAGAATTTCTAACCGCAATGGAGTTTTTCTCGGATGTTGGTTTGGATATAGCCCTTGAAAATATCTCTGGTCTTGTTTATCCATTGCAAAGCCGAGCATTATTTTATCTTCTTGTAGAAGCTGGCTCAGGTTCAATACAAGTGCCTCTTGATAAGATACTAACGGATATCACGCAGTGGGGGATGAGTGAGGATATTGTTCTTGATGGAGCATTAGCGCAGTCAGATGCTCAGCGAGCAGTTTTTTGGCGTTTGCGTGAAGAGCAGCCTGAAGGACAACTGCGTCTTGGTGCTCAGCTTAAGCACGATATTTCAGTCCCGCCAGGCTCGATAGTTGATTTCTTAAAGATTGCGGATGAGCAATGTCGCGAAATTTTGAGTGGCGTGCGAATCAATGCATTCGGTCATCTTGGTGATGGAAATGTTCACTATAATCTTTCACCATCCCTAGGGCAGCAAGATTTTTCCGGTCTTGACAGTGAATTTGCCATTAAATTAGGCAGGTTGGCCACCATAATGGGAGGCAGTTTTGCTGCAGAGCATGGGCTTGGGAGAACAAAAATTGTGTTGGCAGATGCCCTACGAGATCCTGTGGAGAGAATTATGATGCTTCGTATAAAAAAATCATTCGATGATACTAACCAGCTCAACCCTGGTGTATTGATATGCTCTTGACGATTTTTTAGGGAAAAAACTCCAAATAAACTATTTTTAAGGTTAAAGACAAGATGAAAATAACAGATTCAAAAATTGCAGTCATCGGCTTAGGTTATGTTGGCCTCCCTCTTGCTGTTGAGTTTAGTAAAAAATTTAAAACTTTAGGGTTTGATATAAACCATAAAAGAATAAGTGAATTAACTGCGGGCAGAGACTCCACTCTAGAAGTCACTGAGGCTGAATTACTGGACGCGACTATGCTCAGCTTTTCAAATGACGTTTCTGATCTCAAAAATTGTAATGTTTATATTGTCACTGTTCCGACCCCTATCGATGCTCATAAACAACCTGATCTAACTCATTTAATAAAAGTGAGTCAAATGTTAGGTAAGGTTATAAGTAGGAATGATATTATTATTTATGAATCAACTGTATATCCTGGCGCGACAGAAGATGAATGTGTCCCTGCAGTTGAGTCTGTTTCAGGCCTTAAATTTAATGAAGATTTTTATGTTGGTTATTCCCCTGAACGTATCAATCCCGGTGATAAAGAACACAGAGTAACAAATATACTAAAAGTCACTTCAGGCTCTACACCTGAAATAGCTGAGAAGGTTGATCAGCTCTATAAGAAAATTATAATTGCTGGTACCCATAAAGCCAGTTCAATCAAAGTAGCTGAGGCCGCCAAGGTAATAGAGAACACTCAGCGTGATGTTAATATAGCTTTAATTAATGAGCTATCAATTATTTTTAATAAATTAGATATAGATACTCTAGAAGTGTTAGAGGCGGCCGGAACAAAATGGAATTTCTTGCCTTTTCGCCCTGGCTTAGTTGGTGGGCACTGTATAGGAGTTGATCCGTATTACTTGACTCATAAGTCTCAATCTGTCGGATATCATCCTGAAATGATATTGGCTGGACGAAAACTTAACGACGGTATGGGCGCTTATGTAGCATCTCAGTTAGTAAAAAGCATGCTAAAAAAACGTATTCAAGTTGAAAGCTCTAATGTATTAATTATGGGGTTAACCTTCAAAGAAAATTGCCCTGACATACGTAATACTAAAGTAGTGGATATCATCAGCGAACTACAAGAATATAATATTAATGTTGATGTAACTGACCCTTGGTGTTGCAATAAAGAGGCTGATAGTGATTATGGTATAACTTTAGTCGATGAGCCTAAAAATGGTAGTTACGATGCAATAATTGTTGCCGTAGCTCATAGTTATTTTAAAGAGTTGGGTGCTAAAAAGATACGAGAATTAGGTGCGGAAAAGCATGTAATCTATGACCTCAAGTATATCTTTCCAAAGCATATGGTAGATATACGTTTGTAACTATTAATGTAGAGTCTTTATTGATGGGATTCTGGTAATAAAAAAAATTAAGTGCAATTATTATGACTTCTTACGAACAAGTTAAACGAGATTTGGTTGCTAAGCCTAAGGCCTGGTTGGTAACTGGTGTAGCTGGCTTTATCGGATCTAATGTTCTTGAATCCCTTTTGTTGCTTGATCAGAATGTAGTAGGGCTAGATAATTTCGCTACTGGCCATCAATTTAATTTAGATGATGTAAAAACAGAAGTTTCTGTAAAGCAGTGGCAAAGGTTTCAATTTATAGAAGGAGATATTTGTGATTATGCAACTTGTAAAAGAGTGCTTGGGGGAGTTGACTATGTTTTGCATCAAGCTGCTCTAGGTTCGGTGCCGCGCTCGATATCTTCACCTATCCATAGTAATTCGGCCAATATTACTGGTTTTTTAAACATGCTGCAGGCCGCTAAAGAGGTTAATATTAAAAGTTTTACCTATGCCGCAAGCAGTTCAACCTATGGAGATCATCCAGCATTGCCAAAAAGTGAGGAGAATATTGGTAATCCATTATCCCCATACGCTGTAACCAAGTATGTAAATGAATTGTATGCCGGGGTTTTCGCACGAACTTATGGGTTTAAATCAATTGGATTACGTTATTTTAACGTCTTTGGGAAAAGGCAGGATCCGGCTGGAGCCTACGCGGCCGTTATTCCAAAGTGGACGTCAGCGATGATTGAAGGCGAAGAAGTATTTATTAACGGTGATGGCGAAACTAGTCGTGATTTTTGTTTTGTTGAAAACGCAGTACAGATGAATATTCTTGCAGCGGTAGCAAATGATAGCGCAAAAGATAAGGTATACAATGTTGCTGTGGGAGATAGAACAAGTTTAAATGATTTATTTAGAGCACTTAAAAACGCGTTAAATGAAAATCAGATTAATGTTAGCACTGAACCAACCTACCGAGATTTCAGGGCTGGAGATGTCAGGCATTCACAAGCTGATATATCTAAAGCTAAAAAGATCTTAGGGTATCGGCCATATTTTAATATATCTGAGGGCATTCATTCAGCTATGCCATGGTATGTTCAAAAGTTAGGGAATAATTAATGAAGAATTTCGTTATGATCGGCGCTGCAGGTTATATAGCACCTCGTCATATGCAAGCTATTAAAAATACTGGTAATAAACTTATTGCTGCTTTAGATAAGAATGACTCTGTGGGTGTGATCGATAGTTATTTTCCTGAAGCTGATTTCTTCGTAGAGTATGAGCGGTTCGACAGGCATATAGATTTGTTGAAACGTCGGGGTACACATATAGATTATGTAAGCATAGCTTCGCCTAATTACTTGCATGATTCACATATTCGTTTTGCATTGCGACAAGGTGCTAATGCCATATGCGAAAAACCATTGGTGCTTAATCCTCATAATATTGATGCACTGCAATTAGTCCAGGAAGAAACTGGAAAGCAGGTTTACAATATTCTACAGCTTCGGTTACACCCCAGTATTATTGCATTAAAAGAATTTGTTTCAGAGGAAGTTGCCAAGGATTCAAATAAAGTTTTTGAAGTAGATCTTACCTATCTAACCAGTCGTGGTCATTGGTATTTCACATCTTGGAAAGGAGATGATCATAAATCTGGAGGGATAGCGACGAATATTGGTGTACATTTTTATGACATGTTAGGTTGGATATTTGGTGATCTTAAAAAAAATGAAGTTCATTTAAAACAAAGAGATGCGAGTGCCGGGTATCTTGAATTTCAGCATGCAAAGGTGCGCTGGTTTTTATCCGTGAATTACGATTACATCCCAGATGGATTTAAAGAGTCCGGACAGCGCACTTACCGTTCTATAACTGTTGATGGAAATGAAATAGAATTTTCAGGAGGTTTTACGGATCTTCATACAGAGAGCTACAAACAAATTTTATCTGGTAACGGGTTTGGTTTGGAGGAAGCTCGTAAAAGCATTAAAATAGTTAGTGATATCCGTAATCAAGCTATTGTTAAAAAGTCATCTGATGCTCACCCCTTTATTAAAAAGATTATTTAATAATGACTGACTATTTCAAACATCATAGCGCCATAGTAGATGAGGGAGCTAAGATAGGGAAAGAATCTCGGATTTGGCATTTTGTTCATGTTTGCGGCGGTGCCAAAATAGGTGAAGGTGTTTCGCTAGGGCAAAATGTTTTTGTTGGAAATAAGGTCACTATTGGTGATAAGTGCAAAATTCAAAATAACGTATCTATTTATGACAATGTATACTTGGAAAGTGAAGTGTTTTGTGGCCCTAGCATGGTGTTTACTAATGTCTATAACCCACGCTCCGGCATTGAGCGCAAAGCAGAATATCGTGACACTTTGGTAAAAAAAGGTGCAACATTGGGCGCTAACTGCACTTTGATCTGTGGGGTTACAGTTGGTGAATATGCATTCATTGGTGCAGGTGCATTAGTCAACAAAGATGTTAAGCCGTATGCGCTAGTAGTTGGTGTTCCAGCTAAGCAGATCGGGTGGATGAGTGAATATGGAGAGCAATTAGATCTACCTCTTTTTGGTGATGGCTCAGCAAGTTGCATTAACTCTTGTGATACCTATTATTTAAATTCGGGTTATCTCTCTAAATCTTAATCTGACAGTAAACCGATATAAGCATAATTTAAAAATGAGTAAAATCACAAAAATAAAATTTTTTGATTTAGGGTCTCAACAATCTCTGATTAAGGACAAAATTGATAGAGGTATTAATGATGTACTTGCCCATGGAAAATATATTCTGGGTCCTGAAGTTGCTGAGTTAGAAGATAAACTGGCCACATATACTGGGGCTCGATATTGTATAAGTTGCGCCAACGGTACCGATGCGCTGCAAATATCCCTGATGGCTTTGGGTGTTGGTCCTGGAGATGAGGTGATCGTTCCAGGCTTCACTTATATAGCTCCTGCTGAGGCCGTTGCCATTCTGGGAGGCAAGGTTATTTATGTTGATGTGTCATCGCATACATATAATTTAGATGTTACTCAAATAGAAGCTGCAATAACCAACAAAACGAAGGCAATAATAGCTGTTTCTCTTTTCGGACAGTGCGCTGATTTTGATGAAATAAATGAGCTAGCTCGACGTTACGACCTTCCTGTGATCGAAGATGGAGCTCAGAGTTTTGGTGCTTTGTATAAAGGTCAAAGGTCCGGCAGCCTGACAAAAATAGCGACCACCAGTTTTTTCCCAGCAAAACCTTTAGGGTGCTATGGTGACGGCGGTGCTGTATTTACAAGTGATGAAGACCTAGCCATAAAGATTAGGCAGATAGCCAGGCATGGACAGGATAAGCGTTACCACCATAAAATAATTGGGCTAAATAGTAGGCTTGACTCAATTCAGGCTGCAGTGCTTTTGGCAAAATTGACGATATTTGACGCTGAATTAGTTCAGCGTAACAGGGTTGCATCTAATTACTTATCAAAGCTATCTGGGGTTAATCTTAGATCAATCCCTGATATTAGACCATATAATCAGAGTGTTTGGGCTCAATTTACAATAGAAACTGAAAACCGAGATGCAGTTCAACAATATCTTACGGATAGAGGTATTCCCACCGCAGTTTATTACCCCATTCCGCTCAACAGACAGCCTGCGGTGGAGGATGCAAAGTCATATCTCTTGGTTTCTGAGCATGCGGCTAAGCATGTAATGAGTTTACCTATGGGTCCATATTTAACCAGCTATGATCAAGAAATTATTATCGATGAATTAACTGCTGCAATTGCCAGCGCAAAGTGACTATGGACTCGACAGATGCTGTTGTAATAGGTGGAGGCGTTGTTGGCTTAGCCTGTGCTAGAAAATTAGCTATTGCAGGGTTATCAACTATCGTCCTTGAAGCAGAAGATGGGTTTGGCCTCGGAGCAAGCTCGAGAAATAGTGAAGTAATTCATGCTGGACTTTACTATGAATCTGGCTCTTTGAAGGCGCAGCTCTGCAGAGAAGGGCGCGAATTACTATACAGTTACTGTCAATCAAGGAATATAGGCCATTCGCAGTTAGGGAAGTGGATCGTTGCTAATAGCCCTGCTCAAATTGCGCAGCTAAAGAAAATCGCTTCAGCAGCTAAGGTGAATAGATGCAGTGAAGTGTATTGGTTGAGTGGTTCAGAAGCTCAAGAGCAAGAGCCTGAGTTAATTGCTGAGAAGGTGCTTGTATCTCCGCGGACAGGCATAGTCGACTCACATAATTTTATGCTAAGTCTTTTGGCTGACATAGAGATAAACGGAGGCGTCTTTGTGCCAAGGACTGTTGTTGTATCTGGTAGAGCAGCCCCAGGCGGTATTTTGCTTAAGACTCGTGGTGTTGATGATTTTGAAATCAAAGCTAAATTTGTTGTTAATTCAGCAGGGATCTTTGCTCCGTGTTTAGCAAAAAAGCTTGGTTGTCGAAATGTCCCTGAATTGCCGGCAAAGGGTTTTGCTAAGGGAAACTATTTTAGTTTGACTGGTAAGCCACCATTTCAAAGGCTGATCTATCCTGTTCCTGAGCCTGGTGGATTGGGAGTGCATCTAACATTGTCTTTGGACGGTCAGGCAAGATTTGGTCCGGACGTAGAATGGATTCCTGAGATCAACTACACAGTTGATTCAGGTAGAAAAAATGCCTTTGGCAAAGAGATTGAGAAATATTGGCGTAATTTTGATGCTGACAGGCTGACACCTGATTATGCAGGTATAAGAGCTAAAGTAACGTCCGGGGCTGCAACTCCAGATTTTATGATAAGTTCACCCAGGGATAATGGTGTTCCTGGTCTTGTTAATTTATTTGGTATAGAATCACCAGGATTAACTTCATCGCTAGCTATTGCTGAAGTGGTAGCTAAAAAATTAAATATCAATTAGTGAGAAATATATGAATACACTCGAAAATAAAAAAGTTTTAGTTACTGGTGGAGCCGGGTTTATTGGAAGCTTCGTAGTGACTGAGTTGCTTAAGGAAAATGTAGGAGAAGTAGTGATTTATGATAATCTTGCCCGAGGAGATATGTCTTATATTGAGGAACAACTAAAAGATCCTCGTTGTAATTACTTCAAGGGCGATTTAAGAGAAACCGATCTTTTAAATACTGCAATGACTGGATGTGATTATGTTATTCATTTGGCGGCAATGTGGCTTTTACACTGTAAAGATTATCCGAGGACGGCGTTTGATGTGAATATTCAAGGGACGTTTAATGTTTTAGAAGCTTGTGTAAATAATAAAGTAAGTCGTTTGGTTTACTCTTCATCTGCATCAGTTTACGGCGATGCCTCCGAAGTGCCAATGACTGAGGAACATCCGTTTAACAACCGTAATTTTTATGGAGCTAGCAAGATTGCTTGTGAAGCGATGTGTCGAGCTTTTTATGATCGATATAATTTAGATTATGTTGGTTTGAGGTATATGAATGTGTATGGCCCTCATCAGGACCAAACTGCAGCTTACACTGGCGTAGTTCCCATTATGCTGAATAAAATTGATGCAAATGAACCACCGGTCATTAATGGTGATGGCACTCAAGCCTATGACTTTATCTACGTAGAAGATGTTGCTCGATCGAATGTTTTGGCTCTCAAAGCTGTTTCAACAGATGAGTTTTATAATGTAGGTTCCGGTGTTCAAACTAGTATTAAAGAATTATGTGATCTAATCCTTGAGCTAAAAGAATCAGATTTAAAAGTCACCTATCAACCCTACAGTGAGGATGATGCTCGTCGTATGGTTCAGAATCGTATTGGATGTCCTATTAAAGCATCTAGAGATCTTGATTTTGATTATACATATAACCTTCGAGATGGTCTTTTACGATTAATTAAATGGCGTGACAACGGTGGGGTTTAAATAATGATATCTAAAATGAATATACCAATTGCAAGAACAAGCTTGCTTGAGAATGAAATTCAAAGTGTTATTGCTCCCCTTGAGAGTGGATGGTTAGTACAGGGGCCAAAGGTGCAAGAATTTGAGTCAAAATGGTCCGAATTCACAGGCTCTAAAAATTCACTTGCCGTTACTTCATGCACCACAGCGCTGCATTTATCCCTTGCTGCCTTGGGGTTTGGTCCTGGTGATGAAGCAATTGTGCCTGCGTTCACTTGGATTTCGACTGCAAATGTAGTTGAACACCTAGGTGGAAAGGTAGTTTTTTGTGATATTGATCCTGAGACTTTTAATATTGATGTTAGCCAAGTCGAAGGAAAAATTACCTCCAAAACTAAAGCGATATTACCTGTTCATTTATTTGGTTTGTCGGCAGATATGAACCCGATTAATGAAATTGCAAAGCGTCATAATCTTTGGGTGGTAGAAGACGCTGCCTGCGGTTTTGGTGCGACATACTTTGGACAACATGTAGGTACTTTGGGTACTACGGGATGTTTTAGCTTTCATCCTCGTAAAGCCCTAACGACTGGCGAAGGAGGTATGGTGACAACTTCAGATTCCGAGTTAGCAGATAAAGTACGATGTCTAAGAGATCATGGCGCGACGATGTCGGATCTGCAGAGACATTTAGGCGCTAAACCCTATTTATTAGCGGATCATCCTGAGGCAGGTTATAACCAGAGAATGACTGATATCCAAGGGGCCTTGGGTTCTGCGCAAATGGATCGTGCTCATGAGATTGTATTAGAGCGCCGCCGCCTTGCCAATATTTACAATGAGGCTTTTGTAGGTCTAGATTGGTTGCGAACTCCATCATGTCATAAGGGTTATAAGCATGGCTATCAGAGCTACCCTTGCATGTTTAGACCCGAAAACCTAGATCTAGAAAATGTCAAAGAAGTTAACCATGCTAGGAATGCTTGGATGGAAGCCTTGCAAACAGCAGGCATCTCCACGCGCCCAGCAACACATGCCGTTCACATGCTATCTTACTATCAAAAAAAATATGGATGTGAACCAGAAGATTATCCAAATGCATATATTGCTAATGAATGTAGTATAAGTTTGCCGTTGTTCCACGGCATCACTGAGGATGAGCAAAACTTTGTTATTGAATTTGTAAGAAATTCTTTTTAACTATATCAATAACAGGCAAATGATATTCAGTCTTAATAATAATATAAGGTAGTTTTATAATATGTGTGGCATTACAGGTATAGTTAATCTTAATGGTGATCCAATCTCACGGAACATTTTGCAAAAAATGACGGATGCTATTATACATCGAGGGCCAGATGGTGAGGGACACTGGATAGAAGGTAATGTTGGTCTAGGTCATAGGCGCCTATCGATCATTGATCTATCTCCTGGAGGGCATCAACCCATGATAAGTCGTGATAATCGCTATTCTTTAACTTACAATGGTGAGATATATAACTATCGCGAATTGCGTGCTGAACTGGAAGCCTGCGGTTATTGGTTTGCGTCAAGTTCAGATACTGAGGTGGTACTCAATGCCTTAGTTCACTGGGGTACAGAAGCATTATTACGCTTTAATGGTATGTTTGCCTTGGCCTTATACGATCGTAAAGAGCGTAGTCTTTTGTTGGCTCGAGATCGTTATGGCATTAAACCACTCTATTACGCTCGTCAAGGCTCTGTATTCACGTTTGGTTCGGAACAGAAAGCCATCCTCGCTCATCCAGAATTTCGACGAAAAATTGATGCTCCCGCTCTGTTGGAATACTTTACTTTTCAAAATATCTTTACTAATAAAACCTTAATGGAAGATATAAGCATCCTTCCTGCCGGTCATTATGCCATGCTCAGAAATAATAATGCAGATTTGAAAATGCAGAGCTACTGGGACTTCAACTTTCGTGAGCCTGATTATAAGGAGGATAAAGAGATTTATATTGAAGAATTAGATCGCCTGTTCCAACAGGCAGTCAATCGTCAATTAGTCAGTGATGTTGAGTTGGGGGCATATCTTAGTGGAGGAATGGATAGTGGAGCTATTACCGCAGTTACTGCACAGTCTCTACCTAATCTAAAGAGCTTTACTTGTGGTTTTGATTTAAGTTCCGCATCTGGCATAGAGCTGGTCTTTGACGAGCGCATAAAGGCTGAGGCTATGTCGGCAAAATTCAAGACTGAGCATTATGAAATGGTTCTAAAGGCAGGAGACATGGAGCGTTGTCTTCCTATGGTGGCCAAGCATTTAGAAGAACCCAGAGTTGGTCAGAGCTATCCTAATTACTACGCAGCACAACTCGCTAGTAAGTTTGTCAAGGTAGTTTTATCAGGCACTGGTGGCGACGAACTCTTTGGCGGTTATCCTTGGCGTTATTATCAAGTTGCTGGCAGTCAAAATTTTGAAGATTACATCGATAAGTCCTATCATTATTGGCAGCGATTGGTTGAAGGTCAGCATTTAAATAAGATATTCTCTCCTATTCAACATCAGATCAAGGGTACTTCTACAAGAGATATTTTTCGAGATGTTTTTACTAATCATAACAAATCCTCAAATAGCCCCGAGGACTATGTAAACCACTCTTTATATTTTGAGTCAAAGACCTTTCTTCACGGGTTATTCGTAGTGGAAGACAAACTCTCCATGGCGCATGGGTTGGAGAGTCGCGTACCATTTATGGATAACGATTTAGTAGATTTTGCAATGCAATGCCCGGTGAACCTTAAACTAAATAACCTGCACCAGGTACTTCAGGCTAACCAAACTAAGCGCAGTGATAGTTTCAAAAAAAGTAATGATGGTAAACAGATTATGCGCGATGCTATGAAGCGTTATATGCCAGAAGATATTACTAGCGCACAAAAACAGGGCTTTTCTTCTCCAGATGCTAGTTGGTTTAAGGGTGAAAGTATTGACTTTGTGAAGCGCGCACTACTTGATAAAAATGCGCGTATATATGATTATCTTGACAGCAAGGTCGTCATCCCGTTAATTAATGAGCATTTGACTGGTAAACAGAATCGGCGATTATTGATATGGTCGCTTCTGAATGTGGATGCATGGATGAAGGAAGTGAATCTGTGATTGGTATATTATCTGACGCACATGGAAACATAGGTGCATTTCAAGCTGCGATTTCTCACCTGAGAACTTTGGGCGCCAAATCCTTCTATTTTCTTGGCGATGCTGTTGGATATATCCCGTCACTTGATGTAGTTGATGAATTGCTATCGATGGGGGCGGAAGTAAAATGCGTCCTTGGCAACCATGAGGAGATGTTATTTCAGGACGACATACCACCAAGACGAGAAGCTATATATCAATACAAGCCATTACGCGAGCGTCTATCAAGCAATCAGATTGATTTTCTGAAGTCATGGCCAACTCATCTTCAAGAGATTATTGATGGAACGTCCGTACTATTTGTTCATGGGAGTCCACGAGATTATACAAATGAGTATGTTTATCCAGATACCAACCTTAGTCAATTCAAGCCTAGTACTTCATTTGTTTTTATGGGGCATACTCACCGTCCATTTTTAAAAAATTCAAATGGTACTACATTTGTCAATGTAGGGAGTTGTGGATTGCCGCGAGATGACGGTCGTTATGGTGCATTTGCTACCTTTGACCCAAGCACTAAAAGTGTCAAAATATACCGTCATGCTATCGACAAGTTTGTTAGCAAACTGAGCTCGGATTTTCTTGAGGTAATTCATCCATCAGTTCTAGAGGTGTTTAAACGTCGGTCAAATACTGTTTTTGAAAACAGCTTTAAAAATATATAGGAGTATAGATTATGATGAATGTTCTTGTAACAGCAATGGGTGGCGGTGGACATGGAGAGCAGATATTAAAAGCGCTAATGCTGGCAAAAAAAGATCGTTATAGGATTATCGGGGCTGATGCAAATCCAGACTGTCCACAGTTTAGCTTAGTTGATGAAAGCGTGGTAATGCCCTTTGCCAATTCACCAAACTATATGGAATGCTTATTCGATCTAATTGATCGATATAACATTAAAGCTCTATTTCATGGCTGCGAACCAGAATTGGAGCTATTTTCGAAGCACCGTGATGAGATAGAGAGACGTGGCGTCTTTCTGCCGATCAATCCAACTTCAGTTATTGATATGTGTATGGACAAAGAAAAAACAAATAAACGACTAAGCGAACTAAATTTTAGTTCACCGAGGTTCACTATTATTAATACTAAAAGTGACTTAACTGCTATTGATTGGTTCCCTGTAGTTGTAAAGCCATCACTTGGTGGCGGTGGATCCGCAAATGTCTACATTGCTCAAGATCGTCAGGAGCTCGAAGGTCTTGCTGAGTATTTAAACTTAGGCAAAAATAAAATAAAATTCTTAATCCAAGAATATGTTGGGACCCCAGATCAAGAATATACGGTTGGCATATTGCATGATATGAATGGTGAGTATATCAATTCAATTGCAGTAAAAAGAGCCTTGACGGGTCAGCTTAATATCCGTGTTTCTGTTCCCAATCGCACTCCTAGAGTAGAACTTGGACCTAAGCTGGTAATTAGTTCTGGAGTGAGTCAAGGCCAAATAGGACGTTTCCCTGAAGTGACAAATCAATGTCAGGAAATTGCAAAAGCAATAGGTGCGCGTGGAGCTATAAATATTCAATGTCGTCTTGTTGATGGGGTAGTTAAAGTGTTTGAGATTAACCCTCGTTTTTCTGGTACTACTTCTTTGCGAGCAATGGTTGGCTATAATGAACCAGATATATTGATTCAAAAACATCTCTTCAATGCGGTCATAGAAAAGGACTTCCAATACGAAGAGGTTAATATTCTTCGCAGCCTAATTGAAACAAAAGTCACATGAGTATTTAAGATGATCTTAGTGACAGGCTCTGATGGAATTATTGGTAGGCGGCTCTGTAAAAAACTGCAAGAATTGTCTATTCCATTTCTGCCGTTAACGCATCGTCCGAAGCAAAGCACATTAAATCAAGCTTTGGTTATTGATTTAGCAAACGACATAGATTCATTAGCCGCTTATCGACATGAGATTTCAGGAATTGTACACCTTGCGGCAGCTGTTCCTCATAGCATTAGTTATCCAGACAATGAGATATCAGCTGATAGCACTAGACGTATAGATCAAAATATACATACTTTTCAAAAGCTAACAGGAGCTCCTTTAATCTACATGTCAACTTGTGGGTTGTACAATAAATCGACTTCTAATATTAAGCATGAGGATGATCATAATTCAATAACAGTATCGTCTCCTTACTTCTCTGCTAAGGCTGACGGTGAATCACTGTTCCTTTCGCAAGGAACTTCAACAATACTTCGTCTTGCCGCGCCAGTAGGAGCAGGATTGAAGCCACAGCTTGTTTTGAGCCGATTTATATCTACAGCTAGAGAAAATGGCGTTATCAGCATTTGGGGTAATGGAAGTCGAGAACAGGATTTTATTAACACGGCTGATGTCGCAGATCTAATTGTGAGAGTATTAAAAAACCCTAAGAGAGCTATTATTAACACTGCAACTGGTATGCCAGTTACAATGATGAAGTTAGCAAAAACAGTAGTTGCGGTTGTTGAAAAAGGTTCAATTGAAACATCACCAAAGCTTGATCCGCGTGATGGTGAAACAGCACGTTATGACATAAGACGAGCCAAAGATTACTATGCTTGGGCACCACAATGCACTCTAGAAGATTCAATATATAAATTAATTTCAGAGAATTTTGAGGAGAATGAATCATGAGCAATGTATCACTATTAATACCTGACATGCCTTTCTGTTTAGGCGCAATGAATACACCAAAAAATCCTTTAGGGATTCCAAATGTTTATCCATTTCAGTTAGAAATTAATTCCTCACTTGGGCGGTTGGAACAGACTATAGACGCACCTTTAGAGAAGGTACTCAAAAAAGCTTATGAAGTTGGCAATGAAATGGGAACACCCTCAGACAACACTGAGCTCGGGTTACCCTATGTTGATGATTTTATACGCTTCATTGATCAATCAGTTTCTTGCCGAGGATCATTGCTTGAAATTGGTGCTGGTACTGGATTTATGAGCAAACGGCTTTCGCAGGATGGCTGGCAGGTAACAAGTATAGAGCCTGGAGTTGGGTATGAGCAGTATTGGGAGTCCCATGGTGTAGAAGTTATTAATGATTTCTTTCCCACGAATTTGGTTCAGGATCAATTTGACGTCATTATATTTTATACAGTTCTTGAACATCTTAAAGATACAAAAGGGTTTTTAGCTAGCGTGAGGAAACAGTTAAAACCAGATGGAAAAATTTTCTTGGCGGTTCCCGATTGCACTTTAGAGATCTCGCAGCGTGATCCCAGTATTCTTCTGCATGAACACTTTCATTACTTTACCAAGGCTTCTCTGGCCAATACAATGTTTGAAGCTGGCTTGACCGCTTGTGTTGAGCCTAGTCAATTTGGTCGTTCACTATTTGCGGTAGGCACTATTGCAGCTGATGCACAATTGCCATCAGTAAATGCAGCCATCATATCAGACCTGGAGACTTATATTACTTACATCCCAAAAGCGCGAGCGAGCATACAAGATAATCTAACAAATTGGCTTAAAAATGGTGAGGTTGGTATGTTTTGCGCCAGCCGCTTATTGAACTTTTGTCAAGTTGATGCTGACTTTCTTTTCTATGATGACGCTGAAGGACTTAAAGGAAAATATTATCCACCATTTACATCAGCTGTTGGTAATCGTGAAAAATTATTTAATGATGTTCCAAAAACACTACTAATTGGCTCAAGGACTTTTGGAAAAAAACTTAAATCAGAACTGTTATCAGCTGGCCTAAAATCTAACATAATTCTAATGAGTGATTTGATTTGAATAATAAAAAAAATGACTCATCTCATTTAAATGAGCAAGCTTGGATTAAGATTTCTGATTGCGATCCAGATTCTTTGATAAATAAAGCAGTTGCTTTAACATTTGATATTGATTGGGTTTGTGACGAAATACTCAATGAGTGTATTGATCTTGTTGAGAATGCGGATGTTACCGCAACTTGGTTTATTACACATGATACTCCAGTGCTAGACAGATTAAGGGCAAGTAAAAAATTTGAATTAGGTATTCACCCTAATTTCAATCCGTTGTTTGATGGTAAGGGTGGTTCCGCTGAATATATTATTGATCAAATGTTGGAGCTTGTTCCTGAAGCAGTATCAGTTCGGTCGCATTCATTAGTTCAGAGCTCACGATTGCATGAGCTTTTTCATAGAAAAGGCTTGATTTTTGATTGCAATGACTTCATTTCTCAGCGATCTAAAATTATATTGCAACCATGGCGCTTATGGAACGGCATGGTCAAGGTGCCACATTTTTGGGAGGATGATGCTGAATGTATCTATAAAATTAGAACACCAATGCATGATCTTTTAGCGCATGAAGGTATTAAGGTGTTTGACTTTCATCCAATACATGTATTTCTGAACACTGAAGATCTCAGTCGATATGATACAACAAGAGAGTTTCACTCAATCCCGGAAGAGCTGCTAAAATATCGGTTTGAAGGTGAAGGAACTCGAACGATGTTGCTAAACCTTCTATCGGAATATAAAAATGCATAATCATCGACTACTACAAGAGCTGATCGCACATTTTAATATTAACCTTGAAGGACTTAATGTTTATACAGAAGCAGCATCAGGTCATTATGCTTATGGTCCTGTGCTTGCAGCGTTTGCTGGAGCCAAGCATGTAACTGCACAAGTAAGCGATAGCAGATTTGGATTAGCAAAAGATATTATTGAGCAAACTTACAAGATTGCTAAGGCCTATAATGTTACTGATAGGATTAAATGTGTGGATACACGCAGTCATTTAGATCTTGCAAAAGCTGATATAGTTACTAACAGTGGTCATGTGAGACCAATTGACTGTGATTTAATTGATACGTTGCAACCAACCGCAGTTATTCCTCTGATGTGGGAAACTTGGGAGTTAAGGGAGTCTGATTTCGATTTAAATCGATGTCGAGAACGTGAAATATTAGTTCTTGGTACTAACGAGCGAACTCCACCATGTGATATGCGCGGTTTTATAGGAATGACCGGGCTTAAATTATTGTTAGAACTTGGATACGATGGTGGTTCTGTTTTGGTGCTTGGCAATTCTCCAATTCCTGGCGCCACTCTGGTGGAGACCTTTCGCCGGCTCGAATTAAATGTTACGTGGGTCTCAGATGATCCAAATGCAGATCTGCGATATGAAGATCTGTCAGAATATTTTCACACCAATGGTAATAAATATTCTCATATTATTATTGCTGAGCATCGCAATCTATCTATACTTATAGGTTCAGATGGATTACTAGATTTTGAAGAAATTAAGATGATTAACCCTAATATTCATATTGGAGTAATGTGTGGGAATATAGAAGTAGATGGTCTTCTTGCATCAGGACTATCATTCCTTCCAAAACTAATTGCACCTCATGGATTTGTGAGTTTTCAGCCATCAGAGTTGGGTCCTCGTCCAGTCCTCACACTATTTGCAGCCGGATTAAAAGTTGGAGAGCGAATGTCTAGGGCTAGGCTAAGTGGTCAAACATTAGAACAGGCTGCAAATACGGCCATTAAAGAAAGCCCAGCAATGCATTTTACAGAGTGAGCAATATGGATGAAGATATAAAAAAACTACATAATCAATTGACACGTCTTCAGATGCAACTCCGAAGCGAATCCAAATCAAAATTCAATAGAATCAATCCTTTTTCTGAAGATTTATTTAGCTGGAAAGAACGAGGAGAATATTGGGGCGAGGAAGGAAATAATGTAACTATTTACAATACCACAACAGTAGTAGGTGATGTCACTATAGGAGCGAATACCTGGATAGGCCCATACTGCGCTTTGGACGGCAGTGGCTCTCTAATTATTGGTGAAAATTGCTCTATTAGTTCAGGTGTTCAAATAGTAACTCACGATACTGTTATGTGGGCACTTAGTGGTGGAAGCTTAAAGCGTGAAGTTTTGCCAATCAAGATTGGTAATTGCTGTTTTATAGGCTCACATGCGGTAGTTTCTAAAGGTGTTTCTATAGGTGATCATTGTTTAATTGGTGCAGGTGCTGTTGTTACAAAAAATATCCCATCATTTTCTATAGCTGCCGGTGTTCCTGCAAAAATCATTGGTCAAGTTGTTTTCGGGGATGACGGTAAGATAGCTTTAGAATATTTCGATAAATAAAATAAACCATAATAGGAAGGTTAAAAAATGAATGTTATAAAAGAAAAGATTACTTGTGAACGCTGCGTTTACGATAACGTGAATATACGCAAAATTTCTTTTGATGAGGAAGGTATTTGTAATTATTGTCGCCAAATTGAAGATATGCAGGCTAAATATAAAACAGGATCTCATGAAGGTGAGATGATGTTTGAGGAAATAGTTGAACGCATGAAAGCCGATGGAAAGGGCAAGCCTTACGATTGTGTCATGGGAGTAAGCGGTGGAACAGATTCTTCTTATTTAGCTTATCTGGCTGTGGAGAAGTATGGATTACGTCCGTTGGCTGTTCATCTTGATAATACATTTAATAATGCAATTGCAACTGAGAATATTCATAAGGTTCTAGGGGCGCTTGATATCGATCTTGTAACTCATGTGGTAGCTACCAAAGAAGCAGAGGATATATATAGCTCTTTCTTTCAGGCTAGTGTTGTAGATTTTGATGTCTTTGCGGATATCGGAGTGCCCCAATTGCTTTATAAAACGGCAGCGAAGTATGGCCTTAAGTATCAACTGGAAGGGCATTCATATATAGCTGAGGGTATATCACCTCTTGGAATGATGTATGCAGATGGAAAATATTTATCATCGGTTCATGCCAAGTTTGGAAGTCATCCATTGAAAACTTTCCCTAACATGTCTCTATTCGACTTCATTAAATGGACCGCATTTTATAGAATTGAAAAGATACGTCCTCTTTGGTTTGTGAAATACACAAAAGAAGATGCTCGAGTGCTCCTTCAAGAAAAATTTGACTGGATTTATTATGATGGACATCACCTAGAAAATCGAACAGGCGCTTTTCATCATAGTGTCTTAGGTCCACAAAAATTTGGGACCGATACGCGAGCCAATTCACTATCTGCTTCTGTAAGAAATGGTAAAATAACCCGCCAGTCGGCTCTTGGTGAATTAGAGCAACCGCCAGTTATTGAAGAAGGTTTGGTTGAATACATGAAAAAGCGTATGGGTTTTTCTGATGACGAATATGCTGCAATAATGGCACTGCCTACAAAGACTTGGCAGGAATACCCCACTTACAAAAAGAATTTTGAACGTTTGCGACCTTTTTTCTATATATTGCTTAAGCTAAATCTTATTCCTGAGAGCTTTTATATAAAGTATTGCTTCCCTTACAGTGACGACAAGTAGTTTTGAATGCAAGACTATATTTTATAAGTAACAATTTATTTATTTTTAATAAGGATCTAAATTATGAACAGAGCTAAATTTTCTGAATACCTTCGAGATTTACTTGAAGACAAAGACATTGATATTAACCACAATCTAGTATTGACTAAGGGTTTTTCTGAACATACAAATCAAGAACATACTAATAATGTATTTTCAGAGAAATGGGAGATATATGGAGAAAGTGATGAACAAGAAAAAGCCTTTAAATTCCAATGTGACTGGTACCTAAAACTTTATGGATTTGATACTGAGCAAAATCTTTCCAATTTTTTGAAATCAAAAAAAGTAATTTTTGATGCTGGTTGTGGACTTGGCTATAAGGCAGCTTGGTTAGCAAAACTTGCTCCAGATTCGTTAGTAATAGGTATGGATTTCTCCGACTCCACATATCAGGCAGCAAAGACTTATGGCGATGTCGAAAACCTTTTTTTTATTAAAGGCGATATTGCCCAGACTGGTTTTTGTAATAATAGTGTGGATTTCTCTAGCTGTGATCAAGTCATAATGCATACTGAAGATCCAGAAGCTACGTTCGGTGAGCTTGCACGAATAACCGAAAATGAAAATGGAGAACTTGCGTGTTATTTTTATGCTAAAAAGGCGCTGCCTCGAGAATTGCTTGATGACTACTTTAGAATTCAGTGTAAGGAAATGGAAAATTATGAGCTTTGGGAAATGTCTAAGCAATTAACTGAACTAGGAAAGAATTTAAGTGCTCTTTCCGCAAATTTTGATTGCCCAGATATCCCCGCGCTTGGCATTAAAGGTGGATCTTATGATATCCAACGCTTTATTTACTGGAATTTTTTAAAGTGCTTTTGGAATCAAGATCTCGGCCAGGAAACATCTGTAGCAACAAATTTTGATTGGTATAGCCCTAGTAACGCACGACGCTTTAGTGAGTTAGAGGTCAAGTCTATTGTTGATAAAAATAGAATGAGTGAAATATTTTTCCATGTCGAGGAAGCTTGTTTTTCGGGTCGTTTCAAACATCATTCAGACCCTGTTTTATGATTACCATTGTAGATTATGGTATGGGTAACCATGGCTCTTTAGCTAACATGTTTAAGCGTATTGGGGTTAAGAGCCATGTAGAGTCAGATCCAGTTAAAATTGCTCACTCAGAAAAACTAGTTCTACCAGGCGTTGGAGCTTTTGATAGAGCTATGGCTACAATTAATAACGCCCCCGGTCTGCGTGAGGTACTTGACCAAAAAGTACTAGTTGATCGTATACCTATTTTAGGCATATGCCTGGGCATGCAGTTACTAACCCGTTCTAGTGAAGAGGGTTCACTCCCTGGTTTAGGTTGGATACAAGGTGACACAATTCGGCTCCCAAAATCTAATGACTTAAAAGTCCCGCATATGGGATGGAATGTCGCTTTACCTAAAACACCAAGTCTACTCACTGAAAAGCTGGTAGATGAACCACGTTATTACTTTGTGCATTCTTATCGGGTTCATGTTGATGACCCAGCGCACTCCCTTATGAGGACTCACTATGGTATCGATTTTGATTCAGCCATTGGCCGAGATAATATTTTCGGTGTGCAGTTTCATCCAGAGAAAAGCCATCGCTTCGGAATGCAAATTTTGAAGAACTTTGCAGAGCTAAATATATGATTCGTACCCGCATCATCCCCGCACTTCTGTTGGAAAACGACAGCTTAGTTAAAACAGTGCGTTTTAGGAAACCCACTTATGTTGGAGATCCTGCTAATACCGTTCGTATTTTTAATGAACTTGAGGTGGATGAATTATTGTTCTTAGATATCACTGCCGCGAAAGAGCGTCGTGGTCCTAATTTTGAGGTACTTACCAATATTGCAAATGAATGCTTCATGCCTCTCGGCTATGGAGGTGGCATCTGTAGTCTCCATCAAGCGAAGAAAGTATTTGATATTGGATTTGAAAAAGTAGCTATCAATACTCAGTCAGCAGAGAATTCAGCGTTGATCGAAGAGATAGCGGGTTACTTCGGCAGCCAGGCCGTCATAGCCTCTATTGATGTGAAAAAAAATTTATTTGGTAAACAGACTGTGCGAACACTAGGCGGTAGAAAAAACATTAGACGAGATCCTGTCATTTGGGCCAAAGAAGTTGAAAAAATGGGCGCTGGAGAAATTTTATTGACATCCATCGATAATGAGGGCACATGGCAAGGCTTCGATATTGATATGGTAAGGCGTGTCGCTGATGCTGTTTCTATACCTGTTATTGCACATGGTGGAGCGGGAAAGGTTGAGCACATCATAGAAGTAGTAGAACAAGCGAATGCCTCAGCGGTAGCTCTTGGAAGCATGGTAGTTTTTCAAAAGAAAGGACTGGGCGTCTTGGTGAGTTTCCCTAACAATATTAACTGGAATTAAATAATAAAAGGTGGATTTAGGTAGATGTGTGGAATTATAGGTATTAGTTCAATTATACCAATTGAGAAACGAGATTGGCTTGTTTTAGGGCGTGATTCAATGCGTCATCGTGGGCCAGATGGTAAAGGGATATTCTGGTCGACAGATGGTCGTGTTGGATTAGGCCACCGTCGCCTATCAATTCTAGATTTAACTGAAGGCGGTCACCAGCCAATGAGTACATTGGATGGACAGATTGCCATAGTCTTTAATGGGGAAATTTACAATCATAGTGAACTCAGACAGAAACTGAGAAAAACTGGACACGTATTTCAGTCGACTTCAGATACAGAAGTTATTCTTAAGGCTTATAAAGAGTGGGGTCGTGATTGTGTTAAGCACCTACATGGGATGTTCGCATTCGCTATTTATGATCATGCTCAAGCTAATGTCTTTCTTGCGCGTGACAGAGCTGGTGAAAAACCTTTGTTCTACAATATTAGTAAGGGTGAACTTCGTTTTGCTTCGGAATTAAAGGCATTGACCTCTGATCCAAATTTTTCAAAATGTGTAGATCGAAGAGCATTCGATTGTTATCTCAGTATGGGCTATATTCCAGGTGATCTATGCATTCTTGAAGGCGTTAATAAATTACCAGCAGCTCATACTTTGAACTTCAACCTTAAAGATGGTTCATTTAAAATTTTGCGTTATTGGGATTTACCTGACCTAACATCAGTAGATTATTGTCAGGATGACCTGCTTGATGAGCTTGAAAATCTTTTAGAGGCCTCTGTACGACGACAGCTTGTTGCAGATGTGCCAGTAGGTTTGTTGTTGAGTGGAGGTGTTGATTCAAGCCTAATCACCGCGCTGGCTGCTCGCAGTGAGTCAAAAATCAAGACTTTTACAGTAGGTTTTAGTGGGAATAAGGATTATGACGAAAGTGCTCATGCTCAACTTATTGCGCAACATTTTGATACTGACCACACACTATTGGAAGCTGGCGATGTAAAGCCTGAGATAATGTCTTTATTGGCTAGACAATACGACGAACCTATAGTTGATTCTTCAATGATTCCGACCTTTTTGGTTAGTCAGCAGATCGGAAAGCACTGTAAAGTTGCTCTTGGTGGCGATGGTGGTGATGAATTATTTGGTGGATATTATTCAGCAAGCCGAATGGCTGCTTTGCAACAATATTATTCATGGATACCACAGCCATTGAAGCAGAAAATATCTCAAGCTGGAGTTTCCATACTGCCAATTGAAGCTAAAGGGCGTCATTTTTTTAACCATCTAGGTGCTGATATCAGTAAAGATATTCCTCCATTTATGCCAAAATTTGATCGATATGCACGCACTAAAATCCTAGATCTCCACTCCAAAGGCTGGCCATTCGTGGCAGATAGTATTCGTAAGAGTCGTATTCCAGAGCATTCGGATCCAGTACAGAGAATAACAAGATTCGATTTTGCTAACTATATGGCTGAAGACATTTTAGTTAAAGTGGATCGAGCAAGCATGCTAAATTCCTTGGAAATAAGATCACCATTTCTTGATGTCTCTGTTATCGAATTTGCTTATCGAAAAGTACCATCTAAGCTGAAAGCAACATCATTAGATAGAAAAATCCTCCTCAAAAAATTAGCATCACGTTTATTGCCACCCGAGTTTGATAAGCAGCGTAAAATGGGCTTCGGAATTCCTCTTGATAGCTGGCTATCAAGAGGCCCTTGGCGACGTTCGTTTGAAGAAGTGCTCTTGGATTCTGGCTCGACATTTTCGAGGAACGAGGTCCTGAAACTATTCCGAAGCCTTGATAACGGCCGTCCAGTCAAAGAGCATTTGTTTTGCTTAATGCAGTTCGAATTGTGGCGAAAGGAATATAACGTAACTATATAACTCAAAGTCTTGTTCGCCAAACTCTAATTTTTTTTAAACACTCCACACGGTAATCATTATGGATCTTTCTAACTTTATTTGTCCAATAACAAAACAGTCACTTCAGAAGAGCGAAAACACATTGATAGCTCATGATGTTTGTCATGAGATTAAGGGTGACATTCCGCGCTTCGTTGCTTCGGATAACTATGCAGAGGCCTTCGGTTTGCAGTGGAATACATTTAAGCTCACTCAGTTCGATTCATATACGAATTCTCCGGTTACGGAGAAGCGACTAGAGCAGGCTTTTGGGCGACCACTATCTTCATTAACTGGCAAACGTATTTTGGAAGCTGGATCGGGGGCTGGCCGTTTTACCGAAATTCTACTGAAATATGGTGCGCTCGTATATTCATTCGATTTCAGTAACGCAGTTGAGGCAAACTACGAAAATAATATGCCTAATGAAAAACTCACCGTATTTCAGGCCGATATAGAGAATATTCCTTTTCAGAATGATTTTTTTGATGCGGTGCTATGTCTTGGGGTTCTGCAGCATACTCCGAGCACTAGATTGAGTCTGAAAGAGCTTTCTAGAGTCCTCAAGCCAGAGGGAGAATTGGTATGCGATCACTATAAATATCATATGGGTATGTTTACCTCAACTTATCTAATCTGGTGGTTTATAATTAAGCAGTTTGACTCTGTACGACAATTACAAATTACAGATTGGCTAACTCGTTTTTTCTTCCCCATACATTGGAAATTTCGTGAAAATCGATATGCTCAAATACTATTGCGAAGGATATCACCAATTAATTTTTATTATGGACGATATGACTTGCCTAAGAATATTCATTTAGAATGGTCACTGCTGGATACACATGATCGTAATACAGATCACTATAAACGTCATATTACTCAGAAAGGTTTCGAGAAAGTTTTGCAAAATTTGGGATACACTAACTACTCAGTTTTTTTAGGTGGAACAGGTTACGTATGTAAAGCTCAAAAGGCAGTAGAAGATGAATTGTGACAAGAAATCACGGATAGCTATTATCGGCAATATGAATAACGCTGGATTTGTCATTATGCGTTATTTACGTGACCTTGGTGCAGATGCTTACCTCCTGACTTTTTCAACAGATGGAAGTGATAATCTTTCCCATTTTGCGCCAGAATCAGATACTTGGGATATTGATCGATGGACGCCTTTTATTCGCCATTTAAAAGTACCGAACAATTCGGGTGCACTTATTGGTGGTTTACCTTATTTTGGTTCTAGATCTTCAGGTGTTTTAAAAAAAGACTTACTCTTAAACTATGATTTTTTTATTGGCTCTGGCTCAGCTCCAGCCTTGTTTGAAAAAATGAATTTAAAACTGGACATTTTTTGGCCCTATGGCGCCGGAATTGAGTTTTACGGTGACCTTGAATTTAAAGTTAAGAGTAAATCATCACTTTTACGCAGATTAGTTTATAGCTACATCCGAAGGTTACAATCAAATGGTATTAGTAACACAAGATATTGTCTTAATGCAGAGATGAGCATAACAAAAGATTCTTTTGAAGAGATCGGCAAGTCATTTTTGCGACTTCCAGTTCCAGCTATTTATAACCGTGAGGAAGTTAGGCAGGCAATATTGCGTCCAAAAATTTCTGATGTTATTGAACAAATAGAGTCCTACGATTTCTCCATATTTAATTGCTCCCGCTTACTTTGGGATAAAAATACCCTAATGTCTGAAGCGGGTGAAAACTGGAGAAGTTTTAGTAAAAATAGCGATTGGCTCTTTATTGGTTTTGCCCAATTTATTCGCGAAAATCCTCTGGCCCGATCTGTTCTAGTTTGCGTTGAATATGGACCAGATATTCATGCGACAAAACAGCTTGTTAGTGATTTAGGTATTGAACAGCATGTTATTTGGCTTCCTATTCTTCAGCGTAAAGAAATTATATTACTATTAAAAGCTTGTGATATTGGCGTCGGTGAATTTTATACTGATCCTGGAGTTATTTGGGGGGGGACTGGTTGGGAGGTATTGTCTTGTGGCAAACCGTTTCTTCAAGGTTTTAATTTTTCAAAGGAGTCCTTTGAGTCCGAGTTTGGTTATCCGCCACCCCCAATTCTTGATGTAAAATCAAGTCGGGATGTCGCTCATCATCTTAGTTCTCTTTTCAGCAATGTTGATAGACGTAACGCCATTCATAAAGAAATGTCTGATTGGTTCAAACGTTATAATGGAATAGGCCTTGCCAAACAGTGGCTTAGTTTACTTCAGAAGAATGATGAGGAGATATGAGGCTACCAAATAAACTGAATCAGTTTGAACGATTTAAATTTCTTCTAAATGATGCTGCGGTTTATGGGCTGGGTGGAGCACTCAATAAATTGCTAGCACTCTTTACATTTCCATTGCTGGCGAGATATTTTTCATTAGAGCAGTTTGGTGTCATTGATTTATTAAATACAATAGTTGTACTTTTAATTACTTTTTTAGTTTTTGGTCAAGATTCTGCAGTCGCGCGTTTTTTTTATGATGACGAAAACTCTAGTCGTCGACGTCAAGTAGTAAGCCAATCACTGGCATTTCAAATCATTATTTTCGTTCTTGTCTGTTCTATCTTATGGTTTAATAGCGCCTCAATCGCAGATATATTATCTCTAACAACTGACGGAGAGCTAATAGTAAAATTTATAATTCTTCAGGCTCCTTTTTTTGTGTTTATAAATTTCTCGCAAGGATTACTAAAATGGACCTTTAATCGCAAGCATTTTTTGTTTATCTCTGTTGGATCTACTATTGCTACTTTGATTGGTCTAGTGCTTGGGGTTACTCTGTTTGAATTAGATATTGCCGGTGTTTTTACTATTTATTTTATAGTAAGAGGAACTTTTGGGCTGCTAGGTATTTATTTGGTTAGACAGTGGATAACTATGCCAAATAATTTCCGGATACTAAAAGATATGCTGCCTTTTGCAATACCATTTGGGTTGATATGTATAGCAGCATCATTTTTGCCTGTTTTTGAACGCAATGTAGCCCTGAATTATATTGGTGCTGAGGAGCTAGGATTATTCGCCGCTGGAGCTAAAATAGCTCTGATTATAGGTTTTCCAATATACGCTTTTGAAACAGCTTGGGGGCCATTTTCATTATCAATATTTAAGGAGAATGATGCGACAAAAACATATCAGCTCATGCTGCCAATTTTTACAGCATTTATTTGTTGTACCTCCTTATTTCTGACATCAATTTCTGAGTTTTTATTAATTTTATTGGTATCAGATAAGTATGCTGGAGCAGGAATAGTAGTGTTCGCACTTAGCTTAACTAAAGCGATTGAATCAATTGGAGGCGTCACAGGACTCGGTATAACCTTAGCAAAAAAATCGTATGTAAAATTATATAGTTACCTACTTTTGATTTTGGTTGCTTTTCTCATCTTACCTCTTTTATCAAAAAACTTTGGTTTGTCTGGTCTAGCTTTTGGTAGTCTTATTGCAATGGGGGCTTGGGCTATTATGGAAACATACCTATCCCAAAGGATCCATCCTATTGAATGGAGATTTGCTATCACAATTCTAATTTTATTGATAACAGTTATCTTTGGTTTTTTACATCACATTACCTTAGATTCTTATTTATTTAAAGGAGTAAGTTTTATTCCTTTACTTGGCATTTTATCAATAATGTTTCTTACATGGTTTAAGGTTTTTAATGTTGCTGAACGAAGCTCCTTGACTAATTCTTTATTTCAAAAAATTAGGCATTGATATTTAATGATTATGTTAGTCAAACTAATCTCAATCCATGTCCTTTCCATCATAGTTTTTGGCGTAACGGGGAATGTTTCTATCGCTATTTTCTCTTTTCTCACGCTATCATGTCATTGGTTAGCAATATCTAGATTTCTTCAAGAACCTAGTCTTGAACGTTCACGTAATATTTTAATGCTTTATTCTTTCTTGCTATGCCTAATATCAATTATTTCTTACAAACAGAGTGTAATTATTGGAGGAGAATTATTACCTTATCTGAATGGAAGTGATGGTGAAGGTTATTTTGAGAATGCACTAGAACTAATTGGTGGAGGCAAGTTAGAGCAATTAGGATTTTTGGGAGGTACATATTTTGGCTATCAAATCATTTTATCATTGTTATTTGATATCTTTGGAGTAAATTTATTTTTAGGCTTGTTGCTTAACAATACATTGCTTGTATTAACTGTTTTGTTGGTTGTTAAGGTGACTTGGATTTTAACAGAGGATAATAAAAGTAGTTTTTATTCTGCCGTGGCTTTTATATTAACTACAAAGTTTATCTATTACTCGAATGCCTTGCTTAAAGATCCCTTCCTAACCTTTGGAGTTGCATTGGTTTTATACATGGTTGCTCAGATCCATATTCGAAAAACAATGATGCCATCATCTTATCTAGCATTAATTTCTGCAGCTTTAATTTTTGGGGTCATGCGTCAACCCATGCTTGTCCTAATTCCACTTAGTTTCATTCTACTCGGTCGTACAATTTTAAAGTCTATTTGGCTACCTGGAATAATATTTTTTCTAATAGGAACATCATTCTTTGCTTTTATTGGTTCGGTCACTAATAATATTTTGTCACCTGAGCTTATTATTAATATAGTTTCCGATAACCAGCTATTATCAAAAGCGGCTGATGATGGGACTAATATTGATGGAATAGTCGGAAGGGTCTCTTCTGCCTATGGTGAGTTACCCATGTTGATCCGTATGCTTCTAGTGGCTATACCTGGAACTTTGCAGTTTATTTTGCCATTCAACTTTTGGAGTACCAATTTTTTCACCGATCACTTTATCAATTTTTTTAATACTAATTTGAATATTGTTTGGTATTTATTTGTTGGTGTGTTCATGATCTATGGAATAATCTTTTGGAGGCGACTACCAAAGAATATGACAACACGATTATTCTTGTTTGGCGCTATGGCATATTTAGCTCACGCCTTTGTTTTTGGAGGAGTAGTACCTAGATATGCAAGCCCATATCTTGTACTAATGTTCCCGACAATTGGGTCTTTGATGAGTTCTTTAGTGAATAAAAACGGAGACTATATCCACATCAGGAACTTTTTTCAAAGCTATTACTTTTTGGTTTTTTTTGCGGGCATAATGTTTATCTCTCTTTCAATCACCCGTTATGCCTAAATATAATTCTATAAAGAAAGAAAATTGTCGATCAATTATCGTTGTCGGTAATGGTTCTATTGGCGTTGCAGAAAAGAATAGATTATTTATTTCTAACCATACTGGCGATCTCTTGCGGCAACTTAAATCACGTGGATATACCCCAACTTATATGGCACCAGCTTCTTTGTATGATTCTAATTCTGACCTTTTGAATTTCGATCTTAACCAATATGGAATTAGAAGTTCTGTTCTGAATAAAAGCAATTTATTTGGATTAGTTCGAGTTCTTTGTTCTGAAATATGGAAAACTCGTTTCATCTATATTTTTTATCCTGGAACAATTGGAATGATAGTTGCTTTGCTTTGCCTATTGTTTCGAAAGCCTTATGGTCTTTATGTTAGAGGCGGTCGGTATAATCAAGGTTGGCTTTCTCGATTGATTATAAGGTCTGCGTCATTTATTCTCACTGTATCACCATCTATAGAAAATGAATTACAATTTTATTGTAAAAACATTCTGACTATTCGACCTATGACATCTATTGAAGAGTCTGATAGGTTGAATCGACCAGTGATGCAAGTCGCCCCAAGTTATTGGCGAGGACTATTTGTTGGCAATTTGTGTGCGTCCAAGGGAATACGTGAATTAATAGATGCCGCTAAAATCTTGCATCAGGAGCAATTTCCCTTCCAGCTAACATTAGTAGGTGGAGGCGAACTATATGAAGAGTTAAGCAAATGGTTGCCTTCAAGTCCATTATCTCGCAATATAAAATTGGCTGGACTCATAAGTAATAAGAATAAACTTATGAGCGAATATAAAAAAGCAGACTTCTTTATACTCCCAACATACCACGAAGGTTTTCCTAGAGTTCTATATGAGGCTATGATTAATTCATTACCAATTATTACCACTATGGTTGGAGGAATTCCTGGACGTATGGAAAATGAAAAAAATTGTATAGCGATTGATGTTAAAAGTAGTGCGGCTATTGTTTCTGCAATTAAACAATTGGCAGGTGACTTGACTTTATATAATACAATTGGCCGTGATGGACAGAAAACAGTTTTAAATGTTTTAAGTATGAGTAGAGGTCATGATGATCTTCTCTGTAGTTTCCTGGAGGAACTTGTATGTTAGATAGAATTTGGAATCGAAAAATATTAAGCTTGCCTATGTTGATCCTTCAGCTAGTTATTATTTTTGTAAGGAAATTGGGCAATTTTTTGATGACATGTCTTTGGAAAACAAACCTAGGCAAGGTAGGTAAAGGTACAAATTTTCAACTTGGTATAACTATTCGTTATCCTGATAAAATCGTATTATCTGATCATGTTTCAATTGGTCGCAATGTAGAAATCGACACCGAATTTGATGATTCGAGATGTGTTATTGGTGAACAGTCTCAGGTAAATAAAAATGTAAAGCTAGATTACTCAGGTGGATTGGTCATTGGGTCCGGCGTGATGATATCTGAGGGCACAACTATCTACACACATAGCCATGGAGCTGATCCAAGATCAGTGCCGATAAAAACTCCCTTGATCATAGAGGACGATGTATGGTTTGGTGGACATGTTATTGTCATAGAAGGTGTTGGCCGGATAGGTCGGGGTGCAATGGTTGCAGCTGGGTCAGTAGTTACAAAGGAAGTGCCCCCAGGGATGGTTGTGGGCGGCATTCCAGCAAAAGTAATAGGCAAAAGGAATTTTTTAAAAGAATGAACAAAATAAAACCTCGTATAGACCAATGAAGCCCAATAGTGAAATTCTTGTATATGCACACTACTTCTTGCCAGCCAAGAATGCTGGGGGGCCTCCAAAGTCATTAGCAAATCTAATTGATGCTACTAAAGACAAGCTTAAATTTAAGGTTATGTGTTGTAACCATGAGTTCAATAGGCCTGAGGAAAAGTTTATAGGAATTAAAGCCGGAAAGTGGACTGATTTTGGTGGTCGCAAAGTTATGTATTTGCAGAATGGGTGGCGAAGCTTGGCAACATTAATTTTTGAGGGCTTTCGAAGATCATCAAAGGCAATCTATTTCAATTCATTTTTTGATATAAGGTATACCATTATTCCTCTTTTTACATTAGCATTTTTTTCAAGAAAAAAAATAATCATCGCCCCTCGAGGAGAATTCTCCTTAGGTGCCTTGGTGATTAAGGCCACAAAAAAGAAATTTTATCTAAACTTTTTTCGCTTTTTAAGACTCCAAAAACGGGTTATTTGGCAAGCTTCATCTTTAAAAGAGAAGACTGACTTAGAGGCTTTTTGGGGGCCTAAAGTTAAAATTATATTACTTCCAAACTTTCCTGATACAAAGCTCCCTCCTTTACAGACTAAAACTTTGAAAGTTCCAAGAAAACTGCGGCTGGTATATTTGGCTAGGATAGCAAAGATTAAAAACCTTTTAGCACTTTTGAAAGCTCTTAAGCCAATCAAGGACCATAAGATTATGTTAGATATATTCGGTCCTATCGAAGATAAGATGTATTGGGAAGATTGTGAAGCTGCTATTGAGGACCTTCCTCAAAATATTACAACATGTTACCGTGGCAGCATTGATAGTGCAGATGTAGTAAATACTTTAGCAACTTATGACCTTTATGTTCTTCTCACAAACGGTGAAAATTTTGGACATACCATCTATGAGGCACTATCTGCATCGGTGCCAGTTTTAATCTCTGATCAAACTCCATGGAGGAAACTGAGTGAGAAAAATGCAGGGTGGGATTTACCTTTATATGAAAACGAAAGATTTACTGAAGCAATTGATATAGCTGCTTCCTGGGATATAAATCAAATTAGACAACAGAAAAAAGGTGCCTATAGTGTGGCACGTGATTATGTTGTCGATGGAACTCGAATTCAAATAGCCCAAAAGTTATTCGCATGATACAACTAAATATGTTCAAAAAATTTGTGCGATACATCTTTTTATATGGTTTGAGGAGATCGACAGCTAAAGCTCTTTATAGAATTGATAATAGTCTAAGTTATTTTATATTGAGAAGAATGTATGCTGTTAAGAGACCTAGCGACAAACGTATTATTTTTGTGGGCCTAGGTAATCATGGTTTTACACTCTTAGCTTTTTTTGTCTGTGTGATTGCTCGTCAAAGAATTAGCGTGGTGATCGATCCATCTCCAAAATCGAAAACATTAGCGTTAGAAGTATTGAAATGCCCTCATTTTATTAACATTGAAAGTGCTATTCAGGCCGGTGTTTTTTATGGAGATATTCTTTACATAGCATCAGACCATCTATCTCATACATCAAACGCTTGTTTAGCTGTAGACTATTTCGATCGTATATATATAGAGAAGCCATTATTTGTGAACTCTAAACAAATGGAAGATTTTAGAAAGGTTTATGAGAGTTCTTGTGATTTGTATACTGGATTTAATAGGCCTTATTCACCAATGTTTCAGGAGTTAATTTGTAATCTAAGCGATGATTTTTTGATCACTATGGTAATTAATGGTCATTTTCTTTCTCCTGAGCATTGGTATCGATCAAAAGATCAAGGCTCAAGGGTTTTAGGAAATCTTACTCACTGGATTGATCTATCTGTTCGTATTTTTATAGAAAAGTCAGCCTCAGATATAGTTGAAATTCAATTATCAAAAGGGCACCTTGATGATTTATTGGTTACTTTTTCTTCAGGAGTCCAAAAAATATGTTTATCATTTTCGGCAAACTGCGAGCCTATAGACGGTGTAGAAGAATATATTTTTTGGAATTGCTCAGCCTCAGTTGGAAGAATTCTGAACTTCCGCAAAATGCATTATTTCACAAACAAAGGAGTAACAACCAATATTAAGAGATTTGTTAAAGATGTTGGTCATAAATCAGCTGCACTTGCGCCTTTATATGAATTGCCCCAAGATGCAAAGATTGCATATATCTCCTCGGCTTTAGCTATTAAAGTTGAAGAAATGTATCTTAATAATGATGCGAATTCAATTTTTAATTTAAAAATATAAGTAGGTAAATTTAATGTTACAAGTAATACAAGATATCGTTTCAGGTCAAACAAAAGTAGTTGAAGTCCCTGAGCTACAAAATACACCTCACCATAGCCTTATTAAAGCAAGCTATTCTTTAATTTCAAGTGGTACTGAAAAAATGTTGGTTGATTTCGGTAAATCTGGATGGGTGGGAAAAGCCTTGAGTCAGCCTGAGAAAGTCAAGTTGGCCCTAGATAAGATAAAAACCGATGGCATATCTGCAACTTACTCTGCTATAAAATCTAAGTTAGATTCACCAATGCAGTTAGGGTATTGTAATGTTGGTACCATCCAAGAATCTAGTTCTGGTAATTTTCCAATAGGTACTCGTGTTGTATCTAATGGAAAGCATGCGAGTCAGGTAAGGGTTCCCAATAATTTAATTTCGGTAATTCCGAGCAATGTTAGCGATGAAGAAGCTGTATTCACTGTTTTAGGGGCCATTGCGCTTCAAGGCGTACGGTTGGCAAAGCCTAATATTGGAGAAGCAATTGTTGTTACTGGTCTTGGATTGGTTGGATTACTTACTGTTCAGATTTTGAGAGCCAATGGATGCAGAGTTCTTGGTATAGACTTTGATTCTCGCAAATGTGAAATAGCAAAACAATTTGGTGCTGAGGTTGTTGATCTATCAAAGGGTGAGGACCCAGTTGCGCTTGCAGCATCATTTTCTCGAGGTAGGGGTGTAGATGCTGTAATTATAACCGCTAGCTCCAAGCGTGATAATATTATGCATCAAGCTGCGACTATGTGTCGAAAGCGAGGTGGAATTGTACTTGTTGGTGTTGTTGATCTTGACTTAAACCGAGCTGATTTTTATGAAAAAGAATTGACTTTCCAAGTATCTTGCTCATATGGACCTGGCAGATATGACCAAGAATATGAAGAAAAAGGAAAGGATTATCCATTCGCTTTTGTGCGTTGGACTGAACAACGCAACTTTGAGGCAATACTGGACTTATTATCCAATAAACTTATCGATGTAAAACCTCTCATTACGCACCGTTTTTTGGTTAGCGATGCAGTAAAGGCTTATGAGACATTAGATGATCCAACAGCTTTGGCTATTTTGATTGATTATTGCCAATTAAGTAAAGCTTTGCCAATCGAAACATCCATCAAGCTGAGCAAAGTAAAATCAGCTAAAACAAGCAAGGGGCGTCTTTCTTTTTTAGGTGGCGGAAATTATGCGTCTCGTACACTAATCCCAGCATTTAAGGTTGCGGGTGCAGATTTAATCACCTTAGTTACTAGTGGAGGTGTCAGTGCGATACATCATGGGGAAAAAAATGGCTTTGCTATGGCATCAACAAATATTGAAGACGCTTTGGGGGATGTTACAGATGCAGTAGTCATAGCTACGCAACACAACTTGCATGCAGAACAGACCATTCAATCACTAGAAAAGGGCAAGCACGTATTTGTTGAAAAACCTTTAGCACTAACACTATCTGAAATTAAAAAAATTGAGACTGCACAGCAGAGTGCAAATACTATTTTAATGGTAGGTTATAACCGTCGGTTTTCACCCCACATAAGAAAAATTAAAAGTTTGCTTGATAAGAAAGCCATGCCGAAAACATTCATTATGACAATGAATGCAGGTGACATACCAAATGATCACTGGACACAGGATGTTGAAATAGGAGGCGGCCGTATTATTGGTGAAGCATGTCATTATATTGATTTGATGCGTTTTTTGGCCGATTCAAAAATAAAGACCTTTAACGCTGTCAAAATGGGCGAAAATGATTGTATCGAACTAACCGAAGACAAGGCATCAATATCTCTTACTTTTGAAGATGGTTCTATGGGATCAATTCATTATTTTTCTAATGGTGGAAAATCTTTCCCGAAAGAGCGTATAGAAGTTTTTTGTGACAACGCAGTGCTCCAACTTGATAACTTCAGAAAACTTCGCGGCTTTGGATGGAAGGGCTTTAGTAAGATGAATCTATGGTCTCAGGATAAGGGGCAGAAAAATTGTGTTGATGCATTTATGAAGAGCGTAAGGGAGGGAAGAAAAAACCCTATTCCACAGGATGAAATTTTTGAAGTAGCAAGAGTTTCTGTTGGTATTGCAAAACTGCTGAGAAAGTAACTTACTATATTAGTCTAAGGTAATTCCAACTATACCTAATGAAGAAGTTTTTTATTTTATTTAATACCCTGCGCTATCTGAAGTGGCAGCAAATCTATTTCAGGTTAGTTCGTAAATTAATCAAACCAAAAATTACAGAAATTTTTCAAGTATCAAATCCTGAGCGTCCAAATGGATGGGAACATCTGACATTATATGACGACAAAATTGATAAAGAATTAAACGTTTGTTTTTTAAATTATACCAAGAAACTTGAATTACCAGACAATTGGAATAAAGAATTACCTAGTAAACTTTGGGTTTATAACTTACATTATTTTGAAGATCTTCTATCCAATAACGCTATTGAAAAGCGCAATGTTCATCTTCAGTTATTGAGTAGTTGGGTTGATGCAAATCCAGTTGGATATGGCAATGGTTGGGAGCCTTACCCTACATCTTTACGGATTGTAAACATCCTAAAAGCTTGGCTTGGCGGGCTAGAATTAGATGAAAAACAATTCAGCAGCCTCTTTGCACAGGCGAGCTTTTTATCAGATGATCTTGAAAAGCATTTATTGGGCAATCACTACTTTGTAAATCTAAAAGCTTTGTTGTTTGCTGGTGTGATTTTTGAAAACAGTCGTTGGTTGAACATTGCTGAAGATGGGTTACTTGCTGAAATTCCTGAGCAGATTCTTAAGGATGGTGCTAATTTCGAACTAAGTCCAATGTATCATTCATTAATATTGGTGGATATGCTGGATATGTTCAACTTAAGTAGAGCTTTGCCATCTAGGATTTCTAGTGAGTTAGCATCTATGATAGAAGGGTTTATTCCTAAAATGCTTGCATTTATGGAAGCAATGGCACACCCAGATGGAGGTTTATCTTTCTTCAATGATTCGGTGAACGGAATTGCTCCAGCAAAAGTAAAAATTGAAAGTTATGCTAAAAAATTGGGATTTGAAATCAATCCTCTTGATTATAGTAAATATCAAATCATTGATAATGTCAGCAGTGGTTATATTTGTTCTACAGCTGCCGGCAGCAAACTAATATTTGATGCATCAGCTGTTGGGCCAGACTATATACCAGGCCATGCTCATGCAGACACGTTATCATTTGAGCTATCCATTGGTGAGCAGCGGGTATTTGTGAATTCAGGTATATCTGAATATGGTTTGAGCTCAATACGGCATAATCAAAGAAAAACTAGAGCTCATAATACAGTTGAGGTTGATGGAAAAGATTCTTCTCAGGTTTGGGGTGGCTTTAGAGTTGCTAATCGAGCAAAGATAGTTTCTAGAAATGCTGAACTAAGCCATGGTCATGGTATTGTGTTACAGGCTGCTCATAATGGTTATAAGTCACTGATCGGTGGATGTATTCATTCGAGGAAATTGACTTTCAGCGAAGATAGTCTTTGTGTATCTGATTTACTTCAAGGAACATTTGAATATGCAAAATCACGTTTTTATTTTCACCCTGATTTAATCATAAGTTTAGAGGACAATTTATTGAGAGTTGAAGGATCACAGTTTATTTTGCATAGCGACCTAAGAGGCTTGATAACTTCACTTGAAGATTCCTCTTGGTATCATGAGTTTGGAGTGGAAATACCAAACAAAATGCTGGAGTTGCAGTTTGAGAAGCCCAAGATAGATATTGTATTTACATGGTCTAAGCACTGAATATGCACATACTTTTCTTAACCGACAATTTTCCTCCTGAAGGAAATGCTCCTGCAACAAGAACTTTTGAGCATGCTTGTGAGTGGGTAAATAAAGGCCATAAAGTTACAGTAATCACCTGTGCGCCAAATTTTCCAGAAGGTAAAGTATTTGAGGGTTACAAAAACAAATGGTTGTCAAAGCAAAAAATTGAAGGAATTAATGTTTGGCGGGTAAAAACTTTTATCACAGCTAATCAAGGGTTTGTAAAACGAATAATTGATTTCATTTCATTTATGTTTTCTAGCCTATTTTTTGGATTATTTACTCAAAAAGTAGATATTGTAATTGGTACTTCACCTCAGTTTTTTACAGTTATCTCAGCGTGGGCTTTGGCAAAATTTAAACGCATTCCTTTTGTATTTGAACTTCGTGATATTTGGCCTGCATCTATTACTGCCGTTGGAGTTTTAAAAGGAAGTTGGATAATAAAAATCCTTGAAAAACTAGAATTATTTTTGTATCGCCAGGCTGATTTGATTATCTCAGTAACTCATAGTTTCAAGTTCGAGCTTCAAAAAAGAGGTGTGTCAGCCGGTAAAATCAGAGTTGTGCTCAATGGTGTGAATTTAGAAAGATATAGCCCTTTGCAAGAAAAAGATGAAAGTCTTGCTAATAAGTATGGATTAAAAAATAAATTTGTTATTGGATATATAGGCACTCATGGGTTAGCCCATGCACTAGAAAATGTTATCGAAGCTGCTGGGTTGATTGAAAAAGAAGATAATATTAGAATCGTATTCGTTGGCGGTGGGGCAGATCGATCAAGACTAGAAAAAATAGTTCATGAGGATCGGTTGCAGAATGTAGTTATGATACCTCGCCAAGCAAAAGATCAAATGTCTCAAGTTTGGAGCTTATGCGATATTTCTTTAGTACATTTGAAAGATGCACCTCTCTTTAAAACTGTAATTCCCTCGAAAATATTTGAATCAATGGCAATGGGTCTACCTATCCTTATGGCCATGCCTATTGGAGAAGCTACAGATATTATAGAGGAGCATAAGGCTGGAATTAATGTTTCACCCGGATGTCCAAAACAACTAAGTGAAAAATTTTTGGAATTAGCAAAGGATAAAGAATTAGTTAGAACGCTTTCCTGTCAGAGTTTAAATGCTGCTCGAAATTTCGATCGAAAAAAGTTAGCATTAGAGATGCTTAATCATTTAGAGGAAATTGTAAGTTGAAAAAAGTAATTGTGGTTTTTGGTACTCGCCCTGAAGCAATAAAAATGGCTCCCCTATGCCATAAATTGCGACAACAAAAAGATATTAAAACTATTATCTGTATTACCGCACAGCATAGAGAGATGTTGGATCAAGCGCTCAGTATTTTTAAGTTGACCCCCGATATTGATTTGAATGTGATGAAGAAAGATCAGGACTTGTTCGATGTGACCTCAAATATATTGCTTAAGATGCGCAACATCTTAAAAGTAGAAAAGCCAGATCTAGTTTTAGTGCATGGTGATACAACAACCACATTTGCGACATCACTGGCATGTTTCTATATGGGTATTAAAGTGGGACATGTTGAGGCGGGGCTTCGGACTCATGATATACAGGCCCCTTTTCCTGAAGAATATAATCGGCAAAGCACTGGAATAATTGCTGACTATCATTTTGCACCAACTGATTTGAGCAAACAAATTCTGCTTGCAGAGGGTAAAAATAAAGATACCATTATTGTTACAGGGAATACTGTAATCGATGCTCTTCATCTTGTATTAAAAGCAATAGATGTTGATAAACATAAATCAAAAAATATAATTCTTCGGATGAATGAACGTTTATTATTTGATTGGGAAGTCGCTCGTTTTGTTTTGATAACCGGTCATAGAAGAGAAAATTTTGGTCAAGGTTTTCTTGATATTTGTGAAGCTATCAAAGAAGTGGCTATAAAAAATCCAGATGTTCACTTTGTATACCCTGTGCATCTTAATCCCAGTGTACAAAAACCAGTCAATGAAATTTTATTAGGGTTAGATAATGTTTGGTTGATTGAGCCACTTGATTATGAGGATTTTGTTTACTTGTTAAAACAGTCTTATCTGGTTTTGACCGACTCTGGTGGCATACAAGAAGAAGCGCCAAGTTTAGGGAAGCCAGTTTTGGTAATGAGGGACTTAACGGAGCGCCCAGAGGCGGTAGAGGCAGGAACAGTAAAGCTCGTAGGCGCTTCGAAAAAAAATATTATTTCAAATATCGATCTTTTATTAAATGATGAGGATCAGTATACAAAAATGTCGCAAGCCCATAATCCTTATGGTGATGGCAAGGCTTGTGATCGAATAGTTACATATATTAGAGAAAGTGTAAATAATGGATAGAAAAAAAAGTATTTCGGTGATTGGGCTTGGATATATAGGCCTGCCAACGGCTGCATTGCTTGCCTCTAAGGGCTACATGGTTAAAGGTATGGATATTAATGAACATGCCGTTGAAACAATTAACAGGGGGGAAATTCATATCATGGAACCTGATCTGGATGCATATGTACGCTCAGCGGTAGCCAATGGAAAATTAGAGGCATTCTTAGAGGTTCAGGCAGGCGATATTTATATTATCTGTGTACCCACACCTTTTCATGCCGATTCTGATACTCCTACACCAAATGTTGATTTCATCAAAGAAGCTGCCAATAGTATAAGTCCTTATGTAAAGGCTGGAGATATTGTCATTCTAGAGTCAACTTCTCCAGTTGGAACCACTGAAATGATTAGAGATGTATTACAGAAAAACGGAGTAGATACAACTGCCATTTTTATAGCATATTGCCCTGAACGTGTTTTACCAGGCAGGATAATGGTTGAATTGGTTGATAATGCTAGGGTTATTGGAGGGATCAATAGCCAATCTACAGACGTCGTTTCAGCTTTCTATAGAACTTTTGTAAATGGAGAAATACTTGAAACCGAAGCCAAGACAGCGGAAATGTGCAAATTAACCGAGAACAGTTTTAGGGATGTGAATATAGCTTTTGCCAACGAGTTATCAGTTCTATGTGATAATAATGGAGTTGATATATGGGAGCTAATTAAATTAGCAAATCATCACCCGCGTGTAAATATTCTTCAGCCCGGAACAGGTGTAGGTGGTCACTGTATCGCAGTGGATCCTTGGTTCATCGTTTCGCAAGATTCTGAGAATTCTCGTATTATAAGAACTGCTAGAGAAATTAATGACTCAAAACCAGAGTGGGTTGTTAATAAGATCAAAGCAGCGGCAGATTCAATAAGTACTAAGAAAGTTGCCTGTTTAGGCTTAGCATTCAAACCTGATATTGATGATTTAAGAGAATCACCAGCAGTAAGAGTGGTTGAATCTCTCTTAGATCAGGGCTACGAAGTTTTTTGTGTTGAACCTAATATCGATTACTATAAAAAATATAATTTAATTGATATTAAAAAAGCCATTGCTGAATTTGATGTCATAGCTTTACTGGTCAAGCATAAGGAGTTCACCTCTAATGCAACATTAAGTGAGCTCGACAGTAAAGGTGCGCTAGATTTCTGTGGTACATTTTCGAAGTAAACAAACAATTAGTAAAGTTCTTATGAGAGATAGTAATAATTCAAAGCCACCGTCTTTGGTATGCAACAAATAACCTTATCAATTTATTAAAAATAAATAGATCTGAGAAGCTGCATTATGCAGCTTTTTTTGTTTATAGATTTTGTTCATAAAGTTTTTTATTAGCAATAAGGCATATATAATTAATTTAAATTTTAATACCATGATCAAATTTAACAACTTAAACCAAGAAATACCTTATCTCATTTTAAAGAAGAAATATGATGAGGCTGTTGATGCAGGTCAAAAAAGCATTGAGGCTATTTCAATTTCTTCTTACAACAAAGAATTAAGTGAGGTTGATTCTAGATACGTAAATCTTAAATTTATTACAAATGATGAGTTTATTTTTTTTAGTAATTATGACTCAACAAAAGCATCTGCTTTTGATTCTTACAATCAAATAGCTGCATTATTATTTTGGCCTAGTATTAATGTTCAGGTCAGAATGAAAGCTAAAATTAAAAAAACTTCAAATGATTATAATCAAAGATATTTTTATAATAGAGCAGAAGAAAAAAATGCATTAGCTATTTCATCCAATCAATCAAAACCAATAGATTCTTATAACTTAGTTAAAGAAAATTATAAAAAATCTTTAAAAAATGATGATTTAAAAATGTGTCCTGAGTTTTGGGGAGGGTATTCATTTACACCTTATTATTTTGAATTCTGGGAAGGTCATGAATCGCGATTAAATAAAAGAGAAACTTATAAAAAAAGCGATAATAGTTGGAAGCGTCTTATTCTTCAACCCTAGGTAAAATTTTATTGCGAAATAGGTTAATTAGTATAAAATCACCATCAGAAAATGATAAACATTAAACTATCGCTTATTAATAACATTACATTAAATACTTAATGATTATAATCTGTTGCAACCCCTTAAAGGTACTCTCATAGCTTCCCAGAAAAAAAATATTACACCTATTAACGAAAAAATTCGAGCCAACGAAGTTATGCTTATTGGATCAAACGGAGAAAAACAAGGATTGGTAGCTTTTTCAGTTGCCTTAGAGTCAGCTAGAGTAGCATCACTTGATTTAGTTCAAGTATCCCCATCCGATGCAAATCCTGTGGTTTGTAAGCTTTTAGATTATGGAAAACACGTCTTTGATAAGAAGAAAAGTCTTTCTTCATCTAAGGTTAAAGTTAAGAGAAATACCACAAAAGAAATTAAATTTAGACCATCTACAGATGTTGGTGACTATAATATTAAATTAAAAAAGGTTAAAAGCTTTATTCTTGACGGAGATAAGACTAAAATAAGCGTCCGATTTAGAGGTAGGGAAATATTAAACAGCGATATGGGTCTTAATCTGTTGAATAGATTGAGAGATGAGCTAGAAGATATAGCTCAAGTAGATCAAGAGCCTTCATTGGAAGGAAGGCAGTTATTAATGGTTCTTTCTCCTCTGAAGAAGAAGTAAATATAAATTTTATAAGAAGAATAATATGGGATATAAGTTAAAAACACATTCTGGAGCTGCAAAGCGTTTTAAAAGAACAGGCTCATCTGTAAAGAGCAAAAGTGCAAACAGAAATCATATCCTTACCAAACAGTCTACAAAAAGAAAAAGACACAACAGAGGCTTAAATAAACTATCAGGCATAGTTCTAAAAATGGCTTCAAAATTAATAAGAAGATAAATCATGCCAAGAACTACCAAATCAGTTACAGCAAAAGCAAAACATAAGAAAGTACTTAGTGCTACCAAAGGCCATTATGGTGCTAGAAGTAGATTATTTAGAACCGCTAAGCAGTCTAACATCAAGTCTTTACAATATGCTTTTAGAGATAGAAAGAATAAGAAAAGAGCATTCAGAGCACTTTGGATAGCAAGAATTAATGCTGGAGCCAGAGAGCTTGGTGTCTCATACTCTGTACTTATAAATTCATTGGCTAAAAAAGATATTACTTTGGACAGAAAAATTCTTTCTGACATAGCCATTACTGATAATGCAACTTTTGAGAAGATTGTAAAAACAGCTACTAGCTAGATATACTGGTTCGATGCCAGATCATAAAGATATTACGCCCCCTGAGTTAATTAAAGATAGGGGCTCCCTTCATCCAATAAATCATATGAAAGACTCCATAATGGAGCTATTAATATCTTTTGGATTTGAAATTGTTGATGGGCCTGAAATTGAAACAGAAGAATTTAATTTCGATATGCTTAATATTAAAAAATCACACCCTGCAAGGCAAATGCATGACACTTTTTATGTTGAAAATAAATCAAATCTATTAAGGACTCATACTTCGCCTGTTCAAATAAGAGGAATGCTTGAAAAAAAACCACCATTAGCATTTATTTCTGGAGGTAAGGTTTATAGAAAAGATGATGATGCCACTCATCTACCAATGTTCCATCAGGTTGAGGGTATATATGTTGATGAAAATGTAAGTTTTGCTCAGCTTAAAGACCTAATTTATAAAATTATTCACTCACTTTTTGGTGATGATGTTGAATTAAGATTTAGACCTTCATATTTTCCATTTACAGAGCCTTCTGCAGAGGTTGATATCTTATCAAAAGAAGGTAAATGGCTTGAAATACTGGGGTGTGGAATAGTTAATCCGGTCGTTCTAGACAATTGTAATATAGATTCAAGTGCATATAGCGGCTTAGCATTTGGCTTAGGTGTAGAAAGAATAGCCATGCTCAAGCACGGAGTGACAGACATAAGAGAATTTTATAAGTCTAACTTAGATTTCTTGAGCCAGTTCAAATGAAAATAGCTTACAAGCATTTAGTTCAAGATATTGAAGAAAACCCTACTATTGAGCAAATCTCTGATAGTTTGTTTCAACTTGGGCATGAGCATGAAATTGATGGTGGTATTTTTGATATGGAGTTCACTCCTAACAGAGGAGACTGCCTTTCATTAAATGGTTTACTAAGAGATCTAGCAGTTTTTTATACAATTGATCTGAACCAAGAGATTTATAATGAAGAACTGAATGAACTTCAGTTAGATTTCGAAAATCTATCAAAAAACACTTGTCCCAAAATATCATTTCTTAAATTAGAAATTGATCAAGTTCCGGAAATATATAAAGACTCTTTGGCTGATTATTTTTTAGATCTGAGTTTGAATAAAAATAACTTTTTTACTGATATTTCTAATTACCTGTCCTATGAAACAGGCCAACCAACCCATTGTTATGATGCAAGTAAAATTAACAGTAAGCTCGTCTTTCATGAAATAGAAAAAAATGAAGAATTTGAGACATTGCTTGATAAGAAAATTACTCTTACAGGCAAGAATTCAGTATTTTCATTAAATAATGAGGTAATTAATCTTGCAGGAGTAGTTGGTGGCAAGAGTACATCATGCTCAATTAATACAAAGACAGTTTTTGTTGAATGTGCTTTCTTTCAACCAGAAGCAATCATAGGCAAATCTGTAAAGTATGATATCCAATCGGAGGCATCGCATAAATTTGAAAGGGGTGTTGATCCTGACTGTCATGATAGAGTGCTAAGAAGATTTATTAAGCTTGTTAGCGAAAATGCAAATATAAAAGATGTTTCTATTATTTCTTATAAATATAAAGATAATCAAAGTACTCAAATACCAATTAATACTAGCAAAATAAATCAAATTATTGGAATTAATATAAGTGAAAAAGAATACTTAAATCATCTTTTAAAACTTGGGTTTGTTGTTGAGGAAGGTTTTATTGAAGTACCATCGTTTAGAAGCGATGTTAAAACACAGAATGATTTAGCAGAAGAAGTATCAAGAGTGTTAGGCTATGATAATATTGCGAAATCAGAAATAAGTATTCCTAAAAAAGAAAGGACAAACCATAAAGGTATTGAAAGTAAATTAAAATATTTTCTACTTGATAATGGTTTTTATGAAGTTATCAACCCTCCATTTGTAAGTTTATCTTCAGAAGAGGCAATTAAAGTTGATAATCCATTGGACTCAAATAGAAAGTTCTTAAGAACAAATATTACAAACTCTTTACTAGAAAACCTTCTATTTAATGAAAGAAGGCAAAAAGACTCAATCAAGCTATTTGAGATATCAGATGTTTATTTATCTGGCAGTGGTGTTAACAAAAAAAGAAAACTATCTATTATTGCAAGCGGAAGAGTTGGCCTTAACTTCGAAGACTTTTCAAAAAAAATTAATACGAAATATTTGATAGCGCTATTTCAAGAGATACTACCTAATGCAACTCTTGATTTCAAAATAATTCCAAGAGAATCACTTGATACAAAAATAAAGAATGAAATAGTAAGCCTGGAAATTGATATTAAAAATATAAGTAATGATGTAATTAATTATAAAGAAATTTCAAAGCATCCTCAGGATTTTATTCAATATAAACCAATATCTGAACATCCTTCCTCTTTTAAAGATATTTCATATTTGATTAAAGATTTTAACAAAGTGCAAGAGTTAGAAAATCTATTATTGAACTATCAAAATGAATTTATAAAAAATATTTATATTTTTGATTACTTTAAAAATGATAAAAAAGAAGAAATTAAGATTGGCTTCAGGTTTATCTTTCAATCAAAAAAAGCAACTCTTAAATCTGAACAAATAGAATTAATTTATAATGAAATCATACAAAAATCACTTAAAATAAAAGGAATAGATATTCCTGGGCTGTAAATATTTTATGAATTTTACAAAGAAAGATATATTAAAAAATATAACTGATAGTTGCAGCCTGAATAATAAAGATGGCGGAAGGCTTTTGGAATCGTTTTTACAACTAACTAGTGTGAATGCAAAATCTATGCCAGTGAAAATAAGTGGATTTGGATCATTTATTTATAAGACCACTCCTAAGCGAATTGGTAGGAATCCAAGAACAAATGAACCGTATGAAATAAAGTCATTTAAAAGACTGGTTTTTAGGCCATCAAGTAGATTAAAAAAATTAATTAACTGATATAATAAAAACATACATTATTAATGATATCTATGCGTTTTATGAAAATACAATATTCAATTAAATTAACAATCTTAAGTTCCTTATTCCTAATTTTTAATCTTGGTTCTCAGGAGTTGCCTGCAATGGATCAAGATTTCTTAGACAGCCTTCCCGAGTCAGTTCAAGACGATCTTATGTCAGAAATGAAGGATAAGAAAGATGACATTAAAAATGTACAAAGCAGGCCATCATCTGCATTATCTAAATATGAAACCATAGATAGCTGGGAAAAGTTTAAAAAACAACAATCTATTGAGAATAATTCAGAAAGATATGGTTTAAAACTTTTTAATACAATGCAGTCGTCATTTATGCCGTTAAATGAACCAAATTTTGGTAATAATTATATTATTGATTATGGTGATTCTTTTAGTATTAATACCTTTGGATCAAAAAGCCTAAGTTATTTAGTGGATGTAAAAAGAGACGGAACTGTACTTCTCGAAGACATAGGCTCATTAATGGTTGCAGGTTTAAATTTTGAGCAAGTAACTGATTTAATTACAAAAAAATATCAAATGGCATTTATAGGCATAGATATTGTTGTGAGTATGGCTGCTATAAGAGATATAAATATTTTGGTAACTGGAAATGTTGCATTTCCTGGTATTTATACTTTAAGCGGAAATTCAAATATTCTCCAGGCTTTAAACATAGTAGGAGGTATAACTGAGAATGGTACTCTCAGAAATATAACCTTAAAGAGAAATAAACAAGATGATCAAAGTATAGACTTATATGAAGTGCTATTACTCGGTAATATAGATAATATACCTTTTTTAATGTCAGGTGATTCAATTCATATAGGTCCAGTTAATAATCTTGTTCGTGCAGGCTATGGTTTTAATAATACAGCAGTGTTTGAACTTAAAGAAAAAGAAACCTTTGATGATTTGGCTAAATATGCCGGCGGTCTCAAGAAAGAGTCTGGAAAGGAGATTTTTAAATTGGTAAGATTCGAAAATAATGAATTCAAATCATATGAAATAAACTTTGAAGACTTTTCATCATTTAGTATTCAAAATTTGGATTCTATTTATGCAGATAAAGAGGCTATAGGATCTATTTCAATTACTGGAAATGTTAAATATCCTGGAAAATACTCAATATCTTCATCAGATAAAATCCTTGATATTATTCGTAGATCTGGTGGATACACTGATACTGCATATCCATTTGGAGGATCATTGTTAAGAGAAAGTACAAGAGATCTAGAAAATGTCTATGCAAGTAAGTCTTATAACAACTTGATAACGTTTATAGCATCAAATCCATCCGCCTTGCCTAGCAACGGCGCAGATGGTCTTGGCTTGCTTTTATCAGAACTTAAGGAGTATGAGCCTCTTGGTAGAGTAATTGTTGAATTAGATGAAAAAAAGCTAAAAGAAAATATACAAGATAATATTTATTTAACTGATGGTGATGAAATATACATCCCATCATATACTTCAAATGTCTTTATATTTGGCGAGGTTGGCAATCCAGGGTCTGTGCTTTTTAAGGAGGGTAGTTCTATGCAAGACTATATAGAAGGGTCAGGAGGATTAACTAGGTATTCATCTAAAGATTCGATATTTATAGTTAGTCCAAATGGTCAAACAAAGAAAGCTCATATAAGCGGGTTAAGAAAATATCTTGCGGATGAAGCTGAAATATATCCAGGGTCGGTAATATATGTGCCAAGGCATGTAGGAAAAATAGAGGGCATTAATTATTATGCAACAATTGCACCTATATTTAGTAGTTTAGCTTTATCAGTAGCCTCTTTAAATAGTATAAGTACTAAATAATTATTCAAACAAGCTCATTACAACATGATTAAAAAATTTAAATTTTTTATTTTTTGTTGTCTAGCTTTTTTCTTTACAGGCAATATATATTCATTGTCATATAATTCTCTTGGTCAGACGGGATTAATAAATACTCCATCTGCAGAGGTGCATGAAGAACAGTCAGTTTATTTTACTTTTAATAGAAGTAATTTTATTAAATTAGGAACTGTGACAGTAACCCCATTTGACTGGATGGAAGCAAGCTACTTTTATTACAGGCCTGATGATCTTTTATGGGGTGGTGCTAAGGGTTTATATCTTGATAAAGGTTTCAATGTTAAGTTCACTTATAAGCCAAAAAATATATTACTTCCAAGAATAGCCATAGGGCTTGATGATTTTGCAGGAACAGGACAATTCACAAGGGAGTATGTAGTTGCAACTTATGATTTTAAATCACTCAAGGTAACATCAGGTCTTGGATGGGGTAAATATACAGGGTCCTCATCATTAAAAAATCCTTTATCAATCATTTCAGATAAATTTACTAAAAGGAGTTCATTTGATTATGGTAGGGGAGGTACACCAAGTTATGGAATTTGGTTTAAAGGTCCAGTTTCTCCGCTTTTCGGAATAGAGTATAAATTAAAAAATATTAAAAACACTAGCTTAAAAATTGAGCATGATCCTTTTGATTATTTTAAATTTTCATGCTGTGGTGAGGGCAAGTCACAGGAATCATTTTCAGTAAGATCTAAGAATAGTAATATAAATTTTGGTCTAAGTTATAAGTTCAAGGATATTGGGAATTTTGACTTATCTTATGTAAAAGGCAATTCATGGAATCTATCATTTTCTCTTGGATTTATGGGTAATAAAAACTACAGGAAAAAGAAACCATTTAATCCAGATATAAAAAATTATGATTATATGCAGGAATCTGTTAAAAATGAATTTTATCTAGATTTGTTACAAAATCTTAATGAAAACAGATTGTTTTTACAAACAGCAAATCTGGATAATAAAACTTTAAGCTTATCTATAGAATCAGCAGATCATTTTAACCCTGTAATCTACTCTTCAAGAGCATCATATATAGCTAATGAAGTAGCTAATTTCAACGCCATTGAGCTTGACAATATTGAGATAGGGCATATTAACAGAGGAGTTAAAATTAATAGTATTAAATTTCAAACCGAAGATTTAGATCTTACAAACAGAATGCCAAATGTGCTAATAAAAAGAAATACTGTTGTTAAAAATCCTGATTACTATTCTCACAACGACCATGAATTCAAACCAACAGTTAACTTTCCTGTTATCATGAACCAACTTTATCCAGATATAAAAACACACGTTGGCTCTCCTGAACGTTTTTTATATACAGGCATAGGTATTAAAGCATCAACAGAAATTCAGTTTAATAGAAATCTTGTTTTTTATTCTGTTCTAGGAAGAACATTCGAGGATAATTTTGATGAAAAGATATCATCACCAAACTCTGAACTCCAAGAAGTCAGAACTCAGATAGTTGACTATTTACAACAAGGTTCAAAAGATATTTATATTGAAAGTATGGAGATAGAATATATTACATCTTATATTAATAATATTTATAGCAAGATAAGCCTTGGTTACCTTGAAAGTATGTATGGCGGTCTTGCATCTGAGGTTATGTACAAACCATTTAAAGGAAATTTTGCTTTTAGTCTCGAATACAACAGGGTTACTCAAAGAGATTTCGATCAAAAATTTTCCTTTTCAAAATACAAAGTTTCTACAAAGCATTTTAATATTGCTTACTACAACCCAAAGACAAATATCCTTGCAAAATGGAGTTATGGAAATTATCTTGCAGGCGACAAGGGGTATACATTAGATATGTCAAGAAGAATGCCTAATGGATGGCAAGCAGGAGTCTGGTTCTCAAATACAAATGTATCTGCTGAGCAATTTGGAGAAGGATCATTTGATAAAGGGTTCTATATTAAAGTTCCTATGAATATTTTCTCTAAATCTTACAGCAAAGACATTCAAGGAATAAGCTTGAGAACCATGACGCGTGATGGCGCACAAAAACTAGAGCTTAGAAATAGGCTTATAGATTCATTTTACGGTTCTACTCTAAATGAATTCAATGAAAATTGGTTAAATTATCTAGACTAATCTATTGTACGTGCAAGGCTGCTCTAAAATATTTATTTGTAACAACATTATAAAATTTACTTTACTAAGGTTTCTGTAATTTCACAGTGATTGTAATGTCGTAGATTTTTTAAGGAAAAATATAGCCAATTAAAATTATAAAAAAAGCAGCTAATGCTGCTTTTTTTATTTATAACTAAAATTAAGTACTTGTTGTGCTCGTTGACGTAGTAGTTGACGTTGTCGTTGAACTTGACGTTGTGGTTGTTGTCGCAGCAGGAGTCGTCGTCGTAGTCGTTGTACTTGGAGTAGTAGTCGTTGTACTTGGAGTAGTAGTCGTTGTACTTGGAGTAGTAGTCGTTGTACTTGGAGTAGTAGTCGTTGTACTTGGAGTAGTAGTCGTTGTACTTGGTGCGGCTGTTGGTGCAGTCGTTGGTGCAGTCGTTGGTGCAGTCGTTGGCGCAGTCGT
>Ga0206130_10000686_pt1 | contig 54477 bp, 38 predicted proteins | sample Helgoland_Spring_9_FD_148637 | JGI IMG/M metagenome (GOLD analysis project Ga0206130, IMG submission 148637) | Pelagic subsurface seawater microbial communities from Kabeltonne, Helgoland, North Sea - Helgoland_Spring_Bloom_20160512_1 | ecosystem: Environmental > Aquatic > Marine > Epipelagic ...
AACTTGCGCCCCGAGTCACCTCTGCGTTCGCTGACGAACGCATGGATGTGGAGATTTTTCGGGAGATGGGTGACGTCGGCTTACTCGGCTCGACCATTTCTGGCTACGGTTGTCCGGGCGTTGATTACGTCTGTTATGGACTCGTTGCTCGCGAGATAGAGCGTGTCGATTCAGGCTATCGCTCGATGATGAGCGTCCAGTCATCCCTGGTCATGTACCCTATTTTCGCTTACGGAACCGAAGCACAAAGGGAACGTTACCTTCCCGGCCTTGCCACTGGCGAGTTAATCGGCTGCTTCGGTTTAACCGAACCTGATCATGGGTCTGACCCCGGCGGCATGAAAACACGTGCCCGAGCTGTGGAGGGTGGTTACCGACTCACTGGTTCAAAAATGTGGATCAGCAATAGCCCGATCGCCGATGTCTTTGTCGTGTGGGCGAAGACCGACGACGGGATAATCCGTGGCTTTGTGTTAGAAAAAGGCATGGAGGGCCTCAGCGCACCCAAAATCGAAGGCAAACTGGCACTGAGAGCGTCGATAACCGGAGAGATTGTCATGGACAACGTCTTCGTTCCTGCCGAAAACCATCTGCCCAATACCGAGGGACTGAAAGGCCCCTTCGGCTGCTTAAATAACGCTCGGTTTGGCATCGCCTGGGGCGCATTGGGCGCGGCAGAAACGTGCTGGCAAACCGCTCGCCAATACACACTCGACCGTCAACAGTTCGATGTGCCGCTCGCAAGCAAGCAAATCATTCAACTTAAGTTGGCGAATATGCAGACTGAGGTGTCGATTGGCCTACAGGCATGCCATCGTGCGGGAGTGATGATGAGCGAAGGTGCCATATCGCCGGACCTGATTAGTTTGATCAAACGCAACTCCTGCGGTAAGGCGCTGCAAATTGCCCGCGATGCACGTGACATGCTCGGCGGCAACGGCATTTCAGGCGATTTTCCCGTGATTAGGCACATGCTTAATTTGGAAGTTGTGAACACTTACGAGGGCACGCATGACGTTCATGCGTTAATATTAGGCCGAAGCCAGACTGGCATTTCCGCTTTTTAAGGAGTTTTTGTGTCCCCCTCTGATGTGTCTACTATCGATGATGTCCGCATCGATGGTATCAACGACCTCGTGGCACCAAACGCGATAATCGACCAATATCCCGTCTCCCGCGAAACGACCGCACTCATTCAGTCGACTCGACGAAAAATCGGCAACATTATGCGCGGTGAAGATAAGCGCTTGCTGGTCGTTATCGGCCCTTGCTCAATTCATGATGCGGATGCCGCCATCGAGTATGCACAACGGTTACAGCACGTCCGCAGCCAGCACGCCGACAAACTGGAAATTGTCATGCGCACCTACTTTGAGAAACCCCGAACCAGCTTGGGTTGGAAGGGCTATATCAATGACCCGTTCCTCGACGGGAGTTTCCGAATTAATGAGGGGCTAGCGCTGGCTCGAAAACTCTTGCTGACCATCAACGACATGGGTATTCCCACGGCTGGTGAATTTCTTGACGCAATCTCCCCACAATACGTCGCTGATCTAATGTCTTGGGGCGCCATTGGTGCACGAACAACGGAGAGCCAAAACCATCGCCAACTCGCGTCGGGGCTGTCCTGCCCTGTTGGATTTAAAAACGGGACCGAAGGTAATGTGCAAATTGCAGTCGATGCAATCAAAGCCGCTGGTGCCAGTCACCACTTCCTGTCAGTCACAAAGACGGGGGCTGCCGCCATTGTCAAAACCGCTGGGAACGCGGACTGCCATCTCATTCTTCGAGGGGGCTTAAAGCCTAATTACGATGCGACCAGTGTGCGCGAAGCCGAACTGCTGCTTGAAAATGCCGGTCTCTGCACTGGGTTAATGGTCGATTGCAGCCACGCAAATAGTCAAAAAGATCACGCGAAGCAAATTAGCGTTTGCCAGAGTATCGTTGACCAGCGACGTGGAGGAGACTCCTCGATTCGTGGTGTGATGATTGAAAGTCATCTTGTGGGCGGCAACCAACCGATCGCGGCTACAGGCGATCTGACATACGGTAAAAGCATCACCGACGCCTGCCTCGGATGGGCAGACAGTGAGATGCTTTTGGATGCGCTCGCTGACGGTTAAATCAGCGCCGTAAGTGCGGGCTCGTGGCGCCAAGCAGATGTGCAGGCCACTCACGTTGCTCAGCCTTTGCGCACGGAGCATTGCGCCCTCTAAATGCTACGGATAGTCGGGCGACGCGATCGGTGTATCACTCGTGTCTGACTCAATAAGTTCAATAATGGGCTGGTTAAACCCGCGCTTAAGACCCGCCAATGAGCGTCGGTTCTTACCCATCATCGGCGCTGCAATTTCAAGCGCTTTCGCCTCGAGGGCTTCCAAGTCGGCGACGGCATCGACAACGTCCAGCTCGAGTGCTCGCGCCGCTGTGAGACGCTCGCCTGTCAGTAGTGCCGCTCTGATGGCAAGTGGGCTCAACTTACTGCATACCAACTCGTTCATTCGAACGGTCAGCGTCATGTTGAGATCGATCTCGGGAAGACAGAAAAACCCCCGATCTTCACGCATCACCCGATAGTCAGACGCCAGGGCAATCATTGCCCCCAAGCCAAAGGCGTGACCGGTCATGACAGAGACTACCGGTATTGGTGCGTCCAAAAGCCGCACCAAAACACGCATGCAGAGCTCTGGAAACTGCTTATCGCCCGAGGCCATAAGGTATTCCAAGTCCAAACCTTGACTGAAATTTTTCCCCTCGCCTGCAAGCAATAAAATCTGACACTCCTCATCCGCAATAGCGGCCGAGACAGCGTCATCGAACTGCCCCAAAGTCTCAGGATTAAAACGCCCTTCTCCCAAAAACACATGACGATGAATCGCTGGCATAGCGTGGTCTCTTTTAAGAAAATTGTGGTGACAAATAGTACAGGACACTCGCCTAATTGAGATAAACTTATGTCACTTTTAATCAGACTGGATATCATCATGAGCAAGCTCGACCAATTGGCCGCAATGAGCATCGTCGTTGCTGACACTGGAGACATTGATGCTATCGCAACGCTCAAACCAGTCGACGCCACGACCAATCCGTCGTTGCTTCTGAAAGCCGCCGGACTTGAGCGCTTTGAGAGCGACGTGACCTCGCTAAAAGGCAGTGATCAGGCCGCAGATGAGTTCGCGGTCAGAGTGGGCTCACAAATCGTCTCACTCGTACCGGGCGTCATCAGTACTGAAGTCGACGCACGGCTCTCATTCAATACCACAGCGACCGTCGCAAAAGCCGAAGCGCTCATCGAGCGTTACGCGAAGGCTGGCGTCGATTCCAGTCGAGTTCTTATTAAAATAGCGTCGACCTGGGAAGGTATTCGTGCGGCCGCTGAACTAGAAAAGCGCGGCATTCACTGCAACCTGACCTTGCTCTTTGGGTTTGAGCAAGCAAAGGCGTGTGCCGATGCCGGGGTATTTCTTATCTCGCCCTTCGTTGGCCGAATTACAGATTGGTACAAGGCCAACACAGACGTCAGTATTGAGACACCCTTGCAGGATCCGGGCGTACAGTCGGTACACCGAATTTACAATCACTATAAATCACACGGCTACAAAACCGTGGTCATGGGCGCAAGCTTTAGGAACACCGGGCAAATTGAAGCTTTAGCCGGCTGCGACAGGCTGACCATCGCCCCCAACCTTCTTGCCGAACTTGGGGCGGCCGACGGACCACTCGAGCGCCAGCTAACCGACGTCTCCGCAACGAGCGCTGCAGCTGCTGCAATTACCGAGGCTGAGTTTCGGTTTGACCACAACGAGAGCGCGATGGCGAGTGAGAAACTCGCCGACGGCATCCGCCGGTTTGTCGCAGACCAACGACAGTTAGAGACTGCGCTGTCCTGAGGCTCAACGGCCTCGCTGGGAGAAGTGTCTATTCAAAAGCGGCTGGGCGCTTCTCAAAAAATGCGGCAACCGCTTCGAGTTGGTTCGGCTTATAGATAATACCGGTCTGCTCTACTGACTCAGCGGTGAGCAACTCGGCATCTGTTGCGTCGCCCATGTGGTTAGAAAGACGTTTCGCACTCCGAATAGCATCAGGATTCTTTGTCGCTATCGTTTTCGCAAGCGACAGTGCTCGAGCCAGTGGATCGTCATTTGTCTCGGTCGCAAATCCAAACTGCTGAGCATCGCTGCCGGAGAAAATTTCGTTGGTGTAGACCAGACGCCTTAAAACGTCGTCTCGGACATTGCCACGCCAAAGGGGATAGCCCGACATATCGGGGACAAGACCCCAGCGCATTTCCATGACCGCACATTGCGTGTCGGGGTGAATGATTTTGACATCGGCACCGGCCATTAACTGCATTCCACCGCCAAAGCAGATGCCGTGCACGGCAGCAATGACGGGCACAGGCAACTGTCGCCAACCCCAGCCCATTTGCTGTACGAAATTCGCTTTCTCGTGGGTTCTTGGGAGCAAATCAGAAGGACCGTCCTCGCTCACACCAAAACTTGACACATCTAAGCCTGCACAAAAGGCATTGCCTTCGCCGCTTAACACAATGACACGAATCGAAGAATTATCGCTCAGTGTCTCAATTGTCGAGAGAACGGCGTCAAACATCGCCGGATCCAGCGCATTCATTTTCTCAGCTCGGTTTAACCGAACATGACAGACACCCTCTTCTATCGTAACTAACACTCGCTCTGACATAACTCTGCACCCCACCTAATTTGTCCACCTGCCAAGGATAATATTGCCGCGCATCGGCAGCAATGGACTTTAGCAATAGGCGTTATAGGGTGTTTTTACAAACGAAATAACCAATGCACTGCAGGCCGTTATTTTCATCCGGCAAGGACGTCGTTTTCGAAGAAAAACCCCGGCTGCTTTGTTTGCATTGGCACAAGTACAGCGTTACTGTCAGTAAACAATAAGACACCACGAGACCACTATGAACTCGATTGCAGAAATCAATCCATCGATAGCCGCGTCTGTCGAACAAGCCCAAGCCATTCAAGCGTCTATGCAAATGAAGCTTGATGAAATGCGCCGTGCACATCTGAAAAATGCGAACCCTACATTTGCTGAACGCAAGCACGATTTACTGCAGCTCAAGCGGTTAATCGGCGAAAATACAGAGGCGATTTCACAGGCAATTTCACAGGATTACGGGCACCGCTCGGAACACGAAACGATGTTTGCCGAGTTCATCGGTACGGGCGGCTCGATCACTGACATTCTGAAAAATCTCAAACGCTGGATGAAGCCGGAAAAGCGTCACGTCGACCAAGGCATGTTCCCGTTTGCGACGAATACAGTGATCCCCCAGCCACTGGGCGTCATGGGTTTGATTGTGCCTTGGAACTTTCCCGTGTTTCTGGCTGTTTCACAAATCGCGACAGCATTTGGTGCGGGCAACCGGGCCATGGTTAAAATGTCAGAGAACAGTCGGCACCTAACGCGCCTACTCCAAGAGCTATCACCGCGATATTTACCCGAGGACAAGCTCTTCTTCATTGAGGAAACCGGTGGTGTGGGTATCGAGTTTTCGAAACTCGCGTTTGACCTCATTATATTTACGGGTTCGGGCGCCACAGGCAAAAAAGTAATGGCCTCCGCAGCGCAGAACTTAACGCCGGTGATCTTGGAGCTGGGCGGCAAGTCCCCGGCGATTATCGATCCTGACTATGACCTCGCCAAAGCGGCTGAGCGAATTATGTTTGCTAAGCAGTTTAACGCCGGGCAAATTTGCGTGAACGTGGACTACGTTTTAGTGCATAAGTCTCAGGCTGATGAGTTCATTGCGCATTGCAGTCAGTGGCTTAAAGACACAGTCCCGACGATCAACAGCGATGACTACACATCGATGATTGACCAGCGGGCCTACGACCGCATGATGGCCACCCTTGACGACGCACGCAGCCATGGTGCACGAGTCATTAATCCAACCGGTGAAGAGCCCAATCCTGATACGAGAAAGGTACCGGTACAGTTCGTGGTCGATACCTCTCCCGAGATGATTATCCGAAACAGAGAAACCTTCGGACCGCTGCTGATGATTGTGACCTACGAGACGCCAGAAGACGTCATCAATCACGTCAACTCAGGCGAACGTCCGCTGGCGATGTACCCGTTTACCCGCAATAAAAAGCTGTCCGACCTTTACATCAATCAGATTATGTCTGGCGGTGTCAGTATCAATGACGCGTTACTCCACGTGTCGCAGCACGATCTCCCATTTGGTGGTGTAGGCGGCAGTGGCATGGGGCACTACCACAGCAAAGAAGGCTTTACCTCGTGCTCGAAACTACGCCCGGTCTTCCACCAAGCAAACTTTACGATGAACAAGTTCCTTGCGCCGCCTTACACCGGTTACAAGGATAAGATGTACCGCTTTCTAACCAAGAAAAGCATGAAGTAGCTGCTAAAAAAAAAGCCCCTAACGGGGCTTTTTTTTGACCTGACAAAAACCCATCCGTTACCAATAGGCCGCATAGATCAGTACTAAAATCAGAGAGACTGCAATCGCTGATACATTAAACCCCTGAGTCGTTCCAAACTGAATGTCGCTAAGCAGAACAGGCTGACCGGCCTCAGGCTCACGTGTCACCAGCGCAACGACCACGCCAAGCGCAACATTGATTAAGAAAACCAACCAAATACGAAGTACGAAGGGCAGATCGGGCATCGCGACTTTCAGCGCCAGGCTGGCCACCACTGAGCCAATCAAAACGGCGTAGGCACTGGCCTCGTTCGCACGCTGGAAGAAGAAGCCCAGCAAGAAAATAGTCACCACGCCCGGTGCAATAAACCCTGTGTATTCCTGAATTGTCTGGAAGGCGCTTTCCATTCCCCCGAGGAAGGGTCTGGCCAAGACGAGTGCAATAACCATTGACGCAAGTGCCACAACGCGTCCGACCATGACGTAATGCGACTCATCACGCGCTTCACCCACGTACTGCCGATAAATATCCATCGTAAAGATCGTCGAGATCGAGTTCATCATTGATGCGAGCGATGAGACTATTGCAGCAATCAGTGCCGCAAAAACCAGCCCACGAAGCCCAGCAGGCGCCAGCTTCATCAACTCACCGTAGGTCCGGTCAGACTGACTATTAAGCACATTGGCCGCTAGCGCACCGTCCTGCGCTAACACCAGCGCGGCGATGCCCGGAACCACAACAATCACAGGAATAAGCAATTTTAGGAAAGCCGCAAATGCCAAGCCCTTTTGCGCTTCAGCAAGGCTCTCAGCGCCCAAGGCTCGCTGAATAATGTATTGATTAAATCCCCAGTATGAAAAATGCAGCACCCAAAGCCCACCGAGCAATGTCCATATGCCGGGCAGATCGCGGTAATTCGGGTGCGCCTCGTCTAAAATCATTTTGAAATGACCCGGGACCTCCTCACCCAACCGCGCCAAACCCGCCAAAGCGCCCTGCCCGGAACTCACCGCGTCCAGCGCAAGCCATGTAATGGCAAGACCACCCAGAATCAGTATGACGACCTGAATAATGTCAGTCAGCGCAACCGCTTTTAAACCGCCGTTGAGTGAGTACAACACTGCAAATGCGGCCAGGCTGATCATGGCGGTCATGACGTTCAAGCCGGTCAGGCTTTCTATAGCGAGACCGCCCAGCCAGAGGACGGCCGTTAAGTTGACCGCGGTGTAAAGCACAATCCAGTAAAACGACATGAGCGACTTAACACCGGTGCCGTAGCGCGTCTGCAAAAACTGCGGCATGGTATAAATTTCGCGCTTGAGAAAGATCGGGAGGAAATATTTAGCCACGATCAGTAACACAATAGCGGCTTGCCACTCATAGGCGGCGATCGCAAGACCCACCACGTAACCCTGACCCGACTGACCAATAATCTGCTCGGCTGAAATATTGGCAGCAATCAATGAAGCGCCAATCGCCCACCAAGGAAGTGTCCTTCCGGCGAGGAAGTAATCCTCAGTCGTTTTGGCTTTGCCCGTATCTCGCGACACCCATTGCGCTAAACTAAACAGCCCCACGGCGTAAATGGCGACGATCACGATATCAATAGTTGTCATGAAGCTATCCTTTTATTGTTCTTAGTCGTCGCTCTAGTTGAGCAACTCTGTATCGTTGACCAAGTCAGCACACGACACAATAGAGCGAATCGCGGGCGCCGTCGCCAGTTTGATTTCCGTAATATCCACCGTCAAGTCGCCGGCAGTCGCCATTACAAAAGCCGTATTGACCTGCTCGAGTGACAGTCCAGCATCGGCAAAGCACGCGGTCGGGATGGCCTTTTGTGTCCATTCGCCCACCGATGCATCGAGCAGGACTTTCGTAAACTGCACTTCGCCCGAACACGGGTATTTGCAGTCCATGCGCAGTATCGTGGGCGCCGTTGGCTTTTCCACTACTCTGAATTCGATGACCAGAGCACCACCGGCCTCGTTAAGGTCTGTCAAGTCAGTGGGGTACTCTGACTGCATGTAGACCAGCGAAAGATCGCCGTCCGATTCAGCAAAGGTGATACGCCGACTGTCTTCCTGCACCTCGCGGTCAATGGATCGGACCTCAACACTGCCGCTGGAAGACTGGGCAACACTCGATGTCACTTCCACAGTCCAGTCACTTTTATCACCTGTAAATAGCTTCCACGACCCGCGGGGACCGCCTTTAAAGACCTCTTGGTCCAAACTGTTATCAGCACCGATAAGCTCTTCGGACAGCGTCGACCAAACGGTGTCCTGCGTCACCGACAAACCATAACCAATCGGAAAGACGAACGCGTCGACGGGCATGTCGCGATCTTTAGCGTTGACGTCCAGCGCGGGCCACGGCATCGGGAGCTTACCCACAAAATCAAACTGCACCTCGTCGTTGGCGTCTCGCAGCAATACATCTGCAATACCCTCGCCCTCCGTGCCCGGCAACCACGAAACCACAAACGCATCACTCTGATTCAGCACGTCGTTTATCCACATGGGACGACCGGTCAGAAACACTGCAACGACCGGAATACCCTTTTCCACCAGCGCGTTTATGAGTTTGCGTTCGCCGCGCTTGTCATACCAAGCAACGGTGTATGCGTCTCCCTGCATCTCAGCATAAGGCGTCTCTCCAAACACCACGACAGCGGCATCGATATCGGCATCGGCATCGGCATTAATGTCGCGGACAACACGCCCCCCTGCCGCACTCACCTGACGCTCAATGCCGTCAAGAATCGACGTGCCGCCGGGAAAATCGCTGTTGCTGTTACCCGTCCCTTGCCAACTGACCGACCAGCCACCACTTTGCTGTCCAATATTGTCTGCTCCAGGGCCCGCTACTAAGTAGGTTCCGCTAGGCGAAAGTGGTAGCCGTTGATTCTCATTTTTCAGCAACACCTGAGACTTTCTGACCGCTTCTCGCGCAATACCACGGTGATCTGGGTGACCAATTTGGTCCTGGTACTGCGCCGCGAGTGACGATGGGAGCCCGCGGTTAAAAAGCCCCGCCCTGATTTTCATGATTAAAATATTTCTGACGGCTTGATCGATACGTCTCGCGGGAATTTCGCCGGACTTCGCCTGTGCAAGCGTGTTGTGGTAAAGCGATTTCCAGTCGGTCGGGACCATGAGCATATCAACCCCAGCATTTACGGCTTGGGCGCAATCATCATTTGTGCACCCCTTCACTTCACCCACGCCGTGCCAGTCGCTCACCACCATTCCCTCAAAACCCATCTCATCTCTAAGGAGGTCCGTGAGAATGTCCTCGCTACCGTGAATTTTCTCCCCGTACCAACTATTAAAAGAGGCCATCACGCTCATGACGTCCTGGTCTATCGCTTCAACGTATCCCTGCCCATGAATCGCCACCAACTCGTCCAAGGGCATACTCGTGTCGCCGCGATCATCACCCCGCAGTGTTCCACCGTCCCCAATAAAGTGCTTTGCCGTTGATGCAACCCCCTCCGCCTGCATCGCCGTGACAATGGGTGCCACGAACGACGCCGCAATCGCGGGGTCGGAACTAAACGATTCGTAAGTCCTTCCCCAACGCGCATCTTTGGCAACAGCGACTGTAGGCGCAAAGATCCAGTCGATGCCTGTGGCTTTGACCTCGCGTGCTGTCGCGCCAATAATCTGACTCACCAGTTCCGGGTCTCTTGTCGCACCCAGGCCAATGTTGTGCGGGAACAAGGTGGCGCCCATGACATTATTGTGTCCGTGCACGGCATCAGTGCCCCAGATAATCGGGATGCCCGAACCACCACCGCTGGTATCGACAGACGACAAGTAGTAGGCGTCTGCAAGCTCAACCCAGTCCTGAACTGAGGCGTATTTGTTTTCCTGAGGGAATGCACCACCGCCATTGAGCACACTTCCCAAGCCATATTCGATTACGTCTTGGGGAGTCACGTCTCGAATCTCTCCCTGAATCATTTGCGCCACTTTCTGCTCGAGCGTCATATTGGACACAATGTCATCGACACAGGCCCTGCGCTCCGACTTCGTATCTGCGCTCGCCGCACAAGAGAGGTCCAAAAGCTTATTGGGGACTGGCGATTCACACCCCACCAACACGGCCGCGCCGACAGTAACAGCTGCCGCAACACTCTTTAAATGCACTCTCTTCCCCTAATTACCTTGGATTTATGTGTGGTTGAAATCATCGCCTGCTTGCGACGCATCTCACCTAAGCTTTGTGTCACCACGCTTGTGTGGTGTGGTTGTCGTTCTCTATGAGCAAAATTACTGCGTCATCGGATATCGATGCACGGGCTTTGCGACAATAAGGTCAATTAAAGAGGTCAAATGGACGTGCGTGAGGCACTCACCGACTCAGCAATGATTAGGCGTCGCAAGGCCCTTATTATATGGGGATAACACCGGCGCTGTCGCGTCAGATTTAAAAGGGTGCGCAGTGTTTCCCATTTACCGCACCGACGTCCCGACTTATCTCAAGGTCCCTGTCCTACCGCAGGCGCTCGTGGGATGTTAGCGTCTGCAAATTATTTCAAACTAATAACTAGTCGGGGTTACTCCAAACATGGATCGTCACTTGTTTGCTAAAAAACGCGTATCACTCGCGGTATCAGTTGCGCTAGGCGCAGTCGCCGCTGCACCAGTTGCGGCGCAAGAGAGCGACAGCGCTAACAGTCAAATCATGGAAGAGGTCGTGGTCACCGGTATTCGATCAAGCCTCAAGCGTGCGATGGACACCAAGCGAGACGCCACGGGTGTTGTGGATGCTATTACCGCCGAAGATATCGGTGACTTCCCTGATACTAACCTTGCCGAAGCACTTCAGCGTATTACCGGTGTAGCCATTGACCGAGACCGTGGTGAAGGCGCACGAGTCACCGTTCGTGGTTTCGGAGCCGACTTCAACTTAGTCACACTCAACGGCCGACAGATGCCAACTCACAGCGGTTTGGGTCGCTCTTTCGACTTTGGTGATATCGCCTCTGAAAGCGTTTCTGGCGTTGAAGTCTACAAGACGGCTCAAGCCAGTGTTCCAACGGGCGGAATTGGTGCCACGATTAACGTGTTGACCTCGAAGCCATTGGATAACCCTGGATTAACCGCGTCATTGAGCGCCAAAGGCGTTAAAGACCAGAGCACGCGCACAGGTGACGAGTGGACACCAGAAATCGCGTTTTTGGTCTCTCAGACCTTCATGGACGACACCGTGGGCATCTCGATAACGGGAAGTTTCCAAGAGCGCCATTCAGGACAAGCCGGTGCAGGTAACGGAAACTGGCTCGAACGCGACGGTATTGGCATCCCCGACAACGGACAGCAAATAAACGGTCCATCAGCGGGTGACATCGTTGGCCTCCCTCAGCAGCAGTACTATGCACTAGACGAGTGGCAGCGCGACCGAACCAACGCACAAGTCACACTGCAGTGGAGCCCGATCGAGACGCTGACTGCGACTCTTGATTACACCTACGCTGAACTGGACCTTCGCCACACGCAAAACAGTGTTGCTGCGTGGTTTAGCCCTTCAGGCCAGTCCGGCAACTGGATTGATGAAGACGGTGTTGTCAGTCCGTTGGTTTACACAGAAACAAACAACCAGCCAGACTTAACAATGGGTGCGTTCTCTGACGCATCAATTAACGAGCGAAAGTCTCTGGGCTTCAATATAGCCTGGGATCCAACAGACCGACTGAGCTTGGCGTTGGATTACCATGACTCAGACGCAACGCGAAACCCCAACAGCGTCTACGGCAGTTCAGCCCAAGTATCAATGTCGATCTTTGGTCGTGAGCTGACGTCCGTTGACTACCGTAATGAACTGCCAGTACTGACGGTGGGGATGGCTGAGCCTATTTCGCCCGATGATCTGCAAATCTCTGGATCAGTGTTCAACAACTACTGGGCTGATATGAATATCGAGCAGACCCAGTTTGACGGTTCGTTCGAGCTGACTGACACGTTGGTGCTGGACTTTGGCCTTGCTCAAACTGAAGTCGAAAATTATTCAGCGTCATCGAACGTGCAGCGTAATACCTGGGGTCAGAACCAAACGTCTGCGTTTGGTAGTGTTGCTGACCTCGCCGTTCCTGCCTCGCTCGCTGGCGTGTACAGCGAGTTGGCCGGTGGCGATCAGGTCAACCTCAACTTCTTCATGGCGAACATGGAAGATCTAGTCCAACGTGCTGAGTTCCTCCAAAATTTGTCTGAGAACAACCCAATGCATCTCGCACAAGCCAGTACCGGTGGTGACTGTGGGACGGGATTCTGCCCAAGCTCGACGCCTGATGCTGCAGATAACTTCAGCGAAGACACTAAAGCCGCCTACTTACAGCTGAACTTCTCAGGCGAAATCATTAATCGTCCGTTTAACGTACGAGCAGGTGTGCGCTACGAAGAGACCGAAGTGGTGTCAAGCACCGCGGCACAGGCCTACGATCGTGTCGAATGGCGCTCTACTAACGAATTTGAAATCATTCGGGCGGAAGGGTCAGTACCCTCCTCTTTAGAAGGCGAGTATGACTTTACACTCCCCTCTTTAGACTTTGATATTGAGCTGACCGACAACATTGTTCTGCGTGCATCAGCAAGCCAAACTCTGGCACGCGCGGGCTACGGCTCATTGGTTGGCACACTCAACTTACCCACGATTACGCGAGTCGATCAGGGCATTCCTGGCGAGGCAATCGCATCAGTGGGCAACCCGGGACTGCTCCCTTACGAGTCTGATAACTTTGACTTGTCGCTGGAGTACTACTACGGCGAAGCCAGTTATGTCTCAGCCGGGTACTTCGACAAGGATGTACGAAACTGGATCGCTGGCGGTGTGCTTGAAGACGTGGTACTGAACGATCAGCTCGCGTCTCCGGGTTTAGGTCCGCTTTACAACGACGCAGCCGCAGCGCTTCAAGCGCAAAATGGTGCTTATCCGGGTAATGCCGAGATTCGTGACTATATTTTCGCAAACTTTGCCGACCAGCCCGGCGTTGACGCCGCTAACCAGGTCATTACAGGCATCGTTGGTCGTGATGACGCGGTCCCCTTCAACGTCAATACGCTTACGAACAGTGACCGTGAAGAGAGTATCGACGGCTGGGAGCTGGCATGGCAGCACAACTTCTGGGATACCGGTCTCGGTTTTATTGCCAACATGACACTGGCTGACGGGTCTGCTGTATTTAACAACCAGTCCAATGAGAGCCAGTTCGCATTGGCGGGATTGTCAGACACTCGGAACTTTGTATTGTTCTACGACAAATACGGTCTGCAGGCTCGTATAGCGTATAACTGGCGCGATGGTTACTACACGGGTGGCGATACCAAGCCCGGCTACCAGACCGAGTATGAGCAGTGGGATGGCAACATCACCTACGAAGTGTCAGACAGCATGGTCGTTTACGTCGAGGGTATTAACCTGACTAACGAGACGTTCCGATCGCACGGACGCAGTACTTATCAAACCTACGGCGTAGGTCAGATTGGCGCTCGTTACAACGTCGGTTTCCGCTATAAGCTGTAAGTCCAAGATCAAATGCTTCTAGATAAAAACCGCCTCCTGGGCGGTTTTTTGTTTTTGTAAAAACAACAAAGTCTTACACTCTGATACCTGTGTGGTTGAGAACGTGCATTGATGACTAAAGACATCAAAAATATCGTAATCGTAGGCGGCGGATCTGCCGGCTGGCTTGTTGCCAGCATTCTCGCGGCCCGCTTTAAACCCAGTGACCTCGGCATTCGCGTGACACTGGTTGAGTCACCGAACGTTCCCAGTGTCGGTGTTGGCGAAGGCACGTGGCCTTCCATGCGGACCACGCTTAAGAATATTGGAATATCAGAGGCTGAGTTCATTCGCGAGTGCGACGCTTCGCTCAAGCAAGGGACATGGTTCAAAGACTGGGTAGATGTTGGTGATACGCCCTACTACCACCCCTTCTCGCTTCCTGAAGGGTTTGATTCAGTCAATCTGGCCGAGCATTGGCTGGCGGGTACTGCGGGAGACATATCGTTCGCAGAAGCGGTCACCCCGCAATTTTCTGTCTGCGAAAACGGCAGAGCTCCTAAGCAAATCGGTATTCCCAACTACGCCTACACGGTCAACTACGGGTACCACTTGGATGCCGGTAAATTTGCAGGACTTCTGACACGAAACGCAACGCAGCACTTAAACGTTAAGCACATTTCTGCTGACGTGACCGGCGTTCTAAGCGATGCTGAGGGTTACATCACCGCCGTACAAACCGAGCAAATGGGCGAGGTCTCGGGCGATCTTTTTATCGACTGTACAGGGTTTCAAAGCCTGCTCCTCGGACAACATTACAAAGTCCCCCTCACATCACAGCAACACCACCTGTTCAACAACGCAGCCGTCGCGGTCCAAGTGCCTTACGCTGACCAGAACGACAGTATCGCGGCGACAACGCGATCGACCGCGCAGACCAATGGTTGGGTATGGGACATTGGCTTGCAGAACCGACGCGGTGTTGGACACGTGTTCTCAACTGATTATCAAAGTCCGCAAGAGACGGAACAAAAGCTCGATGAATACCTTAAGCATACGGGTAGGCCCGAGGGTCTTTCAGGACTATCACCCAGACTATTGGAATTTGAACCCGGCTACCGAGAGCAGTTCTGGGTCAAGAACTGTCTCGCCATCGGTTTATCCGCAGGCTTCATTGAGCCTTTAGAGGCGTCAGCACTGGTACTCATCGAATTGAGCGCCAACGCACTGGCTGACAGAATGCCACGCGACAGAGACGCCATGCAGATTATTGCGAAACGGTTCAACGCCGAATTCTTGGGTCGGTGGCGCCAAATCATTGACTTCTTGAAGCTGCACTATGTGTTATCGAGTCGTTCCGACTCGCGCTACTGGCGCGACAATCGACTCGCAAGTTCCATTCCAGACACATTGCGCGAGAATCTCTCTTTGTGGCAAACACAGCCTCCTTGGTACCATGATGACCTGCGTCGCGACGACATGTTTCCGGCAGCCAGTTATCAGTATGTTCTGTATGGAATGGGGTTTAAAACGAATAGTGCTCTGCACACACTCAGAGATGATGACGTTCAAAGAGAACTGGCCATTCGGCTCTTTTCTGAGACACGCAAAAAGGCACAGCGTTTTGGTCAACACCTGCCACCCAATCGATATTTGATGGACCAAGTGCGTACGCAGGACTTTGCTCCGGTCTAGAGAGGAACTAGTTTGAGTAATATTCAGAAATTAAATAACGTCCAGCATGGAAAGCTCAGGATAAAACAGGCCTTGAGCGACGGTGATGCCGTGATGTTCTCAGCAGTCTTCACCAGTGAGATGCGCGCGCTGCAAAGCAATTTCCCGCTTCTTTTCTTCAAGAACACGAATGACGGTCGCTTTCAGCCCATCGCCCTGTTTGGCTTTGAGCAAGGAGAGAACCTTTTCTTAGACGAGTCTCGTTGGAACAGTCAGTATATTCCGATGCTGATCCAAAGAGGCCCTCTCATGATCGCTACCGAGGGTAGTGCTGATGCCAGTGACTCCGATCGGGTCGTCGCTATCGATATGAGCCACCCTAATGTCAACGAAGAGGAGGGAGAACCGCTCTTTTTAGAGTTTGGTGGCAACACCGAATACCTCGATCGCCTCGCCACCATGCTTGAGGGCATTCATCTTGGACACACAACAACGCCGCAGTTTGTTGATGCGTTGCTGCAACACGACCTCATTACGTCCGTAACCCTCAAGATCACGCTGCTCAACGGTAAGGACCATACGCTTGAAGGCTTTTATGCCATCGACGATGAAAAGCTCCAACGTCTAAGTGACGATGCGATCACTGATCTTCATCGGCGCGGACACCTCCTACCCGCCTACATGATGGTGGCATCGCAGTCGCAGCTTAAACGCTTGATTGCACTTAAAAACGACAAGGTTGCAGGATAGGTCCTCATGGCAGCCTGTTCAGATGCTCGACCCATCAGAGAAGTTCAACTTGAAAGCGGCTCGGTTCCTTCAACGGAGCTGCTTGAGTCGGCTACACCCTGGATAGCCAGGGGTTATTTGAATGACTGGCCCGTCGTTCAAAAGGCAAAGCAGAGTGATGGAACTGCGCTGGCATACCTGCTGGAGTTTTATCAGGGTCGACCCGTGAGCGCATTCCTCGCAGAACCTGAAGTGAAGGGCCGCTTTTTTTATAATCAGGACGTCACCGCATTTAACTTTGTTCAGGTCAACACACAGCTCGACCAAGTCTTTAAAAAGCTGATGAGCTTCTCAAACGAGGAACCCAATCCTGCGCTTTATGTGGGCAGCACACAGACCAGTGCGTGGCTACCGGGCTTTAACGAGGCGCATCAGCTGCCCTTTTCACTTCCTGGCGCGCTGACGAGCATTTGGATCGGGAATCAAACTCGCGTTGCGGCGCATTTCGACTTCCCGAGAAACATTGCCGGCTGCATTTTAGGGCAGCGACAATTCACGCTCTTCCCACCAGAACAAGTCGAAAACCTTTATGTAGGACCGTGGGATCTGACCCCCGCAGGTCAGCCGATCAGTATGGTCGATTTCCATGAGCCAGACTATGTGGCCTACCCAAAGTTTGCTGAAGCCGAGCGTCACGCACTCATGGGGCACCTGCAGCCGGGAGACGTTATCTACATTCCAAACATGTGGTGGCACCACGTCGAGTCGCTCTCACCCATCAACGGCCTGATTAATTTTTGGTGGCAAGAGACTCCGGGTGTCTTCGGGTCTCCTACAGAGGCGTTAAAGCACGCATTCCTGAGTATTAGGTCACTGCCGGCCCATCAGCGAAGCGCTCTAAAAGCCCTGTTCGACCACTACGTGTTTGCAGAGGATACAGCGCATTTAGAACATCTTCCTGAGCACAGCTGGGGCCGCCTTGATGAAGTAACGGACACAATGGCAAGACAGCTTCGCGCGGAACTCACTAATTCACTGAAACGGTAATGATTTTATGACTCAACGGAATGTTGAAAAGGTCGTCATCGCAGGCGGGGGCACCGCGGGCTGGATGGCGGCAGCCGCATTGTCGCGACTGGTCGGGCGTAAACTCTCCATCACCTTGGTTGAGTCTGAAGAGATCGGCACGGTAGGCGTGGGCGAGGCGACTATTCCAACGATACTCACCATCAATCGTTTACTGCAGATCCCAGAACCCGACTTTATTAAGCTCACCAGCGGCACCTTCAAGCTCGGAATTCGCTTTGAAAACTGGCTTCGTGAAGGCGAGCACTATTTGCACTCCTTTGGCGATACGGGAAAAGGCAGTTGGGCCGCCGGCTTTCATCACTTCTGGCTTCGCGCCCGAGAACTGGGACTTGCCGAGGAATATGGCGAGTATTGTACCGAACTCAAGGCGGCTGAAGCGGAGAGATTTGGTATATCCAGCGATCGCTCTTTGAACTACGCGTACCACCTCGATGCAACCAAGTACGGAATGTATCTTCGCAAAATGGCTGAGGCCAGCGGGGTAAAACGTGTAGAAGGCAAGATAGCGACGGTCGAGCTCTGCCCCTCTGACGGCTTCATAGAGGCATTATCCCTAGAGGACGGTCAACGTGTTGAGGGTGATCTCTTTATTGACTGTACGGGATTCAGAGCGCTCCTGAGCGAGGGCGCATTGAAGACCGGCTTCGATGACTGGAGTCATTGGCTCCCGGCGAATCGCGCCTGGGCTGTCCAGAGCGAATTATCAGAGGCTCCAAAGCCTTATACGCGTGCGATCGCACACAAGGTGGGTTGGCAATGGCGGATCCCACTTCAGCACCGAGCGGGAAATGGCTTGGTCTACTGTGACGGTTTCATGGAAGACGACGTCGCGCGTCAGCTCCTGCTCGATAACGTCCCCGAAAAAACCATCACCGAGCCACGCCCGATTCGCTTTACCACCGGGCAACGCAAGCGCTATTGGAATAAAAACTGCATCGCTTTAGGGTTATCCAGCGGCTTCATTGAGCCCCTTGAGTCAACCAGCATTCACTTTATTCAGAACGGTATCATGTGGTTGCTCATGATGTTTCCGGACACGGTTATTGAGGACAGCACCGTGCAGGAGTACAACACCAAACTTCGCGCAGAGGCCGAACACATTCGAGACTTCATTGTCCTTCACTACACGCTCAATGAGCGTCACGGCGACCCCTTTTGGGACCACTGCCGGAACATGGCACTACCTGACACATTGACCCATCGTATGGAACTGTTTCGTCAGTCGGCGCGGGTCTTTAAGCCGCAAGATGATGTGTTTGCCGAGAACTCATGGGTACAAGTAATGATGGGACAAGGGATTACACCTGCGGGCTATCACAACATCGCGCAAGCACTGTCGCCAGAGCAAATGACCGCCTTTATGAAGGGCATCCAGCACGACGTTGCGAAGACTGTAGGCTCACTACCCCCACACGGCGCGTTCGTCCAAACGCTTCTGCAGCACGCAAAAGTTTAAGCAACCCTACGCAGATTGATCTAAGCGCTCCATAGAGATTGAGCATTCGAAGTCTTCGGGGGACTGTGGTTCAAAAAAAACCGTAACGCGCAGACAAAAAAAAGCCGGGGATAAACGCCCCGGCTTTTTGTTTTGCTTAAAGAATCAACGCGTCAGCAGGTAGTTCCACCACACACCGTCACCCGCGAGAACAGTAACCTCCATGGTGGCCCCGTCTTCGCTCAAGTAGGCGTTGTACGTAATGCTTCCAGGAACATCAGCAACTGACGATATCTCAGCACCGTTGATCGCTTTCGGCAAACCAACGTAGGCACCCGTGCCACTCACCGTCAATGTCTCTGCATCACCGTCGTAGGCAAAGGTCGCGTTACTGCTTCCATCGTGCGGCGCGGCAGGCGCACCACAGCCTTCAACCTCAATACCTTGCCAGGTCTCAAGCCAGGTCTCGTCACCTTGTATATTGGCGAAGGAGCCATCGTCACCGAAGACATATGCATCATCGAAGTAACATGCGCGAAGTGTTGTCACACCTTCGTCATTGTTCCACCAGGACACGTCGAACTCAGCAGGACCAACACCAAGAGAGCCGTCAGATTGCGCCATGTACCACGTACCCGAGATGGGTGATGGCCCAGCGGGCTCTGCGATCTTCACGATCTTGTAGTTCCACCACACGCTGTCTCCCGCTTCGACAGTGACGTACATGGAACCGTCCTCTTGAGGATGCGCGTTGTACGTGATGCTGGCAGGCACATCAGCGGACGATGCGATTTCTGCACCGTTGATTGCCTTTGGTAAACCGACGTAAGAACCGCTACCCGTAATCGTGAGTGTTCCACCCTCTTGATCGTGACTCCAAGAACCAGGGATCGAGCTGTCGTGCGGCGCAACGGGAGCTCCACACTCTTCTGCACCACCGGACTGCCACGGCTCAAGCCATGTCGCGCCTTGGTACTCAATGCTAAAGCTACCGTCAGGATTGAAGATGTATTCATCATCGTAGTAGCAATCACGAATCGCGAGGACCCCGTCGTCACCGTTCCACCACGAGACATCAAACTCTGCCGGACCTACCCCCAGTGAACCCGCCTCTGGCGCCATAACCCAAGTACCTTGGAAAGGCGATGGGGGTGGTGGCTCAGCAGTCTTAATGAACTTGTAGTTCCACCATACACCGGCGCCCGCTTCAACACTGACCAGAAGTGATCCGTCTTCTTGCTCGTAGGCGTTGTACACAATGCTGCCTGGAACGTCAGCAATCGATGCGATTTCGGCGCCATTGATCGCCTTAGGCAGGCCCATGTAGGAACCTTGACCGGTAATGGTCAGCGTTTGAGCGGCATCGTCGTACTCGAAGGTTGCAGGAATCGATCCATCGTTTGGCGCTACAGGTGCACCACACTCCTCACCGCCACCAGACTGCCAAGGCTCCAACCACGTTTCGTCACCGTAGACGTTACGGAAAGATCCATCACGACCGAAGACATATTCATCATCGTAGTAGCACGCGCGCAGCGCGATCACGCCATCGTCGCCGTTCCACCATGACACATCAAACTCGGCAGGACCGACGCCCAAAGACCCGGCTTCTGGAGCAATCATCCATGTACCAAGGATACCTGTGTCTTCAACCTCAACACCGGCCTCTCGCTCAAGCCGAATATTGGCCACCTTCAATGACTTTCCGTCTTGCTCGCCGTTGGGCGACAGGACCAAAAACGCCTTGACTGCAGCCAAATTTAAGCGACCACCTGGTGGGTTGTTTTGTTCTGCATTCGTTGACAAAAGAAGGTCTGAAATCGGAATTACGAAACTCTTCCAAGTCCCTGCGGCATAACCCGCCAGATCCAATTCGATCGCACCAGTGCCTTGTGGGTAATCGTTCTCAACCTTGAAGATCACGCCATCGGCCACAGTATCCGCCGAGACTTGAAGATCAAACTTCAGGTTGCCGCCAGTCGAACCACTGAGGTCAAGGCCTTGCGCGTCCTTAATGAACCATGCGCCACCGGCACCCGCACCAAAGTTAATCTGAACCGCGTTGGTCCCAACATCGGAATCGCCCGTAGGCACGACAGACCAAGTCACCTGGTTTGACGTGTTTCCGTCACAATAATCTGAAGCAAATGCATTCTCCGCAGAGACCGCACAGATACCGGGCGACCAGGCTGAACCAACCTGTCCGTTATCATCCAGTACCGTAATCACCAAATCATCCGACGACTGCGCTGGAGGGGAGATGCCGCAGTTACCGTTTGGCGTACCACAGACTAAGCGGACGTTATCAAGTTGGACGTGCGCATTTGAGCTAGGCTCGACAACCAACAGGTTCTGAACCGCACCGAGCGCAAGCGTTTGCTCACCTCGATTAGCTAGAAGTTGATTAATCGACACGCTGTAGCTGAACCACTCGTTTTTAGGAAGATCAGCAACGTTGAGCGTTACGCTTCCCAGTGCGGGGTAACCACTGTCCATTTTGATCGAAATTGTGCTGTTTGGTGCCGTTTGTGAGCTGTCGACGTACATGTCGAACTTCAGCTCACCACCACCGCGATGACCGTAGACGTCAATCGTTTTGCCATCAGTCGCGTTGATTACAACATTACCGCCGCCGTCACTCATGACGTCGAGTACGTTTCCACGACCCTCAACCGCGACATCTGACGCGGTGATGTTGATATTACCGTTGTCGTTGTAGCCAACAACTGCCTGCAGGTCACGCGTGACGTCACCTGTCAGGAAAGTCCATGTCAGCGGTCCCGCGGCATCGGCGTAAATAGAGGTTGTTACGACTTCAGGTGTCTGCCCATCAGCAGATTCAACCGACCGATCAGCCAGGCTGTTACAGCCGACGCCGTTCGCAGTGGCAACCTGACACTCGTACACACGAATGTAGTCCACCACCATCTCGCCCGGGACAGCCGCTGTATCGAGCTCAACGCCTGGACCCACGCCACCTACCGCCAGGTTTACCAAGAGGTGAAAGTCTTGATCAAATGGTGCGGCAGGGTTGCTCGCAAGTTGATAGCCGTCTGTGCTGTCTTTGAAGTAGTAGCTGTAGTACACGTCTTTGCTGACTGTCTTCAGGTGCTCACCGTCAACAAACCAGCGCAGGTAGTCGCCTGACCACTCCAGCGCGTAGGTGTGCCAATCACTGGCATCGTCCACGTCAGCCGCGTCTGTCGTAATCTGGTTGAGTGGCCACTCAAATCCGTAGTGCGCTGCCATGAACACACCTTGGTTGTCTGTTCCGGCATTGACGACTTCCATAATGTCAATTTCGCCACCGGCCGCCCACGTACCGTAGGTTGAATTAGTCGGCATCATCCAAATTGCGGACCACATGCCATCGCCAGGCGCCGCCTTCGATCGAATTTCCACTCGACCGTATTGGAAATCAAACTTGTTCACAGAGCGCATCCGCGCCGAAGTGAACGCACTGTTACCCACATCTTCCTGTCGCGCTTCAATGACGAGCGCAGACGCATCGTCTACGTCTTGAATGGACGCATTATCCGCTTGATAGTACTGGAGCTCGTAGTTTCCCCACCCAGGCAAGCCATTATCGCTGCCGTCACCGAGCTGAAAGGTCCAGTTGGCTGAGTCAACGGCGGCGCCGTCAAATTCATCAGACCATACCAGGCTCCACTCTTCTTCTTCTTCAAGGTAGAACGGCTCAACTTCGGGAGAAGTCGCACTTCCTCCACCACACGCACTTAGGAGAGCTGCCGCAAGGCCGATTCCAAAAAGACGGCCATGACGATACAAGCGATCAAACATGAGTAACCCCAATTCAATATATTAGTTAGATTTAGCAGAGTGCTTTATCCCACAACGAAGAACATCTCTTAATACAAACGCGACGATAGGGACTTTCAGCGAGACAAGTGGGAAAGCGCCTCGCGAGGCCTTATCCCATGAGATCTTGGACGGCAGAACGGTAGTTTCGACTGACCTTCAGACTTACGTCATCATCCAGGTGGAGAAGGCACTCTCCTTTGGGAATCGCGTCCACAGACCGCACCTTATGGAGGTTTACAATGGTCGAGCGGTGAATTCGCACAAACTCAGCGGTGAGCTTTTTTTCAAGCTCTTTCATGGTGGATCTCAAAATGTAGGTCTCATTACCCGCATGAACGCACATATAGTCTCCCGCCGCATCGATCCACTCAATGGTTTCAAGCTCCACCAAATGCGTGTGAGGACCGTCTTTTATCGGCAGTCGGGACAGACGGTCGAGCGGATCGTTGGCTAACAGTTCGCTCCCTCCTTCAAGGCCTGCAATCGCGGCGACTGCGGCTTCTTTGCCGCTCTGCAGTGCCACGGACAGCATTCGATCGCGCGCACGCGACACGGCGACTTCAACGCGTTCTGCCTCGAAGGGCTTGAGAAGGTAGTCCACCGCATTGGCTTCAAATGCGCGCACGGCGTATTCATCGTAGGCTGTTGCAAAGATCACGACCGGCATGGTGTCTCCTTGGCAGCGTTTAACAACTTCGAACCCATTCAAACCCGGCATTTGCACGTCAAGGAACATCAAATCAACCGACTGTTTTTGGAGCGCCAAAAGGGCTTCCCGCCCACTGCGACATCGGCCCACAACCAATACCCCTGGCACTGACTTAAGCAAAGTCTCCATGTAGTCGAGCGCCAAAGGTTCGTCATCGACAATCAAAATTCGCAGTTTTTCTGGCATTACCGTTTACCCCTAGTCGGCAAGTGTAACGCAAGCTTTAAACCTCCGAGCGGTGACCTTGAGGCATTAAAACTGAACCTGTCGCCATAGAGATTTTCCAATCGTTCCGCGGTGCTTCGCAGGCCGAAACCCGGGCTATCAAATAAGTCCGCCAAGTTCGGGTCTTTCGTGTCTTCGCTTGACCCGCTGTCCTCAACGCTGAGAACGAGCGATTTAGTCTCACGACGGGCTGTCACCCGAATACACCCCCCCTCCTCTGCACGGCCAATGGCATGCTTGATCGCGTTTTCCACCAAAGGCTGCAGCACCAAACTCGGAACTTGGATGGCGAGCGCGCTGGGGTCGATGTCTTGCTCTACAACCAACCGATCTGAAAATCGCACCTGCTCAATTCTCAAGTAATGGTCCAGCGCCTCGATTTCATCGCGCAGAGGGATCGTAATATTACTGTCCGACTCCAATGAAAACCGAAGAAACGTCGAGAGCTCTGCAATCATGCTCTGTGCATCCTTACTTCGTTGTGTGCCGACCAGCGATGCAATGGAGTTCAGCGTGTTGAACAAGAAATGCGGATTCAGCTGATAGCGCAACAACTTTAGTTGCGCCTCCTTCGCCGCAGACTCAGCGGACACCAGCTTAAATGCTTCCTTTCGACGGCCGGCCTCCAGTACCAATAAAGATTCCTTCTCGCTCTGCAGCAATTGCGCAAACTTGACCAAGTGGTAGAGGGCCACCCAAGCCAAAAACACAAATAAAGATGCGAAGAACCAGCCTCCAAAGTCGCCCCAAAGTCCTGTCTCGTAGGTGACGGTCATCATGAGCTGAAGACGCAATCCGGTCCACACAGTGGCGCTCAGAACAATCAGCCCAATCGCAATACAGACACGATGCCAGGGCGTCCAGCTCCACGTGTGTTTAATGGCCATCCTCAATGGAACGCTGAGCATAAACCCAATAACAGACTGGATAATGTTGTGCGCAATGTAAGCAAACTGCAATTGATCGTAGGGCAGAGACAAACTCACCAAGGTCACGACCGAGAGTCCCGTCCAGCCCCCCGCGTTGAGTAGCCAAAACAGCCTATCCGAGTCATTGACTGTTCGCGAAAAGAACTGAGTAAACGAGCCGCTGTGTACCAGTATCTGATTCATTAAAAGCAACTTTGGAGCGACTGGAATGCGTTCAAACCTTCAGTCCGCCGGTGTCTATGTCCACAAACCGAGCTCCCGTGCGGACCAGCTCCTCAAGCAGTGGTGATACGCGAATCGAATCGTCAGATGCCGCAAGATCAGTCATGACCGCAAGTACCTTTTCAGCGCCAATGGTGTCCGCATAGTACATGACACCGCCCTTATCCAGCGGCCAACCGTAGCCGTTAATCCAAACGACATCGATGTCACTCGGGCGCTGCGTTTTATTTTCTTCCAAAATCGCCAAGGCCTCATTAACCATGGGAATGACGCAGCGATCGACGATGTCTGCGGCCTTTAGCGTGGCGTCGGTCGCGCCGGTAATGTCCCGAATAATACCGGCCGTCACGTCCGACGGAATATTCTTTCGACTTTCGTCATAGTCGTAATATCCCGCCCCGGTCTTTTGACCTCGCCGGTCGAGCTCACACAGTGCATCGCGAATGGGGTTGGCGGTCTGCGCGCCCTTTTTCCAGCCGATATCAAGGCCTGCTAGGTCCGCCATTTGAAAAGGCCCCATCTTAAACCCAAACTCGTTAAAGGCCGCGTCGATATCCCACGGCATAATGCCCTCGTAAACCAACTTGTTCGCCTGATACTGCCGAGCAAATAGAATTCGGTTGCCCACAAAGCCCGGACAGACACCGACGAGCGTTGCCACTTTGCCAATATGCTTGGCTAGGTCGACGGAGGTTGCAACGACATCGTCCGCTGTATGCTGTGCACGAACAATCTCGAGCAGGCGCATAACGTTAGCGGGCGAGAAAAAATGAAGGCCAATGACGTCTTCGGGCCGAGAGGTCACCGCAGCGATCTCGTCAATATTGAGCGCAGAAGTATTCGTTGCAAGAATTGCACCGGGCTTCGCTATCTTATCGAGCTGACTAAACACAGATTTTTTAATGTCCATGTCTTCAAACACGGCTTCAATAATCAGGTCGCAGTCAGCTAATGCGGAGAGGTCCAGCGCTGGCGAGTAGCAATTCATGCAGATATCGACTTCCTCTTGCGGAAAACGGCCTCTGTCTGCGCTGCGCTGATAGTTCTTGCGAATGGTGCTCAAGCCACGATCCAGTGCTTCTTGTTTCGTTTCGACAAGCGTGACCGGAATTCCCACCGACGCAAAATTCATGGAAATTCCGCCACCCATGGTCCCCGCTCCGATAATGCCCACACGCTCAATATTGCGACGCGGCAAATCATCGGCGATGCCATCAACGTTCCAGGCTTGATGTGCGGCATGACGCAAATAGTCTGCGACATTTGAGTCAGAGTGGGGGTTTGTCATCGGTTTACCTCTATTTTATTAGGTGTGGTGTTCGCATCTTCCCCGAGTTTAGTGCGTAAGACTCGTCAGGTAAAAGCCCCTGATGCTTCCTCGTGTTCCCCCCCACCGAACAACGCGGGAAAATCACCTCACCAAAGTCACGTGTCGATTCAACACCGACCACCAAAACAACCGAGTGATTCTCCCCCTATTCGCACCCCGGATCCGTGTGGTTTGCAGGGTTTGTAAAGACAGCTTGGGGAGCCGCTAAAATCAGCGTTGGATATCACTCAAAGCGCAAGGTCCAGAGCCGCGTTATACGCACAACCCAGAGGCACCTCATGGGACCTACGAGATTACGTCGCTTTTGATGCCCGCCCTGTCCCATTAGCATTGCCCTCGAATACCGTCATACGCACGGTATCGCCTTGATCAAAAAGGAAAACCAGTATGGGCCGTTTCATCATAAGTTTTGTGTGTATAGGGATACTTTCGGCCTGCGGCGGCGGGGGCGGGGCAGCAACCCAGCCTCCGGTGGCTGTCATACCCGACACCATACCACCTGTCATTTCATTAACCGGCAGTAACAGCGTTGAGCTCAATCAGGGCGACGCCTACGTGGAACAGGGTGCGACCGCGCAAGACAATGTGGACGGCTCTCTGACTGTCATCATCTCGGGCGATGTTGGAACAGCGCCTGGAACCTATACGCTCACCTACACCGCGACAGATGCGGCAGGAAATCAGAGTCAAGTCACGCGCACCGTAACCGTTGTTATCGTTGACACGACACCGCCCGTTATCACGCTCATCGGTGCGACTGACATGGAGATAACAACGGAGGAGGCTTTTGCGGACCCCGGGGCTACGGCCACGGATGAGACCGATGGGGCTCTCGATGTAATCGCAAGCGGCGCAGTCGGCGCTGAACCTGGTGTCTACACGATCACCTATACAGCGACCGACTCAGCGGGCAATTCGAGCCAGCTAACCCGACAAGTGACCGTTGTGGTGATGCCGTTTGACATATTTTCAGTAAGCGCTGCAAGAATCGTCGAGGAGATGTCGCTGGCACAAAAAGTGGGTCAAATGATCCAACCCGAGATCGCCTTCATTACGCCGCAGGAGATTACCGAATACGGAATTGGCAGCGTACTCAATGGGGGCGGTAGCCACCCTAATGGCGATCGGGCAGCGCTGCCGAGTGAATGGTTGAACTTTGCAAGGACATTGCGAACAGCCTCTCTTGAAACCTCCTCAAATAGCCTCGGCGTTCCGCTTATTTGGGGTACCGATGCGGTTCACGGTCACAATAATGTCAGAGGTGCAACCATCTTTCCTCACAACATCGGTCTGGGGGCCATTAACGATCCTGAACTGATTCGCCAGATTGCGTCTGCGACAGCCCGCGAGGTCGCCGCAACTGGTATTGACTGGACGTTTGCACCAACACTCGCGCAAGCCAAGGACTACCGCTGGGGGCGAACATACGAAAGTTATTCCGATGATCCCACGCTCGTAGAGGCTTATGGGCGCGCCATGGTCGAAGGTATCCAAGGTGAGGGATTAGCTGCAACGGCAAAACATTTTATCGGCGACGGCGGTACCACGGCAGGGCGCGATCAAGGCAACACTCCACTCGAGACGAGTGACCTACTGGCTCAGCATGGCTCGGGGTATACGGGCGCACTCGACGCAGCGGTTGACACAGTAATGGCGACCTTTAACAGCATCAACGGTCAAAAAGTTCATGGTTCAAAAGATCTACTCACCGATGTCCTACGAGGCCAACTGGGCTTTGACGGCATGGTTATTTCAGATTGGAACGGCATTGGTCAGGTTCAAGGTTGCTCAGACACCAGTTGCGCACAGGCCATTAACGCGGGAATTGACATGGTCATGGTCCCTACCCAATGGCTTTCCTTTCGAAACACGCTCATCAGTCAGGTCCAGAGCAATCAAGTTCCAGAATCTAGAATTGACGAAGCCGTTACTCGTATTATTGAGCTCAAACAGAAACTCGGGCTGATCGATCGCAACTTTGATCCTGCACGTCAACCCACGGAAGTCGTCGGGAGTGCCGAGCACCGCGCCATCGCCCGTGAAGCGGTGCGTCGGTCACAGGTTCTCTTGAAGAATAATGATCAGGCGCTTCCGCTTGAGCCTCAGCAACGAATACTGCTTGTGGGCTCTGCGGCCGACAGTGTCCCTTTGCAAGCCGGCGGGTGGTCGGTAACGTGGCAAGGCACTGACACCAGTAACACTGATTTCCCCGGTGCAACTACCTTGCGAACCGCTTTCATACAGGCCACGCAAGCGGCCGGCGGTGTCATCGATTTCTCGCCCACTGGTGTGTACACAACAACGCCTGACGCCGTTGTTGTCGTTCTCAGCGAGCAACCCTATGCCGAGGGCAACGGGGATCGCCAGAATCTTGACTGGAGCGATAACGCGATTCTCCGTGAAGTCCAGCCATTACGAGATCAAGGCATTCCTGTGATTACCCTGTTTATGAGTGGCAGACCTCTCTTTGTAAATCCTGAACTCAACCTCTCAGACGCGTTTGTAGTGAGTTGGTTACCGGGGACGGAAGCTTCGGGAGTTACCGACGTCATCTTCAGCGATGCGCAAGGAAATATCCCCTATGACATGACTGGCAAATTGAGCTTTAACTGGCCCGGGGGCGCAATCAATCCGTCAAACGCTGAATCTCCGGTGGATGCACATCTCTTCGAACGAGGCTACGGACTGAGCCTACTGGATAATGTCGATCTGCCCTTGTTAACGGAAAATCCTGACAATACACAGTCGGGTGTCGTAGAGGGGTCGAGTACAGGCGGCGGATCTGGCGGCGGTAACCCAAGTGCATCGCCGTTTTGGGTCTTCGAAAATGGTGGCTTTACGGACACCTATGATCTGGGAACACGCGCTTTTGACGCAGCGATTAATTTTGAGATTTGTGTCAACGACGACGGAGCTGCGTGCCCTAGCATCCGATGGTCGTATCTGAGCGACGAAGTACGTGGACCCGTTCTGGAAATTACGCACGAACCCTCTGCCTCTTACGCTGCCCTGTTTACCGAATCTTCAGCTGCAATCGACTTGAGCGACTATCAGTCAGGCTACTTCGTTCTAGATCTAAGACACATGGACGGTCCGAATGATTACCGCGTCAAACTTGATTGTTTTTACCCGTGCGAGTCGTCCCATATTGACCTGGTGGTAGCACCGGGCAGCGACTGGCAGACGATTAAAGTCCCTGTCTCGGCATTCACCTCGACAGGGCTTTCAATTTCGACCGTAAACACGGGCATTGTCATTTGGGCGCGCGATCACAACGGAACGCGTTTCCGGATCGACAATGTTCGGTTTGAGGCGAACTGATTCAACAGCAGCAGACACGAGCGTCGTTTTGAGCCACGTTTTCTCAAGATCCACTCGAGAGGCGCAAGGTCGATTAAGGAAATCCGATTAAACTCGCGGCCAACAGCAAAGTGATCGTTGCCAGCAAGGCGCCGCCCGCAGGATTCTTTTCCTTTCCCCCTGTCCTACGTGCGCAACACGCTGAAGTTGCAACCGTATTAACGACGATTTTTGACGCAAGCGCTTAGGCGAGACCGCCCATCAAGACGTACTTAATTTCTAAGTAGTCCTCGATGCCGTATTTTGAGCCCTCGCGGCCCGATCCCGATTCTTTGACACCACCAAAAGGGGCCATTTCGTTAGAGATAATGCCTTCATTAACACCGACAATGCCGTATTCGAGCGCCTCGCTAACGCGCCAAACGCGACCAATATCACGCGTATAAAAATAGCTCGCCAGTCCGAACTCGGTATCGTTCGCCAGTGCAATCGCCTCGGCTTCAGTGTCAAAGACGGTAATCGGTGCAACCGGACCAAAAATCTCATTGCGAAATACAGCCATATCAGGCGTCACGCCCGTCAATATGGTCGGTGCGTAGAAATTACCGCCACGTTCGCTCGGAGATCCACCAAGCGCCACTTGGGCACCTGCATTGACCGTGGCCTGTACCAACGCATCCACGTCGTGTACCGCGCGGTTGTTGACCAATGGGCCCAAGTCGATACCGTCCTCAAGACCGTCACCCAAAGTCAGCTTTGCCGTTTCAGCGACAAGTTTTTGGGTAAACTCCTCCGCGACCGACGCTTGAACCAGCAACCGGTTTGAACAGACGCACGTTTGGCCGCTGTTTCGATACTTCGACACCAAGGCGCCCTGCACCGCTGAATCAATGTCAGCATCGTTGAACACAATAAATGGCGCGTTGCCGCCGAGCTCCATCGACGTTTTCTTCAGCGTGGGAATGCATTGGGACTCCAGCAGTTTTCCAATCTCCGTGGAGCCTGTGAAGGACAGTTTACGAACTACAGGGTGACTGGTTAATTCATTTCCAATATCGGCAGAGCTTCCAACCACAACGTTAAGCACGCCATCTGGAATCCCTGCGCGCTGAGCAAGCTCGGCCAGGGCGAGTGCTGAAAGGGGCGTCTCGCTGGCGGGCTTGATCACAATCGAGCACCCTGCCGCGAGTGCTGGCGCCGCCTTGCGGGTAATCATTGCATTGGGGAAATTCCATGGTGTGATGGCCGCACACACGCCCACCGGCTGTTTTATGCACACAATGCGTTTATCGGGAGATGGACTGGGTATAACGTCACCGTCCACTCGCTTTGCCTGCTCGGCAAACCATTCAATATACGAGGCGCCGTAGGCCACCTCGCCACGGCTTTCAGCAATCACCTTGCCCTGCTCGAGTGTCATAATGCGCGCGAGGTCTTCTTGATTTGCCATGATGATATTAAACCAATCACGCAGAATATTTGACCGCGCCTTTGCCGGGAGTTCTCGCCAGCTTTTCATCGCCTCAGACGCTGCAACAATTGCCGCCCGCGTCTCTTGTGCGCCCAACTTAGCAACACGTGCAATCACGTCACCGTTAACCGGGTTGAGCACGTCAATGGTCGAACCATCGTTGGCATCGACCCAGGCTCCGTTGATAAAGGATTGGGTTTTAAAAAGGCCTTGATCGTTAAGTTGGTTTATCACGCTCTACTCCCCCGCGCGTTAATGGCAAATGACGCTTATCTAATGTTCCTACCCGTTGAGTTTTACGAGTGTCTCAGAATCGAGGCCCAATGAACCCAACACCTCAGCGGTATTTGCACCGGCAACAGGCACCTCACCCGCCTCGCCCGGCGTTCTACTGAGCTTTGGCGCTGGCGAAGGCTGAGAAATTCCATCCCGAGTAAAGAATGTCTCTCGTGCGACGTTATGCGGATGCTCAAGCGCCTCGGAGAAATTAAGCACCGGCGCAAAACAAACATCGGTCCCCTCGAACTGATCACACCACTGCTGCCGCGTCTTCGCTGCGAAAATATCGCGGAATCGTGCCTTGCCCGCTGGCCATTTTGTCTTATCCCACTGATCGGCAAACACAGGGTCTTCAGTGAGCTCAAGTGCCTGAATCAACAGCGCGTAAAACTGCGGTTCTAGTGCGCACACCGTCACGTACTCGCCGTCGGAGCATTGATACGTGTCGTGCCAGGGCGATCCAAAGTCGGCCCAGCCTGAGCCCGGAACGTCGGTCATCTGACCCGAGTTGTGCATACCCCACAGCAGCGTCGAAATATAAGCAGATCCGTCAGTGATTGCCGCATCGACAATTTGGCCCTCGCCTGACTGCTTGGCGTGAATGATGGCGCTTAAAATACCAAATACGAGCATCATGGTGCCCCCACCCAAGTCACCGATAAGGGTCAAGGGTGCCGTCGGCCGCTGCTCATGACTCCCGCCGGCCCACAGCGCGCCGGTCAGCGCAATATAGTTCGGGTCGTGGCCTGCAGCGTGCGACAGGGGGCCTGTTTGCCCCCAACCGGTCATGCGACCGTACACAAGCTTTGGGTTTCGAGCACAGCACACCTCAGGACCCAAGCCCAGTCGTTCCATGACGCCGGGCCTAAAGCCCTCAATCAGCACATCGGCATCGTCGATGATCCGTAAAAGCGCCTCGACGGCATCGGGATCTTTTAAATTTAAAGCAACGGACTGCTTACCGCGATTGAAGATCGCATACTTTGCAAATACCGCCGCCGCTTCTTTGTCCGGTACGGGCCGATCTATGACGGTCACCTGCGCACCCATGTCGGCCAACATCATGCCAGCACAAGGTCCCGGGCCAATCCCTGCAAGCTCTACCACTTTGATTCCGTTTAACGCACCTGCTGCCATGATGTACCCCTCGATTCGAAGGCACCGATGCTCGCACCAAGCGTCAACCGATGCAATGTGTCGTCACCAGTGAGCGAGCAATCTGCCACTCGGCTGCAAGCCCCATCACACCGAGCTGTTTGTGCATGAAGGACTTGCCGATTAGCACTTGGCCATCCGGCCCGCACGCGATATGTTCCGTGTAGTGTTTAAGCACAACGCGCGCCCACCGTCACGCAACCTGGGTTTTGCGACGTCGATTTTAAAAATACAAAATAACGAGGAAGCCTAATGACACCGACTGCCAGATCACTGAAAAAAATACTGTTTCTTCTGACTTGCGCCGCATCCATGGGAGCCGCGGCTGATGAATGCATGCCCTCCCCTTGGGGTGCTGATGATCAGATTGGTGCGGCTAACCGAATTACGACACAGCGCACAGCCACAGCTGCTCAGCTGGTCAAAAAAGGTGAAAGCCATCCACTGGGTATTGTGATCGAGCCCGGTATGCCCGCCTATCCGCCACGCTACACGCAACTTCAAGTCGTGCAGCCGCTCCAACAATTCAACGCCGACCTCGGTGTGGGCTGGGAGGCGAGCTCTAACGATGATGTGCTTCAGATGTGGCTGGGTACCGGACCACAGATCGATGGTCTGGGTCATATGGGTGAAGCGGGCGAGTTCTACAACTGCAACCAAGGCAAAGACTTCTCAGTCATTACGGGTCTGACGAAACTCGACATTAGCGGCATTCCCCCCCTTGTCGGGCGAGGCGTTCTGATCGACATGGCTAAACAGATGGGCGTCGCCCACTTGGCCGCGGGACAGCCTATTACTTCGGACGACATTAAGGCCGCAATGAAAGCCCAAAATATCGTCATTGGTGAAGGCGACATCGTGCTGTTGCACACAGGCTATACCGACGCGAAACTGCAGACCGAGCCGCAACTTTGGGCCGCCAGCATTCCCGGTATTACCAATGAGGCCGCTGTGTTTCTTGCGAGCTTGAAACCCACAGCCGTAGGGGCAGATACCTGGGGGCTAGGCGCCGTTCCTCCGCGCCCCGGCGACAAGATATTCTACGACCACGTTGTACTGCTTAAGCAAAACGGCATTTACATTCTTGAGACAATGAATACCGGTCGACTGGCTGAAGAGGCAGTGCACGAATTTATGTTTGTCTTGGGGCAAGCGCGACTCAAAGGCGCTGTTCAAATGATCATAAACCCAGTGGCGATGTGGTAAGTCAGACGCGACAAAACCGGATTGTTACTCACAAAAAGGGCAGCCTTGGCTGCCCTTTTTTTAGCAGAGCTTGCGCTCAGTCTGCCAGTAAATCTCTCCCTATAATGAGCTTCATGACCTCGCTGGTACCACCATAAATTCGCTGTACCCGCGCATCAGCGTACGCTCTGGCCACCGGGTACTCCCACATGTACCCATAGCCTCCGTGCATTTGTACGCACTGGTCTGTCACCTTCCCTTGAAGCTCGGTCGCCAGTAGTTTTGCCTTCGACGCCTCGACCGTCGACAGCTCTTTTTTGACCAACAGCTCGGCACATCGGTCAATGAACACGCGCATCACCGTCACCTCGGCTTCAAGTTCTGCAAGCTTGAACTGCGTGTGCTGAAAATCTGCAATTGTCTTGCCAAAGGCCGTGCGCTGCTTCACGTACTTTACGGTTTCCTGAATAACAGCTTCACAGGCGGCGACGGCAGACACTGCAATCGACAGACGCTCCTGCGGAAGCTCACGCATTAGGTAGATAAACCCCATACCGGCCTCACCTAAAAGGTTGTCTTTGGGGACCTTGACGTCGTTAAAAAACAACTCAGAGGTGTCCTGAGCTTTCATGCCCATCTTTTCAAGGTTTCGACCCCGCTCAAAGCCCGCCATACCGTCTTCAACAATTAATATACTAAAGGCCTTGGCGCCGGCTTTCGGGTCAGTGTCGGTCCGGCAGACAACAAGCACAATGTCCGCCTGTTGCCCACAGGTGATAAACGTCTTAGAACCATTGAGCAGGTAGTGATCGCCCTTGTCGACGGCGGTTGTTCTAATGCCTTGAAGATCTGACCCCGTCCCAGGTTCGGTCATGGCGATGGCGACGATGCACTCACCTGAAACACACTTCGGCAAAAATTTTTGCTTCTGAGCTTCGCTTCCAACGTTCTCAAGATAAGGCACCGTGACATCGTTGTGTAAGATAAAACCCACACCGGTAAGGCCCAAGCGCGACGCTTCTTCGCTGACCACCATGTTGTAACGAAAATCGGCTCCGACGCCGCCGTAGGCCTCCGACACACCCGGGCACAACATGCCCTGCGCACCCGCTTTGTTCCACAGTGAACGGTCGATCTGCCCATCCTTCTCCCATTGGACGTGTTGCTCGTACGCCTCCTCCAAAAAAAACTTACGAACAGCGTCTCTAAATACCTCGTGATCTGAGTCAAAAATGTGTCGTGGAATCATCTGCGTGTCATGCCCTCTTATCGTCGTAAACTGCGGCGAGGAATTATCTAAGTGAGTCCCTCGATTCTGCGAGGGAGTCTAGCGACTGCGTCCTCAAGAGGCCAACACGAAAAAAGCAGCGCGCCCGGCAGAAAGCCCGGTGGTCAGATCAATACGACACGAAGACTGAGCGACTGCGCGCTTTTGTTATCGGGCGCCCACGCTAGGCGTCGAGCGATTGGTGGCGATAGGCGAAGACCGGCATACACAGGAGATAGACCACACTCATGACGGTCAGTGTTTCCCAAGGGTAGATCAGCAGGCTGGCCATATGTGTAATCATCAGCGGCACCACGATGAACATGTAGGCCGATGGAATTTTAAATGACTTGAGTGAAACCGTGGGGACTTGGGAGACCGCTAAAAAGCCACAAAATATAAGATAGGCAGAGACGAGACCCGGCACTTCGGTCACCATTTCGACCTCTAAAAGATGCAAATAGACCGGTAGCAGCGTCAGCAAGGCAAGCGTTGGCGCAGGGACGCCTTCAAAGGTTTTGGCGATTTCCGCGTCATCGTGGGCATTAAATCGCGCCAAACGGTAGGCACAACACGCGGCCACAACCATGATCGCCACCCAGGTGAAGTCAACCCGGGTTGACTCGCTAAAGAGCGCTAAGTGCACAATCAAGCCCGGGGCGATGCCAAAGTTAAAAAAATCGGCCAAGGTGTCCAACTCTTTGCCGATGCGAGATGTCGAGTTAAGCGCACGCGCCACTCGACCGTCTAGACCATCTAAAATCATGGCCAGCACCAAAGCGATCACCGCAAGGTCAACGCGCCCGTCGAGCGCAAAGCGGACCGAGGTAAGTCCCACGCAGACCGCACCCAATGTCATAAAGTTAGGCAGCAACATCAGCGGTCGAATCCGACCTTTCGACTGAGTGAGGTCGCGATCAAGCGGTTCGGTCACTTGGAAATTCCTGTACGAGCGTCGGCCTGGTCTAAGTGTGCAAGAATCGTTTCACCGGCAACCGTCTTTTGACCTAAACACACTGCTGGACCCACGTCTTTTGGCAAATAAATATCCAGCCGACTACCGAAGCGAATCAAGCCAAAACGATCCCCCGCGGTCAACTCAGCGCCCTCATTTACAAAACAGACGATGCGACGTGCGACGAGACCGGCAATTTGCGTGATTCCGATTTTAATGCCGTCGGTCCGCGTAATGGTGATGGAATTACGCTCATTGTGTTCGCTGGCTTTATCCAGCGAGGCATTGAGGAATTTTCCATGGTGGTAGCTGACACTCGTTACCGTGCCATCAATACAGGCGCGATTGACGTGGCAGTTGAACACGTTCATGAACACCGAGACGCGCGTCAAGGGCTCGTCACCTAAACCCATTTCCGGCGGGGGCGTGACGTCTTGTATCAATGACACAACACCGTCGGCGGGCGAAATAACGAAACCCTCGCTCTGGGGAACAACCCGGGCGGGGTCTCGGAAAAAGTAGTAGCACCAAACCGTAAGACCCACCCCTATCCAGAATAAGGGGTCCCATATCAACCCCAAGACGAAGGTAGCGATTGCAAAAGACGCCACAAATTTTCGCCCTTCCGGGTGCATTGGAAGGATGACGGAATCCAGTAAATTCATTGTCTAACACACCTTTGTCAGTAGCTTGCAGAGCGCTCGGTAGTCGAGGCTGAGGGCGCAAGTATAAGAGGTCTGACAGAGGTGTCGAGGGAAGCTGCTCAAAACGGTGTGTGTAACGCGCGCAAAGTGTTACTCAGTTTCCCTTGCAAGCCTATACTTTCATAAAGGCGAGAATGTCGGCAACGAGTTCGTTAGGGACTTCCTCCTGAATGAAGTGTCCGGCCTCGGGATAAACTTTGTGAGCCTGTCCGCGTGAACCGGGTATGGCCCTCTGCAGTCGCGCTTTGGCGCCTTTGGACATCGGATCTTTGCCGCCAAACAATGTCAAAAATGGCTTTTCAAACGAGCCTAGTTTTTCGAGTGCCGCTCGGTTTCCCTGCGCGCTTGGGTTGTCCGGTGTCACGCCGATCAGTCCGGGAAACGTCAAAACTCCGGCTTGCTGTCGAAGCGTCGCAAACGGCGCAGTGTAGGCGGCCCATTCCTTTTCTGACAAAGGGCGCATTAGTACGCTGCCCATGGCTCGTCTAAAGGGAAATGCCCAAAAAAACCGCATAATGAGTTGCCACAACTTGAGCGCTTTATTGCCTTGTCCTGTCGGTAACCCGGTATTCGAGGCGATTACACGCGCAAATCGATCCGGGTAGTCGGCAACCAAGTGGAGTCCTATCGTTCCGCCCCAATCTTGACAAAAAAGCGTGATGTCATTCAGATCCGCGGCCTCGAGCCAGCGCGACATCCACTCCACGTGGCGCGCTTGGTTGTAGTCACTGCGTTTTGCTGGCTTGTCACTGCGCCCACAACCCACGAGATCGACTGCAATGACTCGGTTTCCCGCGGCCACTAAGCCGGGAATCATGAACCGGTAGAGGTACACCCAAGTGGGATTTCCATGCATTAATAATATCGGGGGAGCCTCTCGGGGGCCCTCGTCGACGAAATGGATACGAATCTTAGAACCGTCACTGTCGCTAATGGTGATGTAATGGGGTTCGAAAGCGTAGTCCGATAACCCCTGAAATCGCTCATCGGGCGTCCGTAATAACGTCATCATTGCTTGTCTTCCTCGGAGTCTTGTCTTTTGATACGCACTTTTAACGTCAGTTCTCACGCGCCACCGGTCGCCAGCACTTGCGTAATGGGTAATTTATTGACACTCTTTATGCCATATTAAAAATATTATGCAACTGATCAATACTCTTGGACAGCGCTTATGGAAAACCTCGCTTACTCACTCTCGCTCAACCTTCATGACTTTCGCGACGCTCGTCAGATCACCACATTTGAGGCGACTGAGAACGCAGTCTCGGACGGCGAAATTTTGGTCAAAGTCGATAAGCTCGCATTAACCGCGAACTCCATAAGCTACGGGCTGGCCGGAAAGTCTGGACTGATTCGCTACTTGGACATCTTTCCGGCAACCGAGGGACTTGCGAATCTACCGTGCTGGGGCTACGCCGACATCGTCGCGTCAAAGCACCCACAAATTGAGGCGGGCACGCGCATTTACGGCTTTTTCCCTATTGCCTCGCACGTCATCATGGCTCCGGGCGAGGCCAGCCGAAACGGCTTCACCGACACGAAACAATGTCGGACAGTGGTGCCGGCGTTTTATAACGAGTACGCGTTTACAAAAACGGAGCCCGGGTACGCACCCGAGTTCGAAGAAACGATAATGATGTTTCGGCCGCTTTTTGGCACCTCCTTCTTAATGCAGAGCTACTGCGAGGATCATCACTTTCACGGCGCCAGTCGTGTCATTGTAACCTCAGCCTCCGCCAAAACAGCCATGGGGTTTGGCTATCTGATGAAAAAGAATTTTGGCGGAAAAATCGAGACCATCGGTCTGACCTCAAGCCGAAATTTCGATTTTGTGACGCAACTCGACTGCTTCGACAGCGTCCTTTCTTACGACGACATTGCTCAAATCGCCAGCGACCCGACGACCCTTATTTTCGACGTCGCAGGTAATTCTCAAGTTGTCGCAGAGTTGCATCAAAAACTGGGTGAGACGATCTCGTATTCAGGCTCCGTCGGCAAAACACACTGGGATTCCAGCCGCTCTGATGGTGCTGCACGCCTACCGGGTGCAAAGCCTGTATTTTGGTCGGGGCCCGATCAAATTGGCGTTCTCCGAGAACGGCTTGGAATCAGTGCGATGTGGCAACAGATGGGTCATGCCATGGCCGATTTCATGATCTCTGCACACCAGTGGATCGAGATGAAGGAAGCCTGCGGCCCAGAACCCATGACGCTCAAGATTCGCAGCATGCTCGACGCCGAAGTTGGGGCCCATGAAGGTGTGATTTTAAGACCCTGAGGATCATCATAATGATTATCAAAACCCTAAAGGTCGTGATGCTGTCCCTGCTGTTACTAGCGCTCTTCGTGTTTACATTGGCTTATTTGTCGCCCAGACCGCCCCTCACCACCGACCCCGTGACGCTCGCGGGCGATGGGTCAACCTACAATTACTGTGAACTTCCCAAGCTCGATAACAGCGGACTAATGGCGGCGGAAATTCCAAAGGGCAACACCCCGGACTGCGCCTATTCGCAGTTTCCATTACCGGTACTGCGCGAATGCACCGAACCGCTTACCAAGGGTGCGGATGACATTCGTGGCTTGTGGCGGGCTGTGACGGGTGCACGAACCGGTCACGTGGAGCGCGTCGAACAGTGCGGAGAGCGCACCGTGATCACGTCGTCAGGAATTATTCACGACTACGGTCCGAACAGCACCGCAGGCTTAAATACAAATGATACCGAGGGAAATGTGCTCTTTACTGCCGGCGAGCGCGCGTTTTGCATGCGCACCTCAGCATCGATGATTTGGGAAAGTAACCAGCTTAACTTTTACGTGTTTGGTTGGGGGCCCAAGGTCGTCAGTCGTTATCGAGAGGGCGAATATCTGGTTTGGGAGTACGCCGACGGCAGTGTCAACAAGATGGAGCGACTGTGTGAGCTGCCCCAAGAGCACAAAGTACCCCGAGCAAGGGGCAGGCGTTTCAAGTTGTTCTAGCGAGTGTTCACGCCCGTGACAGTAACGCCTGGCGAACCAATGGAAGCTGGTCGTTCCCAAAATACAATCGGTCCTCGTTTACAATCATAGTCGGCGAACCAAACGCACCTTTGGCAATGGCCTCTTCAGTGTTCGCTCGAAGCCGGTCCTTAACGACTTGCTCGCTGGCGCGATCGACTAAACGCTCCCCGTCAATACCAAGCGTGTTAGCCACATCGGCGACAACCGATGAGTCGTCAATGTCCCTGCCGTGCGTAAAATAGGCCTTAAACATGGCGTGGGAAAACGCATAGAGCGTGTCTTGATCGTTCTCAAGTGCACAACAGGCCCTCATCGCCAGTACAGACTTGATGGGGTGGTGCTCGGTGGGAAATTTAAGAGGGAGATCTGCCGCAGCGGCCCACTCGTGAAGCCACGTAAACGTATGAATGACCTTCGGGTCGGTTGGGTTGGATCGCGCCGCGTAGACGCCCTGATTGACCGCATTAAAAACGCCGCCAACAAGGAAGGGACGCCAGACCACACTGGCCTGAGTTTCCTCAATGATCGACTGGATATTGTTAAATGCCAGATAAGTCCAGGGGGAGGATAAATCATAAAAAAAGGTAAGCTTAGCCACCACACAGTCCTCGTCAATTCACTCTGTCTCATCATCCTCCTAGCTGCCCTCTCGCGATGCAAGCCTTCCGCCCGATTTGACCTATTTTTCAGTGGCCTAAAGCACCCAACGCGCCGACTCAGTGGTAAACTGCCGGCTTTAAAGACGCATTAAAATAAAGAGGTCTGCATGTTAAAAGTACACGGCGTACACGGCTCACCATTTGTCCGAAAAGTTCTTATCGTCCTTGAAATGAAGGGTATCCCCTACGAAATTGTTACCCAAATGCCGTTCACGGGTGATGCAAAGTACAAAGCGCTAAACCCACTTGGAAAAATCCCAACGCTTGTCGATGGTGAGTTAACGCTGGGTGACTCAAAGGTGATCTGTCGATACCTAGAATCGGCTTATCCCAACGTTGCGGTTTATCCGGCGCAAGTGGGCGATAGAGCCATGGCCGACTGGTATGACGACTTTGCTTCAGGCGCTGTTGCAGATCTTGCCGCGGGGATCTTTTTTCAGCGATACATGCGACCAAGAGCGTTCAAGCAAGAGCCCGACGAGGCGCTGATTTCAACGATTATCGAAAAGAAGTTACCGCCTTTACTTGACTACCTTGAAGGCCAGCTTCCTGAGACTGGTTATCTGTTTGGCCACTTTACGCTTGCAGATTTAACGATTGTGAGTCCGTTTATCAACGCCGGCTATGCGGGCTACCACGTCTCGGCAGACACGTGGCCGAAGTTGGCCGCGCTCATTGCTCGAGTGCGAGACGAACCCGCCGTCGTCACAATTCTCGACAAGGAAGCCAAGGCCCTTGGCTTGGGCTGAGCGGGTCCCAAACGTTATTGGGAACGATGGTGGCGCCGGATTTCCTGCGCCACAAGCCAAAGACGGTCTTGTCCCCAGATCTCAAGTTGGACGTCGCCGTTTGCATCAATAAGCCGGTAACTGGGGACCCCCCACAGGCCGCCGTCATACATTGACAGTCGATTGGCTTCGAGCAGCCCTTCCCAGCCGGTGTCGCCCATGTGTTCTTTCGCCTCATGCCAACTCAACCCTGCCGACTCGACCACCCGTCTTAAGCCGCGACTGGTATTGGTATTAACACCCATCGAAAACGCGTGCCTGAGAAAGCTCGAGAGCAAGTCAGCGCCCTTACCCTGACTGTCAGCCCACGGATAGAGCGAATAACAGCGCCGAACAGGCTCGCCTATCGGGTCAAAAAAGTTGCCGTAGGGCACACCACGCCGACGCGCTTCGCGTGCAGTGTCGGAAAAAATATAAGTGCCTTTTTCCCGGGTGGCTGGAACACCCCGCATGACCATCGGCAACACCGGCCTAAGACGGAATGTGACGCCTGATTGCGCGGCCAAGGCGACTGTTTCATCAAAGACGATCGAGGTGTAAGGACTACGAAGCGAGGGGAAAAACTCAAGCGTCAGGGCGCTCGCATTCTCAACACCGCCTAGGTCGATCACTGGACACGGCGCAACAGCCGGTTCATTCGGCTCACTGTCCACACCCAGCGCAGCCAAGCGACTTTCTAGATAGTGAAGCCTGTCGACACCCCAGTACCACTCACCTTCGTAATAAAACATCCCGCCCGAGTAGTGCTTAAGCACAGTACGTCGCTGGGTCCCGGTATCAAGTGCAGCCTGAGTCGCAGGCGTGTCAGCCTCACCGTGTTCCTCTGCCAAGGCTCTGAGTGCCCCTAAGTCATCTGCCCATAGCGCCTGACTGACAGCGGACACAAGGCCCGGCATTAAGTTGTGAGCCGAGGCGGCAAGAATCGATGACGCGAGGTCGATCAGTGACTGTGCAGGTGATTGGGCGCCCGTGGGAAAGTCCGTGCCGTATTGCGGCGCGATGAGTCCGGCATCATAGCGCGACAAAGCCAGCAGCAGCGCAGCGTCTGGGGCGTTATTACCCTCGGGCCCTCTAACAATATGACACTTCAACTCGACACTGTATCGCGCGGCAAACTGCTCTAAGACTTGGCTGGCAAGGTGGCTGTAACCGTCGGCCACCTGATGGAAGTACTCGACAACGTGCGCTCTACCCGAGCGCTGTCGGGCGTTTTCCGCTTTACGCCGCCGCGACACCAGGCGCACTTCGCTGTGCGTGTGTGTCACGACCTTGGACATGATTCGCCGGAAAATGGGCGAGGGATCCATGGTTGCCGCCCCACCCTGATCTTTAAACTGCTCTGCCATAGTCGCTATACCTTCGTTTCACGAGCTGTATTGCTAACGCTGCCTAATTTACTGGAGACCTAAGTCACTGGAGACCTAAGTCACTGGAGATCTAAGCCACTGAAGACCTGGGCCACTTGAAACCTCGGCCACTTGCCCCCTTTGCTGCTTGAGACCCAATCCGCCTGAGACTTAAGCACCTTGAGACGACAACAACCGCCTACACCCAAACCTCGAGGTGATTCACCCGCGCGACTTTGTGTGTCGTTGTGAGCGAGAGAATTTCGGACAAGCCGGCGTCAGCCAACACGCTGTCCAACTGCGCTTGCTCAGTTGTCGTCGCCGCGGCATAGGCGTCCTGAACACGCTGTAAAAGGAAAAATCGGTAAGGCATGACGGCTGTTTCGATCGTCGTGTCACGCCAGCTAAACGCGCACATTCCGATGGCACGACCTTTAAACGATCCGCCGTTAGCGCCTTCTAAAACGCCGGGGCGACTGGCGATCCATTCGTTGGCAAAGTGCACATGCGCGCGTATTTCAGGAAGGTATTCCTCGGCGATATACCGCAAAAGTGCGGTCAACGTAGCGGGCAGCTCATCGGGTGAGACAAGATTGGGATCGTGTCTGTGTTCTACCCACTTTTCCTCACGCGAATTCATTCTCTCAACCCAGCGACCTACGGCAGGCGCCTGTTGGTGCATCAATCGGAGTGGTGCAGGGTCGCGATTAAGGTGGGCAAACAAAGGCCCGATAAAACCATAGTCCGCAATCGTTGCCTGCCCCCCCAACAGAAACGGGTGCCACCTTAGATGTGCGGAAAAAAGTGCGAGGAACTCCTGATAACTCTGCTCGACCAGGGCAAACGTTTCGGGCGTCACGCCAAAAGACACCGCAGCTTTGCGCATACGACCACTCGAAAAATCGAACGTTGCACCCCGCTCCTCATCCGACGCACCAACGGGTGCTAACGCACTGCTGAACTCGTTTCGAATAAACGCCATGTTCTCATCGTCAAAATTCCAACGATAATGCATAGCAGGTCTCAACAGGCCCTCGCCTCCAAAGAGCTCGAGCAGGTAGGCGATCGCCTTGAGGACGCCAGACTCAGGAAATGCCGACGCCTCTTTACCAAATTCGACGTCGAGCTCGTCGATGATGTTCGCCCCGTCCTGTATAAGACGCCCATCAGGGCACTCAACGACCGGCAAAATAAAGCGACCGACTGCCGGTGCGACACGCTCGCTAAACTCGGGATGATTAACGCCGTACTCTACAAAGGGAACGCCGCGCTTAATCAAGTAGCTGCGGGCCTTAGCCGTATACAACGAGGCTGGCATGCCCCATAAAATATAGTGTTTCAAAGGCGTACTCCTTTTAAATTGACTGGCGTTGCATCGCGGTCTGACCGAGTATTGGCCCGATTAGTTCGGTGTGTACACGTATTCATCGCCATCGACAAATGGCTGATCAACCGTTTTATCGACCAAAATGGCGGAGTCCATAGCCGGCGCGTACAGCGGCCCCACTGAGTCAGCATTGTGTTCTTTGAGTAAGCGCTCCAGCTGGGCAACGACGTCAAGCCTTGTGGTTGCCAGGTTGACCTGCTCTGTTGGATCCGTTGCCAAGTCGAACAACCACACTTTTTTACCGTCGGTCCGTCGTTCATTGACTTGGAGTTTCCAATCGTTGTGGCGCACAACTTGGTAGTGTCCGTTTTGCCAAAACAGCGTATCACGCGTCCACTCACTATCGCCCTGACCCTTTGCTAGTTCCAGCAGTGGCACACCGTCTATCGCCACAGTCTCAGGAATGACGGCTCCGGTTGCGGCGGCTATCGTGGGCATGACGTCAATGTGCGCTGTCGGTGTCTCTACCACAGTGCCCGCGGCAAGTTTCGCGGGCCACTTCATAAACAGTGGCACGCGTATCCCACCTTCAAACATCGTTATTTTCCAACCTCGGAAAGGCTGATTGACACCCGGAAGCCCAAGATACCCAGCGCCACCATTGTCACTGGTGAAAACGACCATCGTATTATCGGCAATGCCCTCTTCCTCCAAGGTGTCCAGTATCCGGCTCACACTGCGATCTACCGCGCGAATCATCGCCGCATAGACGCGCTTCCGATGCGGCCTGATATCACCTACTGCCTCGTAGTCAGCCCGAGTGGCCTGCAGAGGTGTATGCGGTCCCCAATGCGCCAAGTAGAGAAAAAAGGGTCTGTCTTTGTTGTTGCGAATGACCTTAATGCTTTCGTCGGTCCAGTAGTCTGTCAAATAGCCGCCCGGCTCAAACACGTCGCCGGACGTCGTATTAAAACTTGCCGCATAACGCATCGCCGCCCAAAGGAAACGATCAATGGGGTCAAAATCGAGCTTCGCATTGACCACATCTGGATGGTCTTCAGGAAGGTAAAGACCACTGGTCATGAGCAGGCTGTCGTCGAAGCCTTGGGCATTGGGCCCCATGCCATTTTCTCTTCCCAAGTGCCACTTGCCGATGTGCGCGGTGTAATAGTCGCTGTCGCGGAGCACCTCGGCAATGGTTAACTCGCCGGTCAGTAAGCCCTTCTCCTCGTAGCTGGGGTGTGCGCTTTCAACGTCGGCGTCGTAATACGAAGGCGGGGTAGATGAAGTTTCAACGGTCGAGGCGACGGTCGAGACCGCTCGGGCCATACCGGCAGGTGTGGGTGTAAATTCAAACCCTGTTCGAGTGGGGTAGCGCCCCGTCATCAACATGGCGCGCGAAGGCGCACAAGTGCTTGCCCCGGAATAAGCTTGTGAGAAGACCACTCCCTCTTCCGCCAGTCGGTCGATACCGGGCGTTTTAAAACCCTCGGTCACGCCTCCACCAAAAGTCGAGATGTCGTTGTAGCCCAGATCGTCGGCGACGATTAGGATGATATTGGGAGGACGATTCTCTGTCTCGGGCGTTACTGATCCGCCTGAAACTTCCCAAGGAATCGCACGATTAGGCGCAATTTCGTCGTACCGCTGATCGGTCATCACCTGAACGGCAGCCAGTACAAGATTGCCACGCTGAAACCACAACACAGCCAACGCAATAGCCAGTACAGCCAAGACTGTCAGCAGTCTCTTCTTCATGGTTTTACCGATCCATTCTTTTTCTAATCGTCGGATTAAAGATATGGCATATTTTATGCCATATCAACAAAAACCAATGGCTACCGGAAAACGAGCGGAGCACGAACTCAGCGGTTCAAAAGGAGGTTGAGTACCCTAAGAACAATCGTACGGCCTTCTTCAAGGGAAACACCTTGATGCTCTCGAAGGCGATGCCAAAGCTCAAATGACAACTGGGACTGCAAAAGCGTGCGATCAATCGCCGACAACTCAAGCACTTCAGGAATCCAGGCCTCGATATTAGCCTTGGACCATCGCTGATGCTTCGCATAGTTCGCTTTGATGTGGTCTGAGCGCCATCTCAGGCTTTGTGTCGTCATCAGCAGCATCTTATTCGCTTCGAACGCTGACGAATAAGTCTCGACCAACGACGTCAATCGGTCCTCGAGCCGCCCCTCTCTGACCCCGCCACTGAACGATCCGATCGCGGCTTGCACCGTTTGCTCATCGACCGCCGCAAACAGCTCCTCCATGTCCTCAAACTGCCGAAAAAACGACCGAATCCCGACGCCTGCCTCCTCCGAGATCTGCTTCGCTGTAGGCGCGAAGTTACCTCCCAGAATGAGCGACAAGGCCGCGTCGATCATCGCCTGACGACTCCGCTCTGTGCGTCGCCGTCGTCCGTCGGATAGTTGTGTAATTGTGGTCATGGTCTGTCGCTAAGAACTCAATGGAAGCGCATGTTTTACCACAACTCTGTGATCAGAGCATGTCACGAGTAACGTGCGTGCCGCCCCAATGAGGTAAATGCAAGTAGGTTTAGGTTCGTGGTTTTTGCTGAATGGATAGCCATAGACGTGGGCGCGGACATCGCCGCAAGCACACCGACGCCTGCGACAACGCATTTACTCACCATTTCATAACTCGCACGGCTACTCACCAAAACGAAGCCCTCAGGTGTATTGAGACTGTGCCATCCCAATAACTTATCCAGTGCATTGTGCCGACCGACGTCCTCTCGAATGGCCATTAGATCGCCGTCCCAAGAGCACCAGGCCGCCGCATGCGCGCCAGCGGTCTGTAAGGACAATGTTTGTGCCGGCCTAAACTGGGAAATAGCCCGATCAAGTGCGGCTTGCGACGGCACCCGCGTTTCAGGCAATACCTTCAGGGGACGCATTATCTGGTCGATAGACTCAAGACCGCAGAGCCCACAGCCACTGGGGCCGGCCATCGATCGGCGACGCTCCTTCAAACGATGCGCTGCCTGGGACGCTATCTTTGCATCGAGCTCGATCCCCGTCGGATTGACAACATAGTCGATGTCATAGATCTCACGCGCCTGCTCGACCACGCCCTCAGTGATGGCAAAGCCTCTTATAAAGTCGTCTAGGTCGGCCGGCGTGGCCATCATAACGGCATACGAAATACCGTTAAAAGCCAGCGCTATTGGCGTTTCGACAATGACCTGGTCGCTATCGCCTACCGGCTGCTCACCCTGAAAAACAGAGCGCGCTACCGCCACTGTAGGGCGCAGGTCCTCCTCAGCGTCACCGTCACCATCTAATTCAGGGTCACCCAACGACGGCTTCCTCGACCAATTGCTTTTGTTTTTTATCAAAACTTTGCTGACGCGCTTGCCACTCCGACGGCTGACTCACGCGCATAGCCTCTACCGCGGTCACCTTGTACTCGGGGCAATTCGTCGCCCAGTCCGAGTTGTCTGTGGTAATGACGTTGGCACCCGATACCGGATGGTGAAAGGTGGTGTAGACGACGCCAGGACGCACACGATTGGACAATCGGGCACGGAGCACTGTGTCACCAATGCGACTGGCAATACCGACCCAGTCGCCCTCCGTGATCCCTCTCGACTCGGCATCTTCAGGGTGAATTTCGAGCACATCCTCCGCGTGCCATGTTGAATTTTCTGTGCGACGTGTCTGTGCGCCGACGTTGTATTGACTCAGAATTCGTCCGGTGGTCATGATGAGTGGGAACCGTCGGGTGCACCGCTCCGCCGTCGGGACATACTCAGTCACCACAAACTGACCCAGACCGCGCGTAAACGAGGTTTCATGCATTGTCGGTGTACCCTCTGACGCAGCGTCAATACAGGGCCACTGAACACTGCCCAACCGCTCGATTTTTTCATAGGTCACCCCGGCGAACGTGGGCGTAAGCGCCGCGATTTCGGCCATGATTTGCTCCGGGTTCTCATAGTCCCAGTCACAACCCAGCGCCTGCGCTAGACCGAGCGTCGCCTCCCAATCGGCTTTACCGCCCAACGGCTCCATCGCCTTTCTGACCCGCGAAATTCGGCGTTCGGCATTAGTGAACGTCCCGTCCTTTTCAAGAAACGACGAGCCGGGTAAAAACACGTGCGCAAACTTCGCGGTTTCGTTTAAGAAAATATCCTGAACAATCAAGCATTCCATTGACTCAAGTGCCGCCTCGACGTGACGCGTATTGGGGTCTGACTGCGCGATATCTTCGCCTTGGCAATAGAGGCCCTTAAATCCGCCTGACAGTGCCTCATCAAACATATTGGGAATTCGATGTCCGGGCTCAGCATCGAGCTTGACACCCCACGCGCCTTCGAAGCTCTCCCTAACGGTGTCGTCACTGACCGGGCGATAGCCGGGTAACTCATGGGGGAAGGACCCCATATCACAGGACCCTTGAACGTTATTTTGTCCTCGAAGCGGGTTTACCCCAACGCCTCTGCGACCGATATTACCGGTCAACATGGCGAGATTGGCAATCGCCATAACGGTCGTCGAGCCTTGACTGTGTTCCGTCACCCCTAACCCGTAGTAGATCGCCGCATTTCCGCCCGTGGCGTACAATCTGGCCGCTTTGCGTACGTCATCGGCATGGACACCGGTATAGGCCTCGGACGCTTCAGGTGCGTTTTCGGGTTGCTGGATAAAGCTGAGCCACCGTTGAAACGCCGTCTCTTCACAGCGCGCCTTGACGAAGTCTGCGTCCATGAGGCCCTCGTCGACCACGGTGTGGGCGATCGCATTCAATAGCGCCACATTTGCACCCGGCTGCACGGGAAGGTGAAGATCGGACTTCACGTGCGGGGCACCCACCAACTCAATACGACGTGGATCAATAACGATAAGGTGCGCCCCCTCGCGCAGTCGACGCTTAAGCCTAGACCCAAAGACAGGGTGTGCTTCCGTGGGGTTGGCCCCCATAACAACAATCACGTCAGCATCGGCGACAGAGGCGAAGTCTTGTGTGCCCGCCGACTCTCCGAGCGTTTGCTTTAAGCCGTAGCCGGTGGGCGAATGGCAGACGCGCGCGCAAGTGTCGATATTGTTGTTGCCAAATCCTGTGCGCACCATTTTCTGAACCAGCCAAACTTCTTCGTTCGTGCAACGCGAAGACGAAATGGCACCGATACTTTTTTGCCCAAATTGCTCCTGAATCTGCCGCAAACGGCTCGCTGCATAGGTCAGCGCCTCATCCCAGGACACCTTTTTCCACGGCTGATCAATCGAGTCCCTGATCATGGGTTCGGTCATACGGTCTTTGTGCGTCGAGTAGCCAAAGGCAAAGCGCCCCTTAACGCAGGCGTGTCCTTCGTTGGCTTTGCCGTCTTTCCAAGGCGTCATTCGAATCACTTCCTGACCGCGGATCTCGGCCTTGAATCCGCAGCCCACGCCGCAGTAAGCACAGGTAGTCGTGACGGAGTGCTCGGGAATGCCCTTTTCAATAATACTGTTCTCGGTCAGCGTCGCCGTCGGACAGGCCGCAACACACGCGCCGCAGGAGACACAGTCCGACTCTAAGAAGTTTGCTTCGGGTCCGACGCTAACGCGCGAGTCAAAACCGCGCCCAGAGATGGTCAGTGCAAACGTACCTTGCGTCTCTTCGCAAGCCCGAACGCACCGCGAGCAAGCAATGCACTTCGAGGAGTCGAAGGTGAAGTAGGGACTGCTTTCATCTTTCTCTAATTGCGTGTGATTCTCACCCGCAAAACCGTAGCGTACGTCTCTGAGGCCGACCTCGCCCGCGGTAGATTGCAACTCGCAATCACCGTTCGTCGGGCAGGTGAGGCAATCCAGCGGATGGTCACTGATGTAAAGCTCCATCACGCCGCGACGAATTTTTGCCAATTGATCGCTCTGAGTGGTCACCGTCATGCCCGCCTCGACAGGTGTGGTGCACGACGAGGGATACCCCCGACGACCCTCAATGTGAACCAAGCACACACGGCAAGAACCAAAGGCTTCGAGACTGTCGGTGGCGCACAGCTTAGGCACCTTGATGCCTGCCTCGAACGCCGCTCGCATGACTGAAGTGCCTTGCGGCACCGACACCACACGACCATCAATCGTGAGTGATACCGCTTCGCCCGCGTTCACCGCAGGGGTGCCAAAATCGGGCTGGGGTTGATAAAACTCGACCATGCTATTCACACTGCCACCTCACTGTTTTCGGGCGCGACGTCAAAATCTTCAGGAAAATTATTCACAGCACTTTTAACCGGCAATGGGGTTAATCCGCCCATTGCACACAGGGACGCCTGCTCCATGGTGTCACAGAGGTCCATTAATAAAATCAAATCGTCCTCGGTTGCACCCGACTCGCAAACACGATCCAGGACCTCTCGGCCCCGCACTGCACCGATTCGACACGGCGTGCATTTACCGCAAGACTCTTTGGCACAAAAATCCATTGCAAAGTGTGCTTGCTTCGCCATGTCGACCGTGTCGTCGAACACGACAATACCGCCGTGCCCCAACATCCCACCGGCGGCGGCTAACGCTTCGTAATCGACGGTGACATCGAGCTGTTCATTGGACAAATACGCCCCTAAAGGGCCCCCGATCTGAACTGCGCGCACCGGCCGACCCGAGCGTGTACCACCACCCCACTCATCGATGACCGAGCGCAGTGATGCGCCGAACGGCACTTCGATCAAACCGCCGTTTTTGACATTCCCTGCCAACTGAAGCGGTATCGTGCCTTTCGACCGATTAACACCGTAATGCGCGTAGTCCGCACCACCATCGGCCAGGATCGCCGTCACCGATGCCAGCGTGAGGACGTTATTCACAACAGTGGGCTGACCAAACAACCCCTCGATAGCGGGTAACGGGGGCTTCGCTCTGACAACCCCCCTTTTGCCTTCTAAACTGTTCAGTAACGCTGTTTCTTCGCCACAAATGTACGAACCGGCCCCCATTCGCACTTCGAGGTCAAAAGAACACGTCGACTCCAAAATATTCTGACCGAGCAAGCCTGCCGCGTGGGCGGCGTCGATCGCCTGCTCTAACATCTGTTGGGCGCGTGGGTATTCGGATCGTAAATAGATGTAGCCTTGTGTTGCACCGACCGCGACTCCGGCAATGGTCATGCCTTCGATGAGTTGATAAGGATCGCCCTCCATCAGCAGTCGATCTGCAAATGTTCCCGAGTCACCTTCGTCGGCATTACACACAATGTATTTCTGGTCTGAGTCAGTATCGAGTACGGTTTGCCACTTGATACCGGTCGGGAAAGCGGCGCCGCCCCTGCCGCGCAGTCCGGATGCTTTGACTTCATCAACAATCGCCTGGCTCGACAGTCCAAGGGCATTTTTCAAGCCCTCGTAGCCACCTAAACGCTGGTAGTTCTTAAGGTCAGTCGGGGCGCCTTCACCACAGCGCTTAAACGTCACGCGCGTTTGGTTAGATAACCACGGTATTTCTGCAATTAAACCCACGTACTTGGGGTGGTCAAAAACACCCTCTTTAAGACAACGGATGACCTCGGGAATATCCTCCGGCATCACCGCAGCGAAACCCACTCGCCCTCGTACTGAGTCCACTTCAAGCAGCGGCTCTAGACCAAAGGCGCCGCGTGAGCCGTTTCTGACAAGCTCATAACTAAGCTCCGCTTGTGTCGCCTCGACTTCAAAACGCTGCACTACTCGTTCTGCGCCAACGGCGACGGCCGTTGTGTCGCGCGCAATGTAAAGACGAAGACTCATAAGGTCGTCACCTGACTCACCAGTTCACTGAGACGCACCGAGTCGACACGACCGTGTACGTCGTCACCAATGCGAATAGAGGGTCCGCAGGCACAGTTACCCAGGCAGTAAACACGTTCTAAGCGGAAGGCTTGTGAGGGGTGCACCTCTCCAAACTCCACCCCCAGGACGTGACCTGCCGCCGACTCCAGTTCGCGAGAGCCCACGGCCTGGCAGGCCTCGGAACAACAGATCTGCACTGCACGCGGTGGCGCAGGCGTTGTCCTAAAATCGTGATAAAAACTAACGACACCGTGAACTTCAGCGACCGACAGCGAAAACGCTCGCGCAACGTGCTCGTACGATTCGGAGGGGATATACCCAATTTGCGCTTGGATATCGTGCAAACACGGGAGCAAACCGCCCGGCGTTTGACAGTGGTTCTCAGCAATTTTGTTAACGAGATCTTTCAATCATTGTTGTTGGACCCAGGCCAAAAACCTGCGACGTCCAACCCCCCCTTTTTATCTCTGCCGCTCTGTTTTTCAGCGCAATTTGTTATTGGTATTTTTCGCGATGGTATCAAGCAGTAAACACAGAGACTACAACGATTTTTTGGTAGTTATGCACCTAAACATGCGGGGCCGAACTCGCCGATATTTCAACGACCTCAGGATTGAAATTACGTTGCGCTGATGGGCGCACAAGCCTTGCTCAGTACGCTGACCCACAGGGCCTAGAGCGACGCCTCAAAAAGTGCCAGTGTTTGTGCCCAAGCACGCTCAGCCGGCGCTTCGTTGTAGACCCTTGAGTCGAGCACACACCAGCCGTGCAGGGCGCCGTCAAAAACCTCAATGTTGGCCGTTACATCGTTTGCTTTAAACGCAGCGCTAAGCACGTGCTTGTCATCAGGGTTTCGTTCGTCGTCGTTCTCAGCCAGTGCAATAAACGTCGATGCCTTTATCTCTGGTATCAGAAGGTGCGGACTGTCTTGTGCGTCAGTGGCCAAGGAGACCGGGTGGTAAGCACAGGCGGCGCCGATACGATCAGCACGTGTGGCGGCCGCCCGCATCACCATTGGCCCACCCATGCAGTACCCCATCGTCCCCATAGCCCGGGTTGTATCGACCGACGCCTGTTGGTCGAGCCAATCGACAAATGCGCGTGCATCGCGCACATGGGTTTCAGGGGACAGGTTGCGGTACATGGGCAGTACTTTTGCCTGCGTGGACTCGTCTCTAAAACTTTCACCCGTCTCCACTACCGGCGCTTTCGCATCGCGATAGTAGGGGTTAATGCACAAAACCGCGTAACCGCTCTCTGCAAGCCGACTTGCCATGGCCTCAAAAGAGGGTCGCAGCGCCAAAATATCCGGCCACATCAGTACGGCCGGATGCTTCCCCTCTTTTGGGTGCACGAAGAACGCATCACAGACACCGTCGGACGTGTTCACCTGAACTGTATGACGGGTCACCGACTGCGCGTTGGCCGTTTTGGGAAGCGAAAATGCCAATGTTGCTCCAGCCGCGAGTGTGTTGAACTCACGTCGCGTCAGCGTTGTATTGGGCGTTTTTTCGTCTTGTACTGTGTGGTCATCGCACATATTTCACTCTAGGGTCACTCACATCGTCTCGTGCAGTACACACTAAGGATGCCGAGATATTCAAGCCCAAAATCGCCTAAATGTTGGTGCTTAGCGCATACGCTCGGATGGGCCGCCGTCTGTTTTCGGCGCCCCCTGTGACGGCGCTTTAAGCCTCGACTGCGGCTCAGATTCAAATCTCAACACGATCCATCTTGGCAGACACCAAAAAACATCGGCGACTGGACAACCCAGTTTTACCGCGACGATCCCAAGCCCTTAACCTTTCGACGAAAGCGTCATGAGCAAGTCAACGAATTCCAAGGGAACAAGAACGATGACCAGTACGATCAATGGTTTTATCACGGCTTTCCAAAAAATGGCCCATTTCGTGGGGGCCTTGTGTAACCAATGTTCCGTTGGATCGTCTTTGTAATAAAACACCCGAACCTTGTACCCGGCCGGATACTTTTTCCTCAGCTTTTCAAGAATTTCATCGGTACTCATTAAAAATCCGTACTCGGAAAAGCCCGACACATTAAAGCCACCGTAGTAGTCAATACCGCGCACTGCATAGCCGTACGACGCCAGAAAATACCGAGACTCACCCGCATGTACAAAATCGACGCGACTCACCTCGCCTTCGGTGAAGTGACTGCCTAAGGTTGCATCATGGCGCTGGTTATATCGCTTAACACTCGTCCAGAGAAATACGAGGACAGCTATAACTTCCAACAGCAAAATCACGTCACTGAACAAAGCGACACCCTCCCCTTCGAGCAACTCAAATGTGTTGGCCAAAAGCACGGCGACGCCTTGATCGGTATTTTCTGTTTCTCCGTCCAGACGCCTAATCGTTGTGTCGGGAACGTACAGATCCACTTGCTCTGCAAGCGCCTTCTCGTGGATAGATTGCGGTCGGCAATTGGTGAGTACGCGTGATCTTAGAAAATCACCGTCCGCAATGGCCTGCTCTTGCGCGGCAAGAATCTCATCGGTTGTTGCAGGGCAATCAATAGCGAAGGTCGGCGTCGAAAGCCAAAACAACAGACCAACAAATAGCGCGCGTTTAATGTCAGCAAAGGACAAGGCAAGTCCGCTCTCTCGTTAATTAAGTGAGTGCACTCAATGTGCGTAAGTGCTGATCAAGTGTTGGACACTTTTGAAGGCTTTGCCACGAAATTTTTGAGGGCGATGCTAAATAAGCGCCATAACTTGCGGAATCATTACTCGCAAAGCACAAACAAGGTCAGCCTAATAAGCGGTTAGAGATCAACGCTGAGAGGATGGCCCATCCCGGGATGAGCGTCGGCTTCGCCGCGCTGATCTCGCCGCTTCGGCGGCTCGGCTCGAACGGCAGAGCCCGAACCCTAGCGTCCGACCACTCAAAACCTAAAATGCCGACACGAGGTCGGCATTTTAGGTTTGGCCCGCCCGGAGCGGGCCATATAAATACATATCTAATTGTTTTTATTGAAATTAATTTTGATAATTAAAGAATTAATACCAAATTACCCCCGTTTTTTATACAATTCGGTGTGTATATCGAGTTGAGGGTCACATATGGCTCGTGGTGGCTTTCGAGAAGGAGCAGGACGTCCATCAGGCTCCACCAATAAATCCTCTCCTGAGCAGTCTCTGCGCCTCTCA
>Ga0206130_10000690_pt1 | contig 54198 bp, 38 predicted proteins | sample Helgoland_Spring_9_FD_148637 | JGI IMG/M metagenome (GOLD analysis project Ga0206130, IMG submission 148637) | Pelagic subsurface seawater microbial communities from Kabeltonne, Helgoland, North Sea - Helgoland_Spring_Bloom_20160512_1 | ecosystem: Environmental > Aquatic > Marine > Epipelagic ...
AAAGATGGAACTATTGAAGAAAAAGAAGAAAAATTAAATGATTGGAATGCTATTATAAATACAGTCCTTTTTGGGATGGATGTTAATGCTTCAATTGGTGACGGGGGTGAAAAAGGTATTTCAGAAAATAAAATATTTTCTGAGCAACCGAATCAAGAAAATAGTATCAATTTAACAACTGAAGATTGTAAAAATTTATGTCTTAATAATCCAGAATGTTTATCTATTATATATTTCAATAATATTGATGAAACTAACCAAAAAGAATTAGGTGATTGGCCAAAATGTATTCTTCAAAATTCTAAATCGGATCCACTCACATACGAAAGAAGATTAATTTCAGATACGGATGTTATAGATGGAGATCTAGTGAAAAGTGAAAAATTAGTAATACCCTTCATATTTAATAATAAAAAAACAATAGATCAAGCAACAGATATCATTGCTGTTAGGAGAGCTTTCCCACATGAAATAATAATTGACTTTCCGTTTGAGAAATTATTAGAGAGAGGAATAAAGGACGGTGCTGGAGGTATATTTGTACACAATGCTAATGACTGTGAACGAACACAATATCCAAAAAGTTTATTTGGCATCCCAAATCCTAAAGATGCGGTTGTTAAAGAAATACAAGAGACATATCCGATTTGGCGTAAATATTCAGATAACAAAAAAAAAACACTTAAATCTGATCATTATAAGGAAGGATACGACCAGTATTACTATCCCGATGCAGATATCCGTATGATTGGGAATCAGACTGATGGTATTTTTATTTTAGCTATTGGTGCTAAAGCACCTGAATATGTAAAAGAAACACTAAAAATAGGCATGAGATTGTCTTCAATACAATCAATAGGACAAGAAGGAAGAAAATATATTACTATTAAAGATTTAAATAAAATAACAGATATGAAATTAGACTTAACTGAAAAAAACAAAGAATTTGAAAACGAGAAAATATTGATATGGGATCAAGTTCCTCTTATGAATTGTAATAGTTGTAAAAGTAGTACAGCATCACCTGATATGCATGATACTTGTCACGATTCAATTCAATGGAGACTTTCATCTATAATAAATAGATTAAAATCCTCCCCTACAGCGGAGGATAACAATGATAATGTATCAGAAAATATACCAACTGAACTAAGTAAAAAGCATATAAGGTTTGGTTTTGTAGAAGATGAACCTGGATTTTTATATTTATTAGCAAATAGAGACTTATGGTCGCATTTAAGTTGGAATGGACAGTCATTTTTGGATATAAATCAAAATTATTTAAATTCTAAAAATGCCCATTGGACACCTAAATATAAAGATGATGCTAAAAAACAAAGTATATTGGCAAATGCTCTTGTTAATTTTTTTAAAGATAGAGGCTTAGTTAAAAACAATTTAAATGATATAGAAGAAGCCGAGTATAATGAACATATCTCTCATGATTCAGAATCTGATTCAACTAAAATAATAAGACTAAAAAAAACCAAAGATAAAGAATCTCGTTTTGGAATTTTAAGAGGTTATAAGCCTAAAGAGAGAAATTGGATTTCTAAAGGAGAGATGTTTTTTCATGGCGGAAAAACAAAAGCTTCAAAAGCTTTAAATGAATTGTTTGGAAATTCGATTACAAGTGAAGGTGTTAGAGACGAAGAAATTGTTAAAAAGAAAACTGAGTTTTTGAACAGATTATCAAAAGCTGTAATCTATATTAAAAATAAAATTAATATTATAGACCAAGTTAAAAAAGAAGAAAAAAACAAAACACTTTGGTGGAAAAATTGGCTTAAAACACAAACTAAATCAGATTTAAGTTCTTATCATTACAATGATATTTTGAATTGGTTTGAACATGAGTGGATACCTAACAATGAAATAAAATTTAATAATTGGTATACTAGATCTTGGACACTTAACGCAAATTGGAGATTAAATGTTATTGTTTTTGAAGGTTTTCATGAAAATAGTATTGTAAATAAATATTTAGGTAGAGCATCACATGTTGTCATTGATGAAAGTACAGGGAAGGATAAGTATCAAAGTGATAAAGATATTTTGAATTTTAGATATTGGTTGCAAAATGCTGAAAATGCAAATAGTAGATATTGGCATGAATTTAAATTAAGACAAATGACTTACGGAGACAACAATGGTAAAAGTATTTGGATACAAAAATATGAAGAAGAACAGTCAGAATTAAAAAAAACAGAAATTGATAATTTAGAAGATACAAATGCGGATTGGTTGTGTCCTACTTGTAGTAAAAAAAATAAGGCTGTAGATTTTACATGTGTTAATTGTACTAAATTGCAAAAGTTTCCGGCCGGTAAAAATCCGTATTATAAGTCAAGCTTTGAAAGATGGAAAGCAAAATATCATAAATGGCTATACTTTGTTGAAAAAACAATCTCATTATTTACAAACACTCTTATGGATTTTTTAAAAAAATTTAGAGGACAAAAACACCAAAAAGGATCTGAGCAATGGGTAAAAGATCAAGAAATTTTAAAATATTGGGAATCAAGATTTGAACCAGAAAATATAATTTACTTAATTTATCAAAGAGGATTATCAGCAAGGAAAATGTTTATACAATGTTTGGAGGCAGTTAAAGAATTTGTATTAGATAAAACTAAACAATTTAAAGATGTAATCAATTCGTCATTTACTTTTTTATCTGATATTTGGAAAAGTTCAAAAAGTGCCACATTTAATATACAAAATCCTGAAAAATATTTATCTAATTTAACTAAAATTGAACATATATCTAAAAATATTGAGAATAACATATTTGACTTACTCAAAGATGACTCAATTCTTGATAGGATCTACATGTGGGATCAATACGATCAGTGGAGAATTAAAGAGCTTAAAAGCGATAAAAGAAGTGATAAAATTGTTAGTATGAGCTCTGATGAAGCAAACAAAAATACGCATTATTTTTACAAAAATGAAATTGGTGAAGATATACCAATTTCATGGTATGAGTATGTTAGAACAGAAGAAGGTGAATTTACTAAAAAAGATATGCCAGCTATTCATGTACGAACACCCGACATAAAATCTATAAATGCTTTTTTGAATGATGTTGAGTTGACAGATGTTAGAGTCATGAATGATAGACTATGCGAACCGTGTGGTATGTTTTCGGTTGAAAATATATATAAAGATTGGATCGAAAAAGGAATCTATTCAAATCTAACAGTTTGGGAATGGGGTAAAGATGGAAAAGTTAAAGCATCTAAGTTTCTATCATCTACATTTTCAAGTTTATTAAGTGGTGTAACATCTTGGAAAGATGGTGCTGTATCATTATTAGATCGGACACCTAGAAAAAAAGGAGAAAACTTTGAAACTGAAGCGGCAGTAGATGTAAGAAGATTTGAAGAAGAAGATAAATTTAAAGCACACATGGTTAAAATGGATGTAAAAAGAAGAATGATAATAAAGGCTCTAAATAATCTTTATACATATTTGGATAAAAAGGGTTTATTTTGGAACCAAGGAGATACACAATGTAGTGGCTTTTTTTCACGTAATAATCGTAATAATATGTGTACTAAGTTAGCTGATGGATCTGTTATTACAGATACTCGTCATGTGTCCCAGCCGAGTGATAAAAGTAAAAAGGCTCCCCCAGCAGTAAAATACTATTATGATACTTTGGCGGTTTTTAGACTATTAGTATCACTTAGAAGAAGATTTAAAGAAGTAGCAAATACAGGCTATTATTCTCCTAAAATAGGGTCCCAATGGAAACAAACCGGTGTAGGTATATATGATGTTAAATTTGGACGTCCAGCCACGGGACTTCTAAAGTCTGAGAATGATCTAAATCAAACATATCCAAAGACAAGATTGAGACCTATTAGTTTAGGAAAATGGAAAAGAAGTGGAAATATTGCTATGGATCCATCTGATGGTAAACCTAGAATTATTGATGTCGATTTTTCTGAAGAGTTATTTTATAAATGGTGGGAGACTGACGGTATTTGGGAATTGGCCCATGGATGGGCACTTGATCCTGATCCCTATTCATTAAATTCAATAAGTTCTAAAAAGAGAGAAGAAAATAAATATGAAGGTCCTGATATTGATAAATGGTATACACATAAAGACAGATTGAAAAAAAAAATAAGAAATCTAAAGAAATTAAAAATTTAGATAAAGCGAGCGAAACCCAAGAAGTGTATAATGAATTTAACTCACCAGGACTATGTCAAAATTGGGCATTACCTTTTATGACTAACGATTACACGTTTGAAAAAGGGAACCATACATATGAAATAAAAAAGGCTGATTTTGATGGAGATATTTCTAAAAATAAAAAAATTAGTGAATTTGTATTTAATAATGGTAGATGGCCATATGATTCTTCAATGAATATGACAGAAGATTTAATAAATGTTAATTTAGACAACACATTGGATATAGAAAATATAAAAATCCCCGATGTATTTAGATACTTTGTTGATATGCAAGGAATAGTTATTGATAGAACTGATGGTAAAGGATCAGTAGGCGAGGTCGGGTCATTCTATGATGCAGATGATGTACATCAATTTATAGGAACCTCGTTTGAAAATATCAAATATCCTCATGATGGAATATTTGAACTGAGAGATCATTGTCAATTCCTTTCAAGTATGCCTAATGTATTAGAGGATAGTGAAGAGCCAAATTCTTCTGCTTTGGATTATGAAGGCAATGCTACAACATGGACAAAAAGAACCAAAGAAATTTTTAGAAGATTAACTACTGCTATGTATATTTTAGATTATGAGCTTTTAAAGGATAATGATTTGCTTAGAGAATATGAAAAAAATAGTGATAAACAAACAAATGAACAAACTGGTGGTGGTGAAGAAGATAAAATATTTTTTGATTTTGATAATTTTGGTAATCCTTTTGCGGTGGTAAATTCAAGACAACCTTATATTATTTCTATGAATGGTTCGCAAGCAAATAACCCTTATTCTGGTTTTGAGGATACGCAATTTGGGGGCAACCCTGTTCCAAGTTCTCCTGCTTCTTTGCCACCGGATCTCCAAGTTGAACAGTTTATTCCAAAAGATTCTATTGTACAAGAAGAACAAGCCGAGAGATCTCTTGGTCAAAAATTAACAGCATCTAATAGATGGAGTAATAGATTTTGGCATTCTGATATGCTATATAATTTACAATCCGGAAAAGAGGGTACATGGTCTGCTTTTGGTGGAAAAGTATTAGGAGCAAATTTAAAATTTTTCATAACCCCATTGCTTTGGTTAGGGTTTATGTTATATACAATTATTAAAACAGGAATAGATACATTAAAGGCAAAAGTTTGGGAATTAATTAGCAGTAATGCAATGCTTTTAAGAGTTGCTATGATATTATGGGAGAAAATAGTAGATGTTCTTTGTTCATATCTTAAACAGAGTAGTGATATGATAAAGGATTATTTTATAGATAATATACTAGGAGAAAAAATAGCAAACGTATTTGATATGAAGTCAAGTACCTCTAGATTATTAGCATTAAAAAATTCAAAAAATGAATTAAAAGATCTTCAATTGTCTTTAGCAAAAGATTTAGATTATGTCAAATGTTTTTGGAGACATATTAATAGAATAAAAAAAGATAGAGAGGAAGATTTAAGAATAGCTGAATGTAATGCCATTATATCTTGTAGACAAAATAAATTACAAACAGAAAAAATATCATTAGGGTCAGAAGGTAAAGAAATTGTATTAGATGTAGAATCTTTAATGGGAGTTTCGCGAATAGTTACTGTAATGGTAGACGGTATCAAGGTAGAAAAAAAGATTTATGCCTTAGAGGATCCGGCTATTATAGGGGAATTACCTAAAGAACTATCTTTTGAATTAAATTCAAGATTTAAGTATTTGGAGCCGGGTAGCGGGTCGAGTAATCACGATAAAAGTGGAATTAAAGGTCGTATGCTAAGACGTATTTTGAAATTAGTTGAAAATGTTAATAGAAAATGTAAATTTATTGAAGCTGCTATCGACTTAAAAGGGTTGCCCGGGGAAGGTGAAGCTTGGAATAAATTGGGTAAACCAGATAAGAGATTAAAAACTTTAATTGGTACTACTATTAAAGATATTGAAAGTAGTGGGTTTGTTGATAGTATAAAAGACTGGGTAATTGAAGCTGAAAGGGCAGTTCAACAATCAACAGAACAATCAAATAGTGTAGGGGAACAATTACAAGGTAAATTAGAAAATGCGGGATCTACATTAGAAAGTGTTTCAGATCATTTAGGTAAATTTTCAAAGATGGCGGATAATATGGGGGATCCAGAGACTATGTTTAAGGAACTAATGAAAATAAAAAAAGTGGAGTGGAATAGTGTTTTAGAAAGATGGGGAATTAATGACGATAATGAGCAACAATATATTAATTTAAAGTCTTTGGTTGAAACATATAAATTTGATGCTTTAAAATTAAATAGAATTTGTAAAAGAATTTTTTGGATGCCTTTGCCGGCGGATCCAGCCACCTCAGATGAAGAAATTACACAATCTCAAGAAGCTTGGAAACAATTAACTCATCTAAGAAACCAAAGGCAACAGTTTGAATCTATAAAAGATATTTTACAAATTTATAGTCATAGCGATGTGTCTGAGTGGGATAAGCAATACTCTCAAACTGGCAAAGTCCTTATGGATAATTTACAAATAGGAGTTATAAGGGATAGACCCAATTATCAAGCATCAGGTCTTTTAAGTGGCCCAGTAGCACGGTTATTTGGTACAGGAGTAAGTATAGATGATTATTTCAAAAGCCTAAAAGTTAATTTAACTTCAATAAACAAGATTATTCATATGAAGGCACAAAACTATAGACCTCCAGATAAAGAAATGTTTAACCGATTACTATTACTTGGACACATCATTGAAAAGGATAAAAATAGTTCAACTTTATCAAAAATTAAATCAGGCATTGATAGTCTAGGAGATCCTATTAAAAAAGTATTAAAAAAAGGAATAGAACAGTTTTCAAACGAGTTTGATAGCAATGCTAAAGATATTGAATTATTATTTAGGAAATTAGAGGAAATATCGGGATTATTAGCTGAAAAACAAATTGAAGAGGAAAGTAATCTGTCGGACCCATCAAAACTGTTGACAACAGACATAGATAGTAGAGTTGAAATTATTCAAATGAAAATGATTGGTTTTTTAAAAGAACAAACCAAAGAAAAACAAGATATTTTAATTAAAGGTTTGAGAAGTAGAATTAAGAGATCTTGTTATGAAAAAGAAGTAGAAATACATACTGATGGAAATATGTTAGGTGGGTCTTTATTTGATGGAATTTTAGACGAGTGTGATAATGGTTTAGTTAGTGAATATGAAAATCTTATAGTATCTGTTGTAGGAAGATTAGAAAATAAATCAGCTCCTACCGCAATTGAAAAAAGTATTGTTAGAACTCAATTAAAGGAATTAGGGGATTCCGCTTCAGGGCTTGCTAGTTATTTCAATTCAACTAATATGAATTTCGTTAAGGAGATGAAAACATTACAAGATATAAAAAGAATACAACCTCAAGTACAAGAATCACTCCAATTATTTAAAGCTAAAGATATATGGCCCTATAAAGCTAGAATAATTTATACTACAAAAGTGATGGAAGAAATTCGATTTCGTAGTAATCCAGATGAGTCATTAAATAGAGAAGAAGCCGAACTAAATAGGTCTTTAGAAGCTTTTAAATATTTGGTAAGAACAGAGCTTCTACCAAAATGGGATTCAAAAGAGAGGAAATGGATTATGGATAATATTTTAACGTGGTATAACTCGGCATATGAAATCCATGAAAATGTTCCAGATGGTCTACAAGATGTAATTCCTATACTTAAATCAGATTTTTGTGTACCAAATTCGGGATCTTCAAGTGATAGAGGTACAGGGTTAGATCCGATTTCTGTAAATTTGGAAGAAGATGAATACTGCAAAGCTATATTCCCGTCTCCTAAAATAGTTCAAAGTGGCGACAAAACTTGGAAACCGGTGGTTAATAAAGCCCAAATGTGGTTAAAAATAAAACATCTAGCTGAACAAAAAATTAAGGAGTTAAAATATCCTTCTTCGGCTTCAGGCATTATGCGTCATATGTATGATTCATTTGTAGAATCATTTTCTAGTTTATCTGAAAGTATTTCAGATTATTCATCCAAAGCGTATTCTACTTTACTTACTAAAGGCACGGAAACTTTAGCAATGTTAGGTAGTGAAGCTAATAAATATGGAAATAAAGCTGTTGAAAATTTTAAAAGTATTAAAGAAGCAAGTCTAAATGAAATGAACGAAATGAGATCATATACTGTTGGAAAAATAGAAAATATAAAACAAGATATTAAGAATTTACCGGGTGTAAGAAAGATACTTATAGCAAGTAATGGTTGGATTGAAACAGTACTTATAAAAGTAGTCGATGGAAAGAAAAAATTTTATAGAGCAATAATTGATAGTGCACAAAATATAATTAAATTATGTAATTTAATACCTTCTAATTTTTATCATTTAAATGATTCTGACGAAAATGGGTGGAGTGAATCAAGTATTTGGACAGAAGAAGAAGTAAAAAAACTTAATTTAGTGACCAAAGACGGTAAATTTTGGGATGATGATATCCCCGAATTTATGAAGGGAGACTGGTATAATATAGGAGAATCCTACAAAACTAAAAGGGATAATATCAATGGAACTGAAATTGAATATATTGTTAAAAAATATCATGATTCCGAAGATAATGTATTATATGCTTTAGCAGATAATTTTGGAAAAATTAAAAAATTAATAGATAGCAATAATAAAATTATTCATATAGCTAAAAAATTAGCAAAAAAATCTTTTAGTAAAATAAGAGAATTATATAAATCAGTAGGGGAAAGTATATTAACATCCTCAACAGTTAGACACCCAACCATTGATTCTATAAAAGAAGTATTTGAATTAGTATCAGAAAAGGGGTTAGAAAAAAGTAAAGATTTAAGAGGTTATATACAATCCGCATACAAGGACCCAGAAGGTGCTTTCTTAACTGTTTATACCAATGCTAAAAATGAAATTTTAGAAATTCAAGCAACAACAGGAGAGATTTTATTTCAAGCTAAAGAAAAAATGACTGAAATAGCATCTAAATTAAAAGATGAATTAGCAGCTAGTTATCCTAATATGACAGTTTTAACAAAAGATTATGATTTGGTTTCACCTGCTAAAGGAAAAGAATTAAATTTAGGAAAAGGTATAAAATTAGCTATATTCAAAAAAAAATATAAAAAAGATGGTATCACTAGAAAAGTAGTTTGGGATGATAATAATGGTAAAATTTTAGAGGATCCTATAATTTCTGATTGTGTTATTCCACCCTATCCAAAAGAAACAAGAGATGGCTACAGACCTGTGGGTGGATTATCAAAAATAATTGATTTAATCAATAGAGGATACAGAAATTACGGAAGAATTACTCCTCTTCCTGGGGGATTAAGTGAAGAATATTATAAAGATTTAGAGGGGAAAGAATTTAAAAGTATAATTGATAGAGAAGGCGCGATATTATATTGGGAGAAATTAGGTATTTATGGAACTGAGTTGGAGAATGAACAAGTAAAATCTATTTTAGATCCTTTGCCATTTATTCCTAAAGAACAATATAAAGATATTTTAAAAAATGAATTTGAAAAAGATATGGGTATAAATAGTTTTATGATGAATAAAAATGATAAAACTCCAGAAATGATGGTCAAGACTGGAAAAGACTTGATAAAACAAAATCCTGCGAGTGATAGTTTTAATTTATTACTAAGAGAATTACGTAAAAACGGTCTTAGTGATCAAGATATATTTGGCAATACTACAACTTCATTTGAAATTATTGATCAAATATTAGGTGATGACTGGAAATCTACTAAAGGAGGGGGAATTGATCATTTAGTAGATTCTAATTTAGAATTTAATTTGAAAAGATATAGTATTGATAGTACACAACATGGTGGTTGGCCAGATATTAACAAATCTTTAAATAGTGTAGGCTCATATATGCAGAGTATATTTGCTCCAGGAGCTGTAGAAGAAAGAAGAATGGCTCTTATTAACCATTATAAAAGAGTTTCTTTGAGAGCAAGTGGAAAATTTGAACAGTGTAAAATAGAAAGCTTATCTCAGGTAGATATAGATGGAAATATTAAATTAGATAATAATATTTTAGTATCAGGGTGGAATAGTTTTGTTATGCCAGATGAAATAAGTTTAGCAGAAACTGTACCATTTTTAGAACAAAATACACCTATGAAAACAAAATGGTACAAAATAGTTCCTTGTAAAAAATCACCAAATGGTGTCAAATATATTATAACTGATACAATGCCTGTAAAAAATCCTGATGGATTGCAAGATAGAATAGTATTCCGAGACGCAGAAATTAATGAAGAAAAAGAATTAAATAAATTTTCCCAAAAACATAGACAATCTATTATGGGATGCACCAATATGTATTTTACAGAAGATGATATGGAATATAATGCCTTTAGTAAGCCTGACTTAGGAGGAGACACAATAAGATTTACGGTTGTCCCGATTGATGAACGGTATTTTGAAAGCAATTACCCACACTACCTTAATGATACATGGTTGGATGACTCAGGAGAATTAAAGGAAGAAGATGAACGTAATCCAGTAAGATATCAGTATAAAAATAAAATGTCAATTGATAATTGGGGGAAAGGAAATGAAAAAGATCACGATGATAGATCTAAATTTTTATTAGATTGGACATATACTAAACAACAACAAGAACTCTTAAAAAATGGTTGGAATGGAGAATTTTGCTCTGAACACTCTGCAATAGGTTCTAAACCATTAAGTAATGAGCAACAATCTAGAATTGCAAGAGAGAGAGGAAATATTGTTAATAAGGCGGGGCTTAAATTTCCGGTAATCACCATAGATAAGAGAGGATCAAAAGAAGATAATGAATCAAAACAAAATTGGGAAAAATTAACTCTGAGAGAAAAGGAAATAGCTATAGAAACACATTTTTCTTGCGCTGATCCACCAAAGGGGTGGAAAGGAGGTGTCTGGAATGACATTATGGAAGTCATACCTGACTATCAAATTAATAATATTTTAATTTCAAATATAAATTTAAATAATTTAACAGACGCAACACAAAAAACCATTGAGGCGGCACAAGCAAAAAAAATCCAAGAAAATGGGTTTACTATGTTTAAAACAGGAGAAATCGGAGATTGTAACGCATATGATAGAGAAGAGATAATGGGTGATAAATATTATGATATGTCTGGTCTAGAAGTGGCTCAACTTAGTTCTGTAGTTAAGACTGATAAGAAAGCGTTGATGGAGCAGTCTGAAGCGCCACCAGTATGTAATATAAATCCAGAAAGTGGTGGTATTTTTGAAGATACATTTGATAGTCCAAATAAAATTGATGATATTGATAAAATGAGACAATTATGCGAATCAAGAGGTATTAAAACAATATCTACTTCAGATAGTGAATTGTCAAGTCAACTATCCAGATCGCAAACTTCAAGTTGTAAATATGATTGGCAATATGAAGATTTGATACGGGACGATAAAGCTTCTGATGGTAAAGCCAAAAATAAAATTCACTTGACTAAATATGGAGAGAAAGATGCGCGTGGCCTGTCTAAATCTTCCAACGACAAACCAATTACATATCGCTGTGGTCAAGTATATCCAAAACCAAATGATTGGGTAATTGGAGATAAATGTATACAAAAAGAAGGACAGGAAATAATAACAGCTCATAAAGAAGCATTATATATTTCTCTTTTAGAATGGTTTTTAAAAGTACAAGAATCTCCAAAAGGTTATGTTTTCCCATCAAAAAAATATAGTAATGGCGAGCTGGTTATTTCATATAAAAATACAACACAAATTGCTGTTCAAAAAATTGGACAATATGCAAGAGAAAAAATTAATTCTAGTATTAAAAGTATTTATAAACAGTTTGCAAATTTGCGGGGAGGAAGTCCAAGTTTAATCCAAAAAGTTAATACTGATTTATTAGAAAACTTAGAATCTAATATTGAAAACAATCAATCTGATTTAAATTTTGAGGAATATCTAAGTATGAAAAATAATATGACGCATAAAAGAAGAAACGAATTTAATCTTAATAAAATTGAAACTCAATACGGCGGATTTTGGGGATCAAGAAAAAAGAAAGAGAAACAATTAATAAAATTCCCTATAAATTCACAAAATTCTAAAGATATCATTGATATTTATGATACTCCATATGCGAAACTACCAGATAAACTAAGAAAATTATTACCAAGTAAGGATGAAATGGTTTCTAAGACTACATATAATTGGGATATGCCTCCTGATGATTTAGTCAATGAGGCTCTTAAAGGGTTATTTCCTTTAACAATACCTCCAATGGCATATGATAATCAAGGTATTGTTTATAAGTCAAATCAATCTTCTAAAGAAGGAGATTTAGATATTTGGTCGGATTTAAATCCAGATATATTAAAAACTCACTTTGGTAAAAATTCGGCAGATTTATATGGAAAAGAATCAACAAAATGGACTGTTGCTAGTAAATGCTATGAGTATCCGGAATATAATAATAAATTAGCAAACGATGCTATTAAATTTAGAGCTTCCATTGTAATGAAAAAAATAATTCAGTTATTAAAAGAATATCCCGCCCTGAAAGAAAATGATTTGTTTCAACCAGACAAAATACAATTTACAGTATTACAATATTTAACCGATCAAAAAGCATTAGCTAATAAATTAAGAGATATATCTAAAGATTGGGAAACAGGTGTAATAGAATGGGTTTTTGAAGGTCCGCGAGATGAAGAATGGCTTATGAGAGGAATACAATATCTCAGAGGCGAATTTCAAGATTATAAAGTGAACAAAGATATTATAGCAAAAAGATATGAAGAAGTCAACGAACATATTTCATCTACTCAAGATAACACTATAGAAAAATCGGATGATTCAGTGAATTTAGCAACAGTTGGAGCTGTAGTTGGTACTTTAGGCGGACCATTAGGCACTTTAGGTGGGGCTTTTGTAGGCGGTTTATTAACTTCAAAAGAATATAAATCTAAAGATGGAAAAACATTTACTCTTGCTGATATTGTCGGAAAATCAGGATTAACATGCCTTCCATCTGTAACTTACGAGAGTTTATCGGATTTAGTCGAGAATAATTGGAGATATTATCATCATATTTTTGCGGCTTTAAGGATTATAGCTATGGACGGATATCGTAAAAAGGAATCAGGCTTGTTAACTAATGGAATACTACCTATTGCACCACCGGAAGAAACCACTGTAGATTTAATAAAAAGTTGTCCAAATTTATACAATGAACAAAAAGGGTTAGTATCAATTTATAAAGATGGTGAAAGAATGGAACTTAGTATTCAAGATATAAAAGAAGGAACTTTGTGCGCCTCCATGGGTGGTTGTGGTGGTGATACTGAAATTTTTAAAGAGATAAGTAGTTTTATAAGGAAAAAACATAGAGAAGCAGCTTTAAGATTGTTTGGGTGTAATGCTCAAAAAATAATTCAACATAGAGTGGATTTAATTGACGCTGAGAAAAAACAGTGGGTAAAATTATTTGAATTAGGGGCTACAGGTGCTTTAGTTGTTGGACAAACATTAGGGTTTGTAGATGAATCGCAAAGTATGGCATACAATACATCTGCTGTAAAGAAAGATGCTTTGAGATTTGCTAAAGCTGAGGAATTATTAGATATGTACCAAATGATTATGAATGCTAATAGTAGTAGACGTAAAGAATTACTTCAATTGTTTGAAATAAGACAACAAAAAATGAGTGAGCTTGACGATGAAACTAAAGCAAGATTAATGGCTCAAAGAGACTATTATGAAAATAGATCAATAGTAGGACAATTTTATGATAATGCTGTTGATATGACAAGACAATTTGCCGAAAAAGCAATTCAAGCCGCAAAAGTAGTGTGGGATTATTCAAAAAATATTGGTAGAACCATATATTGTAAATATATTTTAGGACCACTTGCTAAAGCAGCCTCCTGGTTAGGGGTTGGAAATGGTACTATTAATGGGCTGTTTAATTGTGATGAGTTTAATAGAAAAGAACTAAAAATTGAAAAAGATGAGGATGGAAATATAATAAGGCAGATATGTCAATATTATGGCACTATGTTTGATCAATACCCTGAATGCGATTTTATTAAAAATCCATATTTTGGAATAACACCTAAAGGGAGAAAAGAAACAAAAAAAGATAAGATGAAATTTTCAATAATAGGAGAAACTTTCAAGGATAATAAACTAAAAAATAAATATTTTTATGAACCAATAGATGAAAAATATCCACTATGGAAAGCGGGTCCACAGTATCCGGGTTGTTTATCAAAAAAATATAAAGATAAAAGAACTCAAATTTACAAATCAATCAAAAAAATTAACGATGATATAACATCTCTTATTAATAGCGCTCAAGCAGTAGGTCAAAATGTAGATAAGCAACAACTTATAGAAGAACTTGGTAATTATAAACTTCTTCTAAAACAATTGTATTATTCAAAGACATTAGAAGAATGGATAGTTGATCTTGGTATATATGATATTAACTACAAAGTAATACGAAATAAAGCCTCAAAAATAGATCAGCACGATATAAAAAATCCTATAAAACCAAGTAAAAAGAAAAGTGAAATAGACTCAATGAAGAAAAGACCTAAGAGTAAAGGATATTACAATCAAGATATTTCTCATTATGGTAAATTCACTAATAACCCCACTAAAGGAGAATATAATTCAAAAATACTTTATAGAGATAAAGTTATTGAAAATAATTTATACCGTACCGCAGATGAACAAAAAATTTGGAATTTTTTTAAATCAGTAGCAGGAAACGGAGTTATTTCTAATTTAAAATCTGAGACTATAATAAGCTCGAATAAGTTTGAGGAAGAAGATGATTTAAGATTACTATTACCAGTTGATCAGATTCGATGGATTTGGAATGAAAAAATCAAAAATGGCCTTCCAAATATTAAAGCTTGGGATGAAAGTGATATAAACAAAGTGGAAGAGGCTCTAAAAGCAGCGGAGGCTACATATGATCAAATTAGAGACGACGCCTTTACTGAAACAACCTATAACTTAGAACGATTATTTGATAAAGCCGGAGAAGCAAAGGAAGCGGCCGAAAAGGGCTCTCCCAATAGACCATTACCTCCTTATCCTAATCTAAATAATTTAGGAGTTTCAAAATTTATAACTATGCCTTATCAAGGTAATTGGAATAAAGTGATTACTAGATTTGAAAATAATATATTAGATGATTTACCAAAGCCTGTAATTAAACAATTAATAAATATTGTAAAAAACAAGGGGTTTTGTACAGGAATTATGATAAAAGGTGAGGAAATCAAAACATGTCCGCACGCATCAAAAGGTACACACATTTGGTCGGCAGGATATGAGGGTAGAGAAGCATGTCCTTTTGCTGAAAGAGTTGTTAAACCGGGTGGAGCTAGAGCCCCAATTTTATCTCCACAATTATTAGTTGATATAGTTAAAAAGGAAATAAATTTTGATAAATTAAACAAAGGAGAAAAAGATTATGTCAATTACTATATTGATAGTATAAAATGTGAACCTTTACTCCCTCCCGATAAAACAGGATATAGCGACGAAACGATCAAATATGTCAAAGTAATACAAGCTGTCTGGAACTTTTCTATTAGTAATGTTATAGACCGTGAAAAGTCAAGGCAATTGTTAATGAAGAGTATAGATAAGTTTCAAATTGAATATAACAACATTAAAATATTAACAACTTCTGAGGATGATTCTATAACCCAACAAACAAAGAAAGCAGAATTTCTTAAAACTAAATTACATCTATTAGGACAAGTATTTAACAAAAATTCTATATATTATGAAGGGATAAAGCAAACATCAGATAAGATTGATGAACAATTAGAAAATTGGAGAGACCAAAAAGAATATTTCTCCAAAAAATTAAGGGAGATATCCGAGCTTAGAATAAAATATCATTTAGGATACGCACTTAATCATGAAGAAGATAAATTGTTATTTAAAAATGAAGATGAACCAGAAGGAAAATTAGATGATTGGAAAATAAACACATATGGTGAAGCATGGGGTTCTGAAAATCGGGAGTTTTTAGTAAGCTTGACAACTCCTGCTTTTGGTCAAGATGAATTACCGGATTGGTACTCGATGGATGAAGTATTAATGGGTGAAAATACAGTTAGAAGAGACAAAAAATACGAAGAAATTCAAAACCAATACACAAAAGCTTTTTTGGCCACTAAACCAAATGACTCATTGTCATTAAAGAATTTAAAATTAGCAGCATCATCAGCAGTAGCAGCCAGAGTAGAACATCAAAAAGACATTTTAAAGAGAATTCAGATAAGATCTATTGCTGAATTAATTAGATTTTCAATAGCAAAAAGGATGACGATTGATATATTCATTAATTTTATGTTAGGGTTAGGGCCATGGGATGATATAAAAAAAGAAAATAACTCAGCTATTAAAAATCCATATATGGGAGCGGAAATGGTATCTCAGGGAAGACTTATAACGGCAGCAATACGCAATGTCGTTGCTACGCTACAAGAGCGTGATCAACATCGGGGAGTTCCAAAAAACATATCTAAATTATCTGAGTATATTATTAGTGAATTCAAAAAAACTGGAAGTTCTAATATAAATATAAATGTTGAAAATCCAGTTGGGTTTTATAATGTTGGAGATCAACATTTTTTGAAATTTGAAGATCTTCCAGGGTTAACAAACACTAATATCACTAAACAATCTAATAAACCAATGTATAGCGAATTACATGCAAAGACTTATCATATTTTAGATAATATCAATAATAACTGGCAAGAACATTGGAATGATACTAAACTAAGTTTACCTCCCGGCTGGGAAGACTCTAACTCTAATTATAAATTTTTGAATGAAAGGATCGAAAAAGGAAATTATGGGTTTAATGAAGGAACAATAGAGCAAATTGGACTTGAATTTACAGTAACAAAGGAAAATTTATTGAAGAGTGGTGGCTGGAATAACAATTTATTTAAATCAAATGTACGAAAGCAAAAAATTAAATTTAGTGATTATGTGTCAGATGAAGAGTTAAAAAAAATATCAGAAGATATAATAGAAGGAGTCCTATATAATAACAAATTACCCGATCTACAATATGAACCATATTTATCTTCTATACAAGATGCAAATATTCGAAACACACAAATAATGCAATTAAGCGCTGGGACAGAATTATTTCACGTCAGAAATCCCGCTTTTTATGATGAAAAATATAATGGAACATTAAGTAATATTGGGTATATAAAAAACCGTGGTGCTAATTGGAATTGGAAAGATAATTTGAGTGATCAAAGTGCTAAAAAAATATGGACTAAGTTTTTCCATAATATCCACACTCTCTCGCCACCAACAACCACCGCAGACAAAACAACAATAGATGGTGGGTTCCCAGTCCAGGCGGGAAGGGTAACCGGGCACTGGAAGGTAAAAATGAATTATGGTAGTATACCAAGGAACCATTGGGACCGATCCAAGAGAGGCGGAGGAAATAAAGATAATGCTATTTGGTTAAATGGAGGCGATTATCCAATATATTTAGGACATGGAGATCTTTCAAATGTTAAGTACTTGATGAATAAGTATAATATAAAAGGAGAACCTAATACAATTAAGAATCGCAAAAGTATATTATCTGGTGGATTTTTAAATTCAGTTAAAGAGGCTTTGGGGGTAGGAACAGGGTTTGAACAGGAAAGGCAGTATCGTAAAATCCAATCTGAAAGAGAAAAATATTATTTTCAGAGAAAAGAAGGAATATCTGATGTGATAAATAATATCTTGGATGATCCTACAAACAGAGAATCGGTGTACACTGAGATATTTGGAAAACATCCGCCCGGTTCTCATCGCCGCCCAAATTCTTTGGGTGTCGATATGCCTGATAAAGATTCGCGTTATATTAATTGCCAGACTCCAGTTTCTGAAGGTATGTTAGGAATGAAAATTGATACATCGGCATTTCATAATCTCGACAGAGCTTCACAAGGGGAAACCTATGACTGTCCTATGCTTACTACTGTTAATAAATATAATGATTTTGTATCTGAAGAATCGGCTGTGTGTGATCCTAATACACAAAGCTGCGATTATACCAATTTAAGAAAAGTATCTGAAGATCAATTAGGTAGAGTAGATGAGCAAATTAAACAAGAAATTCTATCAAGAGCTCCCGCCGGGTTTGGGCACCAAGTTGATCCGCGAGATACTGCATGGGTAAAAAGTAAGGTGATGAAAAAGAAAATAACAAAGGCAGTTAGAGAATTGAAAATAGGAGACGTTATTGAAGTCGGTTTTCCTCCCGAATTTAGTGCTGAATATGACAACTTTGAACTAGGTTATTATGATAAAAATACAAGTCTTCAAAAACTTTTAGCTAGTGCTTATGAAAAATTAGAAGATTTAAAAGTTAAGGAACAACATGTTGTCAATGAACAACATTGGGAGACTGGGAGAGAAAAAAGAAAAGCAATACTATCTGGGTTATCGGAATACGAACAGTTGTGGAATAAGCAACAACAAGAACAGATGGAATTATTTAAATCAAGTTTCTCAAAATTACAAACTCTAAAGACTGATAGTCAAGGAAGTATAAGAGCTGACACTTTGAGATTTCCACCAAATGCTGCGAGACCATATATTGATTGTAGAGATGATAGCTTATGGGATAGACATAATGCTAATCCAGATGGTATAAATATGACATATTTATTTAGCGAATTAATACCTGGAGGTTGTTATGTTGAAGGTTCCGGAATGCCAAAGTTTGTTAGTAATTATAAAGATAGCAATGATAATGTTATTAAACATGCTAATAATAAAGAAACTACAGATTTAGCAAATGATCTAGAAGTATATTTTAAAGTACCTAAAAAGAATAATAAAACATATAATTCATATGCTAAAAACTGGATGAATGTGGGAGGATTAAATTATGAATTATTAGAATGGTGTTCTAAAAGACATATTATTTTTGATATATCTATGAATACCGAATGTGTAGGAGTCAATGCTTCAGATTATACAACAATAAGACAAAAAATGAAGGCTCAAGGATATATAATAGATGAAGATACGGGTGATCACGAAAGTAAATGGATATTTTATAGAATACACCCAAATTACATTGATCCTAGGGTCCCAACTTATTATGAATGGATAGCTAATAATAATTTATGGTTAGATCCAGATGGAGATTCGGGCGAAAAAGAACCATATCCTATACACGAAAATGGATATATGCTTAATCTTGAGACACGTGATAAAATTTATCAACTTCTTGTAAGTCTAAAAATTATAATGGGAGGCGGTGTGAAATGGCTTGCCCAGAAAGCAATTGCAGTAGGTCTTATATTAGCTGCCACTGCGGCGGCAGCAGCCGTAGCTGGAGTAGGTGCCGCAGCAGTCGCTGCAGGAGCTGCTGTAGCAGCAGGAGTCTATGCGGGGGGGAAAGCTATTGAATACACCGGGGGATTAGTTGGTGATAATATGTTCGGGAACGGCATTAAAAAAGTAGGTCAAATAATAACAACATCTATGGAAATTTTAGTAAGTACAATATGGGATGCTGCTACATATGTAGCTGATTGGTTTTGTAACAAAATATTTGGCAAAGAAGAACCTCCTAAAATAGATCCGAATGACCCTTTTAAAGAGAAAAGAGAAAAAGGAGGGTGGCAAGGAATATTTATGTCTGAAATTATGCCTATGATTGATAAGTTAATTACGAATTGGGACTCATTAACAAAATTACCGGTGAATGTGTTTTGTTCTCAAAAAAATAATAAAAATCAACCTAGATGGGTTAATTTCGGGAAAACAATGCAATTACCTCAACTTGCTGAGACACTTGTGAAACAACAGGCCACAAAATCTGCGGCTCCTGTGATAGGAGAACTAGTTAAGGCGAGTATTGTACTTCCATCTGCTGCTATAGGAGGAGCTCCAGGAATTTCTCTAGTAGGGGGTCCCGCTATAACAAGTGCTGGAGAAGCATTGGGCAATATGGCAAAAGATATGACGGAGGATCTTGTAGTAAAAATGGTTCAATGGAATGAAACTATGGATTTTTTTGCTACTACTACACAGTTATTAACCAATCCATGTCATCTTATACTACTAGGTTTAGGATTAACCTTACCTGAAAAAATATATAAAAGTATTTCTGAAAATTTAGATGTATATTTTATTTCACATGAAGAAGTTGTAAAAAAAGAAAAACAAGTAGAGAAAAAAATAGAAGAGGAGATAAAGGAAAGAGACGCTTTAATAGAAACAAAAAAATTAACAAATATTAAGTATACCAAATGTATTGATTTAAAAGAAAAAAAAAAATTACCAACCCCAGAAGGAAGAAAAGAAATGGAGGCACAATTGAATGATCTTACTAAACAGAGATATTTAGCTGATAACACTTTATTAATGCTAATTACAATGCCTAAAAGTAGTATTAATAGTGAAAGAGAGTGGAGATCTAAAGCTCTTAAACATAAAAAGAGTGAAATAATTAGTATAGATAGAAAGATAGAAGTTTTAGAAGACCGACTATTATCTATGCCAATATCAAATAATATTGTTTGTGATTTATTAGAGCCTACACAACGGGAAAATTTAGCAGAAAAATACCTAGTTTGTGCGGAATATGATTTACCAATTAATAATCAAATAAGAGATCATTTGTTATGTATTATATATTGTTTAGTCTATAAAAGATGTAGGCTTTTACCCCCTTCTCCACCCAATGATCAATTTTGGAAATTAGAAATATCAAATGGACACTGTTCTGAAAGAGAAGAATTGAAGAGTAAAATAAACAAAGGGGAAAATAATACTGATTGGGAACTCATGAAAACAGTAATGACAATTATAGAAAAAAAATATTTCAATCCAAATAAATCTAATGCTTTAGGATATGTAAGAGATGTTAACTATTCAGAAGATGAGCAAATTAATATAGCATACAAAATTGGTTCACGATCCAAATGTGTCGAATTTTACAATATTCTGAAGCAATTCTTAAAATTCGGGGGCAATGATTATACGGTATCAAATTATTTTTCTAGACATGTTGAGGGTGTAAGTATACTAAAAAAATTACTTGATAGTAAAATAGAAAAGTTAAGAGTTAATCACACTCTAGCTGTTATTTTATTTAAAATAAATGTGTTTGGATCAAATGAAATATGGGATGAAATTAATTTAATAAAACAATTTCCTGAATTATTACAAGGTATAATAGAAGAGGATGTACAAAATATTGATACCAAAAACAAACATTTAATTGATATGGAAAAAGAAAAATGGAGATTATGTATGACATCGCAAGATAAATTAATGGAAGAAAGATTAGGAAAAGGAAAAGCTCTATTAGCAGCTGGAGTTTATGCATATGCTGGTCCGACAACAGCAGCAAGCTCATTACTTGTTGCGCCTGTTGCTAGATTAGTAGGAAAGGGGGCCAGTTTAACCGGGAAGAGAGTAAAATATTTAGGACATAAAATAAAAAACAGTTTAAGAGGTGGTGGAAGCCAGAATGAAGCGGATGTGAACGGTACCAATGAATTTGCTGCGATTACTAATGCAGCGGGCGTTGACGCTTCATTAAAATCCAACTCAGGATCCGACTCAGGGTCCGATAAAGAGTTTGAATCTTCTAAATTAGATTACGCCAAATATGCAGGTAAAAAGGCTGCTAAAGGTTTGGTTAAGGGAACAATTGAATCCGGCAAATTTGGGTGGGATACATTTATGGATTCAAAGAAGGGAATAGTAGGAAGCTTAGTTGTAGGGGGATTAGAGGATGCGAAAGTAGGATTAGGCTGGCGTGGTTCAGCTGTAATAGATCCAAGTGTACAATATAAAAGTTGTCAAACCTTATTTAAATTGAAATTTTTAAGAGAGACTCCGGAAGGTAAACAAATTGTTAAATTTGTAAGTAATCATATGCTTAAGAGAGTTTATTTTACTGAAGAAATATTAAGAAAAATAAATAAAGAAACGCATAAGGAACCCGTAGATTTAAAAGAAAGTTTTACATTACTAGAAGATTTAAAAATGTTATTTATTGAAGTTGATCAAATATTAGGAATTCTAGGAAATCCTGAGAAGGGACATTCTGGTGGACACTTAAGTTGGTGTATAAAACAACATGGAAATTTAAAAGATATGGAGGCAAATTTCTTAACTGCTAGTAAACAACTAAATGATAACCAAAAAAAAATAGATGATTTAACAAAACTTTTAAAAAAAGGTAAAACATATGATAGTGGTTTTAATATTAATGAATCTATAGAAATGATTAAATCTAAAAATAGATTGTTAACTATTAATAAAAAAAACAAGGCTGATGAAATTAAAAATCAAAAGAAACTCATAAAGCAATTTTATATAGAACTTCCTAAAGATTTAGGCGAGTATGAACCTACTGCTTCTGGGCGTAAAAATTTTGTCTCCAAGTTTATAAGTTGGCATTTTGATGAAAAGAGTAGACATCCGCTATACACAAAAAAATTAAAAGAAAGACTTTTAGAAGAAAAATCAGTATTCATTGAATTAGGATATATCAAACCAGATATTAGTGAAAATAAGGATACACCAGAAGAAAATGATAATGATAATAATGATAATGATAATGATACTGATAATGATCAAAAAGGAGGAATGTGGCCCTTTAATTGGTTAAAAGGTAGAGATAAAAAATTAGAGCCAGCTGATGATCCTAAATTATTCTCACTTTGGTTATTAGGAGCTCCTGGAAAAAGTATAGCTAATAAACCTCCAAATTATTTTAAAAGATTCTTTGATAAGAGAGAGATTAAAACTTTTAACGAATTTAGACCAACTAGAGAAGGAGGTAAATTTAAATATAAGAAGAAAAAAATTATCAAAACTGGGGAAAATGGTCAGGAACATAAACATACACAACCCGAAATTTATGTAGCTTATAAAAAAGGAAATAGACTTTTACATAAAAATATGGAATCAGATAATTCAAATAATGTATACAAGAAAGATAAAGGTGTTGAAATATCAGATAGCAGTATAATATGGCAACAAGTTATGCTTAGCGCTAAAACCTTTTTAGAATTATATAAAAAACAAGAAGCAACTTCAAACGCAAGTTCTATAAATTGTAATAAAAATTATACTAAAGAAGATTGTGTGACATTTGGAGATAAGTACAAAAATTCGGATGGTAAACCAAAGTGTATATGGACCGAAAAGAAAGGATATAGATCTAAATTTATGAAATTTATTACTAGACAAAACGGAAAATGTAATGAAAACCCATTACATAGTGAGTACATTGCTCCATCAGCAGAATTACTTGAGTCAACTATAATTGAGTTGTTTGATAATATTAATGATCCTCATCCTGCTGGTTCTACATCAGATCCAGAAAAACAATATGTAAAATTAGAACAAGAATCTTTTGACTTAATAAATAAAAATCTTACTTTATTAGAATTAGATATAGAGAATAGTATGGATCAAAATTATAAAGCAATAGAAGATTCTAAATTTAATGATTCTATATTAAATATGTGGGAAGATAGTCTAAGAAAAAGAATATTAAATGATTTGTCCAGATTAGAAGTAGTGAATCAATGTATCATTAATTTTAAAACAAAATTTACAGAAAGTGAATATGATGAATTGTATGATAGATTAGTAAAAGTAAAAGATTTAATATTAAAACTGAAAGTACTAAAAACAGAAGGAGAAATGGAATATTGGTTAGCATTGCAAAGAGATCTTAATGGTTGGAGTGAGAAGAAGCCAGGAGAATTTACATACTATAGAGACTTAACAGGATTTGATAATATGGAAGCTGAATATAATACGGTTAAATCAACTCCTAATAGACTATATATTTATGAAGATAATTTTGCTCATTACAATACTTTTATGAATAAAGATTTAGGCAATGAAGATGTACAAGAAGTTACCAAAATAAGATCATTAGAAAATACTCTTCCAATTAGAACTGGAACACAGTTGTTCAAACCATTTAGTGATGCTCCTAATGAAATAGAAAGAGAACAATGTGATGATTTTGGAAAAGCATGTATCAAAGAAGATATTGAGAGAATAAGAAATAGAATCGCAGATGAAATAGCGAAGACTGATAAATCACGCGTTTGGCATTTAATAGTTCCATACAAAATAATAGATGGAGAATGGAGATTAAATATTGGTATAGGTGAAAAGCAGGATTTATACAATTCTAATAGAGAAGTTTGGGAATATCTTAATGAAGAAATAGATCTTTTATTGATTGATATTGAAAGTAATAACTGGGAGACTGTTATTCAAGGAGGACAATCTAAAACAGGATTAAAAAGAAATATAGAATCAATTATTGATGCCAATAAAGATGATGGCAGTGGTCCAAGTTTATCAGATTCTATGGATAATTTATTTAGTGTAATAGATAATAATAATAATAATAATGATAATGATAATGATAATGATATTAATATTGATATTGATATTGATATGGACTTGGTTACGGACCCTGATGTTCTTGAGTTATTGCGGGAAGAGCAGCAAATGATGAATAACGAAAAAAAATATAATAATGTACAAAATAGAAATAATACCAAGGCTTGGTATATAACTAAAAATCCAGAACTTGTTCAATTGGTTTTAGAAGATTTCCTTAAAACAATAGATATTGAGAATAAAGATGAATTTAATTTAGATAATTTGGATAGTAAAATTAGAGACAGACAAAATTCAATAAGTTCTAATACAAATAGCGAAAGAGTAAAACAAAAAGAAAAAGAGATGCAAAAAATAATTGTAGTAAGAGAGTTATTAGAAAATGGAAAAATATATTATCCTGATGATGATGAAGATGAAGAAGAACCGGATAAAGATGATTTATTATCATTAGAAGAACAAATTAAATTACTAGAAGAACGAAAACAAAAATTAATTAAAGCAAATGTCCCAAAAAATAATAATGAGAACAATGAGAGTGAGAATGATAATGATAATGATAATGATAATGATAATGATGATGATAATGATGATGATGATTGGTTAAATGAAGAAGAAGAAGAAGACTGGATTGAAGATGGAGTCGATGAATCCGTGCAGGGTAGTGAAAATAATTCACCAACTGAAGTATCATCAAATGGCAATACCAGTAGCTTTGATGAAAACGAAGATGACGAGGAAGATAATTCACCAGCTGAAGTATCATCCGGAAATAGCAATATCAGTAGCTTTGGTGAAAACGAAGATGACGAGGAAGATGGTGAAGATAATTCACCAGCTGAAGTATCATCCGGAAATAGCAATATCAGTAGCTTTGATGGTGGAGGTAGAGATAATTCTCCAGATAAACATCTTTATGAAATAGCATCAGTAAATAACAATACCAATAGCTTTTATAAAGAAGATGGTGAATCAGGGAATGGTAATGTATTAGAAGGTAGAAATCTATTTAAACTTTCAAAAAGAAAAAGTAAAAATAGGAAAAACTTAAAAAAAAGTAAAAAAATTAAACCAAAGAACTAGATGATTCTTCTATAATATTAGGATTATCAGAACTAAAGATATAAAAACATATATTTAATATTCCATTTAGTATACTTATTATAGCTATAGAAATCCCTATTTTATATAGTCCGAAAAGTAATATTCCATTCCATAAATATATAAGACCTAAATAATTATTAGGAATCTTTTCATTATCATAATTTTTAAAATCATAGTAAAATAATATAAAAGATAATAGAATAATATGAATACTTAATATTATATTAGATACGTTTTCTTTATGTTCATGTACTTCCGAAAGAACTACGCATCCACAAATAAAAAAAAGTAAGTTGTTTATCAAATTAAAAAGATGAATAAAATTTTTTGTATTAAACATAATATATCACTAAAAATATTCTCTAAATATTTTTATTTTTATATTTTTCTAATTCTTTCCATAGTACTAAAAATATAGCATTTTGTAATCCATGAAATAAAATTCTACTAGATAAGCCACGAAATAAATAATTCATTAAACTATGGTCTCTTCTTATTTTTGTATAGGTATCATGGTAAGAAATCTTTTCGGGATATGATTGTTTATATGTTTTTAAAACTCTTATAGGATTTGTAGCAACGTCCGAAATTAATGAACAACCAATTCCTTGAATTGAATTATGTAATATAGAATTATTGCTAAATTCACTTGTATAACGATATGTATAAAACCATGTAAAGTTTCCAATGAGATTTGTAAAAGTCCATCCTAATCCACCATAGTATAATACAGAAGGACCATTAGTTTTTAATTTATTAATTAGGACTTTTTTAGCATTTTTACCCTCAACTTGAAGTGATACATCAAGAGTATCTATAGGCATTAAATTAATTCTCCATATTGATGATAAGACAGATGTAGCTATAGACCTATCAAGTGGAGTTTTACCATCAAAATTATCCTCAATATGACTATAAATAGCAATGTCTCCGAATCTACATAAACCACCCATAAGTAATGAAGGTGGATAACCACTGTATAATCTTTTAAATCCTCCTTGTGATATTAGTTCTTTATATGTCGATTTAAATGACCCACCATATCTATATTGAAAATTTGTTATAGTCTTTAACCAATATAATGTCGTTATTTGAATACACATTGCGGAGGCTCCGGTAAGTCCTTTGTCCACAGAAGTCTTAACATTAGACATAATTTTTAATTCTTTAGATGATATAAAATTATCAATTTTAATTTATAATATTTGTACATATTATGAATAGAATACTAACTATATTAATTATTTTAGTTTTTATAATTTTTATAATTAAATCTTCTGGTGAAAATTTTGAAAATATTTTTAGTATTAATAAATTAAAAACACAAGGAGAAAAAGGTGCTATAGGAAATCCGGGGCCTCCAGGTCCTCCAGGAAAAGTTCAAAACAACAAATTGTACGGGAATAAACAATCGGGTTTATATGGATTTAATTTAGATAAAATTTTAGGAAATGTAGTAAATCCTACAGCTTTATTTTTATCAGGTAAAACACCTCAGTTAAGAGTGTATAATAGTAATGAAACTAAAGGTAATAATAGTTCTATTCATATCGTTGATACTAGTAATAATTTTGGGAATACGGCAAAACTGTTATTATCTAAATCTCCCGGAAAACTGGGAGGAAAAGAGGAAAACTCATGGTCTTTAAATGTTGACAAAACGGGGAAGTTATATATTACAAATGACACTTCTAATGGTATGGCAAGTTTTAAGAGCCCTTTAGTATTTAACAAAACAAAAGATGGAAAGCCGGGAGATACTCAGTTTAATTCAAATCTAAGAATAGGATCGTTTACAATTTCTGAAAAAAAAGGAAAGCTAATCATAAAAAAAGATGGTATTCGTTCTGGTATTGTTATAGGTAAACACGATCCCAAAGGAGTGTATGGTGATGATAAAGGATTATTTATTGGACCTGAAGTTCCCAATACAGGTTCTATTGGATCACATAGACATGAGTTTGATGATTTATTCATTCATAATAAGGGTAGAATGAGAAAAACCAAAGGGTGGTTGTATGATTAAATTTTTTTCTTATAATAAAATATGATAACCGCAACTACAGCAGCTATAAAAAGACTAAAAAATATATTAAACTTAAGTAATCATAACTACATAAGATTCAGCGTTAAAGGGGGTGGATGTAACGGATTCAATTATAATCTTAAGCCAACAAATGAGTCTCCATCAAAAAATGACGAAACTATTAGTATAGATGATGTAAATATTCAAATATGTGAATATAGTGTTTTTCATATTATAGGAACTGAAATAGATTGGCAGGAAGATATTATGGGATCTACATTTGTATTTAAAAATCCAAATGCTAACTCAAAATGCGGATGCGGAAATTCCTTTGGTATATAATGATAAAGTATATTATAAATTATGTTTGGGTATTGCTTATGGTATAAGATAAATAACGATCATCAATATCATAAAATAATTCAAGAATTGTCAAAAAGATTTGAAACATGCATTTATGAGCCTCATTTTACAATTAAAACTAGTATGACCTTAGATGAAGCAGAAAAGATATATAAAGAATACCAAAATAAAACTTATCCAGTTTTTAAACAAATTGGAGATGTTTATCAAACAAAATTTAAAAATTTTTACGCTTTACAACAGAATTTTATAGATATTCATAATCAAAAATTATACCATATATCATTAGTTTATAATTTAGATAAAGCCTTTAGTGATGATGATATCATTTATGTTAATAATTTAAGACAACCAGAATTATTAAGTAAAGATCTTAAAATTAGTATTTTTAGATGTGATTCAATATACGCTTCTGATTGGAAAAAGATAAAATAAATTATTTATGAATCATTTTGACAATCACTGAATTCAATAATTGAAACGATAATTAAAATTAAATATGAAAAAACTAATATTCCTTCGTATATGATAAATGCTTGGATCATACTTTCAATGGTTTTCGACTCTTCTTCGGAGGGTCTATTATGCAAAAATTCATAATTGTAAATAAATATAGCAACATTTAATACTATATTTATACAAAAATTCAATTTATCACACCCAAATCCACATAAACTGACTAACCCAAAAACACTTATAAATGATACAATAATCGACAATATGATATGAATTGTATATTGATTATGCTCCGCGGATATATTTAGGTAATCGGATTTATAAAGAGTTAATATACCTGCTACACCTAAACATAAACTTGATAAGACATTAAAAACCTTTAAAATAGTTGACCATTTCATAATAATAATAATTGCATTTTTATCTTTATATTATTTAGTTCATGAAATATTTAATTTTAGATTGATATAAAATATTATACTATATATATGGGTAAAACTATTAAAAACAAGATTAAAAGTAAAAATTTATCTAAGAAAAAAAAAAAGATAAATCTTGTATATATGGCCAAGCCTCCTTATGGGGGTTGGGTATCATTTACAGCACATTTATCTAAAAAATATGATTATGAATTATTTAAAATAGGAAATAAAACAGAAACAAAAAAACGAGAATTTGGATACGGTGTTCTATACCAAAATTTATCAATAGATGATTTGTTAAAAAAACCGAATCTATTAATAACTGCGGTTGACAAAAAATACTATGATTATTTGCCAAAAATTAAAAAAGCTAAAATTGTAATTCATGATCCAACTGAATTAAAAGAACCAGTTTTAGAATGCTTAAAGAGATTTGAAGTTATAACAATTAGAGAAACTGTCAGTAAACTCTTAAAAGATAAACATAAAATTAAAAATAAATTTTTACTACATCCTTTCTATGAGTTTCCTAAAAAAATAGACAAAAATAAAAAAAATGCGGTTTCAATTTCACGTATAGATTTTGATAAACATACTGATATTATTTTAAAAGCAAATAAAAAATTAAATAATCCAGTTAATATTTATGGTGCTGTAAATGACTTATATGTTTTTCATGGAAAATTAAAAGAATTAGGATTTAAAAAATATTATAAAGGTAAATTTGACAAATCTTTTCAGGCTATACATGATTTATTATCAAAATATAAATTTGTCGTAGACATGTCTGCTATAAAAAACGATGGAGGTGGGAGTCAATATACATTTTTAGAAGCAATTTACATGGATTGCGTTTTAGTTTTAAATTCAAAATGGACTTCTGGAGTTAAAACCATATTTAAAGATAAGAAAAATTGCTTTGTAGTATCAAATGAAGATGAGTTGATCAAACTCATGAAAGAAAATCCAAATACAAAAAATATTTTGAAAGAATCAAGAAAAATGTTAGCACCACATATTAATTGTTCTGGATGGTAATTTATAAATTTATAAAATTATGAAATGTTAATTATTCTTTTTACAGCTTTTTTAGTTTTTATTTTTTTGTACTTTTTGATTTTATTAGATTTTTTTTTATTTTTCCCATCCACTTTTTCTAACATCAATTCCCATAAAGAGTTTTTATCATAATTTTCATTATTATCTAATTTATATTTTTTTGTGACTAAATCTCTCCAAAAATGAACCGTATAAGGGCCATTAAACATACTTTTTATAGTTTTTTTAGGTACTCCATATTTTTCTTTACAACAATCGCCAATAAACGCATCTTTAGCGTGCCACCAATCCAAATGACAAAATACCTCAGGTTTTTTAACATATTTACTAAAATTATATTTTTCGATCATATCTCTAAGAATCCTCATATATTTTATTTTGTCTTTATTATTTCCTTTTTTATGATGTTCCATACATTTTTCGTACAGTTCTTTGTAAAATTCACTTTTAGGAGGAGCTTTAAGAACTCCTATATTTGGCACATACTTTACTTTCATTTTATAAGCTCCTTTTTGAATAGTTCTTTCTGAAGAAAAAATATAAGGTTCGGTAAAATCAAACATTTTAACAGCAATCATATCTAAGTCAACCCAATATCCACCTACTTCATATAACATTTTATATCTAAATATATCGGAAAAAGGTAAGAATGTTTGTTTGAGTTTAAAAACTTCTTTTTTAGGGAGAATTTTATTACCATCTTTAATCACAACTCCATTAGGAATTCCTTCTACTTTTTCATATGTGTAAAGATGGAATTTAAAACCTAAATTTAAAAAACTTTTAATACTATATATTTCCATTCTACTTAATTTGTTTCCAATCCATAAACTCTGTACAGTTATTTTTGAGACCATATATATATATATATTACGATTTTAAATCATCAACGAGATTTTTAAAATTTCTTTCTAACTTAATCTTACACCTTATTGAAATAGGACTGTAATTTAAGTATCTCCACCATATTTGTATTTTAATAGCAGCAGCTTCTCTTAATTCCTTATTTTTTTTTATTTGATCTAATATATTTTCAATAAAATCAGAATAATTATTTTCTGATATATCGCTTGAATCATTTAAATAATCAGACCAATCAATGTATAAATGATCATTGATTTTTGTTTGGAACATATAGTTATATTAATAAAATATTTTTGTAATCAATTTTAGTGTGAACATATATATATCTCTTTATTGGTTGTTAATATTTCTTCAAATGATGAATCGTGAATATGCCAGTGAAGATGCGGATAACCTCTTTCTCCATCTAATGTTTCTCTTAATACTACTAAATTATTTTCTATTAGTACCTTTCTTAGTTTATCTATAATCGCTTTTACAATTTCATCTAATGAATCAATTTCATCTAAATCTATAGTTGTTTTATATCCCCAAAATGTTTTTTCTGAAATGATAAATTCTCTTAGGTGAACCATTTTTTTTAAGTAAATATTGATTTTTTTTTTTCAATTTTTTTAAGTTTTAGAAGGTTATTTTTTATAGAAAAATTGGATATCTGATTTAAATTTATTAGAAATATATTATAGTTTTCAAAAAAAGAAAAAAAAAAGGTTTTGATTTAAAATATATGGATATAGGATTAGGTAGAGCAGTTGATGAAATACTTAATGAAATAAAAAAATAGATAGAGATGATTTAACCCAGTTAACTAATGAACGCAGAATTAAATTAGAACATGAATTGGGAGATATAATTTGGTATTTCATAGGAACATGTAGAAGTCTTAATTGTTCCGTTAGAGATGTTCTAAAAATGAATATACAAAAAATAAGTACATAACATTTAATTAAAATTTGAAATTAATTAAATAAGCATTGTATTTTAAAAAAATGGATGAAATTCCGTGTGGTTGTGGATGCGAAGATGATTATCCACCTACAAAACGGTTTTATAGCCTTAAAAAAAATAGTCGTAATTCAATGGAAATAGTATCAGAAGATGATTTAGATGGTTTAAAACGATTTCAATATTTAGATAAAATGAGTATCGATTGGTTCTGTTATGAAGAAGAAGATTTTGATTGGTACATTAGATATAAATTGGGACAAAGGGAATTTCCCCAATTTAGTCATACTAAAGATTATGATAATAATAATATTGATCATATTAATAAGAAAAAAAACGAACACTTTAGATTTGATTTTGATGCGGATAATGAGATTGATACTGGAACTTTTTTAAATTGTCGTAAAATCAGCCATGTAACAAATGGGGTTAAAAACAATCAAAAAATTATATCATTATTCAATAGATTGTTTGATAATAAAAAAGTTATCGTAAGAACATTAAAAGGAGAACTTTATTATAGAGTAATATCTAAAAATGCGGATATTAAAAACTATGATATAAAAACGTTTGATTCATTTAATACTAATTTTGGAAAAGGAACAATTCAATGTATAAAAGAAATTATATTATCTTTCAGTGAAAAATATGGTATTAAATATATAAGAGTTCCTTTTAAAGAAAAAAATGAAGTGAAAAGTTTAGGAGCTAAATTTGATTTTGATGGATGTAAGGAATGGTATGTTCCCAACGGTTATGATATTGAACTATTCAGAAAGTGGTTATAAGTCTTTGTATAAAGTGTAAATATTATATTTTTCATTGAAATCATTAATATAAAAATTATGTTTTTTGTAGAATCTTAATGCGTTAAAATTTTTTTCATTAACATTTAGATAAATCTGTTTATAATTCATGAATTTACAATATTCTATTATAATTCTCAATAATTTTGACCCAAATTTTTTATTTTGGTATTTAGGCAATACAAATAAACTTCCGATATAAAAATTGTTATAATCATTAATAAAATCTGGTATATATTCTGTAATATTATTAACAGGATAAAACCCCATTACAAACCCACAAATGTTTTTATCGTGAAAAAGAAACCAGAATTTTGAAGTACCTTCTATACTATCAAGATAATTATAATTTTTTAGCATACTATCATAGATTATTTCTTGAAAAGTATAATTAGCTATTCCTTGTTCTACAGTTAAATAGCTATCAATAGTACAACAAAGTTCTATTGTTGATAGTGTCTTTCCATCTATTTCTTTTTGATTTATTTCTAAATGATTATACTTTTCAATAGTAAACATAATTTATTTTATATATTTTTTTATGATTTTAACCACACATGCATGAGACCATCATATGGTGTTAGTCTTTTAATTGGATTCCAAGTTAAACAATTTAAAATAAATTCTCTAGCTTTAGGGTAATTTAATAATTTATTCTCAAAGTTTTCTTTTACGTTTTTTTCTCTAATTCTATATGAACTTAGCAAATTTAAATCAAAATTTTTTTTTATGAAAAATTTATTTATATTTGAGTAATGACTATCGTCTTCAGGATAACCTAAAAATGAATGATATAGATATACTTGATCTGCTTCTGATTTTCCATTAAAAAGTGGAGTCCCAGTTAATAATTCAAAGATAATACATCCGAGGCTCCACATATCTATGGATGTACTTACTTGGTAATCATTAACTCCTCCCAAGGGGACTTCGGGAGCTCGGTACCATCTACTTTGTATATAAGTTAATAATCTTTTATTTGGTTTTTCTATCATACTTGATCCAAAATCTATTAAAACTAATTTACTATCTTTTCTAACAACATATTCATTAATTTTTGTTTTAGATATTTTTCTACCTTTAAATAACAATATATTTTCAGGTTTTAAATCACAATGAATTACATTAAATTTTTTTATATATCTTAGACCCGATAAAACTTGTCTAATTATATATTTAGTCTCGTCTTCATGAAAATTAAATCCCTTATTTGATATATATTTGCTGTATAAATCATTTCCTAAATACGGAAATACTAGACACCTATGACCTCTAAACATAAAGTGATCAACCAAAGATAATATGTTTTCACATTTATTATCTAAATTTAGCATTTCTAATATTTCAATTTCTTTAAGAGCTTGTTTATCAAATCTTGGTTCTTTTCTTATAATTTTTATAGCTTTTAATTCAATCAATTTATGATCAAACGCTAAAACTACAGTACCAAATGCTCCTTTACCAAGTATTTTCAAAATTTGATAACGATACTCTATTTGATCGTTGTTGTATATAACATAATAATTTTGTTTATCTATTTGATATGTGTTTGCAAATTTTGAACCCGGATTGTAGAAAATATTAGGTTCATAATTTTTTTTTTCGTCTTCTAAAAAATATTCTAAACTCATTTTACTTAAATTAAGCTTAACAAATAATTTTTCAAATTTATTTAAAATACACCGCATTGCCCACAACCTCCTGTCTGGACTCCACTAGAGTCGGGAGATGCTCCCAAATTAGGTCCAAAAAAGTTTCCTGGTAAATTTACTCCATGACTTTGTGGAAATGAATATCCATAGGCGTGAGGAGTTCTTCCTAAATTAGGATCGCCCCCATATCTTCCGCTATCTACTCCAAAAAATTCTGATGGCATTCTTATCGCTCCACCTTTCTTGTTTTTTCTATTTCCACCAACGACGGTGACATTATCTGGTAAAGCTATTTGTAAAGCAGCGGGGCTTGCTGCTAAAGCAGCTTTAGCAGTTGCTATAGCGGCTGCTGTACTGCTATGGTTTCCACCGTATTTTTTGGAACGTTTTCCCCCTGTTTGAACTCCGCTTGAGTCTGGTGCCGCACCAAGATTTGGTCCCATAAAATTACCAGGTAAATTTACACCATGACTTTGTGGAAATGTATATCCGTAAGCATGAGGAGTTCTCCCCAAATTAGGATCAGCCCCATATCTTCCGCTATCTGTTCCAAAAAATTCTGATGGCATTATTATTGCTCCCCCTACTTTTCTTTTAGATCTACGTTTTGGTCCACAACTAGGTCCTCTTCTTTTAGTTCCACATCCAGGACCTCTATTCTTTCTCGATTTAGACTTTTTAAAACTTATTGGTTTGTGTTTTCTTCTACTAAGTCCCATTATACCTCCTCCGGTAGTTTCATATAAGTTTAAACCAGTTGTATTAGATGAAACTGGGGGTAAAGTAAAATCTTTAGGAGCATTGCAACTGCTTGGAAGTAAGTTCATTACTCTGGATGAAGCTGGAGATCCTCCTACCATATTTTGGTTATGGTTATTTGGATTTAAAAAGCTCATAACTCTGTTTGATGCCGGTGATCCTCCTACTAGGTTAGAATTATGATTATTAGATTTTAAAAAGCTCATAACTCTGTTAGATGCTGGTGATCCGCCTCTTTTTCTATAACTTCTACTCATTTATACTTTAAACATAGATTTTAATTTTAATATAATTCATATTTTGTGAAATAATTTTTATCAACTGGTTTCGGTGAATTAATAGAAAATATTTTTTTATGAGAATAAGGTTCCCTATATGTTTCCAAATTTAGTTGTTTTTTAACATTGAGTAAATAACTGTCAGTTATTTTTTTAATATTCAATATACCATTATTGATAAAGTTTAATATATTTTCATTATTACCTGATAAATCATGGCCAATTGATGATAAATCATTAAGACTACTATTTCGATAGTATTCTCCCTTAACTATATCATCATAAGTATTATAATTGTTAATTAATTTTAAAAATTTATTTATTTTTTTAATAGATCTATAGTATTTTTTTTTATTGAAAGTTTCATATTTTTTTAAGTAATTAAATATCTCTTGTAATTTTGTATCATTAACTGAAATTTTACTTTTTTTAAATCTATAAGTATTGAAATAAAAAACATACGCAACAAACCCTAAAATAAGTAAACTATAAACTTCATTATTTATAGAATATAGTAGTACTGCTAAAGTTATTAAATATGTAATAATATTTTCTTCAATATACATTATTATATATTTATAATTTTATTTTATGTTTTACACTAATATTAGGTTACTGCATACATGACATTAGGTTTAGATATTGATGTATCTATATATTTTCTTGTAATTGTAAATACTATCGCAGCTAATAGTGTTGTTGATAAAGCATAGTAAATAAAATAGTAAGGACTTCCTCTATTTAATCTTATAGATCTAGATATAAAAAATTTTACAGCTTCATTCCATGCTAAAGCAGCTGCTAACATAAATCCTAAATTTAAACTTTGAAATGAAGTTTGATATGTTGATGTTACAATTTCATTGATGTTATTGGCTAATCCTGAGCTTACATTGTTCAATGTATTAGAATTTAAATTTTGGGGTGGTAATGCTTGGGTGTGATTGTGGTTATTCACATTTACATTAGGGGGAATATTATTTAAATTTTGATTAATATTATGTTGGATATTTTGATTTTCTCTTATGGCATTAATACTAGTACTCCTGGTATTGTGTACATTGTTCCCAACATTTCCAAAATTACCTAAATTATTAGAGTTGTATTCTTCATTTACCATATTAAGCACATTCGATGGAGCTACATTATTTCTTCCAGAATTTAGCAAATTATTAATTTGACTACTATTTGTAAATTGATCGCAGTTCATTATATAATTAATTGAGAAAATAATTGCAGACTATTCATCAAATCTTCCATAATTTCTGAGAAGTATATGATGCTTACAATATTCATTATCATTGTATTTTTTTCTTTTACAGCGATGAGGCCCATCATATTTATAGACCTTAGCCATACACATATCCTTGGGATTTTTTGCCATAATTATAAGTTTAGGTTTTTTTTGAGGCGGGTCTATCGTGTACTCCTTAAATAATTCTTCTTTAGTGGTGATATTTGATAAGTATTTTTCTTGTACCTTTGATAAGATGTCATATTTATATTTTTCAAATCTATCTTCAAATATATTGATTATATCTTTAGATACTAATGGGGAAACCATTGCTTATTTTTTAAAATATAAAAAAAAATAATTTCAATTTTTGTTATTTACAATTTCATTTAATGTAATTTTTGCCTTATCTTCATCTGTTAGTTTTCTAAAAAATACACTATCTTTTTTTAATTTAAAAATATTCTTATTTTTAATAACTAAATTATTTTCATCTTTCTTAATAACAAACCCACCATTTTTAATAATTACGTCATAAAAATATTTATTATCAAAATATTTAATGTAATCTCCTTCGTCTATATTTCTAAATGTTATGTATTGATATCCTTGTATTAAATTAATAGCTTCTTGTTTATTAGAATCATTTTGTTTATAAAATAAATGTTTATCGAATATTTCATTTATTATATCATTGTTTTTCATTTCAATTTCTTGGAAAGACGGGATGTATACATCCTTTATAGATTCTAATATTTTAGAAATTTCATTTTCCATCATATATATTAATTAATTTTCTTTAACATATTTTTTTCACTTAAATTTTCTGTGATTAAATTATGGATATTGAAAATTCCGAAATTATAAATACAGAGGATGATTTATTAGAAGGTAAAAGGCATAATCCAAAATTAGAAATATTGGATGAATTATTAAGAATGTTAGGTGCTAATATATCCCAATTAGATGATATACTTGGATTGAATATAAAACAAGAAACATTAAAAAATAAAAAGGTTGTAAATCATTATTATAATATGATACCTAAATTAAAAAAATGTTATAATTCCGATATGCTTAATTGTCTACATAAGAATAGTCTAGAGAAACAAAAATTTCCTGCTGTTAACATGTTAAGACAAACTCTTAAATGCAATAATATAAAAATGAATCCACTAGTAGTATGTAAAGGATATGATAAAACTAGTGGTAAAAAAATTGTAGAAAGATCTTACATATTTAAACAAATATAGAAAATTACATTCGTTTATTTAGGAATCTTAGAGATAAAAATAAAAAATTTGTGTTAAAAATTGATATAAAAAATTGTTAATTTAACAGTATAAATGTTCATAAATCAGTCATTAACTAATAATAGACGTATAAAAATAGACAAAAAATTTATGTTTAAATTACATAAACTTACAAAATATGTTCCTACAATATTATTTATTCTTCTTGTTCTTTTGGCGTATCTAATATTTCAATAAAACCTGCTTCCCAAAGTTTATATAGATTATCTTTTCTAACTTTTAATTCTTCTTTCTCTTTAATATTTTCCATATATATGTAATTTTTTTTTAAATTTACACTCCAAGTTATATTTTTGGAAGGATTTTTTAGTACTAAATAATCTGGTGATTTGTTAGTTATAAGAATTCCTCCTGACCTGTAAAGTCCTTGATGGGTTACGTACTTTATCCAAACGCCACCTGGAATATTATTGTAAAAATTTGATTCTACTCTAATAAAATTATTTAATTTTTCTTTTATAGAACTTACATCAGAACTAATTATATCTTGTTCTGTATATTGCGGACGTTTATAACTATCTTCACCGATTCTTTTTTGTTTAGGCATATTATTTAAGTAATGTTTTATTTTTTTAAATCTATGTTTTTAAGATATTTATTATGTGAAACAATTTTAGGGCATAGATAATTTATTTTTACAAATTTGGTCAAAAGATCTTTTTTTTCTTCTTCAGAAATAGACATGTACTCAGATAAAGTTATAATAAGTCTAATATTTTGTTGTTTTAACATTTTTGTTATTAGAAATGTACCACTCGGTATTTTATAATTTTTAAGATTGTTGTCTTCATTACGTTTTTTAGTATTTTCTCTTATTTTAATTAAATTAGTCATTTAAGGATATTAATGTTATTATAATATATGAATTTTGAATCTGAAGAAGAAGAATTTCAATTTTATAAAAATAAATTACAACAAAATGTTAAAGAATATTTATCAATTGATGATGAAATAAAAGCACTCAATAAGGCTGTCTTAGAAAGAAAAAAAAAGAAAAAAGATTTATCAGAGTTTATTTTAGAATGTATGAAAAAGATAGAAATTAATCACATCAATGTTACTGGTGGAAAATTATCATACTCTATATCGAAAAATAAATCTCCCCTAAATAAACAGAATATAACAGATTCATTATCTAAATATTTTAATGATGAGCAAAAAGCTGTAGAAATTTGTAAACATATCTTAGACACTAGAGAAAAAGTAGAAAGAATAAGATTAAAAAGAACAAATAATAAAACAAAATTAAATTAAAAAAAATATGGGAGTATAATATATGATATCATATTTAATAATTTTTTTTACTATTTATTGGGTAATATACTATTTTTTAAGTATTTATTATTTTAAAAATACAACATATGCGAATATATTTAATAATATAAAAAATAATATAAAAAATAATATAAAAAATAATGTTAAAAATAATATTATAAATAACAATAATGACCCTTCTAGTAATAGGAATATAATTGCTAATTTAAAAAAAAACTGGAGTTCTGATAGAATAATACCACTAAATAAATATAACAAAGATGATTGTACTAATGATAATACGTGTATCATTAAACCTGATAACCTTAATTTATTTCCAAGAAAACATGTTAACAAATGGAACAGAACATATTGTAATCAACAAAAAGATTGTATAAAAGATAATAGTTGTGTAATTAAACCAAATAATTTAAACCTATATCCACCACATAATTATGAAAAATATAAAAATCAGTCTGAACTTAATATGAAAACATGTTTACTTTGTCCAAGAGAAATGAATATGATTGATAATCCTATTACAGAGCACTTTTCAAGTGTAAATCCATATCGTCCGGATTCTCTTTATAAAAGCCCGGAAGATATATTAAAAGACAAAAAACTTGATGATATAATTAATAAATTATCTCAAAATGTAAAAGAAAATAATAGTAATACTAATATCCCACTTAATCATATTAGAAAACTCGCAAATAAATTATGTAGACATTGTAAGGTAGGGCTATGCGTGAATGATACATGTTATAGTTTATGATAGCTCCTTATCTTGTAAATTTTTACAATGTATAGTGCAGAATTTACTCCCTCCTTTCATTTTTCTTGAACATTGATTGCCCGCATTTTTTCCAGTTTTCAATATAGCTTTACATTTGTCTTTAATAAAATATTTATCCCATTTTTCTAAATTATTATTTTTTGTATCCTCGATATATTTTGAGTATTCTTTATGAATGTGTTTTGTAGGTAATATACCTTTTTTTAGAGGTAAATATCCCCCATCTCTTCTACAATATGGACATTCTCGTCTACGTCTATAAGAATAGCTATTAACATTATTAAAGCTTGTCTTAAACGTTAGTAAAATACAATTATAATGAAATTTATGAGAACATTTAAGTGATACATAATCGTCTCCTAAATCCTCATAACAAATACTACATTGTTCTTTCTCATCCTTATTTTCATTTTCATTTTCATTTAAAGTATCTAAAGATGTATTCATATATAGATATAATAATAATTCCTTATATAAAAATATATAATTAATAATGTACACAATACTGAAGCCTGGTGATATAGATTTTAATAATATTACTTATTATAAACCTGTTAAAACTATTAATAACAAATACAACATATCTTTATTTTATATTCATAATGGAAACAAAATCCCTCTTATTGTACAAACGCCAAAATTGTATCTACCATTTAATATTAGTGATTACGGATTAAGAACATATTTAGATGTATCATTGCAAAATCTTGATGAAGAACAAATAGATTTTTATAATTTTTTAATTAAAATTAACAACAAAATTAAATTCCTAAAGGAAACAAAATTATCTAATTTTATATGTCAAGATTGTGATTATTTGAATAATATAAAAAAAAACGAACCATATCCAGATAAATTACGATTGTCTTTGGATAAAGATATTAAAATATTTGATGAAAATAAAAATGTTTTATCTTTAGAAAAATTAAAATCTAAAACACATGCTAAGTTTTTGATAAATTTTTCGGATATATGGATCAATAACAAAAAATACGGCATCAATAATAACATTTTACAGATATTATTTTTTTTACCGGTTAAGTTAACAGAATTTAATTTTATCGATGATGAACACGAAGTTTCAGAAAAAAATAATAAATACGATGATATGCTGAAAAAAGGTGTAAGTAAAATGGCAATAGAACATAAAATGAAGATGGATGGAATAATTAAAATTAATAAAACAGAAATAGAAAATCCTTTTTTAAAAGCTATTAAAAAAGGTGTAAAATTAAAAAAAGCTGAAACTGAAAATAGTTCCCAAAAAACTTTTAATAGTAATTTTTTAGTACATAATCTAAACGAAATTATAAAATGTAAATCTACATTGCGTAAAATATAAATATGAAAGTATATAAAGAGATGGCTTAATTAATAAGTATTATGTACATACTATTCTATTTTATACTTTTATATTTGCTACTAAGATTTGTAAATGATTATGAGACAAAACAGTTCAATATATTAAAATCAAAAGAGACTCCTAAAAGTGAAGAGGATCGTCTTAAGACACCTTCGACAGATAGCTTGAATAGTCAAAAAGATAACCCGAAACATCCGTCTTATCAAGAAAAAACAATTTCTGATTTAAAAACTAATAATTTAGAAAAAATAGAATCAGATAATGATTGCCTAAAGCAAGAAGATACAGAAGATGTAATTGAGCCTGAAGAATCAAGAAAATATTTAATAGAAAAAGATAACTTGGAACAAGCTAATGAAAAACTAAATCTTCCTATTTTATATTTTAGCACTAAAAATAATGAAATAAATACAGAAGACAAAGTTAATAATCTAATACCAACTGAAAAGAATACCCATGAAGTATTGAATACATTAATTAAAAATAGCTCTATAAGGAAGAGATCTCTTATTAATACGGAAATAAAAAAAAATATAAAAGAAGTTTAATTTCTTTTAATTTTATCTTGGTATAATTTAATGAGTGGTGCACTTTTAGAATTAGTTGCTTTAGGAGAACAAGATAAACATTTAGTTGGTAATCCACAAATTTCATATTTCAAATCAGTAAATAAAAGTCATACAAATTTTTCAATGGAATCAATACCTATAAGATCTAATGAAGAGCCCGATTTTGGAAAATTAGTGACTTTCATAATTGAAAAAAAAGGAGATTTATTACATAAAATTCTACTTGAAATAGAACTACCTCAATTGCAGACAAACCCAGAAACTAATATTAGTTGGATTAATAATATCGGAAATTATATAATTGATTATATAGAATTAGATATTGGAGGAATAACAATAGATAAAAGATATGGTCAATGGTTGGATATTAGTAGCGAATTACATATACCCAAATCACATCAAGATGGATATTATGAAATGAATCATAAGCAAGATTTTATGACAAATGTTGCTAATAATATTTCATGTAAATTGTTTATTCCTTTAGATTTTTGGTTCACGAAAACAATTGGAAATGCATTACCTTTAATTGCTTTACAATATCATGATGTGAAAGTTAATATTAAATTCAAAGAATTTAAAGACTGTTATTATAGTGGTCTAAATTTAAAAACAAATCCGGTTAATGTATCTAGAGCTAGATTTACCAGTTGTAATTTATTTTGTGATTATATTTTTCTAGATATTGATGAAAGGAGAAATTTCGCTCAATCTACCCATGAATACTTAATTGAGCAACTTCAGTTTAATACGGTTAACAACATACAAGATAACTTAAACTTAAAAAGAATAGAATTAGATTTTAATCATCCAGTAAAAGAAATAATATGGGTTATTCAGTTATCTGAAGCTAAAAATTATAATGATTGGACAAACTATAGCAACTCACTAGTATCATCTACCTATACTCAGGTTGATGAAACAGAATCAGGAGTCGTTGATCCCACTGGGGAAATTCTTAAGGATGCTGTTATATTAATTAATGGTCATGAGAGGTTTACTCCAAGGAAAGCGAAATATTTTAGACTTGTACAACCTTTCAATCATCATACTAATATACCAAGAAACTTTATATATTCTTATTCCTTTTCTCTTATGCCGGAAAATAGTCAACCATCGGGAAGTTTGAATTTTAGTAGAATAGATAACTCCCAATTATCTCTAACCTGCATAGATAATGTAAAAGAATGTAGTGTTAATGTTTATGCTATTAACTATAACATATTAAAAATTATGTCAGGAATGGGTGGTATTTTATATAGTAATTAAAAATTAATTTTATTTAGTAAATAATATTTAAAATTATTTACTATTTAATATATATGTTTAAATCAATAAAAGCTAATCAAATTGTCGTTGGAAAAGGAGGCTTTATTCTTGGAGACACATCGCTTGATTTAAAAGGTACTCTAAGATATAATACCAAACTTAACATTTTACAATTCAGTGACGGTAAAAAATGGTTTAATACCAATGAAGGAGATATTTTCAATTATAATAAAAATAATATTAGTATAGGTAGAAATTCTAATAATTTTTTTAAGAAAAATTTAAATAATGTAGCTAATAATATTAGTATAGGAAATGATCAACTTTCCAATTATAATACAAAAGGTATTATTGATAATTTATTTATAGGTAATAACCTTGTTAAAAAATTAGAAGAAGCGCAATCTTCCATAATAATTGGTTCTAATACAGCACAAAATTTAGAGACTTCAAAAAATGATATTGTTGTTGGTCATAATTCATTAAATCAAAATATAAAATCATTAGAAAATATAATTTTAGGACATAATAGTGCTAATAATGTAGAAACATCTAATATAATACTTGGAAATAATTCAGCTTGTAGGTCTTCTGGATCAAATAATATTTTTATGGGACATAATAGTGGATTTAATAATAGTGGAAATTGTAATATATTTTTTGGAGAATCTACCGGAGAATTGAATAATCATAACAATTGTATCTACATTGGATATCATTCGGGTAAAGGGATTGATGAAATAAATCATAACATATCTGACAATACTTTTTTGGGATATAAGTCGGGATTAAATAATATTGCATCTTTTAATACATTTATAGGAAGTAGTACTGGTATTAATAATAAAAGTGGTAATAAAAATACATTTATTGGAAGCAATAGTGGTGCTAATAACTATGATTCTAATAATGGTACATTTATTGGATTTGAATCAGGTCTTAATTCCAAAGGAGATGATAATATCTTAATAGGAACTCAGGCTGGAATAAATAATGAATCTAATGGAATAGTTAGTATTGGAAATTTGTCAGGTTTCAATAATAAAGGGAAAAATAGTATATTTTTAGGTGAAAAATCAGGAATGGATAATCAAGGTAATGGAAATCATTTTATAGGTCATTTTTCTGGCATAAATAATTCGTGTGGTTCTAATAACTTATTTATCGGTTTAGAGTCAGGAAAAAATAATAAAATAGGTTCTAATAATGTTTATTTAGGAGCATTTTCGGGAACCAACAATTGTGAATCAAATAATGTATTTGTTGGCTCATATTCAGGAAGTGATAACTCTGGAAATGAAAATATTTTCATTGGGACAAATACTGGTAAAAATTCTGATAAAGGAAGTAGAAATATATATTTAGGTTATAATACAGGTAATAGCAATATAGGAAATGATAATATTTTTATAGGAACTGATTGTAATGGAACAAATAATAATCATAATATTTTGATTGGAAATAACATAAACATAAATGATTCAACCCATAGACTATTAATTCAATCTAATAAATTAACATTTTTAGATGGTATTATGCCACACTATATTGATGGTGAAATTCAAAAAGGAGAACTTAATATCAATGGAGATCTAAATTTATGTTATGATGAGAATAATAAACATAGTATTAAAAATGAAAATGATTGTTTAGTAATAAAATCGTCTCATGAAAAAATAATTATTGGAGATATAGAATTTTTTGACAATACATGTAAATGTAATTCTATAATTACAGATTTTAATATTATTAATGCTAATGAAGCTATTTCTAAAATCAATCTTAACTTTGAAACTAATATTATAATAAAAGACCCAAATGTAAAATTTATTTTAGCTTGTCTACCTGAAATAAATAATTATAATTCTGGAGAAACATTAACTATAAAAAACAATACAGATATTGATTTAAATATTATTACCTATAATAAAACTGATTTTATAGATGGAAATTTATATACATATAGACCAGAATATAGTTGGGAAGAATATCTAAATAATGATAAAAAAGTTTTTATACTACCAAAATTCTATACAATCAAATTTATGTCATTTTCTACACAAATGGAAAAACAATGGTTTATTTTTGAATATTCTTCTTCTTTTACTAATTAAATTATTTAAATAACTAATAAGAATATATAATATTAATTTAATGAGTGATTTAATTGTAAATTCACTAACATCTCTAAATGGTATTGTACTTAGTTATAGTGAACTTAAATATGTAGGTAATATAAGAATAAACAAACACAATCAAACATTAGAGTATTTCAATGATAAAAATTTTGTTGGACTAATAACAAGTTCATTTAAAATAGATAGTAATATTATCTTAGGTTGTAATGATAGGATTAAAAACACAACTAAAGACAATATAATTATAGGTAATAACAATGGGAAGGATAATATAAGTGTGAATAATGTAATTTCTTTCGGTCATAGTGTAATATCAGAATATGAAAAATTAAAAGATAATAATATTTTTTTTGGTGTTAATCACACTAATTTAAATGGACACTTTAATATAATCTACGGAAGTAATATTAAAAATTTCGGAAAAGATTTCAATAATAATATCATTTTTTCAAATTCCTCAAAATTTTTTTTAAAAGATAACAATATTTTAATAGGTAATGAAAATGATTTGGAAATGAATAAATCATGTTCAATTGGAAATAGACTGGTATCAAGAAATGATTCATCAGTGGTTTTAGATAATAATAAAACTTATCAAAAAAATATTAATAGTGTAATTATTAGTTCTTCTTATAATTTACATAAAAATTGTATTTCTTGTGGGAACAATTTAGTTAGTGGTAATATTAATGGATCAATTTCAATATCAAACCAAATTGTTAATCAAGATTTAACCAATATTTGTTTAGGGTTTGATAATGAGATTAGTCTTAATAAAAACATAGTCATTGGAAATAATAGTTGTAATAATAGCGAAACTAAGAATAGTATATGTTTGGGGACCAAAATTAATAACGAAAATTTAAAAGATGACTATTATAATATTAAAATTGGAAGTAATATTTCTAGTAGTTTAAATTCTAATGTGATAATAGGTAGTAAATGTTATGGACTTTTTAGTAATTCACTGATTTTCGGAAATAACATTAATAATAGAATTAATATGACTGAATTAGGTAATAATATAATTTTTTCCAATAATGTTTCTTATATTTCAAAAAATAATATTATTATCGGAAAAGATACATGCACAATGGCAAATTCTAATGAACATAGTATATATTTGGGAACTCAAACAGGTAAAAATTCAAAATCTAAAAATTCATTATTTCTAGGATCATATAATAACATATTTTTAAAAGGAAATAATAATATTTCTATTGGGTTGAATACTGGTTATAACTATAACAATGAATCATATATTAATAATTATATAAGTATTGGTTCTAATAATCAAATTCCTCCAAAAACAAATACCTTTTCAATGCAAAATAATGATATTCCATTAATATCTGTAAAATTTAATGATAATTTATGCAGTACAAACATAAATACAACATGTGTGAATATTAACAATAATAGAATATTATGTAATAATCAATTTAGGATAGAAACTAACAACAAAAATATGTTTATTGATAGTATATTCATTTCAAAAAGAAAAATATTTTTGAAAAAAAAAATATTTAATTTAAACTTTATAGGTAATAAATTAACATCTAATGAATACAATTTTGATTTTTCAAATCAATATAATATAATTTATGGAAATAGTAATATAATTCTACCACAAATTACTTCTAAAATTATAGGAAAAGTCTTTTATTTTAAAAATTACTCTCCATATAAAAATACCATTAAAACATCCGGTGATAATTATATTAATTTAATTAATTCAAAAAAAAAAGATATAGAAATTGAAGAGAATTTTTCATGTAAATTAATGGCAATAAGTCTAAGAGAATGGAATATAAATATATTTTTAGGTAAACAGATCAATCCAAGAATATACAATGACACAAAAGATGTATTATTTGGAAATATTGATACTGATTCTAAAAGTGTTGTTTATTTAAAAAATGGAAAAGATACTCTTTGTTCTACCAAAACTGAAAATGGACAATTTAAATTAAATATAAAAGTTAAAAATTTTAATTGTAATTCTAGTACCTACTATGATATTATAGCAACAGATGTATCCACAAAATATGGAAAGTTTAAAAATATTGGATATAGAATATCAGGTAAATATTTATATGAAACAATTAATAATAGCAATAAAAAAATTAATATTAATTTAGTATCCCATATAAGTTATTATCTATCTAATAACTGCTGTTTTAGTGATTCTCAAATTAATAAAATAATGAGTAAAATATTGAATACTAACAACACTAATTATAAACTTTACAATATTAGAAACATTGATTTCGTTTCATATAAAAATATACATTTTTTTGTTATAATTTTCAATGTTTTTAATTTTTTTAATAAAGAAATCTCTTTCAGTGATATTATAAAAAAAATATGTATTGATATTAATACAATAGATATATACGATGCTAAATATGTAACAAATTTAAAAAATATTTATGTAGATATTTCTGAAAAAGTGTTAATTACGGAAAATTATATATTATTAAAAAACATATTTAACAAATATATTAATTCAAAAGATAGAGAATATGTAGATTTATTTATTAAAATTACACACAATTACATTGATCAAATTGATCTAAAAAATATTGAAAAATCATTAGAAAGTCTTGTTAATAAAATTAATTGTCTTTAGTATAAATTTAAATTATTGTTTCCTTGATATTTTGTTGATTGAATAGTCTATAGAGTAGATTGTAATCTCCCGCTTTATCATTAGTGCCTGATTTACCACTACCCCCAAATGGTTGCTGCCCAACAATAGAACCTGTTGATTTATCATTAATATAAAAATTTCCACAATTATATTTAAAATAATTTGTTGAATATTCAATAAACTCTAAATCATTACTAAAAATTGCTCCAGTCAAAGCATAATTTGTGGATTCACTACATAATTCCATTGCTTCTTCTAAATTATCATAGAGATAAACTGATACTATAGGGGCAAAAAACTCGTCCTTAAATATAAATTTATTATGATCTGAAGACAGTAATAAAGTTGGTTCTAAATAAAATTGCTTTTTTTTACTCATACTACCACCTGATACTAAACTTATATCGCTATCAAGATTTATTTTATCTATTATTTTTTCGGTATTTTTGTATGATTTACTATTTATTAATCCATATTTATTTGTATTAAAATGTTTTATTTGTCTCATATACTCATGTAGAAAATGTACCCACATATCTTTAGGCAAATACAGTCTTGAACATGCAGAACATTTTTGTCCTGAATAATTAAAACTACTTTCAATAGTTTTTTTAACGATTGTGCTTATATCTGTAAAACTTTTATGAATAAAATGAAAGTTTTTTCCTCCTGTTTCTCCTATAAGTCTTGGGTAGTTATTATAATTTTTAATATTATTACCAATTTCTTGATATATGTTATCAAAGACATCTGAACTACCAGTAAATAGAATTGAAGAAAGATCTGGTCTGGAAATAATAGTATCTAAAAATGTAGTTGGGGCACAAGGAGAAAAATTTAATATTTCTTTGGGTAGTCCTGCTTCAATTAATATTTCATAAAATAAATAATTACTTAGAATAGAATAATCAGATGGTTTCCAAAGAACACTATTCCCAAATAATAAAGGAGAAGATGATAAATTTCCTCCTATAGCTGTAAAATTAAATGGTGTAATTGAAGCTACAAAACCATTAAGAGGATTATATAAAGAAGTATTATTAGTTTCAGGAAAACTTATGGGTTGTTTATCAAGTATTTTGTTATAGTAATACACATTAAATTTTAAAAAATCTACAAGTTCACAAATAGCATCTAATTCTGCCTCATAAATATTTTTTCCTTGACTTATGATTGTATAAGCTAACATTTTCTCATAATATTTATTTTCTAATAAATCAGCAGCTCCGAGAAATATTTCAGATTTATCCTTACTACTATATTTATTCCAAATTTCTTTATGATCATTATATTTGTCAAAATATTCATTTAAATTGTTTTTATTAGCATAACTGTAATAACAAGGAAATTTATCATTTGAATACGGAGATGATTGCGCAATAGTTTCATTGTGTATTTTTTTACCATTTATAACTATAGGTATTTTTGGCGGTTCAGTTAAAGTTGAATGTATTATTTCATTTATTCTATTTAGATATAATTTGGAATTATATTTAGATAATAAATTTTTGGGAATGTTTTTAAGACTCATTAAGAAGTATCAGTATGAAAACTTTAAATTGATTTAAATTTATAATTTGTTCTTGTATCAGTTGGTCTAAGATCTTCAACTACTAACTTATTTTTATTTTTATTTACAGGAAATCCTAGATTTTTAGGTAAAGGAGAATATGACTGAAATTTCTCATTTGAATCATCTCGTTTACTATTAAAAATCATTCTGTTGAAGTTATTACTTCTATTATTTGTATCTGGGTTATTTGAAAAAACATCTTGATTTTTATAACTATTGCGTTTTGTACTTATTTCTGGCTTAAAATCATAAACTTTATATGAATTTTTACACAAAGGTTCAAAATTTTGCATTCTTTCATTTATTGAACAAGTATTAACCTGTTCTTTTAAGTCAAAATTTCTATTAAGAGTTGATATTGTTCCTATTGGTTTTTGTTCTAAATTTTTATCTCTTTCAAGAGGTAAAATTTTATATAGTCTATTACTATTTTCTTCCTTTCTTAAATGGGATATTTGATCAGTTTCAGGATGACTTATTTCATGATTATCTGTTATTTTGGTTAATAATGAATTTATATCTGTTATATTTGAGTTCATTTAATATAAATAAAAGAAATTTTTAAAAATTTTAATACAAATTATAAATTAATTAATTTTTTATTTATCCGGCCGGGGACGACTTTCATTCATAAAATTAGAAGATACCTTCATAAATTCTGCTTTTCTCTGTAATTCTTTTATGGATTTAGCTCCACCATATGTTAATCCAGATCTTAGACCTCCGCACAGATTATCAATTAAATCTTGACAACTTGAAATACACTTTGATTTAAATTGAATTCCCTCAGCAACCGTACCTTTTTTCATACCTCCATAGAAATCAACCTGAAATTCATTGGAAGCTTGACCTCTAAAAATTGAATATAAATCACCATCTATCTTTTCCTTTTTAGCAGCGCTTTCAAATGTTTTAGAAAATAATCCTCCTATCATAACGGTTGAAGCTCCAGCAGCTAAAGCTAAAACAACATCGCGACTATTTTTAATACCTCCATCAGCAATCATAGGTATTCTTAATTTTTCTGCTATTTTACCACATTCTTTTATAGCTGTAAACTGCGGAACACCAAACCCTGTCACGATTCTTGTTGTACAAGCACTGCCACCACCAACACCTACTTTTATAGCGTCAGCCCCCGCATTAACTAAATCATGAAATGCAGTAGCAGTACAGACATTTCCTGCTATTATCTCCTTATTTGGCATTATTGCTTTTAGTTCTCTAATAAAAGATAACATGCTTTCAGAATGTCCGTGTGCTATGTCAATGCAAACTCCTTTAGCACCAGCCTCTAATAACTTAACTGTGTCAGTAATGTTATTGAGCCCACATGATAAAAAACAATTTTTATTATATTTTTTTGACCAATTTAACTGTTGTTCAAATGACGTAAATCTATGAAATATTGGAATTCCCCCATTTTTAATAATTATATCTGCCAGATCATCATTTATAACAGTATCCATATTCGAGGGTATTAATGGAAATTTTATCTTAGTTTTTGATGTGATCCATGTATTAAGAGATGGTATAGTACGGGAAGGTACATTATTATATTGTGGTACAAGAGTCACGTCTTCAAAAGTCAGTCCTTGGTTCATCATAAGTAATACAATTTGTAAATTCTTAAATACAATTACAATACCTATATCATTATTTAAGGGGGGGTTTTGTATTCTATCATTTTAATATCGAATTGTTCAATATCTTTTTTATCTTTGTTTCTCAAATATTTTACTTCTTCATTAAGTCTCTGTACCTCAAAAGTAAGAGCCTTAAGATCATTGCTTTTAACCGGTATAATTTCTTCTGGTGGACCATAAATTATATAACTCACACCATTCCATACACCTATACCTGTATTTTTCACAACCCACCAAGCTGCGGTAGATGTAATTTCTAAAGCCGAATAAACAATTAGTGATAATACCATATATTAATAAACTAAAAAATACTTATATATATTAATTTAATATTTAAAATAAAAATAATTTAAATTAAACTCCACCTCTTAACCTTAAAACTAAATGTAAGGTAGATTCTTTTTGAATATTATAATCAGATAATGTACGATTATCTTCAAGTTGTTTACCCGCAAAGATTAACCTTTGTTGATCCGGTGGAATACCTTCTTTATCTTGTATTTTCGATTTAACATTTTCAATAGAATCTCCTGGTTCTACTTCTAATGTAATTGTTTTACCTGTTAGTGTCTTAACAAAAATCTGCATACCACCTCTTAATCGTAATACAAGATGCAATGTTGACTCTTTTTGAATATTATAATCTGATAGTGTTCTACCATCTTCTAATTGTTTTCCCGCAAAAATAAGTCTTTGTTGATCTGGCGGTATGCCTTCTTTATCCTGAATTTTAGATTTAATATTTTCAATAGAATCTCCAGATTCTACTTCAAGAGTTATAGTTTTTCCAGTTAGTGTTTTTACAAAAATCTGCATTATATAATATGATAAGAGATTATCTTTAATATAAGTTTTTTTTCATTATTTATTCATATTATCCAGTAGATTTAATTTGAATAATATCTTACAATTTTATCATATCTTTTTAATTTTATTTTTCTACAAATGTTATAATTTGGATTAGTTAAACAATTATAAATGAATTTACGTATAACTAAAGAGGCTTTCTCTTTAGTTTCATCATACAGTTCTACAGTATAACCAAAATCTATATCTGTTTTATTATTCAATGGATGTTTTGGATTATGATAGTCATAAGGAATGATAGGTCTTAATTCATAGTCATCCATTTGTAATACTTCTCCATCAATAATTTTTTCCAAAAAATTAAGCTGCTTCGCATTTAATCCTCCAGAAGTTCCCATTAAAACTTCTGTAGCATGCCCGCACCCCATCCAAAGCCCCCCAAGATATTGGCCATAATTAGATGGTGTATAACGTTGAAAAAATGTCTGCATAAGTATAATTGAATTACCCCGATTAATTATTGGTCTTTTATATGTGTTATCTAAAATATCTGTATTACAATTAAATTTTATTTTAAATTTTATAACAACAAAGTGTCTTTTAAACTTATCTATACCTTTCATTACTGGATATATAACTTCATTGTAGTTTATAAAATCAATATAATCTGTTGCTCCTCCTCTTAAACCTAAATCTAAATTTTTAAAATCTTCTCTGTAAAAATTTGATAAATCTAAACTTTGACTATTTCCCATTTATCATTTATAATAAATAATATGATTAATCAATTTTTATTGAACCCGTTTCCAAAAACATTTTCTTTGAAGATGCTTATTAACATCGCATAAAAACATATATTTTGGATGTTTAAATAAATTATTAGGCATACAAGTATCATCATAATGATCTATACCTATATACGATCCTTTATAACAATTTTTTTTCTTTAAACAGTCTGGATTAGGTTTATAATATTTACCAAAACTTTTACCCACTCCATCAAATTTATCATTGGTACCATAACTTTTAATAAAAATAAAAACTAATAAAAATATTACAATCTCTCTTAACATATAATATTAAAATATTTTATTTAAATAGTGTAAAGAATAATGAATGATATTGTTTAATGATTGCTTTTAAAGAAAATAAAATTAATACTAAATTATTAGAATGTGAAACAAAACATCAAAAAAATATAAACTTTTATAATGAAATAATTAATTTACTAATAACTATTTATAAAAAAGCAAAAAAAGAGAATCAAAATAAATTATTTATGATTAAAAAATATTTTACTAATGATTTCTGTTATCAATTTATTACTAAAATTAATAAATTTATAGAGGATTTAAATGATTATAATTCCATAAATAATGATAAAATTATAAAAGATATTTTAAGTCAACATTTAAATAATTATAAAAAACTTTCTCAAGCATTAAAATCAATAATAAACAATAATGTTTTTATTATTAAATTTATTGAGAATAGTATAACTGATGATGAACAAACTTTAAAAATAATTAGAGAAATACCGTCTCCCCCTAAAACAAAACTAAGCTAAACGGTTTTCTAGATTTAAAATTTTTAGGCTTAAAAATAAATCATTTTTCATTTTATAAATTCTTTCTAATAAAGTATTATCTTCTTTATTATTTTTATTTTGATTGAATTAATATATTTCAAATAATATTTTTTTTTAACTGATCTTTCGTTGTCTAATACAAAAGCTTTTATTTATTGAAAAAATGAAAATAATAAATAATCAATTTTATCTCTTTTTGCCACTCTTTGCTTTTTTTTTTGGAGCTTTTTTTTTAGCAGGAGGCTTTCCTTTTTTTGTTTTTTTCATTATTTTTTTTGCTACCTTCATTCCAATTTTAGCCATTTTAGGATTAACACCCATTGTTTTTAAAGCTTGTTTTGTATTTAATTTACCAGACAATGCTTGTTTAGCTAACCCTGATACACCCGCTTTCGCCCCTTTACCTAATAATCCCTGTACACCTTGCATACCTTGCATACCTTGCATACCTTGCATACCTTGCATACCCCGCATACCCCGCATACCTTGCATACCTTGCATACCTTGCATACCTTGCATACCTTGCATACCTTGCATACCCCGCATACCTTGCATACCTTGCATACCTTGCATACCTTGCATACCTTGCATACCCCGCATACCTTGCATACCTTGCATACCTTGCATACCTTGCATACCTTCCATAC
>Ga0206130_10000691_pt1 | contig 54160 bp, 46 predicted proteins | sample Helgoland_Spring_9_FD_148637 | JGI IMG/M metagenome (GOLD analysis project Ga0206130, IMG submission 148637) | Pelagic subsurface seawater microbial communities from Kabeltonne, Helgoland, North Sea - Helgoland_Spring_Bloom_20160512_1 | ecosystem: Environmental > Aquatic > Marine > Epipelagic ...
GTGTTCCGCCTGTTGCTGCGCGGGGTCGATCCGTCCGCGATCCTGGCGCTGACCTTTACCAAGGCGGGTGCCGCGGAAATGGCGCAGCGGATCAACGATCGGCTGGCGGCCTGGGTCAGGATGCCCGGCCCGTTGCTGGCACGCGACCTGCACGCACTGGGGGAGGCGGGGCGACCCGACCAGATCGAAACCGCGCGGACGTTGTTCGCGCGCGTGCTCGACGCACCGGGCGGGGGCCTGCGCATCCAGACGATCCATGGTTTCTGCCAGAGCCTGCTCGCCGCCTTCCCGGTCGAGGCGGGGCTGACACCCGGTTTCCGGCCCTTGGAGCCGCGCGAGGAGGCGGTGCTCGCGCGCGAAACATTGGCGGCGATGCTGACCGCCGCGGAGGCGGAGGGGCGCGACCGTCCGATCGAGACGATCGGCGCGCTGAGCCTGCGGATGGGGGAAGGGGGCGCCGAAAGCTTCCTGCTCGCCTGCGCCCGGTCGCTGACCGCGCTGGAGCAATTGCCGTCGGGCATCGCGCCATGGCTGCGGCGCGCGCTCGACCTGCCGTCGGGTGACATCGCCGCGGCGGTGGCGGCAGGCTGCGCGGCGATCGATCGGGACGCGATCCGGCGGATCGGCGAAGCGAACCGCGGCTGGGGAGCCGCGACGGGACTGGGCCATGCCGCGGTCGTCGACGCATGGCTGGCGGCGGACGGCGCGGCGCAGGCGGCGTTGCTGGGTGACCTCAAGTCGGTGGGCTTCACTGCTAAGGACGAACCGCGCAAGGCGTCGAAGAAGCTGATCGACCTCGACCCGGCGTACGAGGCGATGGCGATCGAGATCGGGGGAGCGTGTGCAGCGCTGCTGTCGATGAGACAGCGCGGGGCCTATGCCGATCTGCTCGCCGACGGGCTGGACGTGGGGCGCGACTATGCGCGCGCCTATGCCGCGGCGAAGCGGCGGACGGGGGCGGTCGATTTCGACGATCTGATCCAGACGACGGTCGCGCTGCTCGATCAGCCGGGGATCGGCGACTGGGTCCGCTACAAGCTCGATCAGGTGACCGAACATGTGCTGATCGACGAGGCGCAGGATACGAATGCGGCACAGTGGCGGATCGTGCGCGCGTTGAGCGAGGAATTCTTCGTCGGGCGCGGCATCTATGCGCCCTCGACCCGGACGCTGTTCACCGTCGGTGATTACAAACAGGCGATCTTCGGGTTTCAGGGAACCGATCCGCTGAACTTCGCCGCCGCCGAGCGCCATTTCGCCGGTCGCGCGGCGGCGGTCGAGGGGCCGGAGGACTGGCCCGATCACGAACGCGGATTGCCGTTCGACCGGTTGTCGCTGACCCAGTCGTTCCGGTCGACCCGCCCGATCCTGGAATTCGTCGATGCCGCGATCCACGCGACGGGCGAACCCGGGCTCGGTGCGATCGGCACGATCGAGGCGCATGCGTCGGAGGTCGCGGGCACCGGGGTCGTCGAACTCTGGCCCCCCGCGATCGTCGGGGGCAGCGACGAGGACGAGGAAGCGTCAATCGACGATGCGGTGCGCGAACAAGCATCCCGGATTGCGCGCGCGCTCAAGACGTGGCTGGCCGAGGGGTTGTATCTGGGGAGCAAGGGCCGCGCGCTGCGGCCAGAGGATGTGATGATCCTGGTCAAGCGGCGCGGCGATCTCGCCTCGCTACTGGTCGCGCGACTATATGCCGAGGAGGTGCCGGTGGCAGGCGTCGACCGGCTGCGGCTCAACGCGCCGCTGGCGGTGCAGGATCTGCTCGCCGCGATCCGCTTCGTGTTGCAGCCCGACGACGATCTGAGCCTGGCATCGCTGCTGGTGTCGCCGCTGATCGGCTGGACGCAGGACGAACTGATGCATGCCGCGCCGCGCGATCTTGGCAGCCTGTGGCGGCATCTGGGGCGGACCCAGCCCGACGACCGGCTCGCGCCGCTGCGCGCGATGCTGACGCGCGCCGATTTCGCGACGCCCTATCAATTCCTCGAAGACCTGCTGACCGGGCCGCTCGACGGGCGGCGCAAGCTGATCCGGCGGCTGGGGGCGGAGGCGCGCGATCCGATCGAGGAATTGCTCAACGCCGCGCTGTCGTTCGAAACGACCGCGACGCCATCGCTCCAGCGGTTTCTCGACTGGTTCGATCGCGGCGATGTCGACATCGTCCGCGATTCGTCCGCCCCGACCGATGCGGTACGCGTGATGACCGCGCATGGGGCGAAGGGGTTGCAGGCCCCGCTCGTCATCCTGGCGGATGCGACCGTCGACCCGACCGCAGCGCCGCGCAGCCTGATCGCGTGGAGCCCCGAGCCGGGCGCCGCGGCGATTCCGATCTTTCGCCCGCGTAGAGCGGAGCGTGGCGGTCCGCTGGACGAGGCGATCACCGCGATCGAAACCCGCGAGCTGGAGGAACATTGGCGGCTGTTCTACGTGGCGGCGACGCGCGCGGAGGAGCGGCTGGTGATCGCGGGGGCGCTGGGCACGCGCGCGCAGGGCCAACCGCCTGAGGCGAGCTGGTATGCCGCCGCCGCGCGCGCCTTCACCGCGCTCGGGGTCGAAGAACATGACGGTGTGCGCCGGTTCGACGGCGTCACGCCCGGAACGCCGGTCGCGCCAATCGCCGCCGCGCGCACCGCCGCGGTTGCAGCGGCGCCGTTGCCCGGTTGGGCGATGACACCCGCGCCGATCGAACAACGCCCGTCGCGCCCGCTCTCGCCGTCAGCGCTGGGCGACGATGTCGTCAGCGATCCGCCGCCGGGACCGGGGGCGCAGGCCGCGGCGGAACGGGGGCGGCTGATCCACGCGCTGTTCGAACGGCTGCCCCCGGTATCCCCCGACGACCGCGCGCGCGCCGCGCACCGTTGGCTGGCGCAGGCAGGCGGGCTCGACGATGCGGCACAGCGGCAGGCGATCGTCGCCGACGTGCTCGGCGTGATCGACGATCCGCGTTTCGCCGATCTCTTCGGCCCTCACGCGCTGGCGGAGGCACCGATCACCGCGACGCTGGGCGACGGCCTGGTCGTGTCGGGGACAGTCGACCGGCTGCTGGTGACCGACGACATCGTGCGCGTGATCGATTTCAAGACCGGGCGGCACGTGCCCGCGACGCTCGACGACATCCCGCCCTATCACCGCGCGCAGATGGCGGCCTATGCCGCGGCACTCGCGGTCATCTTTCCGGGGCGCCGGATCGAGGCCGGGCTGCTCTATTCGGCGGGGCCGCGCATGCATCTGCTCCCAGCCGCGATGCTGGCGCGCGACAAGCCCGGCTATGCGGCGATGGAGCAAAGCTAGGCCCGCGATGGTTGAGCCGATGCCCGCCGCTTCCTAGATAGCGTCCAACAAGGAGATATCATCATGGCCACCAAACAGATCACCGACGCCAGCTTCGCCACCGACGTCCTCAACGCGGACGGGCCGGTGCTCGTCGATTTCTGGGCCGAATGGTGCGGCCCGTGCAAGATGATCGGGCCGAGCCTCGAGGAAATCTCGGAGGAGCTGGGCGAACAGGTCACGATCGCCAAACTCAACATCGACGAAAATCCCGACGCGCCGGGCAAATACGGCGTCCGCGGCATTCCGACGATGATCCTGTTCAAGGGCGGCGCGCCTGCCGCGACCAAGGTCGGTGCCGAGCCCAAGGGGCGGATCAAGGCCTGGCTCGAGGGCGAACTCGCCTAAGCCTATGGGCCCCGTCGCTACATCCGATCAGCTGCGATAATCGGCGTTGATCGAGATGTAGCCGTGGGTGAGGTCGCACGTCCACACGGTCGCGCGGCCTTCGCCTAGACCCAGATCGACCCCGATATCGACCTCGTCGCCCGCCAGATGCGCCGCGACGGGGTCTTCGTCGTAACCCTCGACCGCCAGCCCGTCGCGCGCGACTTGCGTGTCGCCGAACCGGATCGCGAGTCGATCGCGATCGGCGGGTTCGCCCGCCTTGCCGACCGCCATGACGACCCGGCCCCAATTGGCGTCGCCGCCCGCGATCGCGGTTTTCACCAGTGGTGAATTGGCGATGCTCATCGCGATCCGGTGCGCGCTCCGGTCGCTGTCGGCACCGGTCACCGCGATCTCGATCAGCTTGGTCGCGCCCTCACCATCGCGGACGACCAGTTGCGCCAGCTGATGGCACAGATCGGCCAGCGCGGCGCCGAACGCGTCGGCCCCGGCGCTGTCGTGATCGACGATCGGCGCATTGCCCGCCGCACCGGTGGCGAAGGCCAAGACGGTGTCGCTGGTCGACGTGTCGCCGTCGACCGTGATGCAGGAAAAACTGGGGGCGTTCGCGTCGGTCAGCGCGCGTTGCAGGAACGCGGCGTCGACCGCGGCATCGGTGAAGATGAAGCCGAGCATCGTCGCCATGTCGGGGGCGATCATCCCCGACCCCTTGATGATCCCGACCAGCGTGACCGAACGCCCGTCGACGATCGCGCTGGTCGTCGCGCCCTTGGGATAGGTGTCGGTCGTGCCGATCGTTTCGGCCGCCGCCCGCCAGTCGCAGGGTTCCGTGGTAAAGGCGGCGTCGAGACCGGCCTCCGCCTTGTCGATCGGGAGCGGCACCCCGATCACCCCGGTCGAGGCGACGAAGACGTCGGAAGGCTGGCAGCCGAGATGCCCCGCGGTGCGCGCGGCGATCGCCTCCACCGCGGCGCGGCCCCGGTTGCCGGTAAACGCGTTCGAATTGCCCGCGTTGACGACCAGCGCGCGGGCGTTCCCCAGCGTCAGCGCCTTGCGGCACCATTCGACCTCGGGCGAGGGACATTTGCTCTGCGTCAGCACGCCCGCCACCGTTGTGCCGGGCGACAGCGTCGCGAAGGTCAGGTCGCACCGGTCCCATGTCTTGTACCGCGCCCGGGCGACGCGCAGCTCGACCCCGGCGATCGCGGGCAGGGCGGGGAAGGCGGCGGGCGCGAGCGGCGAGCGGCTGGTATCGGTCATGCCCCGCGCTATAGTGGCACCGGGCTCGCGGGGGAATAACGATGCTGATGCTGTTGACGGTCGCCGCGCTCCAATCCGCGCCGATGATCGACGTGACGCGCGGGCCGGTCGCCACGACGACCGTAGCGGTCACCGTGTCGCTCGATCCGCAGGGGCGGGTGGTGGCATGCCGGGCCGCGGGCGGGAGCAGCGGTGCCTGCGCCGGATTTCCCAAGGGCCGCACCGTGTCGTTGCCGATCCGCCGGGCGGGAAAGCCGGTCGCGGCGACGATGACCGTGTCGACGACGACGGTCGTGAGCGCGCGTTAATCGACGGGCGCGCGCCGATGAGCGACCTCGACGACATGACCCGGCGGACGATCCGTCCGAACCACGCGCTCGATCCGACCTACGCCAAGCCGCCGCCGTGGTTCGTGGGTAGCCACAAGGGGGTGATGATCGCCGTCGTGGCGGCGGTGGCGATCCTGATCGCGGTTCGGGTGTTGACGATCGGTTACCTGATCGATGAATGGTATGTCTGGTGGCGCGCCCCGGTTCCCACGATCTTGCCCGACACCCCGCCCGCCCGGACGCGCGCGACGCCGATCGGCAATCCGGGGGCATGGTTCGCATCGGCGGATTACCCACCTGATGCGCGCCGGGCGGAAGAGCAGGGGGTCGTGTCGATTGCGCTGTTGATCGGGCCTGACGGAACGCCCGGCGCCTGCGAAGTGACGCAGAGCAGCGGTTTCGAGACGCTGGACGAGGCGACCTGCCGCCTGGCGGTGCGTCGCGGGCATTTCCGCCCGGCCACCGACGCGGGCGGGCAGCCCGTGGCGTCGCGATACGTCTTGCCACGGGTCCGTTGGCAGCTGTCACCGTGAGCGGCCACGCGGCAAGCCGAGCTTTGGCGTGGACGAACCGCGCCGCAGTGACTATGTCCGGCCCGTCGTGAACCTGTTGCTTCTCCTTTCCGCGCTGCTTTCCGCGCTGACCGGCCTGTCGCCGAGCGCGCGGGTGGTGGAGCCTGCGGCGATCAGTCGGACGACGACAGAGGTCGCGCCGCAGTCGGCCGCGGCGGTTCGGGCGCAGGCGCGGATCGAGCCGGGGTTGCCGCTGCTCCGCGTTGTCGCGATGCTCGCGGCGCGCACGACATCGATCGCCGTCGCACCGGTCGCATCGCTGTTGACGAACCGCCGCCGCGAATAGCGCCGCGCCGCGCGATCCGTCGCGCGACAATCCCACGACTGATCCCCCTGCGGCGCCCCATGCTGGCGCGCGCGTCCCATGATACAGGAAATTCGCCCATGTTCGGTGGCCTCGCCAAATCCCTGTTCGGTTCGTCTAACGACCGGTACGTCAAGTCGCTCAACCCGATCCTCGCGCAGATCGCCTCGTTCGAACAAGCGTTGCAGGTGATGGACGACGCGACGCTGTCCCATCAGACCGTGTTGTTCCGCGACCGGCTGGCCAAGGGCGAAACGCTCGACCAGTTGCTGCCCGAGGCGTTCGCCACGGTGCGCGAAGCGGCGAAGCGCGTCCTGGGTCAGCGGCATTATGATGTGCAGATGGTCGGCGGCATCGTCCTCCACCGCGGCGAGATCGCCGAAATGCGGACGGGTGAAGGCAAGACGCTGGTCGCGACGCTCGCCACCTATCTCAACGCGCTGCCCGGCGACGGCGTCCACGTCATCACCGTCAACGATTATCTGGCCGCGCGCGATGCCGAATGGATGGGGCAGGTCTATAATTTCATGGGGCTGACGACGGGGACGATCATCCCCAACCTGACCGACGAACAGCGCCGCGATGCCTATGCCGCCGACATCACCTACGGCACGAACAACGAATTCGGCTTCGATTACCTGCGCGACAATATGAAGTACGAACGCACTGCGATGGTCCAGCGCCCGTTCGCGATGGCGATCGTCGACGAGGTCGATTCGGTGCTGATCGACGAAGCGCGTACCCCGCTGATCATCTCCGGCCCGACGGACGACAAGTCCGACCTGTATCTCCAGGTCGATGCGATCGTGAAGCAGCTGTCCGACGAGGATTACGAGAAGGACGAAAAGCAGAAATCGATCATCCTGACCGAGGACGGCACCGAAAAGGTCGAACGGATGCTCGAGGCCGCGGGGCATCTGGAAGGCGAGAATCTGTATGATTTCGAGAATACGCAGGTCGTCCATCACCTGAACCAGTCGCTGCGTGCGAACATGATGTTCAAGGCGGATACCGATTATATCGTGAAGGACGGCAAGGTCGTCATCATCGACGAATTCACGGGCCGGATGATGGACGGTCGGCGCTGGTCCGACGGGCTGCACCAGGCGGTGGAGGCGAAGGAGGGCGTCGAGATCGAGGCCGAGAACCAGACGATGGCGTCGATCACCTTCCAGAATTATTTCCGCATGTACCCCAAGCTGTCGGGGATGACCGGCACCGCGGCGACCGAAGCGGCCGAATTCTACGACATCTACAAGATGAACGTCGTGTCGATCCCGACCAACGTGCCCGTTCAGCGGGTCGATGAGGAAGACGAATTCTACAAGGATACGCAGGATAAATTCCGCGCGATCGCCAAGAAGATCCGCGAACATGCCGATCTGGGCCAGCCGGTGCTGGTCGGCACCGTGTCGATCGAAAAGAGCGAATTGCTCTCGCAGTTCCTGGTGCAGGAGGGCGTCGATCACAAGGTGCTGAACGCCCGGCATCACGAGATGGAGGCGCACATCGTCGCCCAGGCGGGGCGCAAGTCCGCCGTCACGATCGCGACGAACATGGCCGGACGCGGGACCGACATCCAGCTGGGTGGCAACGTCGAATTCCGGATGCTCGACGAATATCCCGATCTGGTCGCGGGCACGCCCGACTATGACGCGCGCGCCGCGACGATCAAGGAAGAGATCGCCGCCGAAAAGGCCGCGGTGCTGGCGGCGGGCGGGTTGTTCGTGCTGGGCACCGAACGCCACGAAAGCCGCCGGATCGACAACCAGCTGCGCGGGCGGTCGGGGCGTCAGGGCGATCCGGGCCTCAGCCGCTTCTATCTTAGCCTCGACGACGACCTGCTCCGGATTTTCGGGCCGGACACCTTGTTCGCCAAAATGATGCGCAACAACATCGAGGATGGCGAGGCGATCGGGTCGAAATGGCTGACCAAGGCGATCGAGACCGCGCAGAAGAAGGTCGAGGCACGCAATTACGACGTCCGCAAGCAGGTCGTCGAATATGATGACGTGATGAACGACCAGCGCAAGGTGATCTACGAACAGCGCGCCGACATCATGGATGCCGATGCGGTCAGCGATTTCGTCGACGACATGCGGGTCGAAACGGTCAACGTGATCGTCGGCGAGGCGTGCCCGCCCAACAGCTATCCCGAACAGTGGAACGTCGCCGGGATGAAGGAACAGCTGGCCGAGGTACTCAATCTCCATCCGCCGATCGACGACTGGCTGCAGGAAGAGGCGATGGACCCCGAAGTCGTCGAGGAGCGGGTGCGCGCGGCGGCGGAGGAGATGGTCCGCGCCAAGGCCGATTCGCTCGATCCCGAAACCTGGGTCCAGGTCGAAAAGTCGATCCTGCTCCAGAATCTGGATCACCATTGGAAGGAGCATCTGGCGACGCTCGATGCGCTGCGTCAGGTCGTCCACCTGCGCGCCTATGCGCAGAAGACGCCGATCAACGAATATAAGCAGGAAGCGTTTTCGTTGTTCCAGCGGATGCTCGATGCGATCCGTCAGGACGTGACGAAGACGATCGCGCATGCGCAGTTCCAGCTGCAAATGCCGACCGACCTCCCCGACCTGCCCGATTTCATCACGACGCATTTCGACCCGTTCACGGGCGAGGATAATTCGGCGGATATCGATGCCGGGACGCTGGGGCGGATTACGAGCCAGTTGCCACCGATGCAGATCCCGCGCCCGAACGCGGACGACATCGGCAATGATCCGGCCGATTGGGAAGGGCGCGTCAATCGCAACGCACCCTGCCCGTGCGGATCGGGGCGCAAGTACAAACATTGCCACGGTGCGGTCACCGCCTGATCCGGGCGGCCGGTCGACGGACAGGCAAAAAAAGGGCCGGGTTGCCATGATGGCGACCCGGCCCTTTTCATCGTCGACGCTGTTCGCCGTTATTTGGGAAGGATGACGCTCGGCCCGATCGTGTCGACGACCTTGCGTGCATCGAACGCCCGGATGTTGTCGCGCGGGATCGGCCCCTTGCGCATCACGATTTCGGCGGTCGCTTCGTACCGGTCGATCGTGCGCACGTCGAAATCATTGCCCCATGGGCCGAAACCGCCGCCCAGGAACGGATCCCACGACCGCCAGCCGAACCCGGCACCATGATAGCGCCACGATGGCCCCCAATAGCCGCCGAAGCCGCCGTAACCAAAACCGCCGCCGAAGCCGCCACCGGTCGAATAGGTGCGCGACTGGAGATTAGTATCGCGATCCGCCATGACGAAATAGTCATAGCCGCTCTGCAACGTTAGTTCGGCGGCGCGGAAAAACAGATAGCGTTCGACGGTATCGCGCGAGGTCACGCTGTTCCCGGCAAAGCTGACGAGCACGCGGCCTGGTTCGATCTGTCGATCGCTATAGCCGGTGCGCGAAAATCCCTGTCCGGTCGCCGGACGATAGGTCGTTTCGGTCGCGCAGCCGGCGACCATCAACGTGCTGGCGGCCAACGCCGCCACGATAGCCTTGCGGCCCAGATCGATCATGTTTGTCTCCAATCCACGGCGAATCCCGCGTTTGCCTATCTTTTAGACCATAGCGGTAGAACGTGCGATGAACGGGTTGGGTCCGGCGGGGTCGGATGACATATTCGTCACGATATCAGCTGCGGCGTCAGCGGACGTTCAGATCGGCGCACCGGCTGGCGCAGCCGCGGGGATTGGCGGCGGCGGCACGACCGACACCGATGGCGCCGACGCGGCGGTTGGTGCCGACGCGGCGGTCGGGGCAGCGATCGCGGGATGACGGTCGCGCCCGCGCAGGTGATCGATCTCGCGCTGACGCCGGGTCAGATAGTCCGCGCGGGACGCGGCATAGGGATTGGCGTCATTCTGTTGCACGGTCAGCGTCGTATCGTTTTCCGCACGATGATCGAGTGAGCGGATCAGGCTGCTGGGAATCGTGTAAATGGGCTTGGTAAACGGTTTGCCGAGCAAGGTCGGTACGACCAGCCCGTCGACGCTGTTGCCGATCAGATCGCGCAACGTGGTCGGCCCGATCAGCGGCAGGAAGAAGAACGGGCCGGGGCCGACGCCATAGAAACCCAGGGTGTTGGCTAGGCTGTTGCGCCGCCGGGGCAGATGGAACGGCTTGCGCTTGGCGATGTCGAAAAGGCCCGCGACGCCGACGGTGGTGTTGATGACGAACCGCCCCGCGGTTTCGGCGGCCTTGCCGATCTTGACCTGGGCGATGAAATTCAGAAACACGTCGATTTCGTGCAGGTTGAGGAAGAAATTCCGCAGCCCGCTGCGGATGGGGGAGGGGATGCCCTTTTCATACGCCATGGCGACGGGGCGCGTGATCGCCTGGTCGACCGCCTGCGTGACCTTGAACGAGGCTTCGTTGACCGGGGCAAACGGGTCGATTGCGACTGGCCCGGATCGCGCGGTGACCACGATGTCGTTCTGCTGGGACGCCGCGGTGCCCGCCTGATCCGCCGGGGAAGCTGCGTTCTGCTGTAAATCGGGGAACGACGGTGCGAAGCGGGGGGATAAGGCGAGCGTCCCCATCGGCTGATACAGCGGAGCCGCTTCCAGTTCGGCATCGAAGCGGGGCGGCATCCCGGCCTGCGCTGAGCCACCCATCAGCAATAACGGCGCCACGAAGCCAGTCGCGATCATCAAATCGCCCCGCCTGAACCACTTATCGTCTGACGCAGCATCGGCATCCCTTCCGCGCCGTCCATACGCGATCAGGTGCGCGATGTCCCGTCATTCGACACGTCCGTGTGCGCCCGTGTCGGGACATCGTCGTGGACCGACGCGCAACAACGTGAGCGCGCCGGTCGACTGACGTTTTATCAACCGTGGACGTCGTACCGGTCGAGCATCATGACCTTGTCCCAGACCTTGACGAAATCCTTGACGAACCGCGTCTGTCCGTCGCCGCTGGCATAGACTTCGGCCACCGCCCGCAACTGGCTGTTCGATCCGAACACTAGATCGGTGCGGGTCGCCTGGAACTTCGTCTCGCCGGTATCGCGATCGGCGAGCGTGAAAGTCATGCCTGCGTCATCCGCCTTCTTCCATTCATACTCCATGCTGGTCAGCACGGTGAAGAAGTCGTTGGTCAGCACGCCCACCCGATCGGTGAAGATACCCATCGCCGACCCGTCATGATTGGCGCCCATCGCCCGCAACCCGCCGACCAGCGCCACCCATTCGGGCGATGTCAGCGACAAGAGATGCGCCTTTTCGAGAAACAGTTCCTCCGGCGCGACACCCGGGGCGATCGTGTCGAAGTCGGGATCGACATAGTTGCGGAACCCGTCGACCACCGGCTTCAGCCAAGTGAACATCTCGACATCGGTCAGTTCCTGCGTCGTATCGCGCCGCCCCGGGGTGAAGGGCACCGTGACGCTCACCCCGGCCTCCTGCGCCGCCTGCTCGACCGCCGCGCAGCCGCCCAGCACGATCAGGTCGGCCAAGGACACGCGCGCGCCTCCGGATGGCGCGCCGTTGAAATCGGCCATGACGCCACGCAGTGCGGCGACGACCGGACCGGCCCGCCGGTTGACCGCCCAATCCTTTTGCGGCGCCAGCGCGATACGTCCACCATTGGCACCGCCACGCTTGTCGCTGTCGCGATAGGTCGATGCCGCGGAAAAGGCGGTGAAGACCAGATCCGATGCCGACACGCCCGTCGCCATGATCGATGATTTCAGCGTCTCGATCGCGGCGGCATCGATCACCGCATGATCGAGCGGCGGGATCGGATCCTGCCACAACAGGTCGTCCTCGTTCCGCTTTTCCGGTCCGAGGTAGCGTTCGCGCGGCCCCATGTCGCGATGGGTCAGCTTGTACCACGCCTTGGAAAAGGCCTGGGTGAAGGCGTCGAAATCGTGGAGGAATTTCTGGCAGACCTCACGATAGGATGGGTCGACCGTCAACGCGATGTCGCTCGTCATCATCATCAGCGGGTTCATCTTGCCCTCGATATGCGCATCGGGGGTCTTGGGCGCATCGGGATCGCTCGGCGTCCACTGCAGCGCGCCCGCCGGGCTCTTGGTCTGCACCCACTGGAATTTGAACAGGTTTTCCAGATAGCTATTGTCCCATCGGGTCGGATTGGGGGTCCAGCTGCCCTCGATGCCGTTGGTCATCGTATATTCGGCAAAGCCCGTCCCTTCGGGGTTCTGCCAGCCCAGCCCCATCGCCTCGATCGGTGCGATTTCGGGGGGCGGGCCAACCTCACCGGCGGAGACCATCCCGTGGCTCTTGCCGAAGGCATGTCCGCCCGCGATCAGCGCGACGGTTTCCTCGTCGTTCATCGCCATCCGCGTGAAGGCAATGCGGATGTCGCGCGCCGATCCCATCGGATCGCCGTTCGCATAGGGCCCCTCCGGATTGACGTAGATCAGCGCCTGATGCGTCGCCGCCAGCGGATTTTCGAGATCGTAATCGGCATCGCCATTCTTGCCGCGCCAGCGTTTGTCGCGGGTCACCATGCTGTCGAACGACGACACGTCGGTCGGGTCCCAGACCTCGGGCCCCCAATAGGTGCTGGTGTCCGCCTCCCACGCGTCGCGCCGTCCGCCGGCGAAGCCATAGGTGGGGAAGCCCATGATCTCGAGCGCGCAATTTCCGGTGAGGACCATCAGATCGCCCCAGGACAGCGCCGCGCCGTACTTTTGCTTGATCGGCCAGATCAGCCGCCGCGATTTGTCGGTGTTGCCATTGTCCCACCAGCTGCTGATCGGCGCGAACCGCTGGAGCGCTTCGCCCGCCCCGCCGCGCCCGTCCGCGATGCGATATGTGCCCGCCGCATGCCACGCCATCCGCACCATCTGCGGCCCGTAATTATGATAGTCCGACGGCCACCAGGCGACCGACGACGTCAGGAAGGATTTGATTTCCTGCTTCAGGGCATCGAGGTCGATCGCATTGAACGCCGCCGCATAGTCGAAATCGTCGCCCAGCGGGTTCGCTTGGGGTGCGTTGCTGTGGAGCTGTTCGACCTTCAGCCGGTTCGGATACCAGTCGGACAGGGTCGGAGGCGTCCCCAGCGCGCCACCGATCCGGTCACCCCCGAACGGACATTTGCCCGCCATCTCATGCGATTGCGTGTTGGTCTTGTCGTTGTCGATGTCGAGCATGTCGATGTCCTTGTCATGGCAGGCAGCAGGGGGGCAGCGCGCGGGCGAATGGAGGAAAGCCGATGCGGGTTACGCAGCATCGGACGGGCCGTCGGTGTGGAGAACGCGCGAAGACCATGCGATATCCCCGCGCCGCGGCGATCGTGCGGAGGAATCGCGCGATCACCGCCGTAGCGTGTCGGCGGCCTGGCCGTTCAGTGGCGTATGAGGCAGTTTTTACGCCTGGAATACGGCGCAACGACCATTTGCTTCGATATTGGCGGACGATGCTGATAGGGGAGCGATTCCGATGATCGTGTCGATCGTCTCAAGGGAACAGGATTACATGGCAGCGTTTAAGGTCCCCGATTTCAACGAGCGCACGGCTGCGGCGCGCGCAGCCAAGGAAGCCGCACTCGAAAAGCTGCGGAACAAGGCCGCGCCCGATCCCGCCGTCGTCGCCGAACGGCTGGCCGCCGCCGAAGCGAAGGAAAAGGCTGCCGAGGAACGTCGCGAAGCCCGTCGCCAGGCGATCGAAGACGCCAAGGCTGCAAAGGCCAAGGCGCAGGAAGAGGCCGCCGCCGCGGCAGCCGCCGCCGCACCGGTCGAACGCGCACCGACCGAGGCCGAGATGAAGGCCGCCCGCGATGCACGCTATGCGGCGCGCAAGAACCGGAAGAAATAATCGGCGTCGTGCGTTTGGCGGCGGTCATCGAAAGGCTGCGCATATGAAATCGACGATCGCGATCCTGCTGGGATCCTGTTGGCTGGTATCGGGCTGCGGTGGTGCCGCCGATGCGCCGGATCAGCAGGCAACGACGCGCAACAGCGTCGCGGCGGTCGATACGCCGCAGGATGCCGCAGCCGCGCCCGATCCGGCGGTCGCCACCGTGACCAACATGTCGGCTGGCGCGCCCCCGGTCGCCGGGGCGATGTCGTCAGCGACGCCGGGGTCAACGCCACCGGGTCCGACGCCGCCCGGTCCGACGTCATGCGCGGCGGAGATCGGTCGTGCCGCGGCGGCGCGGCGTGTCGCGATCTGTCGCAACGTTTCGCCCGCCACGCATCCCCCGTGCAACGTCGCCAATAGCTGCGCGATGATCGAGGATGAGATCGCGCGAAGCTGTGCGCTGGGTGACGGTCAGGACACGCCCATGGCCGGCTGCACCACGCCGCCCGACGGGATGCAGGCCGCGGCGGATGTCGTCAGGCGATATTATGCCGCGCTGAACGCGCGCGACTATGCGACCGCGTGGCAGCAATGGGGTGACAACGGCGCGCCGGGTCAAACGCTCGCCGCCTTCCGACAGGGATTTGCGCACACCGCATCGACCGAGGTGAAGATCGGGAAGCTGGAGCCGGGTAGCGGCGGCGCGGGATCGATCTATCAACCGGTGCCAGTCGTCGTCGATGCGACGCTGGACGATGGATCGCATCAGCGGTTCGCGGGCACCTACACGATCCGCCGCGTCAACGGCGTCGATGGTGCCACCGCGGCGCAACTACGCTGGCACATCGGGTCCGCCACGCTGAAGCGGGTCGCGGCACGCTGACGCATCAACCGGCGGGCGTTTCGGTCAGTTCGACGACCTCGAACACATAGCCTGCCCAGCCGCGTTGTCGCGCAGCGTCGGCGGTGGCGGCGCGCTTGGCGGTCGCCTCCTTCAACGATTTGCTGTGACCCCAGAATATCTCGTTCCGACCGCTGCCCAGATCGGCGACGATCCGCCAATAATGGGTGAAGGCGGTCGCGGTCGGGCCGATCGTCTTGACATAGCCATCGGGCATCGTCGCGGTCAGATAGCGTTTGCGGCGCGCCACGCGTCAGTCCGCGGCGCTGATCGTCGACAGCCGCCGTTCGACGACCGGGGCGAGGCGGGTGGCGATCACGTCGATCCCCGACGCGGTGGGGTGGACGTGATCGGCCTGCAGCAGGGCGGGATGATCGATCACCCCATCGAGAATGAACGGGTAGAGCGTCGCATCGTAACGGCGGGCGAGATCGGGCCAGATCGCATCGAACGCGCCGGCATAATCGGGGCCGAGGTTCGGCGGCGCCTTCATCCCGGTCAGCACCACGGGAATGTCGCGCTTCGCCAGCACGTCCATCATCGCGGTCATGTTCGCGCGCGTTTCGGCGGGGCCGATCTGGCGCAGCACGTCGTTGCCGCCCAGCCCGAGCATCACCAGGTCGGGCGCGCGCGGCAGATTGTCGAGCGCGAAGGCGAGCCGTTGGCGTCCGGCGGCGCTGGTGTCGCCCGACACCCCCGCATTGACGATCGTCGCGTTGATGCCATCGCGGCGCAGGCGGTTCTGGATCGCGTCGGGGAGGGACTGACCGCGCGACAGGCCATAGCCCGCGTACAGGCTGTCCCCGAACGCCAGGATCAGCCGCTCCGGGCCCGCCGGGCGTGCGATCGCGGCCACCGGCGCAATGGTGGCTGCCCGTTCATTCGCCACGATGGGCGCGGGGGCCTTGTCACAGTCCGCCAGCAACATGATCTGGAGCGCTGCACCCCCGATCATCCACCATGCGCCCGTTCGTCCTTCAGACCGTCGCCCCAACGAAATTCCCCTTCATGCTTCACGATTCCACCGATGATATGGTCATTGCCGCGCGCGATATAAGATTGTCGCTGGGGGCCGACGATGCCCCGACCGCGATCCTGAAGGGGATCGACCTCAGCGTCGCGCGCGCGACCAGCGTCGCCTTGCTGGGGCCATCGGGATCGGGCAAGTCGTCGCTGATGGCGGTGCTGTCCGGGCTGGAACGCGCGACCGGCGGACAGGTGCTGGTCGACGGGCTCGATTTCGGCACGCTCGACGAGGATGCGCTGGCCCGCGCCCGGCGGGGGCGGATCGGAATCGTGTTGCAGGCCTTTCACCTGTTGCCGACGATGACCGCGCGCGAAAACGTCGCGGTGCCGATGGAACTCGCCGGGATGGCGGATGCGTTCGCGCGGGCCGAGGACGAATTGCGGGCGGTGGGGCTGGGGCATCGGCTCGACCATTATCCCGCGCAATTGTCCGGTGGGGAGCAGCAACGGGTCGCGATCGCCCGCGCGCTCGGGCCGCGACCCGCGCTGGTTTTTGCCGACGAACCGACCGGGAATCTCGACACCGCGACGGGGGAGGTCGTGATGGACCTGTTGTTCGATCGGCGCGCCGCGACCGGTGCGACGCTGGTCGTCATCACCCACGACCGCGCGCTGGCCGAACGATGCGACCGGATCGTCGTGCTCGCCGATGGGCTGATCGTCGAAGACCGCCTGCGATGACCGACTGGCCGTTGGCATGGCGGATCGCGCGCCGCGAACTCGATATCCGGTTCCGCGGGCTCAGGCTGTTGCTGGCGTGCCTGTTTCTGGGCGTCGGCGCGCTCGCCGCGATCGGCAGCCTGACGCAGAGTATCGAACGCGAACTGAGCGCGCGGGGCAGCAGCCTGTTGGGCGGCGACGTCGAATTCGCCACGTCGCAGCGATCGGCCACGCCCGCGGAATTCGCCGCGATGGCGCGGCTCGGGTCGGTCTCCACGACGATCCGGATGCAGGCGACCGCGATCGCGGGCGACGCCAGCGTGCCGGTCGAACTGAAAGGGGTCGACCGCGCCTATCCGCTGTACGGGGCACTGACGCTGGCCGACGGTCGCCGCGTGAGCGCACCGGCGGCAGGCGATGTGTGGATCGGGCAGGCGCTGGCCGATCGGATCGACGCGCGCATCGGGGCGCCGCTCCGGTTCGGCACGGCGCGGTTCCGGATCGCGGGCATCATCGCGACCGAGCCCGACCGGCTGGGAGAGGGCTTTACGCTGGGGCCGGTCGCGATCGTGTCGACCGCGGCGATCGCCCGGACGGGGCTGGTCCAGCCGGGCAGCCTGTATGAAAGCAAATATCGGCTGAAGCTGCCCGTCGGCGCCGATCCCTCCGCGGTCGCGACCCGCTTCAAACAGGCATTCGCGACCGCGGGGTGGGAGAGCAAGACCCGCAGCAACGCGTCGCCGGGCGCGGCGCGGTTCATCGATCGGATGGGACAATTCCTGTTGCTGGTCGGCTTGGCCGCGCTGGTGATCGCAGGCATCGGGGTCGGCAACGGTGTGACATCCTATCTCGCCGCCCGCCGACCAAGCATCGCCGCGTTGAAGATCCTGGGGGCGACATCTGGCCTGATCGCGCGGGTCTATCTGATCCAGATCGGGCTTGTCGCGCTGGTCGGTATCGCCGCGGGGCTGGCGGTCGGAATCGCCGCGGTGCCCGCGATCCTGTGGCTGGCGGGTGACCTGTTGCCGGTGACGCCGGGATTGACGATCGAGATCGCGCCGTTGGCGCTTGCCGCGGCCGATGGGCTGTTGATCGCGCTGGCTTTCACCGCGGGGCCGTTGACCGACGCGGGCAGCGTCCCGGCCGCGGGCCTGCTGCGCGGATCGTTCGGGGGGCGCCGCCGCGGTCGGCGGAGCTGGCCATGGGCGGGCGCGGCGGGGCTCGCCATTCTGGCACTGGCGATCGGGACCGCGGATCAGCGGGGGCTGACCGCCGGATTTCTGGCAGCGGTGGCGGGCGTGCTGCTGATCCTGGCCGGGTTCGGCTGGCTCATCCGGTGCGGGGCAGCCGCCTTGCCCCGGTCGCGTCGCCCGATGTTGCGGCTCGCGGTGGCGGCGCTGTATCGGCCCGGTGCGCGGACCGGGACGTTGGTCGTAGCGCTGGGATTGGGGCTGACGCTGTTCGTCCTGCTCGCGGCGATCCGGACCAGCATCGACGCCAACATCGCGCGCACCGTGCCCGCCCGCGCGCCCGCGCTCTTCGCGCTCGACGTGCCGCCGGATCGCGAGGCCGAATTCCGGCGGACGATCACGACGATCGCGCCCGCCGCCACGGTGAAGACCGTGCCCGCGATGCGCGGCACGATCACCGGCTATGGCGGGACGCGGGTGGCCGACCTCAAGACGATTCCCGACGGCGCGTGGGCGCTGCGCGGGGAGCGGGGGCTGACCTATGCGGCGACGCTGCCGCAGGGGAGCACGGTCACCGCGGGTCAGTGGTGGCCGCGTGATTATGCCGGGCCGCCGCTGGTGTCGATCGACCAGCGGCTGGCCGATGCGCTCAACCTGCGGATCGGTCAGACGCTGGACTATAGCCTGCTCGGCGTCGAACGCCGCGCGCGGATCGCGTCGTTCCGGCGGATCGACTGGGATACGCTGGGGTTCAATTATGTCCTCGTCTTTTCGCCCAATGCGATCCGGGACGCACCGCATAATCTCGCAGCGACGATCGACCTGCCGCCGGGGCGGGAAGCGGCGGTGACGCGCGCGTTGCTGCCGCGTTTCCCGTCGGTGTCGGTGATCGAGGTGGGCGACGTATTGGCGCAGGTTCGCACGATCGTGTCGGGCATGGCGGCGGCCATCGCCGCGGCGGCATCGGTCGCGATCCTGGCGGGCATCGCGGTGCTGATCGGCGCGATCGCCGCGGCGCGCGAGACGCGAACCTATGACAGCGTGATCCTGAAGACGCTGGGCGCGACCCGGTGGCAGGTGTTGGGCGTGCAGGCGCTCGAATATGCGATGCTCAGCGCGATCCTGTCGGTGCTGGCGCTGGCGCTCGGCCTCGGCGGCGCCTGGTATGTCGTCACGCAGATCTTCGATTTCAGCTGGTTGCCCGACTGGTCCGCGGTCGCCGTCACGCTGGTCGCCGGGGTCGTCGTGACGATGGGGCTCGGGCTGATCGGGGCATGGCCGGTGCTGACCGCGCGGCCTGCGCGGGCGTTGCGCCAGCTCTAGCAGCGCGAGCGCCGCGCGACGCCCGAGTGTTACGCGGACGGAACGGTCGGGCTAATGGGCCGTTGGCGGTGCAAATAAAGGGGATCGTCATGACGGCCAGCACCTGGCTCACCAATCTGACGCGGATCGGGTTCGCGACGCGCGGGCTGCTCTATGTCGTCATCGCCTATCTGATCGCGCGAACGGGCCGAGCGGCGGATACCAGCGGGGCGATCGATTATCTGGGCCATGGCGGCGGGCGCGGGTTGCTTGCCGTCATGGCGATCGGCCTGTTCGCCTATGGACTGTGGCGGATCGCCGATGCCGCGTTCGATGTCGAGCATCACGGCGCCGATCGCAAGGGCGCGGCGCAGCGTGTCGGGGCGGCGATCAGCGGGATCGTTCATCTGTTTCTCGGCTGGCAGGCGGTGCGGCTGATCCGCGGCGTGGCAATGTCGGGCGGCGACGGCGCGAACGGTGGCGCCGAACAGGGCGCGCAGACCGCGATGACGCTGCCTGGCGGCTGGCTGTTGGTGATCGCCGGGGGCGGCGTCTTGTTCGCCGTCGGTATCGCTCAGTTGGTGAAGGCATATCGTGGCGGGTTCCTGCGCTATCTGGAACCGCGGATCGCTCGGCGGCCATGGGCGCAGTGGAGCGGGCGGGCCGGTTATGCGGCGCGCGGGATCGTCTTCCTGATCTCCGCCTATTTCCTGGGCCGGGCAGGGGTGGAGGGACAGGCCAGCGCCGCAGGCGGGATGGAGCAGGTGCTGTCCTGGCTGGACAATCCCTGGGACATCGTCGTCGCGATCGGCCTGTGCGGGTTCGGAATCTTCAGCCTGATCGAGGCGCGATTCCGGGTGCTCCACGATGTCCCGGTCGACGATATCGTCAGGCGCGCGACCAGCGGGTGAACCGCAAAAGCCCGATCATCCGCGGCGGCGGTCGGAACATCCGGGCGCTGGCGGGATTACCATAACATAACCGCGGGGCGTCCGGGTCATCGACCGGTCCAAACCGCTCTTCGTCGGCCTCGACCGTAAGAGGGGGCCGACGCGATGGGGATTTACCATGACGACGACACGCCTCGACCCGGCCAGACATCACTGGCGCCATCCCGTGCAGCTGTTTCTGGTGATCAGCATGGTGCCGCTGTTCCTCGGGGCACTGCTCAGCGACATCGCCTATGCGCGAACCTATGAAATTCAGTGGACCAATTTCGCCGCCTGGCTGAACGCCGGGGCGCTGGTGTTTTGCGGACTGGCGCTGGCGTGGGCGCTGGTCGATCTGGTGCGGACTGGACGGCGGACGCGTGGGTCGTGGCTATATGTCGGGCTGCTGCTCGGCACGTTCGTGCTGGGGTTCATCGGTGCGCTGATCCACGCGAAGGACGCCTGGGCCAGCATGCCGGGCGCGCTGATCGTGTCGATCATCGTCGCGGTCCTTGCCGTCGTCGCGGTGTGCATGAGCTTTGACGGTTCGCGCGAAGGAGCCTCGCTGTGAAGAAACTGACCATCCTCGGCCTCGCCGCCTTGTCGACCCTGGTGTATGGCTGCGACGATGCGCCGGTGGCCGACCGCTATGGCGCCAACCCCAGCCTGCCCGAACCGCGGCGGGGGCTGCTGCCGAACATGACGATCGCCGATCCGACCGGTTGGGGCAATGCGCGCCCGACCGTGCCACAGGGGTTCACGATCACCCCGATCGCGACCGACCTGAAGGTGCCGCGCCAGACCCTGGTCTTGCCCAATGGCGATATCCTGATCGCCGAGGGCAAGGGGGGCGGGGCATCCCCGCTCCGCCCGAAGGATGTCATCGCGGGCTATATCAAGGCAAAGGGCACGACATCGGTGAAGGGCGGCAATCGCCTGACGCTGTTGCGCGATGCGGATGGCGACGGCGTCTATGAAGGCCGCACGGTCTTCGCCGAAAATCTGAACGCCCCCTATGGATTGGCCCTCGCCAACGGCAGGCTCTACGTCGCCAATCAGGATGCGCTGGTCAGCTTCGCCTATCGCGATGGCCAGATCCGCGCGAGCGGCCCGCCCGTGACCGTCACCGACCTGCCGTCGCAGATCAACCATCACTGGACGAAATCGCTGGCCGCCAGCCCGGACGGCAGCAAATTATACGTCGGCATCGGATCGAACAGCAACATCACCGAACGCGGCATGCCCGCGGAGGTCGATCGTGCGATGGTGTGGGAAGTCGACGCCGCGACGGGGGCGCATAGTCCCTTCGCGACCGGCGTCCGCAACCCGACCGCGCTCGCGATCCAGCCCGGTATCGGGCAGTTGTGGGCGGTGGCGAACGAGCGTGACGAGCTGGGCGCCAATCTGGTCCCGGACTATCTGACGTCGATCCGCGACGGCGCCTTCTACGGATGGCCGTACAGCTATTGGGGACAGCATGTCGATCAGCGCGTTCGTCCGCAAAACCCGGCGAAGGTCGCGGTGGCGGTCAAGCCCGACTATGCGTTGGGCGCGCACGTCGCGGCGCTGGGTCTGACCTTTTCGGGGCCGTCGATGGGGGCACGGTTTGCCGATGGCGTCTTCGTCGGGGAACATGGCAGCTGGAACCGCAGCACCCCGTCGGGATATAAGGTCGTCTTCGTTCCTTTCCGCGGGGGCCGCCCCGCCGGCGCACCGATCGATTTCGCGACCGGGTTCCGCGGCGATGACGGCATGACACGCGGGCGACCCGTCGGCGTGACGCTCGATCCCCGCGGCGGGCTGATCATCGCCGACGATCTGTCGAACACGGTCTGGCGGGTGACCCCCAATCGTCCGGCTGGATAAGGCTCAATCGGGCGCCCTTATGCCGGGCGTCCACGGGCATGGTCCTGCGTGCCGCGTGTGAAGACCCGGTCGCTGGGGAGAATCGCATCGATGTCGATATCGACCTCGCCGTCGAGGGCGGCGTAGAGCGGCGCGAAATCGGTCGTGAGCGTCTGGTCGAGCAGATCCTCGAAGCTGTCGATCACGAAGTAATTCTGTTGAAGATCATCGATTCGATAGGTCGTGCGCATCACGCGCGCGAGGTCGAAGCCGATCCGGTTCGGTGATGGGTCCTCCAGCGCGAAGGTCGTTTCCGAGAAGGACGATACGATCCCGGCGCCGAAAATCCTGAACGCGTCCCCCGATCGTACCAGCCCGAACTCGACCGTGTACCAATAGAGACGCGACAGCCGGTCGATCGCCCCCATCGCCGCTGCGCGCTGGCCGCCACGCCCATAGGCCTGCATGTAATCGGCGAACACGGGGTTCGCGAGCAGGGGCACGTGTCCGAAGATATCGTGGAAGACGTCGGGTTCCTGCAGATAATCGAGCTGGTGCGGTTGTCGGATGAAATTGCCCGACACGAAACGTCGATTGGCCAGATGATCGAAGAACACTTCATCGGGCGAGACCACTTTATTGATGCTGGCATCTAGGTGTTTGATCCCACGGTTTGCTGGTGCGATCCTTTCGTTGGAATGGAAGGCAGCCGTATGGGACAGGTATGTCACGGGAGCGCGACGACCACGCACGCCGTCAGAGCAGCAATACAGCGATCGCAAGCTTCGCACTCGGTACCGATCCGGGAGCTGGGGATCAACCCGAAGACGGTGGCGAAGTGGCGCAAGCGGATAACGGTCGAATGTCTGAAGACCGGGCCGAAGGCCCCTCATTCAACGATCCAGACCGAAGCCGAAGAGGCAGCGATCGTCGCATTCCGGCGTCACACATTGCTGCCGCTGGACGACTGCCTATACGCTTTGCAGCCGTCGATCCCGCATCTGAGCCGGTCAGCGCTGCACCGCTGCCTGCAGCGGCACGGCATCTCCCGCCTGCCAGACGTTGAAGGCGACAGGCCGAAGCGCCAGCGCTTCAAGCGCTATCCGATCGGCTTCTTTCACGTCGATATCGCCGAGGTGCAGACTGCCGCGGGCAAGCTCTACCTGTTCGTCGGCATCGACCGAACCAGCAAGTTTGCGGTTACCCAGCTCGTCGACAAGGCTGACAGGCGGACGGCGTGGGAACTCCTTGAACACCTGTTGAAAACCGTGCCCTACCCGATCCATACAATCCTGACCGACAACGGCATCCAGTTCGCCGACCAGCCGCGCAATCGTAACACCGCCTGGTCGCGTCAGATTCGCTTCGACATGATCTGCGAGGCAAACGACATCGAGCACCGGCTGACCAAACCGAACCATTCGTGGACCGACGGTCAGGTCGAGCGGATGAACCGAACCATCAAGGAAGCGATCGTCAAACGCTTTCACTATGAAAGTCACGACCAGCTACGAACACATCTAGATGACTTCATTGACGCCTATAACTTCGCCCGTCGGCTCAAGACGCTCAGCGGTCTCACGCCCTACGAATACATCGCCAAAACCTGGACTTCAGAACCAGACCGATTCATCGTCGACCCGATCCACCAAATGCCGGGACTAAACACCTAGACAACCGATGGAAGCGGTGGGGCGAGAGGGGGCGTTCCCGCGCATGGTGGAAGGACTGGCTGCTGCGAGCGCCATGCCCAAGACGATCATAATTTACCTCAAGGCGCGCCGCACGGCATCGAGCCTGCGGCTTAAAAAGGGGGTTTTTGATGCCTCATCGGTCGTACCAAAGGGAGCATGAACACCAAGCTGCGCGCCGTCACCAACGTAGACGGTCGCCCGCTCAGCTTCTTCATGATCGCTGGTGAAGTCAGCGATTACACCGGCGCTGCCGAGCTGCTCGACGATCTGCCCACGGCGCGGTAGATGCTCGCCGATCGCGGTTATGACGCCAACTGTTACAGTAACGCCCTCCAGGTAAAGGGCATAACGCCTTGCATTCCAAGACAAAAGTCCCGCATTGTGACCGTCAAATACGACAAGCGCCGCTACCGAAGCCGCAGTCGCATCGAGATAATGTTCGGACGCCTGTAGGACTGGCGCCGTGTCGCCACCCGCTACGATCGATGCCCCGCGGTCTTCTTCTCCGCCATCGCGCTCGCCGCCACCGTCATCTTCTGGCTCTGATCAACGAGTCCTGAGCCTAGACGATGGGGCTGCCGCGCGACAACCATTAGGGAGCTGGCGCTGAGCGACTAGTTCTGGCCGTCGGCGCGGCGAGCCTGCTCCCGTCGCTCCTTGCCCGCGGCGGCAGGCGCGGTTTGGCCGTGCCCACCCTGTCCTTTGGTCAGCGCGAGGCGTCGTTCAGTTGTTTAACACGACCGTCGATTGTTCGGTTGCGCGCGCCGTGCCGTTGGCGCGTCGATGCGCCTCTTCGAGCGCCAATTCGGTATCATGCTGCGCCTGTTTCACCAGAACCGCGGTCCCCGCGCGCGCCGCGTCCGCGTCGGCATCGGCGATCGCCTCGAACAGGGCCTTGTGCTCCGGCCATGGATCGCGCGGATGTTTCGTGCCGCCATATTTGAAGAACGTCGTCCAGCGCACCGCCGCGGCGATACTGGCCGAGAGGCTGACGAGCAGCTCGTTCGCGGTCGCTTGCAGGATGACCGCGTGGAAATTCTGGTCCGCCGTCCGCCCGGCCTCGGTCGCGAGGCCGTGCAACCGCATCTCTTCGAGCGCATGGCCCATGCGGGAGAGCTGGTCGGCGGAGCGTTTCGTCGCGGCGAGCTCGGCAGCGGCCGGTTCGACGATCAGGCGCAGCTGGAAGAGGCTGTGGACGAAGCCGAGCGGGGGCGCGGCTTCGAACATCCAGCCCAGCAATTGCGGATCGAGCAGATTCCAGTCCGACCGTTTGCGCACCTTCGTGCCCGCCTTGGGCTTGCTCTCGACCAATCCCTTCGCCGAGAGCATCCGCAGGGATTCGCGAATGACGCTGCGCGATACGCCGTGACGCTCGGCGAGTTCGATCTCGCCCGGCAGCACGGTTCCGGGTCCATTCGGCCCCGTCACGATCGACACGCCGAGTTGCTTTGCGAGCGATATATGGACGGGCTGCCCGCGTTTGCCTCCAGCCATCTTCATTACTTCTCCTGTCCGACCAAAGGCCTGACCGCGACGGCCCCCCGGCGCAAGCGAAATACGTACCGCAAAATCCGGGTCCGCGTCGGGCGATCGTCGTGGAACGCACATCACGACTTGACGGCCACCATCTTGTCTGACATAAAATCGGCTAAAGGGCGAGGAGATGGGGATGCGCATCGCATTCGTTATATCCATTTGTCCAATGGTCTGCTTTCAATTGCTATTGATGAGAAGTGCTCGGTCCGCCCCCGGGCGGCAACGGCATTACGTTGATGTGAATAGTCCCTAGATTTCTGGACGCCTTCAATTCTAGGCTCAGGACCCATTGATGTGAGCGTCGCGATCTGATTCAGGCTCCGCAAGGAGACTGAGGATGAGCAACCTGTACTGGCTGACCGATGAGCAGATGGCACGGCTCGAGCCGTATTTCCCCAAGAGCCACGGGAAGCCTCGGGTTGATGACCGGCGGGTGTTGAGCGGCATCGTTTTTGTGAACCGCAACGGGCTACGCTGGTGCGATGCACCGGGGGAGTATGGCCCCCACAAGACGCTCTACAACCGCTGGAAGCGGTGGGGCGAGCGGGGTGTATTCCTGCGCATGATGGAAGGACTGGCCGCCGCGAGCGCCACGGCGAAAACGATCATGATCGACGCGACTTACCTGAAAGCACACCGCACGGCATCTAGCCTGCGGGTTAAAAAGGGAATCTCGGGCGGCTGATCGGTCGCACCAAAGGCGGTATGAATACGAAGCTGCACGCCGTCACCGACACCAACGGTCGCCCGCTGAGCTTCTTCATGACCGCTGGTCAGGTCAGCGATTATACCGGTGCCGCGGCGCTGCTCGATGATCTGCCCAAGGCGCAATGGATGCTCGCCGATCGCGGCTATGACGCCGATTGGTACAGGGACGCCCTCCAGGCAAAGGGCATGACGCCCTGCATTCCGGGACGAAAATCCCGCATCGTGCCCGTCAAATACGACAAGCGCCGCTACCAAAGCCGCAGCCGCGTCGAGATCATGTTCGGCCGATTAAAGGACTGGCGCCGCGTCGCTACCCGCTACGATCGATGCCCCGCGGTCTTCTTCTCCGCCATCGCGCTCGCCGCCACCGTCATCTTCTGGCTTTGACCAACGAGTCCTGAGCCTAGTAGGAACGGCAGTGTGAATCCATGATTGACCGATGTGCCGAACGGCCAGCACGGGTGAATGAATGGCAGTTTGCAAGAAGCCTTATTGCGGATGTGAATGGCCGATTGTGGGCGATTGCCGCCCGTTCGCTTTCGATGATCGTCCTGACGATGATGAACGTCCGGCAGGTGAGCGTTAGCGGACTCGCGGTTTCTTAGACGCAGCTGCGTTTTAAATCGAAGTGGGAATTCGACTGCCGCAGGCTGCGCGGCTGCAATGTCTACGCAGAAATCAGGATCGCGGCTGGGACCTGTTCAATGTGCCGATCATGTTCTGAGAAGGCCCGTTCGGTCGAACCGCCGATTCAAAAAGCCCCATAGGCGATTGAGGAGGTGCCACGGTGATCAGACGAGGCACCGGCCTTGCGTCCCCTTGCTTTAGCGTTCGTGATAACCCTCCGGTAAGTTTGAAGCGTCGGCTTTCGACGAATTTTGCCGCGAACGGACCACCTATGCAATGCGTCATATCTGCGGTGCACCCAATCGCGGACGGCTCCTCACGCGATCATGCGGGGCGTCGGGATCGAGCGCCTACCGCAAGGGCTATAGTTTGACTGGAACGGGATCGCGCGGCGGTATGGACCGGGGTCGCGTCTCAAAGGAAGAGCGGTGTTCAGCTACCCGACAAACTGATTCGACCGTCGGCAATCGCGGTAGATAGCGCTCTATATTTAAATGTCTATTTTTGAGCATATTCTTCCGGCCAAGTCATTGACAAACAACGAAAAAGCGGAAAAATGGTCGAGGAGACAGGAACCGAGACCACTTTATCGTTGTTGGCAACTAACGGTTTTCCGCGATTTTTGCAGGATTGCATGGCCCTTGTGAATTGGTTGTGTGTACTTGTCCAGTGACGTCGCTGATATCGAGAGCGGCACGCTTGTGGCTATTCTTCTGACATTTCCGCTCGTGCCACCAGCCGCCCGATTATTGATGGCGATTCCAACGAGCGCCCAGAGCTTTGGAGGATGGCTCAGTCAGTCGCCAAGATCTGCAGAGCCTAACCGCAGCGCCGCGCAGCGTAGGGAAAAACCGCCGTAGCGCTCACGGGTGGTTGACGCCGTATTCCGACCCATTAATGTATTATAAATGTGAGCAGGGTCGGCTGGACGACCGTGCGGGGGAGGAGTGCCTATATGCCTGTGGTACCATCGATCGCGGTCGCGACGGACGCCGAGGCCACCCCAGCGGCGGGCGGAAGCTACACAGCGGCCTTGCGGCTGCTCGCCAGCCTGTTCTTCATCTGGGGCTTCATCACCGTCATCAACAACACGCTGCTGCCGCATTTGCGCAGCGTCTTTGACCTCAGCTATACGCAGACGACGCTGGTCGAGAGCGTGTGGTTCATCGCCTATTTCGTCGCATCGATCCCGTCGGCCAAGTTGATCGAGCGGGTTGGCTACAAGCGGTCGCTGGTGGTCGGCCTTAGCATCATGGCCGCGGGCGCGCTGTTTATGATCCCTGCGGCGCGACTGCCGTCCTACGGCATCACCCTGGCTGCGCTATTCGTGATCGCGAGCGGGATTACGCTGCTGCAGGTCGCCGCGAACCCCTATGTTGCCGTCGTCGGCCCACCCGAGACTGCCTCGTCGCGCCTCAACATGGTGCAGGCGTTCAATTCGCTAGGTGCGACGCTGGCGCCGCTGTTCGGCGGCTATCTGATTTTGGGTCGCTCGACATCCGGAACGCAGAAGACCGCCGCGGTTCTCACCCCCGCTCAGCGGCTGGCCGATGCGCATGCCGTGCAGCTCCCTTACCTCATCGTCGCGGTGGTGCTGATTGGGCTGGCGGTCGTGATCGCGCGTTTCAAGCTGCCCGACATGGGCGCAGCAACGCGGCGGGCTTCGGCGGAAGCGCGCCGCGGGCATTCGCTGTGGCGCCACCGTAATCTCGTCTTCGGCGTGCCCGCGATCTTCATCTACCTGATCGCCGAAATCGGGGTGGCGAACCTATTCATCAACTTCGTCAGCCAGCCTTCGATCGGAAACCTGACGCACGAACAGGCCTCGCACTATCTGTTTCTGCTCTGGGGCGGGATGATGGTCGGTCGCTTCGCGGGAAGCTTCGTCATGCGGCACATCGACGCTGAGCGGGTTTTGGCGTGGTTTGCGGTCGGCGCGTTTATCACCATGATGGTCACCAGCTTTGCTCACGGGCCGCTTGCGATGTGGTCGCTAATCCTGGTCGGGCTATTCCATTCGATCATGTTCCCGACGATCTTTACTCTGGGCATCCGCGGCCTCGGTCCGCTGACTGAGGAGGGCTCGGGGTTGCTCATCATGGCAATTGCGGGTGGCGCGCTGGTCATTGTCCAGGGATGGATGGCGGACACGTTCGGCCTGCAGTCCTCATTCCTGCTGACCGCCGCCTGCGAATTGTACGTTCTTTTCTATGCGGTGTGGGGTGCCCGCCCGGTGGTGATCGGCGGAGAGGCGCCGGTCGCGACGCGCAGAATCGAGATCGATGGGTAAGCAGCAAGTGTGAATCCAAATAGTCGGGGCCGGGCATGTAGGTCGCGACAGAAATGAAGTGGAGTGGTGAATTGACGACAATCACAGGCGCGGTTCTGGTCGGGGCCGAGGAGCGCACCCCCGCCAAGACCTTCGAGGCGATCGATCCGTCGTCGGGCACCGCGATTGGCCCGCGCTTCGGCGAGGCAGATGCAGCGGACGTTGCGGATGCCTGCGCGCTGGCGCACGCCGCCTCGAGCGCATTTCGCGACTTGGCAATCACGGATCGCGCCGAGCTGCTCGAACAGATTGCCGCTGGCATCGAGGCGATCGGCGATCCGTTGATCGAACGCGCGATGGCGGAGAGCGGATTGCCGCGCGCTAGGTTGGAAGGGGAGCGGGGCCGTACCGTGGGACAGCTTCGTCTATTCGCCAAGGTGGTTCGCGAGGGCGCTTGGCTTGACGTTACGATCGACCCCGCGCTGCCCGATCGTCAGCCGCTGGCACGCCCGGACCTGCGCCGCGTTAACGTGGCACTGGGGCCGGTCGCCGTGTTCGGCGCATCCAATTTCCCACTCGCGTTTTCGGTGGCAGGCGGCGACACCGCGTCGGCGCTGGCAGCTGGCTGCCCGGTCGTGGTGAAAGGTCATCCCGCGCATCCCGGGACAGGCGAACTGGTCGCACGTGCTGTGCGTGACGCGATTGCCGCTGCAGGCTTACCTGCCGGCGTCTTCTCCTATCTGCCGGGGACGACCAACGAACTGGGCGGCGCGCTGGTCGCCGATCCGCGCATCAAAGCGGTGGGCTTCACCGGTTCACGGGGCGGCGGGCTGGCGCTGTTGCGCATCGCCCAAGCGCGGCTTGAGCCCATTCCCGTCTACGCAGAGATGTCGAGCATCAACCCGGTCATCCTGTTCCCGGCGGCTGCGGCTTCACGCGGTGCTGATCTCGGGCGAGCTTTCGTCGGATCGCTGACCCAGGGTGCAGGGCAGTTCTGCACTAACCCCGGCATCGTCATCGCGCTGGGCGGCAGCGAGGTCCGTGCATTCGAAAAGGCTGCGGCCGAGACAATGAGCGGCGCCGAGGCCCAACAGATGCTGACGCCGGGCATCCACGAGGCCTATTCGCAGGGTGTCGAGGCGCTGGCGAGCCATGCGGCGGTGCGCGTCGTTGCGCGCGGACCGGTGGGGCAGGGAATCAACCAGGCGCAAGGCGCGATTTTCACCGCCGAACCCGACGCGTTCGCTGCCGATCCTGTGCTGGGGCATGAGGTATTCGGATCCTCATCGATCCTGATCCGCGCCGAGGATGTCGCGCGCGCTGCCGCGCTGATCGACACGATGGAGGGGCAGTTGACCGCGACCTTGCTGTTTGACGAAGCCGACGAGCCGCTGGTCGCGCAGCTGATCCCGCTGCTGACGGACAAGGCGGGGCGGATTCTTGCTAATGCCTGGCCAACCGGCGTCGAGGTAAGCTATGCGATGGTCCATGGCGGCCCGTACCCCGCCACCACCGACAGTCGCACCACTTCGGTCGGCACGCTCGCAATCGACCGTTTCCTGCGGCCGGTGTGCTACCAAGGGCTGCCCGACCGGCTGTTGCCGATGGCTCTGCGCGATGCCAACCCCTATGGCGTCGCGCGGCGCGTCGACGGCGAATGTGAGCAGGCGGCAACCGCATGAGCACCCCGCGTTCATTAGTTCAGTTCCGTGACCCCGACGGGCGGCGCGGGGTCGCTGCGATATTCGCGGATGGGGCAAGGATAATACCGGGCGCTGTGACCACCATCGCGCTGGCGCAACAAGCGTTGGCGCAGGATCGTACGCTTGCCGAGATGGTCGGTGCCGCGGGGCAGGGCGATGCAATTAATCTTGCGGCGGTGACGCTGCTGGCGCCGATCGACCACCCCGATACCGCGCACCTGCTGCTGACTGGAACAGGGCTCACCCATCTCGGCTCAGCCGAGGGGCGTGATAAGATGCACCGCGCGATCGATGCCGCGGCGGCGCAAACCGACTCGATGAAGATGTTTCTGATGGGTGTCGAGGGTGGCAAGCCCGCGAACAACGAAGATGGCGCGCAACCCGAGTGGTTTTACAAGGGCGACGGCTCAAGCCTGGTTGCGCCGGGCGCACCACTGCCGTCACCCGATTTCGCGCTTGATGCAGGTGAGGAGCCCGAAATCGCGGGGATCTATCTGATCGCGGAGGATGGTGCGCCGGTGCGGCTCGGTTTCGCGCTCGCCAACGAATTTTCCGACCATGTGACCGAGCGGGGCAATTACCTTTGGCTCGCCCACTCAAAGCTCCGCCCCGCGGCGCTCGGCCCCGAATTGTTGCTGGGCGAGCTGCCCGATCATGTTGAGGGTACGAGCCGCATTGTGCGCGATGGCGAGACGATCTGGGAAAAGCCCTTTCTGTCGGGCGAGGCGAACATGTCCCACAGCCTTGCCAATCTGGAGCATCATCACTTTAAATACGTGCTGTTCCGCCGACCGGGCGACGTCCATGTTCACTTCTTTGGAACGGCGACCCTGTCGTTCAGCGACGAAATTACCACCCGCGAGGGCGACGTGTTTGAAATCGTCGCGTCGCCCTTTACGCTGCCGGTGCGTAACCCGATCGGGCGCGCGACGACGACCGACGTTGTGGTGAGGACGATCTGAGATGAGCTATCGGATCGCCATCGTCGGGCTGGGCAAAATCGCGCACGACCAGCATATTCCTGCGATCGCCGCATCGGATCGCTTTGACCTGGTCGCCGCGGCGACCCGCGCGGGCCACGCCGAGGCGATCGCGCTGTTCCCCGATATCGACGACCTGCTTGCCAGCGATGTCGCGTTCGACGCGATCGCGATGTGCCAGCCGCCGCAAGTCCGCTTCGAGGCGGCGGCTAAGGCGATCCGCGCGGGAAAGCACGTCCTGCTGGAGAAACCGCCGGGCGCGACGCTGGCCGAGGTCGCGGTGCTGGCCGACATGGCGCGCGATAAGGGGACGACGCTGTTCGCGGCGTGGCATTCGCGCCATGCGCCGGGCGTAGAGCCTGCCCGCGAATGGCTCGCCGGGCGCACCGTCATGCGCGTCGAGATCGTCTGGAAAGAAGACGTTCGCCGTTGGCATCCGGGCCAGCAATGGATCTGGGAAGCTGGCGGACTTGGCGTATTCGATCCCGGCATCAATGCGCTGTCGATCGCGACACGGATACTTCCCGCGCCGCTTATGGTCCGCGGCGCGGTGCTCGAGCGGCCCGCTAACCGGGCTGCACCGATCGCGGCATCCCTCGACCTTGTCGACGCGGGTGGTGCTGCTGCGATGGCGGTGTTCGACTGGCGCCAGACCGGCCCGCAGACATGGGATATCGTCGTGGAGACCGACGATGGATCGCTGACGCTGTCACATGGCGGCGCGATGTTCAGCGTCGATGGGATTGAGCGCGATGTCGGGCCCGAGCGCGAATATTCGTCGATCTACGAAAGCTTTGCTGAACTGATTGCAACTGGTCGGTCGGATGTCGATGCGGCGCCGTTGCGACTCGTTGCCGATGCGTTTCTGCACGGGCGACAGGATGTGGTCGATCCGTTCGACGATTGACGCCAGCGCGTAAGGCGCGGCGGGATGAAGGGGATTATGGATGAAGTTGAAGGCAGCGCTCGGATTGGTGTTGCTCGGGTTTGCGGGTACGCCTGTGGTTGCGCAGGAAAGCGCGACGGGAAGCGTGCGCGGCGATACGCCCGGCCCCATATATGACCGACATATCTTCACCCAGTTCGCCGAGCACCTGGGCAACGGCATCTATGGTGGGCTGTGGGTCGGTCCGTCGTCCAAGATCCCCAACACGCGGGGGTTTCGCAACGACGTCGTCACCGCACTTAAGCGGCTCGGCGTGCCGATGATTCGCTGGCCCGGCGGCTGTTTCGCCGACGAATACCACTGGCGCGAAGGCATCGGCCTGCAGGCGCAGCGCCCCGTGAAGATCAATACGCATTGGGGCGGTGTGACGGAGCCCAACACAGTGGGCACGCATGAATTCATGGACCTGGTCGGCCAGGTCGGTGCCGAAGCCTATATTTCGGGCAATGTTGGCGACGGCACGCCGCGCGAAATGGCGGAGTGGGTCGAATATATGACCTCCCCCGCGGGCAGCCTTGCCGACGAGCGGGCGCGCAACGGCCATCCCGCGCCTTGGGCTGTGCCGTATTTTGGCGTCGGTAACGAACTTTGGGGCTGTGGCGGCAACATGCGTCCCGAATATGCCGCCGACCTGACGCGGCGGTACGCGACCTTCATCAAGGCGTCCAAGGATACCCGCATCCTGAAGGTCGCGTCGGGCGCAAATGTCGACGATTACATCTGGACCGAGACGATGATGAAGGTGGCCCGCGACCAGGTCGATGGTTTGTCGCTGCATTATTATACCGTCCCCGGCGGGTGGCCGCCGCGCGCGTCAGCCACCGAGTTCGACGATGCGGGTTGGGCCGAAACGCTCGCGGGCGCGTGGAAGGTCGACGACCTGATCGCCAAACACAGCGCGATCATGGACAAATATGACCCAAAAAAGCGGATGTTCCTCGCGGTCGACGAATGGGGCACTTGGTATGCCGGCGACCCGGGTACCAATCCCGGCTTCCTGCGCCAGCAGAACACGCTGCGCGATGCGCTGGTCACCGCGATCCACCTCAACATCTTTGCCGCGCACGCCGACCGCGTCCGGATGAGCGCGATCGCGCAGATGGTGAATGTCCTTCAGGCGATGATCCTTACCGACGGTGGCAAGATGGTGCTGACCCCGACCTATCACGTGTTCGAAATGTATCGTCCGTGGATGGATGCGACGGTGCTTCCCGTTCAGCTCGACACGCCGACCTATACCCAAGGAAAATGGTCGATGCCCGCGATCAGCGGATCCGCGGTGCGCGACAAGGCGGGGCAGGTCCATGTCGCGCTGGCCAACGCAGATCCGCACCAGTCGATCACGCTGCAGGCGACGGTGAAGGGGGTGACCGCGACCAGCGCTACGGGGCGCGTGTTGACCGCGCCGACGATCACCGCGCTGAACACGTTCGACAAGCCTTCGGCGGTAACGCCAGCCGCGTTTCGCGATGCGCGGATCGCAGGCGGCGTGTTGTCGGTCACGATCCCGGCGAAATCGGTCGTCATGATCGAACTCCGATGATGGGCCCGGTCCGCCTGCGCGGAGTGATCGTCGCGCTCGCCGTGCTCACGCTGGGGGCCAGCGCGCCGCCCGGCGGAGGCACGCCGTCGTTGCCGGTGGCGGGAGACATCGTCCCCGTCCATGATCCGGTGATCATCCGCGAAGGTAACACCTATCATGTCTTCTCGACGGGTATTGGCGAGGGCGGGCAAAAGATCGTGTCGTCGCGAACGTCGCACGATCTAATCCATTGGGAGCAGGGCACGCCGCCGTTCGAGCAGGTGCCCGCCTGGGCGACTACCGCCATTCCCGGCGCGACGAATGCCTGGGCGCCCGACATCAGCTTTGTCGATGGGCGCTATCGCCTCTATTATTCGGTTTCGACCTTTGGTTCGAACCGCTCGGCGATCGGGCTGGCGACCAGCGCGACGCTTGATCCGAGCGCGTCCGGCTATGGATGGCGCGACGAAGGGTTGGTGGTGATGTCGACCCCGTCCGACGATTTCAACGCGATCGATCCCGCCTTCGTCGCCTCGGCGGACGGGCGCCAGTGGCTGGCGCTGGGCAGTTTCTGGACCGGGCTGAAGCTCTTCGCGCTCGATCCCAAGACCGGTAAGCTGCTCGACCCCGGCGAGCGCCCACGTGCGTTGGCCCGGCGTCCCGTGCCTGCGGGCGCCCCTTCGATCGTCGAAGCGCCGTTCATCTTTGCACATGGCAACTATTATTGGCTGATGGCGTCGTACGACTATTGCTGCAAGGGCGTCGCCAGCACTTATTACACCGTGATCGCGCGCGCGAAGACCGTCGAGGGGCCGTATCTGGGGCGCGATGGCAGTGCAATGCTTGCGGGCGGCGGCACGATCTTGTTGCGCGCAGACCTGCAGGAAAAGCAACGCTATCGCGGCCCTGGCCACGCCGGGCATCTGCGCGATGCCGACGGCACCGACGTGATCGTCTATCACGCCTATGACCGCGAGAAGAACGGCGCCCCGACCCTGCGCGTCGCGCGGCTCCATTGGGGTGCCGACGGCTGGCCGGTGGCGGAGGCAGAATGAGGAGAGTGATCGTGAGCCTATCGTCCCGTCGTGCTTTCCTGGTCGGCGCCGCGGCGCTCAGCGCAAGCCCCGCGCTGGCCCGCCGCATCCCGCGTATCGTTAACCCGCTCGTGCGCAACCGTGCCGATGCGCAGATATTTCGCCACACCGACGGCTGGTACTACATGACCGGATCAGTGCCCGAATATGACCGGCTGGTGCTGCGGCGGGCACGAAGCATCGAGGGGCTGTCGACCGCGAGCGAGCGCGTGCTGTGGCAGCATCTGGCGAGCGGACCGATGTCGGGCTTCATCTGGGCGCCAGAAATGCATCTGATCGATGGCAAGTGGATCATGTATTTCGCCGCGGGGCCGAGTGGGGGCGGCGAGGACGTCTTTCGCATCCGCACCTATGCGGTCGTGTGCGACGGTGCCGACCCGATGACGGGCAACTGGTCGGTGCTCGGCAAGCTGACGACGCCGTGGGACAGTTTCACGCTCGATTCGACCAGCTTCGTCCATCGCGGCGAACGCTACCTCGCCTGGGCGCAGCGCGAACCGGGAATTGAAACCAACTCGAACATCTACCTCGCCCCGCTGGCCACGCCGCTGACGCTGGCAGCCGCGCCGGCGCGGCTGTCGGTGCCGACGCTGGCCTGGGAAGTTCGGGGGTTCAAAGTGAATGAGGCGCCAGCGCTGCTCGCGCGGCATGGCCGGTTGTTCATGACCTATTCGGCGAGCGCGACCGATGCGCGCTATTGCCTCGGCATGCTGACCGCGCGCGACGATGCCGACATCATGGACCCCGCATCGTGGCAGAAATCGCCCGAGCCGGTGTTGACAAGTTCGCCCGCTCACCATGTCTATGGTCCCGGCCATAACAGCTTCACCGTCGATCGCCGCGGTCGCGACATGCTGGTCTATCACGCGCGCGACTACGAAAAGATCGTCGGCGATCCGCTGTTCGATCCCAACCGACATACGCGGGTCCAACCGATCCGCTACACGCCCGACGGCGTGCCGCTGTTCAACCCGCCCGTGTCCAATGGTCCGTTGGCATAGCCTCTTCGCGCTGGCGGCGGCTTTCAGCCTCGTCGCCGACCCGCAACCGGTGGCGGCCATCGCGCTCGACGCGGATCTTATTCTTGCCGAACAATACGGCAACGATGCGCCCTGGTATCGCGACAACATCCCGCTGTTCGAATCCGCGGACCCAGCGCTCGATGCAGTCTATTATTATCGCTGGCGGATCGTGCGCGCGCACCAGCGCGACATCGGCGCGATGGGCTATGTCACCACCGAATTCCTCGACGATGTCAGCTGGCAGCGCGAACCCTATGCGACGCTGAACGATGCGAGCGTGTTTCACATCGGTGAACTGCGCTGGCTGAGGGACCGGCGCTACGCCGACGATTACATCGATTACATGTATCGCGGCGGCAACGATCGCCATTTCTCGGACGCGATGGCCGACGCGGTTTGGGGCCGGTACCTGATGGACGGCGACCGCGGCTCGGCGCGGCGTCATCTGTCGGCGATGAAGTTGCTGTACGGCCAGTGGGACGATCATTTTGATTTCGCCAAGGGGCTCTACTGGATCGAGCCGCTGCTCGACGCGACCGAATACACGATCTCCTCGATCGATGCGTCGGGTGGCAAGGACGGTTTTCGCGGCGGCGATGCGTTCCGGCCCTCGATCAACGCCTATATGTTCGCCAACGCGAGGGCGATCGGGCGACTGAGCGCCTTGGCGGGCGAGGCCAATGCGGCGGCGGACTATGCCGCGCGCGCAGCCGCGATCAAGGCGCGGGTCGAGGCCGACCTTTGGAACCCGGCGCTCCGCCATTTCATTGATCGGTACAAGGTGACGAACGATCATGTCCGTTATTGGCAGCAGATCCGCGGGCGCGAGCTGGTCGGCTATGTGCCATGGACGTTCGACCTGCCCGCGGATGATCCCCACTTTGCCGCCGCCTGGGCGCACCTGCTCACGCCAACGGGTTTTGCGGGTGCGGGCGGGCTGCGCACGGTCGAACCGAGCTACCAATATTATATGCGCCAGTACCGGTATGTTGGGACGGCGCGCGAATGCCAGTGGAATGGCCCCGTTTGGCCGTTTCAGACCACCCAGGTTCTGGAGGCCATGATCAACCTGCTTGATCATTACCGACAGACGGTGGTGACGCGCGGGGATTTTTTGCGGTTGCTGCGCCAATATTCTGCGCTTCATCGCCAGGCCGACGGGCGGCTCGATTTGGAGGAGGATTATGATCCCGAGACCGGGCAACCTATTGTCGGCTTGACGCGCAGCCATCATTATTTCCATTCGGGGTTCGACGATCTCGTGCTGACCGGGCTTGTCGGGCTGCGTCCGCGCGCCGACGACATGCTCGAAGTGAACCCGTTGCTGCCCGCGCGCGGCGATCCGCAGGCGATCGGCTGGTTCCGAGCGGATGGCATTCCGTATCACGGCCATCTGGTGGCGATCAACTGGGACGCCGATGGGCGTCATTACGGGCGCGGCGCGGGGCTGTCTGTCGAGGTCGATGGTAGGGAGGTGGCGCGGCGGTTAGATGTCGGGCGCATCGAACTTCCGCTTACACGCCGCGCCCCCGCATCGGTCGCGCGCCCGATCAATGAGGCGGTTCAGCTGGCGCGCGGCACCTATCCGTTGCCAAGCGCGGCGAGCGGCACTGAGGCGGAGGCGCTGCATGACGCGATCGACGGCCGCACTTGGTTCTTCACCGATGCACCTGCGGGCTGGACCTCCGACGCCAGCCGTGATCAATGGTTCGCGGTGGATTTCGGCAAGCCGTTGGCTCTGTCGCGCGCCGAGCTGGCGTTTGCGGGTGACGACGCGTCGGTCGCGCCGCCCGCGCGGTATCGCGTGCAACGCTGGACCGGGGCTGCTTGGCGAGACGTGACGACGGCGCGGAGCGCGATAGCGAACGGGGTGACGCGCGCGCAATGGCCGATGGTCGCCACGAGCCGGTTGCGCGTCATGATGGAGAGCGCGCCCGGACGGCGAATCCGGTTGGTCGAGCTGAAAGCGTTTCGATGAAGGACAAATCCGATGCTGATCGAAAGGGTGCAACCGCTCCTCGCGGTGGCGATGTTGGCGCTTTCGGGCGCAACGGTCGCGGCGGATCGAGCGGGTCCTCGCGTGAGCACAACCAGCGGGATCGTCGAGGGCGATCGCAAGGCCGATCGTACCATCTTTCGCGGTATCCCCTTCGCCGCGCCGCCGCTCGGCGCGCTGCGATGGCAGCCGCCGCAGCCGATCCGCTGGGCTGGTGTGCGGCCCGCAGCCGATCCCGCTCCGGCCTGTCTTCAGGGGAACCATGGCTGGAACCGTGCCGCCTATGTATTCGCGAGTGAGGATTGCCTGACGCTAGACATCGAAACGCCGACGACCACGGGGCGTCACGCCGTCCTGGTGTGGATTCATGGCGGTAGCAATCACGCGGGGTCGCCGATCGATACATTCATGACTTCGATGGTCGGCGAGGGCATCGTCGTGGTCGGTGTGCGCTATCGGCTCGGTGTTCTCGGCTTCCTCGCCCCCCGCGGTTCGGGCGCCACCGGGGGTAATTATGGTCTGATGGACTAGATTGAGGCATTGCGCTGGGTACGGGCCAATATTGCGCGCTTCGGCGGTGATCCGGATGCGGTGACGATCGGCGGCGAAAGCGCGGGTGCGCAGGATGTCGGACTGCTGCTCGCGGCACCGGCGGCGCGCCCGTTGTTTTCGCGGGCGATCATGGAAAGCGGGACGCCGGGCTTTGGCGTGCCCTATCGCTCGCTCGATGAGGCGCATCGGCTCGGCGATCAGTTGACCGCGTTCCTCGACGGCGGCGATCCACATCAGGCCTCGCCGGCGGCGCTCATCGCCGCCGATGCGCGTCTGCACGATGCGGCGCTGAACAGCGACGAATATCTGTGGCTACGCACCACGGTCGATGGCGCAGTACTGCCGCGCGCGCCCGACGCGCTTTTGGGCGAAGCGCCCGCCAAGCCACTGCTGATCGGCACTAATGCGGTCGAACTCGATCTATGGGGCGGCCGGGCCTATCGCGACGGGCTGCTCGCGCGGACCTACGGCGGCAGCCAACCCGCGGCGCGCGCCTATTACGGCATCGATGGCGGGCGTGATCCAGAAACCGCGCCACGTACCGGCAGCGTAGATCAGCGGATTGCCACCGATGCGACTTTCACCTGCCCGACCGACCGGATGACGCGGCTATGGGCGGGGAAGAGCGCACCGGTTTACCGCTATGTGTTCGACGATGCGCCGGGCAACGGCATCACCAGCCACGCGCGCGAACTAAGCTATGTCTTTGGCCGGGATCGCGCTGGCGGCGCGCGATTGCAGGATTATTGGGCTGTCTTCATCAAGACAGGCAAGCCGACGACAGCCTGGCCGCGATGGCCGCGGCGGATGCGGTTCGATGCGAATGGCGCGAACACGGAGACCGCGGACACCCCCGCAATCTGTGCACTGGCGAGCGACCTGTAAGCCTGCCGCCAAGCGGGGTGTCAGCTCTCATTCTGCTGATGCGGCACCCGCTCGATGACTTCGAGCACTTTTTCGATCAGCTGCGTCATTGCCGCGCGCGCGGCATCGGGATCGTGCGCCCGGATCGCGTCATGGACCGCGCCGTGATCCGCCATACTCGCTGATCGCCCGGTCAGCCGATTGGTGAAACGGATTGACGTGCGAAGCGCGGTGCTCACCATGCTGCGAAACTGCGCGAAGAACGGATTGTTCGACGCGCGCAGGATCGCGACGTGGAACGCGATGTCGGCATCAAGTGCGTCATCCATCCCGTCCTCGGCAACGCGCATCTGTTCCAGGCCATCGGTGATCGCCTGCATCTGGTCATCGGCCGCGTTCACCGCCGCCAGCGCCGCCGCTTCGGGTTCGACTGCAATGCGCAACTCGTTGAAATGGCGCAGCAGCGTCAGTGAACGGCGCCGCTCGAGCAGCCAGCGCAGGACATCGGTGTCGAAAAGGTTCCACGCCTCTTGCGGGCGAACGAACGTTCCCTGTTTGGGGCGGGCGCCGAGCAGCCCTTTGGCACCGAGCATCTTCACCGCTTCGCGGGTGACCGATCGGCTAACCTCATGTTCGCGGACGATTTCGGCCTCGGTGGGGAAGGGCTTGTGGTCATAATCGCCGACGACGATGGCGCGCCCTAGCACCTCCTGCAGCCCGAAGGTCAGGTTGCGCCCGAGATTACCTGGGCCGAGACGCGCATCATCCGCCATTGCGATTTTGGTTCTGAATCATCTGAGCCCCGTGGTTATCGATCATCGTACACTGGTCGCAGAAGACGTCTGCGCGGGCAAGGCTGATCATAATATAAATGATCTATGTTGAGTCGACATGTGCGACTTATCCTATAAGATTACGTTTGATACGATCCCGCCGCGCACGGACGGTCGGGTCCGCGATCCAGGAGGAACGATGCAGCTTGCGACGCGCAACGGCGCTGGATCCGAGGTAATAACGATGCTGCGCCGGACCAGAACAACGGTGATCCTCAGCATTACAACGCCCGCGCGTCGAAAGGCGTTCACGTGAACGGTAGCTCTTTCATTGCGGTCGACTGGGGCACGACCAATCGCCGCGCATGGGTGATCGAGGATGGTCGCGTCGTGGATAACATCCGCGATGCGACAGGGATACTCGCGGTGCTACCGGGCGGTTTCGCCTCCGAGGTTTCGGCATTGCGCGCGCGCTTCCTCGATCGGCCCATGGTCCTCGCAGGCATGGTGGGTTCGAACCGCGGCTGGATCGATGCAGGCTATGTCCCGTGTCCCGCCACGCTTGAAACGCTCGCTGCGGGATTGGCGGAGCCCGAGGCAGGCGTCAGAGTGGTCCCCGGGGTGAAAGCGCTGGTCGATGGGCGCGGCGATGTCATGCGCGGGGAGGAGGTGCAGCTGCTCGGCGCGGTCGCCGCAGGGCAGGCACCGGGCGATGCGCTGCTCTGCCAGCCGGGGACGCATTGCAAATGGGCGCGGATGGACGGCGGCGCGCTGGCGACCTTCTCTACCGCAATGACGGGTGAGCTCTTCTCGCTGCTGCGCGACCACGCGCTGATCGGGGCGGCGATGACCACGCCTGCCGCGAGAGGTACAGCTTTCGACCAAGGCGTCGCGCGATCGGGGGAGGGCGATCTGTCGACCGCGCTGTTTGGCGTGCGTGCGGACAGCCTGCTGGCGGTGCGCGACGATGTCGAGGCTGCATCCTATGTCAGTGGCTTGCTGATCGGCGCTGATGCGCGTGCGCACGTCGTGCCTGGCGATACCGTCCATTTGCTGGCTGACGCGGCGCTGGGCGCCTTATATTCGGCCGCGATCCGGTCGATCGGCGGACAGGTTGTCGCGATCGACAGTAACGCCGCTTTCATCGCCGGCATCATCCGCCTGTGGGAGTTTGCACCGTGACCGATTTTGCCACCGCCTTCGCTGCCCTGCCGCTGATCGCAATTCTTCGCGGCGTCCGGCCCGATCAGGTCGAGTCGATCGGCGATACGCTGGTCGAGGCGGGCTTCACGCTGATCGAGGTGCCGTTGAATTCGCCCGACCCCTTTGAAAGCATCGCGCGGCTGGTGCGTCGATGCGGCAACCGGGTGCTGGTCGGCGCAGGGACGGTGCTGTCCACCGACGACGTGGCGCGGCTCGCCGATGTCGGCGGGCGGATGGTGATCTCCCCCAACACCAACACTGCGGTGATCGGCGCCAGCGTGAGTGCGAGTATGGTGGCGCTGCCAGGCTATTTTACGCCCTCCGAAGCCTTTGCGGCGATCGATGCTGGGGCGAGCGCGCTCAAGCTGTTTCCCGCCGAGGCGGCTAGTCCCGGCGTCCTGAAGGCGCAGCGCGCAGTCCTGCCCAAAGACATACCCGTGCTGGCGGTCGGCGGCATCACGCCGGCGGGCATGGCGCCGTGGCGTGCCGCTGGCGCGGGCGGGTTCGGGCTCGGTTCGGCGCTGTACAAGCCCGGTATGACCGCCGCCGATGTGGGGCGCGCGGCACAGGAGTTTGTTGCGGCCTGGTGCGAGGGCGCGATGTGACGCGATCCGCGCTGATCGCAGCGCTAGGTGTCTTGGTCAGCATCGGCACCATGGCGCCGGCACGCGTAACTGATCACGCGGCGACGCTGGTCAACCCGGTCCTGCCTGGCGGCCCTGATCCGTTCGTTGTCGACGAGGGCGGCTGGTTCTATTTCATGGCGACGCGCGGCGATCGGCTGGCGATCCGCCGGACCCGCGATCTCGCGCATCTTGCACAGGCGGCGGAGGTGACAGTGTGGCGCCCGCCCGCGACCGGCGCGAACGCGATCTCGATCTGGGCGCCCGAACTGCATCGGATCGATGGCAAATGGTTCATCTATTACACCGCCGCCGCGAAGGGGCATGATGACGATGCACATCGCGGCGTTTTCGTCCTGGAAAACGATACGCGTAACCCGCTGACCGGCAGCTGGATCGATCGTGGGCGCGTGGCGTCGGGCTTGTCCGGAATCGACGGCACGACCTTCCTCGCGCAGGGGAAGCGGTGGTTTGTCTATTCAGCTTATGACGGCCCCGATAGCGTGCTGGCGATCGCACCGATGGCCAATCCGTGGACGTTGGCCGCGCCCGCTGTGGTGATCGCGCGGCCCGATCGCGCATGGGAAAGGCAGGGCGGGCGGCAGATTTTGGAGGGACCCGCTTATTTGCGCGGACCGCGAGGCGATTCCTTCCTTGCTTATTCGGGCAGCGCCTGCTGGTCTGACGATTATGCGCTGGGGCTGTTGCAGCTAACCCGCGGCGCCGACCCGATGCGCGCCGACAGCTGGGTGAAATCGCCCGCCCCGGTGCTCGCCAAGGCACCGGGCAACGATGTCTACGCCCCCGGACACAACACCTTCTTCACCGCAAGTGGCGGCGGGGAGACGTGGATCGTCTATCACGCGAATACCGGGGCCGGGGCAGGGTGCACCGCGGCCCGCTCACCCCGCGTCCAGCGGATGCGCTGGACCGCCGAAGGCACGCCGGTCTTTCCGGTCCCGGCGCGCGCGGGCGTGCCGATGGCCGCTCCCCGCCCCTGACGAGCCGCAGCGGAGGGCATGCGGGTCGCCGCGCCCCCCGCTGGATCATATCACTTCGTCAGCGCAGTCCGTTGCGCGGTTTCCGGCACCACGCCCTTTGGCGCAGCCGACATGCGACGGATAAGATCGGTCTCGGCGGGGCGATACGGCGTCCCGTCGGCACGGAACACCTCGTGGAACCAGATCGTCGGTTCGCTGAGCACATAAGGCTTCTGCCAGCTGTCCCAGGGCAGGCGGGTCTGCGTTTTGCCGTCGACAAAGCCCCAGTTCATCATCCCGATGTTATAGCGCTTGCCGATCGGCAACGACCCATCGAAGGTCGAGCCGTTGCCTCGCGCCATATATTCGGTGCAGATTATCGGGCGGTGATAGGGTAGCAACTGGCGCACCCGTCGCTCGAACGTCTCGGGCCAGCTGTAATCGTGGAAGGTCACGATGTCGCTTTGGCCGAGCTGCAGCTTCTCCATCGCGGTCAGCTTGTTTCCCGCCGGCGACCAGTCGTCATGCCACCACACGCCGGAGGTCACCGGTTGCGAAGGGTCGGCATCGCGTGCCCAACCGAATACCTGCGTCAGCAAGGCCTGGACCAGCGGCACCTTGCCCTCCTGCCCTGTATACTGGTCGGCGCCGTTATCCGGCTCGTTCCACAAGTCCCAGCCCAAGATGCGCGAATCATCCTTGAACGCGCCAATCACCCCTTGAACATAGGCTTTGTAGTTAGGATAGCGCGATTTGTCGCGGAGCCCCGGCAGTCCCGGCGACTGCACCCAGCCCGAATTGTGGACTCCGGGAATCGGGGGATGCTGCGGTCCGAGCTTCGGGTCGGGATCCCAGCAGCTGTCGAACAGGACGAAGAGCGGCCTGATGCCGTGCCGGTGCGCGATCGTCAGGAATTCGTCGATCCGCTGCTTGAATCCTTGCGGATCCTGCTGCCAAAGCTGGTCGTGGAGGAACACGCGCATGGTGTTCATCCCGATGCCCTGCGCCAGCGCCAGCTCAGTATCGATCCGCTTGGGATCCCACGTAGCGGCCTGCCACATCTCCAGCTGATTAATCGCCGAGGCAGGCGTGTAATTAGAGCCGACAAGCCATGGTTGCTGTTTGTACCATGCATTTGCCTGCGCCTCGGTCCAGCGCGGTCGGGCACCGGCGGGAGCGGCAGCAAGCATCGTGGTAGCGGCGAGTGTCGCGAGAAAAGCTTTCATCGGATCCATCCTTTTCCTGCGGTTCAGCGCTTGTCGACGAAGAGTCGATAGGTCATCGTGTTGTGGTAGGTCTGCCCCGGCGCGAGGCGTGCCGACGGGAAATTCGGCTGGTTCGGGCTATCGGGAAAGAGCTGCGGCTCCATCACGAAGGCATCGCCCATCCGATAGATCGTCCCGCTCTTGCCCTTGATCGTACCATCGAAGAAATTACCCGAATAGAACTGCAGTCCGGGCTGGTTGGACCAAAGCTCGAATCCGCGACCCGACACCGGCTCGACGACGCGCGCCATCAGATGCTGGTCTGGCGTCACCTCGTTGCCGATTACCCAGTTGTGGTCGTAACCGCGGCCATAGACGAGCTGTTCGTTGCGCCCGTCGCGGACGCGTGCGCCGATCGCGGTCGGCTGGCGGAAATCGAACACCGTGCCCGCGACGGGCGCGTTGCGACCAAGCGGAATCGAGGTCGCATCGGTCGGCGTGTACTCGTCGGCGGGGATGGTGACGAGATGCCCCATCGCGCCGCGCGGGCTGCCGACGCCTGCCAGGTTCCAGTAGGAATGATTGGATATGTTGACGACGGTCGACTTGTCGGTGGTCGCGCGATAGTCGATCGTCAGCCGGTTTTGTTCATCGAGCGAATAGGTGGCATAGGTCGTCAGCGTCCCGGGATAGCCCATGTCGCCATTGGGGCTGACATAGCGCAGCGTCACCGATGCGGTAGGCCCGCTCTTCACGTCGGTAATCTCCCACAACACCTTGTCGAAGCCCTTGGTACCGCCGTGGAGCGAATTGGGGCCGTTGTTGATCGGCGTGGAATAGCGTTTGCCGTCGAGCGTGAACTGGCCCTTGGCAATGCGATTGGCGACGCGACCGACGGTGGCGCCGAAGAATTCGGGCTTCTTCAGATAGCCGTCGATCGTGTCGTATCCAATCTGGATATCCTCGCGCTTACCGTCGCGATCTGGCATTTCGAGCGACTGGATCGCCGCGCCGAGTGCTATAATCGTGGTTGAAATGCCATGACCGTTGCTCAGGGTTACCGCGTGGACTGGGCGGCCATCGGCGAGTTTCCCGAAGGTGGAGCGGTGCGCCTCCGAGGCAAGCGCCGGACCCGCGAGTACCGACGACACCAGGCAGGCGATAATCATCATGCGCATTTTCATCTCTCCTATTCGGATCATGGGCGTGGGGCCGCCAGATCTTATCCCTTGAACTTTCTGGTGGGCAGACCGCGGCAACCCGGGTTGACCACGAACAATGCGCCGCCGTGTTCTTCGTCCATGCCATCTGCGGCGGAGGTGACGAACAGGCGGTCAAGCGCATCGCCTGCAAAGGCGACATTGGTGATCTGCGTGGCGGGAAGCGCGATAGTGCGCATTCTTGCGCCGGACGGATCGAACTGCGCGACGCACCCCGCTCCCCAGCAAGCAACCCAAAGATTGCCGTCGGCATCGAAGGTCATACCGTCCGGATGACCCCACCCCTCCTCGAACACGACGAATGGAAAGCGGTCGCCGAGGCTGCCATCGTCGTTAAGTGAATAGCGAAAGATGGTGTCAAGCGCGGTGTCGGTATGGAGCAGGAAGCCCACACCGATCGCCGGGCCGTTCGAAATCGTATAGCCGTCGGCCAGGCGGGTCGCCAGACCATCGGTGTCGAGGCGGTAGAACGATCCCGTCGGCCGATCACCCCCAAACGGCATCGATCCCGCAAAGATGCGACCCGCTGCATCAGCCTTGGCATCGTTAAATCGATTCCCTTCGCAATCGGGCTCGGGCGCGGCGATCGTCGTTATCGTCAGCGGATCGAGCGTCAGCGAGACAAACGCGCGACCGACGCCAGCGATGAAACCGCCTCGTTCGCGCTCGATCAGCCAACCCACTACGTCGGGAAGCTGCCAACTCGATACCCGCTCGTCGGCGAGCGTGACGCGATGAACGTATCGCGACAGGATATCGACCCAATAGACCGACTGGTCCCGCTGCGACCACAGCACCCCTTCACCCAGCGTATCGCGGCGATCGCGTGCAATAACATGGACATCTATCATGCCAGACGTCGTCAGTGGCTGTCGCGGGGCAGGCCGCGCGTTTGAGCGATCCGTTGATATTTGATCGCAGGCTCCAGCACCGCGCCAGTTTCGAACTGGCCGGTGATGCTGCGCTGGATTTCTTGCCACGGCGTCTGCGAGGCCGGGTATGCCTTGCCTTCGGTCAGGTCAAGCCCGGCGCGGCGTCGCTCGATCTCGGCATCGTCAACGAGCATGTCAACGCTGCGCTGCTTCAGGTCGATGCGGATGCGATCGCCAGATTGCAGCAGCGCCAATCCGCCGCCCACCGCGGCCTCTGGGCTGGCGTTCAGAATCGATGGGCTGCCACTCGTGCCCGATTGGCGTCCGTCGCCGATGCATGGCAAGGCGTGGATCCCGGCGCGGATCAATGCAACGGGGGGACGCATGTTCACCACCTCCGCGCCGCCCGGATAGCCGACAGGACCAGCACCTCGGATTACTAGTACGGTGCGCTCGTCGATCTCGAGCCCCGGATCGTCGATCCGGTGGTGGTAATCCTCGGGTCCGTCAAACACGACCGCCTTAGCCTCGAACGCATCGGGCGAGGCGGGGTCGCTTAGGTAGCGCCCGCGAAACTCGTCGGAGATCACGGACAGCTTCATGACCGCGCCGTCGAACAGGTTGCCCGACAGCACCGTCAGGCCCGCAGATTCCTTCAGCGGCTTGGCGAAAGGGCGGATCACCTGTTCGTCCTCGATCTGCGCATCGGCGATATTTTCGGCGACGCTGCGGCCGTTGGCCGTCATCGCCTCACCATCGAGCAGGCCCGCGCGGTACAGTTCTCCCATTACCGCGGGCACGCCGCCGGCGCGATAGTAATCCTCGCCCAGATACTCGCCCGCGGGTTGCAGGTTGACGAGCAGGGGGATGTCGGCGCCATGTGATTCCCAATCGGCAAGGTCGAGTTCGACGCCCATGTGCCGCGCGATCGCGTTGAGATGGATTGGCGCATTGGTCGACCCGCCGATTGCCGAATTGACCCGGATGGCGTTAAGGAACGCCGATCGGACAAGGATGTCGGAGGGCTTGCGATCGGCTTCGACCATCTCGACGATCCGACGTCCGGTTTCCCACGCTGCTTCCTGCCGGTCGCGATAGGGTGCCGGGATCGCCGCCGAGCCGGGCAGCGACATACCGAGCGCTTCGCATAGCGAATTCATCGTCGTGGCGGTGCCCATCGTGTTGCAATAGCCCGTTGAAGGCGCCGAACTCGCAACCAGCTTGATAAAGCCGTCATAATCGAGCTCGCCCGCCGCGAGCATTTCTCGGGCTCGCCACACGATCGTCCCCGATCCGGTGCGCTCGCCCTTGAACCAACCATTGAGCATCGGGCCAACCGACAGCGCGATTGCGGGGATATTTACGGTCGCCGCCGCCATCAGCGCAGACGGCGTGGTCTTATCGCAGCCTATCGTCAGCACCACGCCGTCGAGCGGGTAGCCGAACAGGACCTCGACCAGGCTTAGATAAGCAAGGTTTCGATCGAGCCCCGCGGTCGGGCGCTTGCCCGTTTCCTGGAGCGGGTGCGTCGGGAATTCGAGGGGGATACCGTCGGCGTCGCGGATGCCCGCCTTGACCCGCTCCGCCAGCACCAGATGGTGACGGTTGCATGGCACCAGGTCGCTGCCCGATTGCGCGATGCCGATGATCGGTCGACCCGATTGTATCTCTTCCAAGCTGAGCCCGAAATTCAGATAGCGCTCAATGTAGAGCGCGGTCATGTCCGGATTCTCTCGGTTGTCAAACCAGGCGCGGCTGCGCAGCCGGCGCGGTCCATCCTGTGTTGTCACGCTATCGTTCTCCAGCTTGCAGCATCCATTTGCGCGATCCTCTCACCCGTCACCGATGCAAGCGGTGCGCCTTCGTAACCGATCTACAACAAAAAATATTAGTCATACAAGTGACCAAAAAGCACGTCGGTTATATAAGATAAATCACTTGCGTCATGGGCGCGTTGGACATATTTGACCAGCTCAAACATCCGCGATTAGGTCGCGGGAAGTGAAAAGGGAGGGGTTGCGATGAAGTGGAAAGCCGCGCTTTGCGTGTCAGTTTCGTCGGTCATCGTGCTGGGCGGGATGATGCCAGCAACGGTCGCAGCGCAGGTTGCGACGCCGAAGGAGGCGCCGAAGCCGGATGTTGCGAGCGACCAGTCGGTTGATTCGGCTGACCCCGCCGACGACGTTCAGGCCGCGCCGGTCCAGAGTGCCGACATCGTAGTCACCGGATTGCGCCGCAGCCTCGAATCCGCGCAGGCTATCAAGCGCACGTCAGATGGCATCGTTGATGCGGTCGTAGCTCAGGATATCGGCAAGCTGCCCGACACGTTCGCTTCGTCGGCGCTACAGCGCGTTGCCGGTGTTACGGTCACTCGCGGCGGTGGCGAGTCGGCGGGAGTCACGGTGCGCGGGCTGCCCGATCTTACTACCACCTATAATGGCCGACAGATCTTCACCGCGGAGGGTCGATTTGCTCAGATTCAGGATTTTCCAGCCGGCACGGTAGCGGCGCTGGAGGTTTACAAGTCGGGCACGGCTAACCAGATTGAGGGCGGTATCGCGGGTGAGATCAATGTCCGCGGTCGTCAGCCTTTTGATTTCAAAGGCTTTGAGCTCTCCGGTTCGCTCAATGGTGTGTTGTCGCAGCAATCCGAAAAGATTGTGCCCAATGGTAACCTGCTCCTCAGCGACCGCTGGAACACAGGCATTGGCGAGATGGGACTCCTCCTCAACGTTTCCTATGTCGGCATCAACTTTCTCGATTCATCGCGTGAACAGTCAGTAGTGATTGCGCGTACCAATCAGACGAACGCCGATGGTACCATTGCAAACAACGCTCCGGGGCAGCCAGCCGGGCTGCGTTTCCCAGACGCGCAGGGTAATTTCCTGGGCTATGGCGCGCGCTATCGCCCGTCTGCCAACGCGGCGTTCCAGTGGAAGCCAACGCCCGAACTCGAGATCTACGCGGACGGTCTGTATCAGGGCTTCCGGTCGAAGGATTACAATCGCTGGATGTTCATCCCGAACTTCGGCGGCATCACGTTGACGGATGTCACCCTGATTCCCGGTACCAATCAAATTAACAGCGCGACTGTCAGCGGCGCAGTGCGCCCTGATGGCTATACGGGATCCTTTGACGGCAAAACCGACACCTATCAGGGCGGTGGTGGAGCCAAGTGGACGAGAGACAAGCTGCAGATTTCCGCGGACGTCGCGTATACAAACAGCAAGTACACCGCGAACCTTGTGAACATCGACTATGCCACCGTCGGCGTGCCAACCCACACTTCCTATTTCAATGTGGCGAACGATGGCGGGCCGGCGCAGAGTTTTGTGAACTTCAACATCGCCGACCCCGCAAATTTCATCAGCCGCGGTCTATATCAGGAACTCACGGTGGTGAGTGGTAAGGACTGGCAGGCACGTACCGACGTGTCCTATGAACTCGACTGGAGCTTTCTAAAACGCCTACAGTTCGGTGTGCGCTACAGCGATCGTGACGCGGCGCGCGACTTCGGCAGCATTTACATGAACAACGAAGGCGACAATATTCCGCTCACGTCGCTGCCGGGTGCCGTGGTAACCAACAGCCTGCCGGGCTTTACATTCAACTATTCCCAGCCGAACGTATCCTATGCGGCGATCACGCGCGATAGCATCCGCGACAATCTCGTGGGTTTACGGGCCTTCTTCAACGAGCCTGCAGGTACTGTCGCCTTTGATCCCCTGCAGCGCTTCCGCGCGAAAGAGAAGTCCTATGCCGCCTATGCGCAGCTGAAATATGGTTTCGATATCGGTGGCACAACGATCGACGGTTTGGCCGGGCTTCGGGCGGTCAAGACGAAGGATCGTGTTGAAGCGCCTTCCAGCATTGATGGGGTTATTGCGACGAATAGCGCCACCAACGATTACACCGATTATCTGCCCAACGGCAGCGCACGTATTGCCTTTAACGACAAGCTGCAACTGCGACTCGCTTATACAAAAACCCGTACACGGCCGAACTTCATCGATCTTCGGCCGAACCTCACGCTGGGCACACCTCCGACGTTTCCAGCCGGCAGTCCTTGCCTGGATCCGACGAGCGCGACCTTCAATAGTCGCAACTGCGCTCGCGGTGGATCACAGGGAAATCCGAACCTCAACCCGCTCGTGTCGAACAATTACGATGCTAGTCTGGAATATTACTTTTCGCGAACCGGCTTTTTCAGTGCGGCAGTGTTTCGTCACGACGTCAAGGGCTTCCTCGCAACCGTCAATAACGTTTATCGCGATCCAACCTATGGTCTGATTGCCATCGATCAGCCGGTGAATTTGGGAAAAACCCGCCTGCAAGGCGCCGAGGTCCAATTCACCAGCTTCCTCGACATCGACGGTCTGCCTGAGTGGGCCAAGGGGTTCGGCATCCAGGCAAACGGAACGTTTATTGATGCAAAGGGTGACCTTCAACCGAACTTCGCGGCAACATATAACAACGAGCAGCAGCGCTTTCCCGGCGTTTCGAAATGGGCGTACAATCTGATCGCCCTGTACGAAAGGCCTCAGTTTTCGGCGCGACTCGCTTACAACTACCGCTCGGACTTCGTATCCTACTATACACTAGAAACGTTCGACCCGATCGCGCATCCGACAGTGGAGCAGGGGCGTGGCCAGCTCGACGGATCGATTTCGGTAACGCCGGTTCCAAATATCACTCTAGCGTTCGACATCGCGAACATCCTCGGCAACCCGGTCCAGCGCGATCGTGCCTACGATACGGGCGATGTCTTCCGCCGCCAGGTCTTATATATAGAGCGGTCTTACTCGCTCGGCATTCGGTTCCGCTTCTGATCCGACCACGGGGCAGGGGGCCAAATATGCCAGTCGCTCAGTTTATTGTGTCCTGCATCGTCGCGTCGCCTTCATCGGCAGCGCGGTGGGCAAACGATCCGAACGTAGGATTGCCGCACATCATGGGCGCTGGCGGCCTCATATTGTGAAGGTCAGGCTGATATTCGCGGCGTTTGTCGCCGCTACGGTGTGCAGCGCTGCGATTGCGGACAATCCGGAGTTCCAGGGCGCGGACCCACATGCAATCTTCGTCGGCGAGGAAATGTGGATTTTTCCCACCGGCGGACCAGGGGGCAGCTGGTCCTCCGACCGATTCGGCGCGTTTTCCTCGCGTCACCTAAAGACCTGGCGCAGTCGTGGCGTGATTCTGCGGCGCGATCAGATCACGTGGATCGATGACGATGGTGTTCCAAAGCACTATCTGTGGGCGCCAGCGGTCGTGACCCGCGGCGCCAAATGGTACCTTTATTACTCGGTCGGTCCGCAAAATCCCACTCCGAGCCGGATCGGTGTCGCGGTCGCCGATCACCCCGGGGGGCCTTATGTCGATAGCGGTCGACCGCTTGTTACTGGCGAATTGGTTCAGAATGGGCACGGGTTTGAAGCTATCGACCCCATGGTCTTCATCGACAAGACCGGTAAGGCGTATCTATTCGCGGGCGGTAGCGCCGGCTCCAGCTTGCGCGTCTGGGAGCTGAAGCCGGACATGATCAGCATCGCGCGCGAAGTGCGCATTGAGACGCCGCAGCAGTTTACCGAAGGCGCGTTCATGCATGAGCGGAACGGCGTCTACTATCTGTCGTACAGCCACGGCAAATGGAACGGTCCGAGCTATTCGGTTCATTATGCGACCGCGCCGTCGCCAATCGGTCCGTGGACCTATCGCGGCGCGATTCTCACCGGTGACCAGCGACACCAAGGTCCTGGGCATCACAGCTTCGTCCGTACACCGAGCGGCAGATGGCTGATCGCCTATCACCGTTGGCAGGGACAGATCGGGCCCGGTCCATTCAGAGGCGAGCGTATGATCGCAATCGACCGCGTTCACTATGCGCGAGACGGACGCATACTGCCGATCCACATGACCGACGGTAGTGCCGCGCCGACCCTGCCCCTGCACTAACCCGGCATGGGCCGCGACTGGATGTGCCATTGTAGCAGCAGGGCGCCTCGCCGAAACAATGGGAAGGAAGCGTGATGATGCGGTGGCGCGACGTGATCGGATTGCTGACAGTGTTATTGTCGTCGGCGCCTACAACTGCTCAGCGCAATCCGCCGGGCGCGCCGGAAACTCCCTATGTCGATCCAAGCAGGGCATATCTGTTCGCGCACATGACTAAGGATCATTACGGGATCCTCTATTACGCGGTTAGCCGCGATGGTCTTCACTGGCAGGACCTGAATCGCGGCGAGCCGGTGTCGAGCGACTATCATGGGCATGCCTCGATCGCTCGCGGCGGCGACGGGCGCTATTATTTGGTCGGGAACAAGGGTGACGACGATCCTTTTATCCGGTTCTGGGTGTCAGACGATCTGATCCGCTGGACTCGGTTCGGTACCTACCGCCCGAAGCTATCCGACATTCCGGGCTTGCCGCATGCGTTGCAGCGGATCGGAGCGCCCAAATTGTTTTTCGACCCGCGCTCCCAGCAATTCCTGCTTACTTGGCACACGCCGAACCAGGATGGATCGCCGAAGGACCCAGAACGCTATTGGGGAAGCCAGCGCACGCTCTACGTGTTGTCGCCCGACCTTAGGCGCTTCGATGCGTTGCCCCGACGGCTATTCGACTGGAACATGGCGACGATCGACACGATCGTGCAGCCCGATGACAATGGGCGTGGCTATTGCGCGATCGTGAAGGATGAGCGTTATCCCTCATTCGCCTGGGTAACGGGCAAGACCATCCGCATCAGCTGCGCGCCGACGCTCACCGGCCCCTATCCGTTACCCGGCCCCCCCGTCAGTCCCAATTTCCGGGAGGCACCGACGGTGATCAGGGCACCCGATGACCGATCCTGGCTCCTCTATTACGAGCAATACGCCGGAACGAGCTATGGCCTGTCGACCGCCCCGCAGCTGACAGGGCCCTGGTATCAGGTTTCCGGGAATACCGGCGTGCCCGAATGGAACCGGTACGAGATGGTTCCTGGCGCGCGCCATGGATCCATGATTCCGATCGGCCTGCGGCAATATGACGCCTTGGTAGCGGCGTTTGGCGCTTCTCGCGACTGAACTCGATGTTACCAGTTAGAGACTGGGACTGACTTGCAATTGAGGTCCCAGTGTTTTTGTCCCCTAAAGGCCTGACAAGGCCTCGCAGGTTTGCGCGATGAACTCGCGTGGGATCGATAGCGCAAATTGCGGTGCGGATGCATCTCGTTGTAATGGTCGAACCAGCCGGGCAGTTGGTCGATCACGCTCTGCGCATTCGGCCTGGGGTTCATACGGACATAATCGCGTTTGAGGGTGCGAACGAACGCCTCAGCTATGCCGTTTGATTGAGGACTGCTGACCGGGGTCGTTCGCGGGATTAGCCCAACGCCCCGGGCGAACGCACGTGTGTTGCGAGCGGTGTAGCAGCTGCCGTTATCGGTGAGCTATCCCGGCGCCGCCGAGGTGGTAAACATGCGGCCGCCCGCCTATCTGATCACCGAAGGCGTCCACGCGCTGCTCTGTATCGGCGACGGACGCCAGTCGGGCACGAGCGGATCGCCCTCGATCCTGAACGCCAGTCCGGAGGCTGCGGCGATGGGTGGACTGGCCTTGCTGGAGACCGGCGACCATGTCCGCATCGACCTGAGGGCAGGCACCGCGAACGTGCTGATCGACGATGCCGAACTGGCGCGTCGCCGCGACGTGTCGAAGGCGAAGGGGGGGGGCTATGCCTATCCCGCGTCCCAGACGCCGTGGCAGGAAATCCAGCGCGCGGTGGTCGGCCAGATGAACACTGGGCCGATCCTGGAGGGGGCGGAGAAATATCAGAGGATCGCCCAGACAATGGGGCTCCCGCGCGACAACCATTAGGGCGCTGGCGCTAAGCGACTGGTTCTGGGCCGTCGGCGCGGCAAGCCTGCTCCCGTCCATCCAGGCGCACGGCGGTAAGCGCGGTTTGGCCGTGCCAGCCCTGTCCTTTGGGCAACGCGAGCCGTCGGTCAGTCGTTTAACACGGCCG
>Ga0206130_10000696_pt1 | contig 53887 bp, 48 predicted proteins | sample Helgoland_Spring_9_FD_148637 | JGI IMG/M metagenome (GOLD analysis project Ga0206130, IMG submission 148637) | Pelagic subsurface seawater microbial communities from Kabeltonne, Helgoland, North Sea - Helgoland_Spring_Bloom_20160512_1 | ecosystem: Environmental > Aquatic > Marine > Epipelagic ...
TGTCCAATTGGTCGGTTATTTGGACATTTGTGTTGGTTTGTATAAATCCACCAGTAAAGTTAATAGAACCATCAACTGTCAAATCACCCTTAATATGCACCTTTTCATTTCCGTCGCTAGCGCCACCAGGTTGTAATAAGATATTTTTGTTTAATGCTGTTGTTATTGTAACATCGTTTGTTGCATTTACATCTAAGTTGTTTAATGTTCCAACGCTTGTAATTACGGGTTGTGCCTCATCAGTAACAGTAGCAGCAGAACCAGTAACGCTTCCTGTAATATCGGCAGTGACAGTTAAACCACTTAATGTCCCAACGCTTGTAATTGTGGGTTGTGCAGCAGTTGTTAATGTACCTTCAATGTTTGTTGCCTTTATATTTCCGCTCACGTCCAATGCTACGCTCGGGGTTGTAGTGCCAATACCAACATATCCACGATAATCAATTGCAAGTGCATTCTGGTTGACAGTTGTGTTATTTCGTGTTGAAAATCCCATTCCGGTTTTTACACGATTATTTATTCCAAATTGTCCAGTGCCGGCAGCATTATAATAATTAATCGCGTTAATACTAAGTTGGTCAAACAGTTCGTTTGCTGAGTATCCACTAAGAGGGTTTTGTGAGCTGCCGCCGTTCCACGCAGTGTTTTGAAGTGTTATCCAAGTAAATGAGTCACCTTGTATGGTACTAAATTTATTACCTGTTAAAGTATTAATCGCCGGTTTGTGGGTGGAGGCCCCGAATGTATCCGGGCTCGTTATATCTAATTTAACCGCTGGGTTAGTCATACCAATACCGACATTTCCACTCGTGTTCGTGTATGTTATGTCATTTGTGTTTACAGTTGTCCATTGACTGCCCGGATTATATACTGCCCCGTTTTTATATAAATCTCCGGAAAAGTTAATGTGTCCACTTACATCTAATCCGTAAGCCGTATTTGCATCTGTACCTATACCGATACTTCCGCTTTCTAGATGCATCCCGCGAGTTCCATTAGAACTTGTTGTTGCTCCATAATACCATTTGTGGCTAATGCCTGCGGAGAGATGTTTAAGCGTACCCGCGTCAACGCCAAAACCATATCCAGTATGCAATCTTATTTTATTGTTCCCGGGTTTGTTGTACGTAGCGTCAAATAGAAGTAGTCCACCCTGGATACCATTACCGCCGCTTTTGGATATATTTATGTGTCCATTGACGTCCAATGCTTGGGTTGGGGTTCTACCAATACCGAGCTTACCGCCTTTGAAGACCATGGTATTAGCTGGGGTTGTAGTAGACGCGTTCCTAAATTCAATTTGTTCTGCAGATGATGAATTTATAATAGTTCTACCGTCACTGTCTTGTAGTACTGCGTAATTAAAATTTGAGGTTTTATGACTCTTATGAGAAAATGTCGCAAAATTACTGCTACTATACGCACCACTTCCAATATAGGCATCATTAACAGTAAGGTCTGTTCCAAATGATACATCACTGGTAACATTCAGGGTATTACTAATTGTAGTCGCCCCACTAACAGCCATTGTACCAACAACATCCAATTTGTAACTTGGGTTAGTACTACCAATACCGACATTTCCGCCATTTGCGATTCTCATTGCTAATGTATCATCGTCATAGAAATCTGCAATATTATTTGTACCGTGTTGTCTGGCAATTAACGCAGGCCCTGTTCCATTGTTTGAAATGTCTAATTGGTCGGTTATTTGGACATTTGTGTTGGTTTGTATAAATCCACCAGTAAAGTTAATAGAACCATCAACTGTCAAATCACCCTTAATATGCACCTTTTCATTTCCGTCGGTAGTGCCACCAGGTTGTAATAAGATATTTTTGGTTGATGCTGTTGTTATTGTAACATCGTTTGTTGCATTTATCGTAAGGTCACTTAATGTCCCAACACTTGTAATATTAGATTGATTTGCACTTGCAGCTGTTAATTTACCTGTAATCTCACCAGTTTCACTTCCTGCACTTAATGAAGTGCCCGTAATAGCACCATTCGAAGTTATACTTCCAAAACCCGAGGTTATAGAACCACTATTTAATGCCCCAACACTTGTAATATTAGGTTGCGAAACTGTTGTGAGTAATCCTCCAATGTTTGAAGCATTCACATTACCAGTTGCATTTATGGCGCCGACAACGTCCAATGCTACGCTCGGGGTTGCACTGCCAATACCAACATTTCCAGTAAATGTAGGACCAGCTATATTAGCTTTCGCCGCTAATGCTGTTACTGTAAGATCAGATATAGGTTTACCAGCATCAGTTGTATCATCCACGTTAGTAAGACCAACCATTGCTTTTGTAATACCAGCAACAGTTCCAGTAAATGTAGGATCAGCTAAATTAGCTTTCAAGTCTAATGCGGTTTTTATTTGTGCTGATGTTGATGGATTTGCATTATTGGTAGATGGAGCATTAAAAGTTAACGTATCTTGTTTTCCATCTAATGTTGTTTGCACTTCACTGAAAGACGCATCCAAATGATTCACGCCAAAAGTAATGGTTTTATTTCCACCAGCGGTACTTGTCGTTATATCGATATGTTTATCACTTGCAAAATTCATTGTATCTAATCCTTCTGCTACCAAATCTGTTTGACCATCCACTTTCCACGTTTTATATGTTGAATTCATTTTTATTTTAACTTCGCCATTTGATAAATCGTCAATTGCAAACCCAGAATCAGTATCAAATCGAATTGCACTTATATCTGTAAAATCTATATTATTTGTGGTACCGGTTCTTGTTGATATGGTTAGTTTGGGCGCGCTTCCGGCTCCGTTAAACGATCCATCTAATATTAAATTACCCATTATGCGCACATCTGTGTTAAAACTACTATCTCCGTGTATTGATAGTGTTTGAGCACTCAAATCAGTCGCATACAGTTTGTTGGCAATCCTTGCGCTTCCATTGACGTCCAATGCTTGGCTTGGACTATCTGTACCAATACCGACATTTCCGCCATTTGCGATTCTCATTGCTAATGTATTATCGTCATAGAAATCTGCAATATTATTTGAACCGTGTTGTCTGGCAATTAACGCGGGTCCCGTTCCATTGTTTGAAATGTCCAATTGGTCAGTTATTTGGACATTTGTGTTGGTTTGTATAAATCCACCAGTAAAGTTAATAGAACCATCAACTGTCAAATCACCCTTAATATGCACCTTTTCATTTCCGTCGGTAGTGCCACCAGGTTGTAATAAGATATTTTTGGTTGATGCTGTTGTTATTGTAACATCATCTGATGTATTTACAGAAAGACCAGTTAATGTACCAACCGTTGTTATGCTTGCACTACCTGGCCATGTACTTAATGCAACATTTTCTACATGATTTAAACTTAAATCATTTTTTACGTCACCTGATGTTCTACCTTCTATACCAGTGGCTGTAAATCTGGCATAATTCTCATTCGTTGTTGTACCGTCAATAACTACACTATTTGTATTTGCAATACCAAAAGTTAAATTATCTTGCTTATTGCTTGATAAATCAGTTAACTTTTGTTGAATGTTTTCAGTTGCACCACTTAAGTGTCCTAATTCTGTTGCTGATATTGTTGATACTGCAACTTTACCAGAACCATTTGATATTAATGCCAGATCAGCAGTTAATTGTGAACTTGTAATAGTTGAAGCAGCACCTGTTATGGTTGGTTCTTTGTTACTTGATAAATCAGTTAACTTTGTTTGGATGTTTTCAGATGCGCCATCTAAGTAACCTAATTCAGTAGACGTAACATCAGAAACAGCAACTTTACCAGAACCATCTGATGTTAATGCTCTAGAAACAGTTAAATCCGAACTTGCAATAGTAGTGGCAGCACCTGTTATGGTTGGTTCTTTGTTATTTGATAAATCAGTTAACTTTGCTTGGATGTTTTCAGATGCGCCATCTAAGTAACCTAATTCAGTAGACGTAACATCAGAAACAGCAACTTTACCAGAACCATCTGATGTTAATGCTCTAGAAACAGTTAAATCTGAACTTGTAATAGTTGTAGCAGCACCTGTTATGGTTGGTTCTTTGTTATTTGATAAATCAGTTAACTTTGCTTGGATGTTTTCAGATGCGCCAGCCAAATAACCTAATTCTGTTGCTGTTATAGTTGATACCGCAACTTTACCAGAACCATCTGATGTTAATGCTCTAGAAACAGTTAAATCCGAACTTGCAATAGTAGTGGCAGCACCTGTTATGGTTGGTTCTTTGTTATTTGATAAATCAGTTAACTTTGCTTGAATGTTTTCAGATGCGCCATCCAAATAACCTAATTCTGTTGCTGTTATAGTTGATACCGCAACTTTACCATTAGCATCAGAAGTTAATGCTCGCGATACTGTTAAATCCGAACCTGTAATAGATGTAGCAGCACCTGTTATGGTTGGTTCTTTGTTATTTGATAAATCAGTTAACTTTGTTTGAAGTCCGTTCGTCTTTGATATAGCTAATTCGCTGTCGGATATATTTAATGATCCATCGAGTGTTAAATCACCTTTTATGTGCACATTTGAATTGAAACTACTATTATTGGAAATACTTAATGTTTGGGCACTCAAATCAGTCGCGTATAATTTATTGGCAATCCTTGCGCTTCCATTGACGTCCAAATTTTCATTTGCTATGTCTGTGTTTATACCCACATTTCCACCATTTTGAATAATAAGTGCTTTTGTATTATCATCATAAAATTCGGCAATGTCAGCGTCTCCGTGTTGACGGGCAATAAATGCAGGACCCGAACCATTATTTGATACATCTAATTGTTCTGTTACTTGGACATTTGTATTTGTTTGTATGTAATCACCAATAAAATTAATTGAACCATCTACTTTTAATGATCCTTTAATATTTACCACACCAACGGCTGGGTCAGAACCCTTTGGTTGCAATACAATATCATTGGTTGTTGTAGTTATTACGCCTGTTTTATTTATTGATATATCATCAACACTTACTGTTTCACTCAAACTAGCGTTTTCACCTGTAAAATTACTTGTTCCAATGTTTATGTTTCCAAAACCAGTTGATATACTACCATCATTTAATGTTCCAACTTTTTCTATATTTGGTTGAGAAGCTGTTATAAGCGTTCCTTGAATATTTGTAGCAGTCAAATCGCCGGCAATATATAAATCACTGTTAAAACTACTGTCATTTGCTACAACTAAATTATTAATATTAACATCATTACCAGTATGAGTTCCTGTTACGTTTAATGTACTTGTTTTAATATTGGTACTTGCTTGAATGTTTGTGGCACTTAAATCATCAGCAATATATAAATTAGAATTAAAACTACTATCATTTGCAACAGTCAAGTTATTAATATTAACGTCATTACCAGTATGAGTTCCTGTTACATTTAATGTACTTGTTTTAATGTTAGTCGTTGCTTGAATGTTTGTGGCACTTAAATCACCACCCACATACAAATCACTGTTAAAACTACTATCGTTTTCTATGGAAAGTTTGTTTCCACTTAGGTCTCCACCAGCAATTAATCCTGTTCCAACATCAATAGAAGTAAATCCCGATGTAATAGAACCAGTATCTAAGGCACCAACAGTAACCAAATTACTCATTGTAGTGACATTGGGTTGGGATGCTGTGGTAAGTGTTCCTTGAATGTTTGTGGCACTCAAATCACCCGCAATATATAAATCACTATTAAAACTACTATCATTTGCAACAGTCAAGTTATTAATATTAACATCATTACCAGTATGAGTTCCTGTTACATTTAATGTAGTTGTTTTAATATTGGCACTTGCTTGAATGTTTGTGGCACTAAGATCTTTTGCAATATATAAATCTCCATTAAAACTACTATCATTTGCTACATTAATCGCCTTATTAACACTAATGTCTTCTGCAACATGACTTCCTTCAACACGTAATGTATTTGCACCAGTGACAGTTAAATCAGTTGTACGAATATGTGAGGCCAAAATGTCATTTACACTCAAATCGCCGCCAATATATACATCGCCGTTAAAGCTACTATCCATTTCAATAGATAATTTATTTGCACTCAAATCGTGTGCATATAACTTCTGCGAAATACTGGCTGAACCAATTACATCTAATTTTTCACCAGGAGTTGTAGAACCAATACCAACATTTCCTCCGGCTACAGTCATTTTGTACGCGTTATTTTCCTTAAAAAATAATTTTTTACCACTTGCTGTATTTAATGCTGTTTCACCTGAATTATCTTGAATTAATGCGTAAGAACCTGGTGTGTTGTAATCAATGTGCGCAAAAGATGCAGTATCATTATAAGCAGCGTGTCCAACAGCAGCACTTCCAAAATAACTTGTTGTATCTGTGTCATATCCTGCTTTTATACTTCCACCCACATACAAATCACTGTTAAAACTACTATCACTTTCTATGGAAAGTTTATTTCCACTTAGATCTCCACCTGCTATTAAACCGGTTCCAACATCAACCGAAGTAAAACCAGAAGTAATAGAACCACTGTCTAATGCACCAACAGTAACCAAATTACTTATTGTAGTAACATTGGGTTGGGATGCTGTAGTAAGTGTTCCTTGAATGTTTGTAGCACTCAAATCACCACCTACATACAAATCACTATTAAAACTACTATCACTTTCTATGGAAAGTTTGTTTCCACTTAGGTCTCCACCTGCTATTAATCCTGTTCCAACATCAACCGAAGTAAAACCAGAAGTAATAGAACCACTATTTAATGCACCAACAGTAACCAAATTACTCATTGTTGTTACATTGGGTTGGGATGCTGTAGTAAGTGTTCCTTGGATATTTGTAGCACTCAAATCACCACCAACATACAAATCACTGTTAAAACTACTATCACTTTCTATAGAAAGTTTATTTCCACTTAGGTCTCCGCCTGCTATTAATCCTGTCCCAACATCAATAGACGTAAAACCCGATGTAATAGAACCACTGTCTAAGGCACCAACCGTAACCAAATTACTCATTGTTGTTACATCGGGTTGGGATGCTGTTGCGACTGTTCCATAAAAATTTGTGCCTCTTATATTACCACCAACATCTAGTTTATGTCCGGGAGCAAATTTACCAATACCTATATTGCCATTTGAATTCAATGTCATTTTTTCGCTATTATTGACTCTAAAGCTAATCGATTGTCCACTCGTACAATTTAAGAATGTTTTCCCTACACTACTTTGTAATAAAGCATAATTCGATGAATCGTTGCGGTCGTGGTGTGCAAAAGATGCGTAATCACTTAAACTAGCTGCATAACCAATTGCAGCACGTCCCAAATAACTTGTTGTGTTTGTGTCCTTTGATGCATTTATAGCTCCGTTAACTTGTAAATTATCAGATACTAATAAATTTTTTTCAATAGTTATATCACCATTACTCGCAATAAACAATCGATTATTTCCTTTTGTGATTAATGAAATGTTATCTTTTTCCATAGTATTACCATTTGAAAATAATATTGCTGCGGGGCCTGAAAAAGAATCCTCAGTAATATTTATTAACCCATTTGTAAAAATCGGTGAATTTACTGATAATAATACGCCGTTCCCTGTATAATTGCTATTTGGTATTGAATTTGTACCAATGCCGACTCTTCCCCCTTCACCCGATGTCCCTTTTATTACCATTGCTAACGCATTATCATCATAAAACGCCGCAACATCTGCGGTTCCGTGCTGACGAGCAATTAAAGCAGGTCCGGTTCCATTGTTTGAAATGTCCAATTGGTCGGTTATTTGGACATTTGTGTTTGTTTGCACAAATCCACCAGTAAAGTTAATAGAACCATCAACTGTCAAACTACCTTTAATGTGGACCTTTTCAGGTCCATCACCAATTCCACCAGGTTGCAATAATATATTTTTGTTTGATGCTGTTGTTATTGTAACATTATTTGTTGCATTTACATCTAAGTTATTTAATGTGCCTACACTTGTAATAGCTGTTTGTGCTGCTGTTGTAAGTGTTCCTTGAATATTTGTAGCAGTCAAATCTCCATCAACGTGCAAATCAGCATTGAAACTACTATCATTTGTTACTTCCAATTTTGATAATGTGCCTACACTTGTAATTGCGGTTTGTGTTTCGGTAATAAGTGTTCCTTGAATATTTGTAGCACTCAAATCACCCGCAATATATAAATCAGCATTAAAACTACTATCATTTGTTACAGTCAAATTATTGAGAACACCTAATTGTGTAATATTAGGTTGCGACGCGTGAGTTGATTGTATTGTACCTTTTATATTTGTCACTTCAAGTGTACCACCATCGGATGTTATGTTTCCACCATCCGCATTTATGGTTCCACCATTTGTATTTAATGCGGAAACGTTGGTTGTTTGAAAATTAGCTTCTCCTGCTGTTATGACCTGACTACCAATATTAATATTTCCAAAACCCACTGCAATTGAACCACTGCTTAAATCACCAACGGAGCGTAAACTACTCATTGTGTTTATTTGGGGCTGCGAAACGGTAGTTATTGTACCATCTATATTTGTAGCACTCAAATCACCAGCAACATATAAATGAGCATTGAAACTACTATCTTCTGCTACAGATAAATTATTAATACTTAGATCATTACCGACAAGCGTATTTGCTACATTTAATGTGTCTGTCTTGATGTTTGCATCAGCCACAATATTTGCTGATGTTTGTATATTTGATGCACTCAAATCTTTTGCAACATAAACGTGAGACACAAAACTACTGTCATTTAATACAGATAAACTGTTAATACTTACATCATTTCCTATATGCAATCCAGTTACTGTTAACGTATTTGTTGTAATATTTCCTGATGTTTCTATATTTGTAGCACTTAAATCGTTTTGAATATAAACACTACTGTTAAAACTTGCATCATTTGTAAATGATACAGATGCCAATGTTTCAATGTTTGGTTGAGATGTTGTAGTTAATGTTCCTTCTACATTTGTTGCTGTTATATTACCCCCCACAGATAAATCTTGCGAAACATTTACATTACTATTAAAAGACGCATCACCGGTAACATCCATTTTTGATGAACTTGTTACACCCATAGGTCCAATATATTTTGTTGCTGTAAGATAGAATTTTTCATTTCCAAATACAGTTGACGGAGTATCATTTACATCATAAAAAGTGATTATACCATTTTTTGAATCAAACAAAGCACCTCCAAAATCCACTGGATCACCAACAAAACCAGGTCCTCCCAATTCACTTCGCGTTGCTAACCAACCAATGGGCTTTAATGTTCCATTCTTAAGATAATTTAAAGAAATGCTATAACCCGTTGTGGCATAATTTGAAGGAATAATATTTTGCAAAATATTTAATCCATTTTTATCTTTACATATAAAAGCCGCTCCTCCATTTGCTACATAATCTAGTTCTATGTTTTCGAGTCGGAGAACCGTATTTGCAGTATCTACGGAAAAACTACCTTCTGATGTTTTGCCGGTTAACCACGTTGCATCAATATCCACATTTGGTAAACCATTTTGTAATAATGTTTTCAAATTTGTTGCATTAGTAACAGCACTGTATGTAGGATTCTCAGGTGGTAATGACGACAAAATATTTTCACTAAATATATTAGTGTTATTTGCCAATGCAGTTTCTTCGAAGAATTGTTTTGAATCCAAAGTAGAAGTGAAATTCATAAAATTCTTGAATAACAAATTTACCTTTTCATCGGTTGACAGTCCATCGTTACTCATTGTATAATATATATTAATAGATGATTATTAATATATACAAAATAAACTAAATTATGAAAAAGTAAAATAACTATTTGAACTTTGCGGAAGTCCAACAATTAAATATACTTCACTTGTTGTGTTAGCATCTATATAAGCATTAGTAGCGTCATTTTGCAAAGCGCCATTTGCTGATTTTGCATTTGATATATTTGTAGTATTACCCAGGTTAAACCAAGCAGTATCACCACTATTGAATACAGATTTCAGCGCTCCAAATTTGCCATCGTGGCTAATATATGCTTCATAACCGTTAATATTATTACTATTTCCAAATAAACTTGTATTTGGAGAACTTCCACATATTTTAAAGTTGGACAAATTCACTGAATTACCACTTTTTTCATTTGTTACATTAATGGCAATCCACTTAAAACCACCCGTTCCACTACTATTGTGAGTAATATAATTTGGTCCACTTACTGCAAAACCATTACTCCAATCACTAAATGCATTAATAGTAACTCCATTATATGTTGTGCTATAACCACCACTTACAAATTTGCCGTCAAAATATAACAATGTATTACTTATGTGACTACTATTTGCCGTTGCAAAATTAGAAGATGTTGTTGTTATTGCACTCGAAAATGTACTTACACCATTAAAGAAATATAAGGCGTTTTCGCTGCTATATGTATTTGCACTATCTCTAAACACTTTTCCAATATTGTTTACAAGTTTACTATTATCTATATGTGTTTCTACAGATGGGGTTCCGTTATTATTTAAGTAAAATACATTTACAGTAAAGTTACTTGTAGTAGTTGCATTATATTTATCTGCACTAAACGCCGATGTTTTACTGTACGCCATCGTGTACGCGCTATTTTGAGATACGTCTGTCTTATCATTTGCACTAAACGCATAACCATTTTTACTTATTGTATTTACTCGTGAATGGCGATTACTACTATATGGTATATAATGGCTTGCAAAGTTGGATATAGTATAATTTGCGGTTAATTGTAACTGTGTTATAGAAGGAATTCCAAACAAAAACGTATTACTTTGTACACTAATAGTTGGGTCCGCATTAAATGTTACAACCGGTGTGCTATTATAATCATCTACATAAAAGTTATTTGTTGTTCTACTGGTTGATGTATTTCCATTCTCATCAATACGTTGATTATTATTTTCTCCTTGACTTTGAATACTATAATTAAAATAATAATTATCTGTTGACGCTGGGAAATTTTCCTTAAAAATGGTATTATCATTAGTTCCACTTGTATTAGCAAAACTCGAACTATATACAAATCCCCTACTATAATTATTATCTTTACCTCGATCTGTATATGATGACGGTGATTGGAAATTATATTTATTACTTGTTGCTCCAATACTTGCTGTATTTTGTGATGCTGTTTTGTTGAAATTTAATGAATCACTTACAGTTTCTGTTGAATTTTTAATAGTAAATGTTGCTACTACAAGATTACCTGTTGTTCCATCAAGTGTTGTACCTTGTTTTCCATAATTTACATAAAAACTACTTGTACCACCCAAGCTAATACTGCTATTCGTATTTATTGCACTTAATAATGTACGATCATCTCGTAAATCTGTACCATTTAAGTGGCCATTAATATCTGCATTACCAACAAGTGTTACTTCCATACCATTGTGAGAAACACTATTTAAATCATCCGTATTAATAAAACGTGTGGCACTATTGTTCTCAGCATTTTCATCATTTGTAAAATATGTTGATGTATATGCAGTACCATATGGACCATAACCACTATTTAAAGCATTCTTTGCACGCATTTGTACATCATATTGAGAACCTGGTTTTAATCCAGTTAATACAATATTGTTTTTACTCAAACTTGAACCACTTTTCGCTTGTGACCTCACATCTGTAACCGGTTCTTTACTTCGTGTATTTACTAATGTAAATGAAATATCGTAATTTGTAATATCAATGCCACTTGTTATTGCTTGATCATTATTGTCTAAGAAAAACGATGTATCCATTTGAAATTGTGTTTTTCGCACGTCTTCAAAATTTGTAATAACTACTGCACTTGGTGCACCCGTTTGTTTTAATCCTACATCTGTTATATAAATATAAATCGGTGCGGTTCCACTGTTGTTTACACCATATACACGCAATTCAAACAAATCATCTTGTGTAAATGTAGGTAAACTTGTAGTAGATGGCTTATTGTCAAATGTTAAATTATATCCTGTACTGTTACTAAATGAACGTCCACCATTTGCAACAAATGTAAGTGATGTTAACGGTGTAGTATCATTTCCGTTTGTATGATAATTTCCGTTTCCAATATGAACTGTTTTCCATCCATTTGATTGTTGTCCACTCAATAAATTGTAACTAATATCTACAAATGTCTGCAAATAAACAGGATAACTTCTTCCTGAAAAAGCATCTTTGTATATTTCCGGAAACTTTGACCAACTTACAACTACTTGCGCACTTTGTTGATTTTGACCAATGCTTACCAATAATGGGGGTTGTTCTGTTTTATATGATGCCACACCACTCCATATATTACTTGATGTATACAATTCGGCCATGTTACGGTCGGTATTATAACGTATCATACCTGCTTCGGCTGGGTCTGCTCGCTCAGCCGTTGTTCCTGTCAATAATGCACCAGATGTGGCTGCTCCACCACCACCAGGAGTTATAATGTTACCATTTACAGATAAATCTTGCACCACAACCAATTGTTTGCTAATAAATACATTACCATTGAAAGATGCATCGCCATCAACAGTAAGATTTCCATTAAGTGATATATCATTCTCCACAATTACAGTTCCATTCACGTGTAATTTCGCTTTAGGGTCTACTACTCCCATTCCAATATCTCCGGATGCATCTATTACCATTTGCTCGTCTCCTGCTGTATAAAATTTTAATTCGTCATTGTCTGTACCTGCACTGGTTTCAGCCGTTATATATGTATCTTGGTCTACATCTTTAACTCCACCTAAGCTTCCCCAAGCATTTCCAGCACCAAATCCTTCAAATGAACTTAATTCTGTATTATAACGAATATACCCCTGCTCACCGGCACCACTTGTTGTCGGTCGCTCAGCCGTAGTACCAACAGGGATTTTAATTGCATCACTCGAATATACTGTTAATTTTACAGGATGTACATCTGTTCCAATACCAACATTGCCACTTATATGTAAATTACTATTAAAACTACTGTCATTTGAAACACTTAATGTTTGAGAACTCAAATCATTTGTAAATAATTTGTTTGTTATATGAGCTGTTCCAACAACATCTAATTCATTTGCTGGTGTTTCCGAACCAATACCAACTTTTCCACTTGCATCAACAATCATACGTTGTGCTCCATCTGTGAAGAATTTCAATTGGTCATTATCCTCATTGGCACTGTTTTCAGCTTTAATATATGTATCTTGGTCTACATCAATAACACCACCTAAGCTTCCCCAAGCATTTCCAGCACCAAATCCTTCAAACTGATCTGTTGTACTGTTATAACGAATATATCCGCGATGACCGGTTGCATTTGCTGTTGGTCGTTCCCCTGTTGTTCCTTTTGGTATTTTTAATGCATCTGTATGATTTATGTGTAAAGCAACGTCAGGACTTTCTGTTCCAATACCTATTTTTCCAGCCGCATCAGCACTTAATATACTTGTAGTGTCGGACTTTCGCAAATGGAATTTACCAGTACCGTAATCAATATAACTGTTTGTAGAATCATGATATAATCTCAAACGTTCGCTTCCAGAACCTGTTCCAGCACCAATATAAATACTTTGCCCATCCGCTACTTTAATACTTCCATTTACGTGCAATTTTTCGTCAGCGCTTGTTGTATTTATACCCACATTTCCACCATTTTGTATAATTAATGCTTTTGTATTGTCATCGTAGAATTCAGCCACATCAGCACTACCTATTTGTTTTACCTTTAATGCAGGCCCCGTACCATCATTCGTGACATCCAACTGCTCTGTTACTTGAACATTTGTATTTGTTTGAATGTAATCACCGATAAAATTAATAGAACCGTCTACTTTCAAATTACCCTTAATATTAACCATACCAAATGCAGGGTCAGAACCCTTTGGTTGCAATACAATGTCATTGCTTGTTGTACTAATCACACCCGATTTATTAAAAGATAAATCGCCCAAACCAATCACCTCACGCGCCAATACGTTCTCGGTATTTACATTTGTAGTTGCATTTACATTTGTTGCTGACACATCACCTGTGAATAAACCGGTTCCACCTACATTTAATTTATATGTATTTGTGGTTGTATCTATTAATACACGACTATCGTGCGTAAGCTTCATTGTTTCTTTTGATGTAACACCGTCATTATAATTCCAAAACACTATACTACCAATATTGTTTGTTGAATCTTCCACTTTTCCGGCTATTTGTCCGAATTTTTTAGAATTTCCAATATCTGAATCGTGATTTGTGAATTGTATTTTTGAAGGATATGCATTTGTTGTATCATTACGCGCACCCTGTATTTCAAGTGTTGCATCTTGTGCAAATGTTGCTGCTGGTTTAATTAATAATTGTCTGCTTGAATTTGCTTGCATTATTGTTTCACCGGTTGATTCTAATACTCTCAACTGGTTATTTGAACCTAGTGCAGCACCATTATTATGCAAATACATTCGGCGTTGTCCATTTGTCACTAATGAAATTTCGTCTTCACCCAATGTTGCTCCATTTCCAAATACAACTCCTGTACCACTTGTGTCCGTTTCTCCATAGTTTAATAACGCTTTTGTTTGAATATGTCCATTTACTGTTACAGCCGCATCATCATTTGACAAATATGCCGAACTTTTACGTGTTCCACCACCAACAATAATATGATCCATATCTAATTTGTTTCCACTAATATCAGTTGCTGTAATATTATCAATCACGTGCAATGATCCATCGATGATTGTTTGTTTTCCTACATGCAAATGTGCATTAAATGATACATCTTTTTCTACGTGCAATTCACTATTGAAACTCGCATCTCCATGTACATTTAATATATTATCCAAATTCACAAGTTGCTTTACATTTAATGTTCCATTTAATGTTGTGTTGTTATCTACATTCAAAAAACTTTTCAAGTTTGCTGTACCCGTCAAATATAAATTCGAATTAAGCGATGCATCACCATCTACACGTAATACTTTTCCAATACGTACATTTGAATTGAGCGACACATCTTTATTTACAAATAATTTTTCATTGAAACTTACATCACCTGTTGACATTGTAATTCCTGTAATATCTACATTGTTCAAATAACTGTAATTTGCAACTGTTAAATCGTCTTCTGCTACTATATCACCCGTTACATTAAGTGAACCATCTATATTTGTACGTTCTCCAATATGTACGTTTGAATTGAGTGATACATCTTTATTTACAAATAATTTTTCATTGAAACTTACATCACCCGTTGACATTGTAATTCCTGTAATATCTACATTGTTCAAATAACTGTAATTTGCAACTGTTAAATCGTCTTCTGCTACTATATCACCCGTTACATTAAGCGAGCCATCGATGTTTGTGCGCTGTCCGATGTGTACATTTGAATTGAGTGATACATCACCCTTGACAAATAATTTACTATTGAGACTAACATCTCCATCTATCATTAATAGCGAATTCATTGATACATCACCATTGACAAATAGTTTATTGTTGAAACTCACGTCTCCATCTACCATTACATTACTGTTAAAACTCGAATCACCGTTTACAAATAGTTTATTGTTGAAACTCACATCTCCATCTACCATTACATTGTTATTAAAACTTGCATCACCGTTAACCATTACATTACCATTGAAACTTGCATCTCCATCTACTGCAATTTGCTTTCCAACAATCAAATCAGAATTTAGAGTTTGCGTACCATTTAAAAATAAGTTGCCATTTAAACTCAAATCATTATGTGCTATTAATTTACCATTTAAGCTTACATCACCATAAATGAATGATTCACCGTATATAGTGACTGCATCTAATAGATTAGTGGAACCACCTACATATAAATTATAATTTGCACTTACATCGTCGTCAATATCCAATTTATTCTTAACACTTACGGTACCCTCAAATGTTGAATTATTTTTTACAGCCAAAAATGATTTCAATTCCGTTGTCCCATTTACAACAAGATTTGAACTCATTGAAACATCTTGTTGTAATGTTACTGTATCGGTAAATATTTTTTTACCACTGATGATTTGGTCTGATATAGTATTAAATAGTCCAGGTACCTCAAAATGAATACGTTTCTTTCCTGAAGTATTTACTGGTTCAATTACTTTAAATCCAGTAACTGTAGCATTATTCAAAAAGTTATAATAAATTAAGGTACTATTATAATCACTTGGAATTGTAAGTGATAATTGTTCTCCATTTTCATCTATTGAATTTACACCATTATCGTCTGGGTGTCCTCCTGAAGGTGCTGGCCCTGTACCCGTACTTGCAATTGTTATTCCTGTATCATTGTTCTTCCAGGTTGAACCAATGTGGAATGGATTGTTAGTATTATTATCAGTGCGTATAAAAGTAAATGTATATCCTTTTTCTAGTTCCAACAAACGACCTACATTTAACGCAGGTCCATTTGGAGTGTGACTAAATAAGAAATACGGCGCCAATGTGGGTGGGCTGTTTGCACGCACATAATATATTAAATTTGAACTTGTTTTTGTTGTTATTTGAATCGAATTATCACTTGATATATGTAATGCATCCAAACCTTCGGCAATTAAATCACTCTCTCCATCCACTTTCCACGTTTTAAAAGTAGAATTCATTTTTACTTTCACAGTACCACTCGATAAATCATCTACTGCAAAACCAGAATCACTATCAAAACATAATTTGGATATATTTGCTATTTCATTGGTTATATTGTTTCCGGCATCAATACTTGCCACTGTTATAGAACCTCCTGAACCTGCGACAAATCCATCTATTGCAGCAGCCGGTATAGATTCATCTGCATACCTTCCTGTTATAAAGCCATTTACGCTTAAATCACCATTCACAAATAATCCTTTATTTAATGATACATCACCGTTTACTATTAAATTATTATTTAAACTAACATCCCCGTGTGAAATTAGCTTACCGTGATGTGTTATGGCCCCCCCTGTTACTAAATTACGATTGCAACTTATATCTTCATTTACTATAAGCGAATTATTAAAACTAACATCGCCACCATCCTTAATTACCATTACCATACTTGCATCATCATAAAATGTGGCAATATCTTTATCTCCAAACTGTCGCACGATTAATGCAGGTCCTGTTCCACTATTTGATAAATCCATTTGCTCACTTATTTGAATGTTTGTGTTTGTTTGAATAAAATCTCCCAAAAAATTTATACTTCCATCTACTGTTAAATTCGAAGTGATTTTAACATCATTTCTAAAAATAGCATTTCCGGTAACATCAAGTGTGTGTGATGGGTTCTCCGGACCCGTACCAATCTCAGTTACATTATTTGTACTTGTTACCATTTTTTTGATAGACGATACACTGTTACTGGAAATATCGATTGTTCCGTCGTTTGCTACTGACATTTTAACCACATTTGCTGCATTATTTTTATCAACAAAAAATATTGAATTACTATTTACGTGTAGCGATGAAAATGGCTTAGTTAATGAACCTAAATCTATAGTATGGGCAGTTGATGGCACAATACTTCTCGATGTTTCTATTTCATTTTGCTGATTTGCTGTAAAAAATTGTGTGTTTCCAGAAATACTGTTTAAACGCTCTTCAATATCACTCGAAACATTCTTCAAATATTGTAATTTCGCATTTGATACGTCAATCATTACATTTTCTGATTCGTCAAAAACTGTTAATTCCTGCGACTTAATACTAAACGCCAAATTATTCGATGGCTCTGGTAAATATATGTTTAATGAATTATCGTTTCGCAAATTAATGCCACCACCACTAATGTCTACAAAACCATGAACATAAGATTGTTTTAAATTATTTGCATTATTTGATAAATCTAACCATTTTGACATTATAAGTTATTTATATATATTTCTTATTTTTTATTTGTACGTTTTACAAAATAAAAAACTAAAATTGATGAAAAGGTTCTCCGTTTCCTTTTATTGAACCTAGTATTTCCATTACATATTGAGGGTCTATTGTTTCTGTGATAGTATTTACTCCTAAACGATTAATATGTGCAACATTGGAACTTAAATCGTGTATATAACCACTATTTACACTTAAACCTGTCACAAACGCTTCTTTAATGTTTGCAACATTATTTACACTTAAATCTGTTGTAGTTGTTTTGTTTATAATATTAATATTGCTATTGAACGACGCATCTTTTAATAAAAATAAATGTTCATTCATACTAACATCGTTATTGTACACTGATAATCCGTTTATTGTTACGTTATTTGCTTCAAATAATCCATTACTGCTTATGTCGCTATTAAATTTTGTGTGTCTGTTTATTGTCATTTTACCATCTACAATTATGTTTCCACATATATCCATAATGTCTTGTGGTTCAGTTTCTAATAAAGTTGGAATATACACGTTATACATGTTTGTAGTGCCTTCCACTAATTTCGTATTTGTTTCCCTTTGGTCATTTAATATAGATCTTTTATAATCGAAATCTTGCAGTGCTCGCATTATATAAAAATCTTCGTTGTCTTTTTTGTATATATTTATCAATTTACTGGTTACATTGTTTATTGCATTTGCACTTCCTCCTATATTTAACAAACTATCCGGTACTTTTTTCCATTTACCACTTGTTGTTGTATTTGCTATCCCATTATTATTATACAAAAATAAACCATCTCCCACCATATACATTTCATTATTGCTTACTATATGTATATGATGCATTGTTGGAAAATAAGTTAAAGTTAAATCTTCTTTTATATCCAATATATTCCAATTTGCTGCTAATGTTGTATCTACTGCTGTTGTATATATTATAAAATTAGTACCCAATGCAAGTGTATATGTAACATTATTTAAAGTATCATTATGACTTGTAATATATTTTATAGCATTTGTCCCTTGACCATTTACAACGGCTAATGTTGTGCCATTATATCCAACACCTATTTTATTACTATTTGTACCATTTGATGTTGTTAGATTTTCTGGAGTATTGTTGTTTCCTGGTATGTTTGTGTCAAACGCACTTTTATGATATATACACATACCAGTTCCCAAAAAATATACATAACTCCCTATTGATTTACTACTTGAAAAATCGGCTGGTATTTCAACATAACCGGTATAATTATTTATGACACTTATTCCGATCGCATTTACTTCATCCAATGTTAAAAAAGCATTGTTTAAAGTATATACTCCTCCTCCGTCCGTTATATTAAAATCATTTGAACTTACTTTAGATACATTGAAATAATGTGCAGTTGTTTCATTTGCCGATTCATTTAATGTTATAAAAAATAAAACAATATTTGGTAGATTATTGTTATTAAATACTGTATTTCCATTTGTCCACGCGTCTACATATATTGTATCCTGACCGGTTGTAAACAATTCTGCACCCGTAACATTATTTGCTATTGGAGCTAAATACGGTTTCCAATTTGCTCCACCATCTATTGAATAATGATAAACACGATTAATACCTGCTGAAAATAAAAATGTTTGCTCATTATTATTATTTGCATTATTATAATGTATAGGTGTAGTTAAGGATAAATTAAATAACTTACTGACTCCATTTTGATTTCGTAAAGCAGATGGAAGACCGTCCATTGTTGTCCAGTTTTCGCCATAATCCGTTGTTTTATATATGTCATATACGTAATTGCCAGTTCCTAACTGCTTCGTGCTTATACTCTTTTTTGAATCCGGACTACTTAATACATACATTGTGCCTGCAACTACATCATCGTGAATAATTCGCGCAGGAGGATTATATGATGCATCTGCAAGATTTAATGTAACACCAACATCAGGTTTCATTACACCATATGTTTGAATAGGTATAGTTTCAACAGTATTTACTTCTCCATATTGTAATAATACCTTTCCATTTACATTCAACGTATAGTTATCATTTGGATTGTATGTGTTTAATCCGACATTTACACGTTTTTTATATTTATTTCCTGTTGTTTTAACCAGTATTCCTTCCGTCAAATCACCATTTGTATCAGATAGACCCATTACACCAAATTCTTTATTTGTACTATTTTCTATTTCAGGCATAATACCACCACCCATGCGCAACCCACGTCCATTTTCCGAATTCAACGTTAAGAACGTATTTGCATTATTATTTGTCGTATAACCACTCTTTAATCTTAATGATATACCAGTGTGTATATTATATAATGACTTGCCATATATGTCTTGTTTATATAACTCTTGATTTGCATCACTAAATTCTAACAAATCTGTACCAAATGCTAATGCGCCTGTAGTTGAATTGTATTGAATCGCCGCCCTATAATCAGAATTAGTATTATCAAAAAATTCTATTGCTGAACCTTGAGTATTTGTCACTGCACGAATACCTTTACGATTAATATTTTTTGTTAATAATGAACTACTATTAATGAAATCGGATGACACAACTAATGCATCATTATATACAATGCCGTCGGGGGTTGTGATTGTATTACCAAAGTTGCCTTGACTTCGCGCTTTAATATGAAATATTCCGGATGGATCTACATTATTTACTCCTATTCCATTTGCACCACCACTAAAATAATCGGTTGTATTTGTTCCAAAATAAACTTTATTTGTCATATAAGTGGGTATGTGTATTCCCAAATTACTAGATAAATCCACTTTTAGATTTTCATTTGTATCTTTTATTGTAAAATTATTTTTACCTATAATATCTCCCGCCACGTTAATACTACCCAAGAACTCGAAAATACCCGAATATTTTTGTCTTAGTAAAATCTCGTCTGCAATTAATGTACCTACACTAAACTTATGAAATTTATCTGTTTTTGAAGTTCCTCCATATTGTTTCCATGAATTCGACATTTAGTTATTTATATATACATTATATATGAATTATAAATTACTAACTTTTTTATTTATATTTTATTTAATCGTTATTTTTTTACAAAAGGAAAAATATTATTGGTTTTATCCTTCATTACCATTATATCCTAATAATAAAAATGATTCCAAAATAACTGCATATTACACTGAAAAACGTAGTGACCAAGATATAGAGTTTTTTAAATTGACCGACCCAAGTGTTTCATATGCATTTGCACGATTTGTACCTGAAAATGTTGACACATTAGATGCACTGTTTCAACCTATAACAAAGTATATATTATTATTGAAAAATGTATTTAATCGTGCACGCCCTTATCAAGTCAATAAAAACGTTAAATTATTGGAATCAAAAACAGCAAATACTCCGGCATATCCATCTGGTCATACGGCCCAAGCATATTATTTGGCGAAACAATTAGAAAAAAAATATCCTCATTTGAGAAATCAACTCTATGAATGTGCCGAAAAATGTGCAAAAGCACGAATTGACGCCGGATTACATTATGAGAGTGATAATGCATTTTCAAAATATATTGTATTTACTTTTTTTTAACTTCCCAAAAACTCGATATTTTTGATTGCATTATTTTTACTTGATTTACTGTTCTAATTTCATCATTATTTTTCTTGGGTTTTTCTTGTGGTTTTTCTTGTGGTTTTTCTTGTGGTTTTTCTTGTGGTTTTTCTACTTTTTCTTTTAATACTTTGTAAAATTTACACACTTTTTTATTTGTTTTCACATTTGCGGGCTCAAATGCCGTTAAATGCAATCCATCTAAACTTCTTATACGAGATAGTGCAACATATGTCTGACCACATTCAAATACACTTTTTCCTATATCCATTACTGCACAATCCAAAGTTGCGCCTTGAATTTTGTGAATTGTAATTGCCCACGCCCATAACAACGGCAATTGCTCTATACCCACACACGGATACGTTTCACTTTGCCATATATGCGGCTTCATTATTTCTATTACTCCATTATCAAACTCGATTTGGGGAAAATGTTTCTTTGCTTCATCATCATATACAAAACCGATTACATTTCCTTGTGAACCATTACATATTCCATTTTCCATATTGTAATTTATTGTGCACATAACACGCGTGTTTTTCTTAAGTGCCAAATAATGCATTATATTTACACCATTTAATAGATATTCTATTTCAAACTGTCTATGCTGAGCGCTCATCTTTTCACAACGATAAATATCATACCCATTTATTTCTTTTCCCGTATCACTATTTACTTTTAAATTATTATGCTGTTTTACATTGTAAATTTGAATTTCTCCTTGTAACTCCTGAAAATGCTTATCATTTATTGCCTCTACACTTCTCTTAAGAGGATAAATATGAGAGCACTCATTTACACAATTCGTTTTACTTACCTTATTTTGCAATATTTTCGATGATGCTTCTGATATTTTACCCACTCTTATTTCATTTAATACTGACCTATAAATTGGATCACTTTGTCGAAATATATGAGTCAATTCTATTTGATATTTAAATGTCGTATTCCAATGCTCCGACTCAAAACAAAACTGTGTCGTACTTATATCCTTATCATCTCCTACTGGAGGCAACTGGTAAAAATCACCCACACAAATAATCTGCATATTTCCAAAAGGTCTGTCATTTTTTCGCACGCGTTGTGCTATTCCGTTCAACAAATCGAATATTTTCCGCGACATCATCGACACTTCGTCAATAATAAGTACCTTTGTTTGCTTCCACGCACGTTTTACATATGGATTGCTTGTGTCTATATTATCTATTATTTCATCATTGGGTTTGTTTGCACGTTTTATACCACTCCACGAATGTATGGTGCGCGCTCCACAATTCAACAATAATGCCGCGCACCCAGTCATTGCACATACTTGATGCTTTATATTCTCATTTTTACAAAGACGCAATAGTTCTCGGATTAAAAATGTTTTTCCTGTACCACCCGGACCCGTTATAAATAGGTTTTCACCCGTTTTAAATAATTCTATAATACGCTGTTGCTCTTCTGATAACTCCATTTTTTAATATAAATAATTTATATTTATATTATTCAATTTTTACTGGTGTTCTACTTTTAATGTAAATGAAAAATCCACTCCGTTTAAATCCACTTTACGACCATAATCGTCCAATAAGAATATTTTCATTTTACGTATGTCATTTTTCCCATTATAATTGCGCTTATCACTGATTAATAATCCGTTTGCCACATTTGCAGGCATTAATGACCCAAATACATAGTTCTTCTTATCAACCACTATTTTTGCTATAATATTATTATTATTTTGAGAACGTGTTAAAAATGTTTGAAATGAATTTTGACGTCCATTTGCCAAAAAATCATCTATTACCATATACACTACACGAGGACCCCCGATAAAATGCAGCTTCTCAGCCACAATTGTAGCAGCGTCCGCTATTGTATATTGTGTCTCTCGGAATCCCAATAACCAACCCAATTTCGACTTTACGTTATATTTATCTGTATTTCCGTTTTTATCTACACCAAAATATATTTTGTACGATTTTCCATCACTATTAGTATCCTCAATTTGAATCTTATTATTTACAATGGATACATTCAATGCACTTGGTGTACCAGCATTAATAGCACTAACAAGTTCTGTAATAGTATATTGTCCATTACTAACTGCGACTATCAATGTATTTGTTACTGCGTTGCTTTCTATGGTTTCTATTTTGAAATGATTGTTCTCCAATACATCACTTATATTATACATACTTATTGGCAATTCTACACTTTCAACATTACACGTTAATATATTATTTATGTTTTCTTGTAAATCCAATTCATAACTTAAATAATCACATACCATTGTATCATTTAAATTATTATTAAATGCGGTGTTTATATTTATATATTTTGTTTTTATCTCAGGATTAACCCCACTCATTATCATATGACTTGATTGTTGAACTACTTTGGGTTGAGTAAATAACGGTTTATTATCAAAATAATCACTCATTCTATATATTTTATTCACACATTTAAATATCAAAATTGAACTCTTTATTTATTTTATATTTATTTGAAATAAATATGGACATTGATGACCTCCAAACAAAATTATTAAATGGACAAAGTGATTTTAATAATGGAGAACTTATTTGTATCTTGAGAACAATGGCTCAAAAAATTAATCTTCTGGAATCCAAACTTACCCATAAAACATTTGTTCCTAAAAAATATTCAAAAGAATGCACTCTTGATTGGCTAAATGAAAATGAAACCCAATTTTGTGACATCGACCAATGGATAAATACAATTAAATTTGAAGATTATTTACAATACGTCTATCAAAATAATCTTGAACAAGGTACGATTACTCTTTTAAAAGAAAATCTACATACTTTACCCATCAAAACAAACAAGAAAAATCGCTCTGATTATTATGTTTTCCATAATAACAGTTGGATCACTTGGAGCAGTGATAAAATACATTTATTTGTTAAAAAATGTACGTTGCAATTTTTACACGCATTCAGTTTATGGTCTCTAAAAAATCAATCCTCTTTTATTGAAAATGAAGATAAAGAACAAGTTTATTTATTATACTATAACCGTGTATTAGGGCCCGAAAAATGCGACGCACTCTACAATAATGTGCGCAAATTTATTTATAGAAATGTATTTATTAATATGTAAAGAAAATTGATTAAATATGCTTTTTTTATCATATATATTATAACAATATGCCGACACCACCGACCTATTTGCTCGAGAAAAATCCTCACCCCCGTGATGAGTTTATTACCTTTGATGAAGGTCCTCATATTTACACTGTTCACGGTGATAGCTCATTTACTTCTGTTACTACGTGGGTTCATAGCCATTTTGCACATTTTAACGCCGACGCAATCATCGATAAAATGCTGAAAAGTTCCAAAATGAATGACCCCGATTATAAATATTACAACAAAACCCGCGAAGATATTAAAGCTATGTGGGAAACTAAACGCGATACATCAGCACAAGCCGGTACCAATATGCACTACGACATTGAATGTTACTACAATAATATGGATGTTGTTAATAACTCCATTGAATATAGTTATTTTAAACAATTTGAAAAGGATTTCCCCGATTTGACCGCATACCGAACTGAATGGACCGTATATTATGAAGAAATGAAACTATCCGGTTCTATTGATATGATATACGAATTACCCGATGGCAGTTTACAGATTTATGACTGGAAACGTTGCGAAGAAATCGTCTTTGAACCAGCATTTAGAAAATTCTCCACTACAAAATGTATTAAACATTTACCCGATACTAATTTCTGGCATTATAGTTTACAATTAAATGTTTACAGAACTATTCTTGAACGCAAGTATAATAAAAAAATTAGTGGATTATATTTAGTATGCTTACATCCTAATAACAAATCATATCAACATATTAAAGTACCCTTTTTAGATAAAGAAATGAATGATTTATTTGAATTTCGTTCTCAACAAATAAAAAAGATATAAACATTACATTATATAATATACTAATGCTTGATTGGTTTTTTTCTTGTAGTTGTACAACTACTAATGTTGTAGAACCACCCCAAAAATCGACTAAGCAAATTTTTATTGAAACGCAACACGACCTGTTAAAAAATATAATGGATAATGAAACATTAAATAATAACACTGATTCCGAGTTTTATATAATTAAAAAATACAATGAAATTATGTCAACTCACAATAATGACATTGAAACAATGTGGAAAAAACGAATTATGATGGCAAACACTCCCGCAGGTAATGTAATTATGTTTTATGATGCTTATAAAATGGGATTTACTTATTATTGTAGAGAATCTATTCCATATGATTTACTCAATGCTATTGCCATTAAATACATTAAACTCTTTTGCTGTAAAGATTTTTATTTTGATAATACTTTTTTTGATAGCAAACTTTATACTATTCATAATCCTCCGGAAAAATCACAACAAAAGAAACAATCACTAAAAGGACCGTTTATTAAGCGAAAAAAAGAAGAGAAGGATGAAGAAGAAAAGAAAAAAGATGAAGAAAATATTGACAATGACACTCCAAAGGAACCCGAAAAAGTGCGCACAATTAATAAATTCATTTATTTGGGAAATCCATTAAATTTTTCCATAATACAAAAAGTAAAAAAGGAAAACACATTTCGCGCACCCGTTATAGAGGCAATGAAAGTTAGCTATGCCGACTATAAAAAACGTAAACAAGAATCATCTACTCAAATCTAATTACCGTTTTTCTGTTTCCACTCTAAAAATCCTATACTTTTCTTTAAATTATACGTTGAACCCAGCAACTTTTTTGCCGTTTCTAATGCTTTTCTATTTTTATCATCTAATGATTTTAAATATGCTTCTTCTAATTCTTGTTGATTCATTTTAATAAATATAATTCATATATTTATTAATCAATTTTTACACATTTATGATGGCAACGGGGTATGTTGTGTCGTTTTTTGTACATAAAAATCGTCATTTAATACACATTTACGAGTCAATTCTCTAATATATCGACTTTGAGGGGTTGATGTATATACAGATTCATCTTTTGTTGTTGGTACACACTTTCCACAATTGGGATGCGCACTATTTGCCGGAACACTTGCACAACTTCCTCCTTCACTTATTAATGTACTTCCACTAATTGTACTTTGTACTTTACTTGCTATATATTCACCTTGTGTACTCTTATTTATTGTTGCATCTGGCTTGGTTGAAGAATACGGTTGAGGACGTTTTATATATTTAAACTTTTTTGCCAACATTCCTTTTGTACTTAATACACTTTTCTTTATTACTGATGAATCGTTTTGAGATTTCACTCCACTTTGAACAATTTGCGGATTTTCATAACCACCACAACATCCACCATGACCACGTGCTACGTTTCCTCGCATTGGTGTATTTGCCAAACTACGACTTAGTGATGTTTGACCAATATATCCTTGACTACGTGTACCTCCATTTAACGAAAATCCATCACTACGATTTACACTCATATTATTGTATTTTACTGCCGTTTTTCTTTTTAACGCTACAATTGACATATATATATATTTCAAATATATTTTAATACGCTAATGTTTATATAAATATATATAACCAAACTATATATGGATGACCTCGATTTAAATATTAATAATTATACAATGACAGATCTGGAAACATTTTTTCAATTACAACCCAACATTCAATATAATGCCGCAACAATCGAAGAAAAAGAAGTCCAAATTAGAGAAATTTTAATTTCATCACAAGGTAAAATGGACAAACGATTCAAAAAAGATGTTTTGGATTTTCTAACACTTGCACGTGATTGGCTTATTTTTGTAAAATGTAAACCTCAACAGCAACCCACCACCATACCCAATAATCACCGTATTGATAATACTCAATACACTACTGTTGATATTCCCCGCTCTTCCGAACTTCAACCCACCACACCAAACAATATACCACTCACACATAATGTTGAATTTGTTAAAGGTTCTCTAAATCCGTTAAATAATCGCATTGTAACCAAATGTTTAAATATTGACACCCGCTTTCGTAAAGACATTTTAAAAACACAAAGCTCCGATTTTGTTTTGCAACTTCCCACAAAAATTAATAAAGTCGTTTCTATGACTCTTTCCTCTTTTGAAATGCCCGTTACTTTTTATGGCATTACTGAAGCATATGGCAATAATTATTTATATGTTAAAACTACTTACAAGGATTTTGATAATTCCGCCAATCTTTTACAAAGTGATAAAGTAGTCACTTTAAACGACGGCAACTATAATACCGACGATTTACTTACCCTTTTAAATGACAAATTAGCACCAAAAGACCCGAGTGGTAATTTAATTGATACGTCTGACCCATTTTCATATATACATTTAGTTCACGATATATCTACTACTGGTTCCGGGTCAGGCAAAGTTACTATACAACCTAACACCACTTTTGAACGTTACGACCATATTGTAGATATTACGCTCGACTTCAATAAAGGTAAGGACAAAATCAATGATAGTAAAGTCATTACTACAAAATTAGGATACAATTTAGGTTATTTGAAATCGAATTATACTGGCTCCACCAGTCATACTGCGGAGACAATTATTGAACCGTCTCTCATAAGATATATTTATTTAGCAGTAGATGATTTTAATAATAGTTCAAACAATCATTTTATGAGCGTATTTGCCGATTCATTGTTAAGTCCCAATATTTTAGCTCGCATTTCTATTAAAGGTTCTTATTTTTCACTCTTAATGGAAAATGATTTTAATATTGTTTCCGAACCCCGACGCTATTTTGGTCCCGTTGACCTTCAACGCCTCCATATTCGCCTCTTGGACGAACACGGACGGGTTCTACAAATGAACAATGCTAACTTCTCTTTTTGTATTAATTTGAAAACCATTTATGATTTATAAACATAATATATGACTACTATTAAAAATGATCACCACGAAAGTTTTGTTTCACAAAATACTGTTTATCCCGATGTTTCTTTAAACGAATTGGATTTACACCCATTTTATAACCCTGTTATTCCACCCATCCAGCAAAAAATGCCATATAGACGCCGTAAAATAAAACAAGATTACGCTTTTATAGGTCAAGGTGGATTTAGTGTCGAACGCGGCTTTATTTTTATTGATATTAGTTCCGATTTTGTTGCTACACATTACGACCTTACCCAAACACTACAAATTGAAGTACCATCATCCATCTTTAATGACAAATTAGACATTACAAAAAATGTTGATGGAGAACTTATTAGCAATGGTTCTAATTATGATGCTTCTGATAATCTCTTTATAAGCGACTCCATTTCCATAACATCCACCGAATTTCTAAACTCATTTCTACACTTTAATATTATTAGTTTGGGGTTTTTTGACACCATTTATAACGACTTTATTGGCAAAGTCAATCGATATTTCGGCGTTAAAGGTGTAGACGACGAACTTGTTATACAAAATTTAGATGGTAGTGATGACGGATTTCTTAATAAACTCGAATTTTACAATACGATTGCTAAGAAAAACAGTGCAAATGAATATTTTTTAAGTGGTTCCGTCACTATTTCAAATATTAATGATTTAATGAGAACATTGGTTCTCAATAATGTTTTTCAAAACCGTCTAGGTAAAACTTTACGTGATGGATTCATTGCCGGCGACAAAATGCTTGTACGAGGAGGATTACAAGTTATTATTCAATTGGCTATTGATCTTATTACTTATGGGGGCTATGTTAATCACACCATTGATGGTTCTAATAATGGGTTTCCTTTCTCTCAACCATATTACAGTGATGGTTCGGCCAATATTTTACCAAATTTAGCAAACAATGCAGTTGGTGATATTTTATTTGTTTTAATATAGATTTATTTTATATCATTATAAAATAGATACAATGAGTACAACAACATATGGAGTTAGTTACGCATATAACGCATTTGGAGGATTTAAAGTTGAACAAGGATTTCCATTATATAGACCCACAAACGACGGATTTCGACCATATAATCTCGAAGATGCTATTCAAGTCAAATACAGTGTTCGCGATTTAAATTATAAAGTCGGCGTCGTTCTCAATCATCTTGAAGCCGTCCCCGCACAAGTCAGTTATCACGATAACGGACAAACCTATACCGACCAAGGCACCAATCTATTAATTGATGACGTCCTCGATATTACAAATGAAGAATTCATTTACGGTATGAACACCAGTCGCATTATATCTATGGGCAAAATGAACACATTATACACCGACTTTTTAAATACAATCAATGCATATTTTGGCAGTCCCATTATTTTAAACAATAATATTTTTACTATCAACAATGGTGTCTTTGATGCATCCGCATTTATTCACCTTATAAACGGTGGGAACTTTAACATTAATGGGTCCTATGTCACTGATTTCTCCGGCTCTATTCACGTATACGACGTCAACTCCAAAATACGCAGCGCACTTAAACGCAACCTTTTCAATAACCGCATTGATGGTAATCACACCATCAAAGATGGATTTGTTGCTGGTGATGTTATTTATGTTCCCGATGGCATTACCGTTACATTGAAACTCGACATTGACCACGGTGCAAATATTGATATTTATTCCGGCGTCGCTAATCTGAAAAAAATTGATGACCAACTCAATTATTATGACTCCGTTTCTAGAGTGCGGAAAACCACGCTTTATAGCAATACTAATATTACCCAAACATATACTGTTCCACTCGTTTTAATTGCTAGTAACGAGGAAACCTATAATTTCGATAATTACGGCCTTAGATGGTACAATCGAACCTCCGCCATTGGTCCGCGAAATTGGAACTTTGTTGGCGTTTCCGCAACTGGACAATACCAATCCGCTATTGATTTATCCGGTCATATATACGTTTCTCAGGATTTTGGGTCTGACTGGATTAAACGCTACGACATTAGTTATAGTGATATTAATACTATTAATATTACACACGATGGCCAATATCAAACCGCATCCAATGGCAATTCCATTTATGTTTCAAGCAATTACGGGACAACATGGAAAAAAGCGTTCGATACAATCGGTACATTGATTTATTTATGCATTTCCTTAAATGGACAATACCAAAAAGTCGTGTCTTCTGGTGATAGTATTTATAGTTCAAACGATTATGGGGTCACTTGGAACCGTTTAGACGACAGTTCCGACCTGTTTTATTCCGTTCAAGCGTTTCCTACCGCGGGTATTTCAATGAGTTATGATGGACGCTATCAAGCCATTGCTTCCGAATCTATTTATATTACCAGCGACTACGGTGGTACTTGGACAGATGCTTTTGAAAATAGTGTTTTCCACGATGGTAATTGGATCGATATTTCCATTGCTTCTGATGGAAGTATTATGGTTGCCGTCGACAGCGGTGGCAAAGTTTATAAATCCACTGATTATGGCGCTAATTGGACAGTAATTACTGATGCTATGCTTAATATTAACTCTTTGTGGAGAAATGTATCCATTTCTGGTACCGGTAAATATATGTCCCTTTTACAAGACAATGGTTTCATTTATTATTCCGTTGATTTTGGCGTCACATGGGCGAAAAATACAGACGCTGCATTAGTTAATCGCCAATGGCGTTGTGTTTCCGTTTCTACAAACGGTCATTATCAAGCCGCTGTGGAATTTAATGGATACATTTATGTCTCCAATTTACTATAAATATAATAATACTTTATTATATATATGCCTTATAAGATTCGCAAAGTACGTAACAAATCGTGTTACAAAGTTTATAAACCAAAAACACGCAAAGTGTTTGCAAAATGCAGCACACTTGAAAATGCGCGCAAACAAGTTCGCTTTCTAACCGCCATTGAAAATAATAAATCTTTTCGTACTAAAATCAAGGCAAATCGCACTCGTAAAAAACGTTGAGTTTATTTATTTTCTACAGGAATCTGTTTCAACTCCGAATACAGGTGGCGATATCTTTCTTGTAAGACGAAAATCTTTTACAACTAAATTTATTTCTTTAATATCATTCTCAGCTTCGTTCCTATTTTTTTTTAGTAAATTATCTCTCTCTTCTTTTTTTTCTATTGAATTGGTCCCCCAGTGCAGTTCTCGAACTGGGTCTTCTTTATCATTATAAGGTAGACGTTTTGTCCATTCACTATCAAGAAGATCAATAAACTTCCTTCCTGTTATTTTTGTGCCTGGGTTTCCGTATTGAAAATATGTGTGTTGCGCTGGACTAGAATAATTTTGATTATTCCAATCATGATGTTTATAAAATACATACCATTCGTTATTTATAAAATTACTATCACTTTTTTGTAAATCCGTTGTTATTGCATCTTTAAAGTCCTTTCTGTCATATCCTATATAAGACGGTAATCTTATATCACATTCTAATATATTTCGATTATCTATTATTTTAAACCCATATTTTTTTAAATTTTTAAGAAATTTTTCCTCACTAGCTTGTTCTAGTTTTGGTTGTTGTTGTTGTTTTGGTTCTTGTTCTTGTTCTGACGTATTAGGTAGGGAAAATGGGTAACGTTGTTCGTCATTCACTCCAAATTTAAAAAATTTAATTATCATAGGTTTGCGATAATTGCGATTTTCACTATCTGTCATATAAAAGCCCGTAGCACTAGTTTTTGCACTTTCACTATTTTCTTTACACGTTTCACTTGTATCAAATGCAAATTTAATAGTGGGAATGCTGCTGCCAGTTCTAGGTTTACCAAAATAATATTTTGCTTCCCCATGTCCTTTAACTGCATATTCCCATTTTTTATAATAAAAATTATGAAGTTTTTCTTTAAAATCTCCACTAGAAATATATCCGTGTATCGCACTTGTTGTATCTTTATAAGTTTTGTTTTTATAGTCATTTTCGGTGACATTAAATCTTGCTATTCTTGGCTCACACATATCACGTTTCTTGAATAGTCCAAATCCACCAATATTTTTTTTACTTTTTTTACCACATTTACGCTTTGTTTTACGCAAAGCTTTCTTTTTTAAACTTTGCTTCTTTTTTGACTTAAAATTTTTATTATGTTTAACCATATATAAAATGATGACAAAAAAAGATTGCAAAAATTTAAAACACGAATATTTTGCGTGCTTATTTCTACATACATTTGAGGGTTCATATCCACATATTCACTGTACCGATATTAAGAAAAAATTTAATGAATGCCTAAAACATAATACACAAACCTATAATTAAGAAATATATTACGATTAATCTTCTCGATAGCACTTACATTTATCATATACTATGAATCCGGCAACAACATAGCGCATTCCTTTTGTCACTTTTAATCCAGCGTGTTCCTGCTGTCCACAAAACACCACACAATCCCCTTTTTTTAATTTTACCACCTTGTTAATGTCTTTAAAATAAGTCCCACCACCTTCGTAATCATCATTTAATGCCAACACAAAACTAAACTCATTTCCGTCTGTGTGTATTTCCAAACTGTTTTGTTTACTCGGATCATTTCCATTATATTTTGACAAAAACATTTCTTCAATGGCCAATAAATTTATATTTACATCATAAAGTTCTCTATATTTATCAAATATAACATTAAATATACGTTGCTCCAACCATTTATAACAAGGCCATTCGGTCGTCATTTGATTATCCGTGGTTGGATAATGCTCGTGACGCTGTGTTGTCCATTTATATACATTTCCATAATTTACACCCGTATTTATTATTTCATCGCATTCATCGTGTGATAACACACTTTCAATCACCGCTATTTGCTGATATTTGGGCGTTACATCATAAATATTTGCACATTCATCATTATTTGGAGGGTCAGGTTCTCCACTTTCTAAAAAATAATAGTAAATATAAAATAATATCAGAGCAACTATACAATATATAATTGTCATTTATATATTGAATTTATTATTTTATTGTAATTCTAACAAAACGGGATAATGGTCGGATTCATATGTGTCACAATTTATATCGTATTGTTGGTATAAATTCACTGATTTTATTGACTTATATAATGCAGATGTCATTAATATGTGGTCCAACAACACAAATTCATCAGGAGAAGAAACACAATTTCCGTTTTTATCCCACCAATTTGAATATCGGTTTTCCTGTTTTACATTTATTAATGCATTTGTTAAATTATAAAATGACTCTTCTCCTTTTATAATACGGAGAACCTTGGAAAGGGGTTCACTATTGTTTGCATCTATTACATCAGGGTCATAATCGTTAAAATCACCAATTACAAATATTTCATAACCTTGATTAATTGCATCTTCAATCATTTGTTGAACCACTTTTGCCTGCGCTTCACGCTTTGCACAACGTTCTGAATCCGTCGGGTAAGCAATTAAATGCAACGAAATATATGCTACTTTCATATTTTTCCAATTAAATGTAGTCATAAAGTGCTTGCTTACACCTGTTGAACCCGAACCATCATAATTACATTGAGAACCTTCAATGGGATAATCATATGTTAGAGAACTTCGTTTTAAATCCGTATATGGGTCTATTTTAGTAAGCATTCCCACGTTTTGTCCGGTAGATGTGTCTGTACCTTGTATTAAGTAGGGTTTAAAGTTCTCCGTTGTACGATTTATAAGGTAATTTAATTCATTACAACCTTCTATTTCACAAATATTTACAATATCGGGATTGAATTTATTGATTATATTTGACACATGCAACAAATGATCATAGCTCATATTTTCCGTTTTCCAAGGGCAACCATTTCCAGGACAATCCGCCCCTTTATAATATTCTAAAAATGCCCATTCAACATTATATTGCATAATTTTCAATGTTTCATTGTTTGTTCTACGATCATTATTTGGGGTATCCACTAATGGACAGTCACAATTAACATTTTGGAAAAGCAAAAACAATAAACCGAGAACTAATATCATTATTATTTAAAGACATTTTATATATTTATATAATGTTGGTTGCACGAAGTCGTTCTCAGGATATTGAATTGCGTGGAAAACGCACCATTGTCGCTGATTATGATGGTAGCCCAATACCACTTGAAAAGGCCGAAATATGGTATAATAATAATGGAAAATATGTAGAACCTAAAGATTACTATGATACACACGTTCAAGATACTGATTTATGCTGCTTTAATTTATTTGGTATTTTCAATCAAGACGATATGTTGTAGTAAAAACGAGAAAATTGATTTCACTCCCACCAATTATAAATATTATAATAAACTATAATGAGTCCACCCGATGATGTTATGTGCTATAAGTGCAACACGGTACCCGGTACCGAAGAATGTGTAAGAACAGGATATGCCATATGTGACCAATGCAATCCGTTTTCATACTATAATATGTTAATCAAAATCAAAAGCACGATTAGTAAGGGTAAAATAAATAGCGGAATGTTTCCAAAAATGAGCATCAACGACGCGGAAGATGCAAAAATCATGTTGCACGAATTATGTGAATATTCCATGTGCGACACAATTGTACAATATGGACAAACAAAATCCATATGTCATATGTTTTATCGCGGTATTGATAAGAAATGTTATAGTTTTTATTTGATTCGTGGTATTGCGTCTCCGTCTAATATATACGAAATCACTGACGATTTTCTTGAAACACTTTAAATCTAATTTGTTTACATTCCCAATTATTACTTGTTATCTTTTTTTGTTAACACATAACCCCAATGTTGAAGCGTTTGTCTTATTTTGGGACTAATACTATAATCATCGTATTTGGCTTCTTTTTTTGCTATTAAATTTATCAGTGCTCTTCTAAAACGACTGCGTGGACCTGCGGTTTGAACCCAACGTTTGACTTGACGTTCGTCGTCTGGACCCCGTTTTCCACTAAAAAAATCACAATACCAGTGCATCCATCCATAGGGGTTTTGTTTATTTATCCAGCTTTTTTCTTCCCAGAATTCCAATGTTGTTCCAACTTGCACACCATATTTATTTATTGTTTTATCATAATCTTCCCATTTACTAACAAGCCAATTATCTGATAGTCCTTTCCACCACGATTTTGGATAATTATTGTGCATATTTTTGTATGATTTATTTGTTACTGTGGAATAAATGGGACGCCAATACGTTCCACCGAAGCTTCCCAATGCAAATATTTCTTGCGGACTCAAATTCGGAATAAATTCGGGATAATCATCAAATATATATCTTCCAGATTGATCTTTTTTTACCATTATATATATTTTATCTATAATAAAATATACACAAACAACGAAAACTAAAACCGCATACTATTATTATTATATATTTTTGCATTTTATTGGTTCTGGACATTGTAAATAACTACGGTCGTGCAATGCTTCTTGTAAAAATTCACTACAATCTGTTGTACTTGTTGTGAAAAGTGATGGTATAAATGAGTGCACAAATGCTTTAATGGAAGACATTAAGAATAATGATGAAAAATTCAATGAAAAAAACATATGTTGTACGTACGTTTGATTTACTTCCTGTAAGTGTTGAAACATATATTTTTTATAGATATAAAAAATATAATTAATAACTGCAATCGGTCTGCTCCATTGTATCCGGCTTATTTATATTTCGCGTAAAACCCATATTTTCGAGGAAGAGGAGAACATCGGTATCGTATTTTTCGTAAAAACGGTCTACATCCCGAGTCAGCACAAACAATGATAATTTTAAATTATCTGATACAATGGAATAATCATAATAACCATCTACAATTGGTCCCAAATCCAACACCCAATAAGGTGCTTCGGGCAAATCATCCAATCGTACTGTTAAATAACCCCCGCTATTTCCATCTTTATAATACGCATATCCGGAAATATCATCCACTTCATTTGTCATTGTAAGCTGACGGTTATACACTGATATATTATTACTGTTTATGATACCATAATCCGCTGTTGAACATTTTCCGGCGTGCTGAAATGTCTTATCGAAATTGTCTTCGTATACTTGATACCATTTTCCAACATATTTTTCAACATCAAGTTCTTCTACTGCCATATAATTACGAGCAGCACACAGTGCCAAGTAGGAAATAATATACCAATACATTATACATTGGTATATGGAGAACACTTTATATACTTTATCATTGATTTTTATGTAGATATAATCTATATGGTTTGTTTATCTTGCTGTGGTTTATCATTTGTTTTTATTGTAAGTATGATTATATCAAATAATATGGTGTATAAATCTAACGTTGTAGAATCGTATGCCCAATCTTTATCTAAAAATTTACAAGAAAAATATGAAACATTAGCACAAGAACGTTTATCTATTTATTATTTTGGCTTCGTTTTAGGTCTCATTATAAGTGGTATTTTTATTAGTTATCAAGCTCAAACAAGACAGTTTTCTAATTTAAGTATTATTTGTACAATTACGGCCATTTCGTTTTTTACCAATTATTTTTACTACATTTTGGCACCCAAAACGGATTATATGCTAAATCATATTAAAGAAGAACAGGATATTAAAAATTGGTTAATTATGTATCGATCCATGCAAGTTTATTGTCATAGTAGTTTAGTTTTTGGTATTTTGGCGCTTGTTTTCTTGGGTCTCGCTTTTCGCAACAAAATGTAAATTATTCATTTAAACTGCGACTACGTGGTCGTTGTTTAATAAGTCGTTTTTGTTCAGTTGGTGCTACATACTTGGATGATTGTTCGGTTGTGTATTTACGCCTAATTTTGTCTCGTCTCCAAGGGGGAGACAGTGATAATTTGAGTTTGTCAACAGGAATCTTATTCATAATATAATATTTATATAATATAAATGACAAACAAACATTTATATGGTTTTAATAATCCTTGTTTTTGGAGCAGTTTTTTATTTTTAACGAATGTTATTGTATCTTATTACTATGAATCCCCCATTTTTTTCGCACTATTTTTTTCACTCTTTATTAGCAGCATATTCTTCCATTATACTCAAAATAAGTGTATACGTATTATTGATAAAGGCATTGTTTACACAGTTGTATTATATGGGTTATATGTTTTTTTATACAAATGTTTTTACATTAAAGATGCAAATTGGTTTCATATTTACACCATTTTTATGTCATTTACCGCTAGTATTGTATTGTATTATTCGAATGTTGCCAATATATTAGTCGATATAAATAATACACCCGGATACTATTATCATACCATTGTACAAATATTTGGTTCTATTTGCCATAATCTTATTGTAATATTATAAACTATATAAAAGTATTATTCCGTTTTTATATAGTCAAAACTCTCAATAATGAATACACCGAGTGATGAGCAACAAAGCATTATTGATACTATTAAAAATGGACATAATGTTATTGTTGATGCTTGTGCTGGTTCCGGAAAGTCCACCACCATTTTGAGCTTAGCAATGCAAATGCCCGATACTAAATTCATTCAACTTACATATAACTCGTCACTGCGTTATGAAATACGCGATAAAGTCAAACAATTACAAATGAAAAATCTACAAGTACATACATATCATAGTTTAGCTGTCGGATTTTATGACTCAAATGCATATACTGACACTGGTATGCGTCGCGTTGTATACCAAGATATGAGTTTAAATACTATATCCACAAGTTACAATGTTGTAGTTATTGACGAAGCACAGGATATGACCCTTTTATATTATCGTTTTGTGAAAAAATTCCTAAGTAATAATGAAAATAAAATACAAATTATGATATTGGGGGATTATAAACAGGGTTTATATGAATTCAAAGGAGCAGATACGCGCTTTCTAACATTGGGACATTTTCTATGGGAAGATTTTCATCTATTAAAGTCCCGCACATTTGAAAAGAAAACACTCAAAATGTCCTATCGCGTCACTGATCAAATTTGTGATTTTGTAAATCATGCAATGTTAGGTGAAAAGCGAATGCTCTCTTGTCGTGCTGGACCAAAAGTCACTTATATACGCCGTCAATCATTTCAAATCGAAAAAATTATTATCAACCGTATTTTAAATCTCATTGCTGAAGGCGCTTCACCCGACGAGATTTTCATTTTGTCTGGTTCTATAAAGGGGCAACGCGTGAAAAAACTGGAAAACGCTCTTGTTATTAATAACATTCCTTGCTATGTACCTCTTTTTGAAACGGATAAAATGGATGAACGTGTTATTATTGGCAAAGTCGGATTGTCCACTTTTCACTCTGTAAAAGGGAGACAACGTAAATATGTATTCGTTTTAGGGTTTGACAATAATTATTTTACGTTTTATGGACGAGAGATGGACACAAATGTATGTCCAAATACATTATATGTTGCAGCAACACGCGCTAGTAGTCAATTATTTTTATGTGAAGCTGACGATTATCATACAGACCGACCGTGCGACTTTTTACAAAAAACCCATAATGAAATGAAAGACACTGATTATATTGATTTCCTTGGTATACCTCGTAACATTTTCTACGAAAAAGACACAAGTGATTCTACAAATCCGGATGATTTGCTCATTATTCACAATATTACTCCCAGTGAATTGTTGAAATTCATACACGAAGACGTTTTGGAAAAAATTACCCCTCTTTTGGACAGTATAATGATTCAAGAAAGTGCAAAGGGAGAAATTATCGACATACCCAGTATTGTTAAAACAAAGAGTGGATTATACGAAGAAGTCAGTGATTTAAATGGCATTGCCATTCCAGCCATTTATTATGATGATTTAAACAAACGTATGAACAACATTGATGAACCCGTTTTATATTCAATGATACAACTACGCGCAAATCAAATGGATAAACCCAACAAATATTTATGGGAATCCATTCACAATGTTAATGAACATATGGAAAATGTCGAAGATTTTCTGTATGCTGCAAATGTTTACAAAGCCGTCGATGAAAATCTTTATTCAAAATTAAAACAAATTCATTATGATGATTGCAAATGGTTGCACGAAGAAGACATTATAAAATGCAAAGAACGATTAGATAAATTTATGGGTAAAGAATGTGAAGAAAACGACCCACAAGTCGAATATAATATTATACACCAAACCCAAGAAGATGAACATCATATGATTGATAATATTTTGGAACCCCATTTACCAGACAATATTAAGTTCCGATTTACTGCACGCGTGGATTTAATGACCACCGAAAATGTCATTGAACTCAAATGTACTAATGAACTGTCACTCGACCATATGATACAGTTGGTTGTATATGCATGGTTATGGAAATGTACGCACAATGAAGACCGCATTTTCAAACTATATAATATAAAATCCGGGGAACTTTACGTATTGAAAGACGCTATGGATATATACAACAAAATCATTATTTTACTTATTCAAAGCAAATATACAAAAACAACTCATTTAAACGACGAATTATTTATAGAAAAATGTTTATCAAAATAAATACAATATAATTATTTATTTTGTCACTATTATTGCTGAGTATATATCGAAGATTTATACCTCCGCGGATTCAGCAGCGGGCTCAAGAGTGTTCTCTAACTGCTCACCCTCCTCACTTACTGTGGGCATAGTGGAGGCGGGCTCATTGGGGACAATAAAAAATTTGACGGCCTCCCATACTTTGGCAGATTCGTCCATTGAAAATGCACCACGACGCTGGGCAACATTTAAAAATGCTACCATCGCATTAAGGGCACTGTTTTGGTCCACAACAGAAATATCCATTGGTGTAAATTGGGGCTGTTCGGGGGCAGGGCTAGAAGAATCCATTATAAATTATACTGTTACTTTTTTTTTATATTATATTACTGGTTAATATTTTAATGTTTACACTCAATTATATCGTATTTTTTAGAGTAACGATTTTTTTTATTATGCTTAAATACATTTGTATATACCCAATTAGGTATGGTGTAACTTGGTAACCCATTACTACACTTAATTACTTTGGGTTTTTGCATATTGTACGCAACACTTGATACAACCAATACAAAATACAATAGATACTTCATCACTCACTTTATAATGTTTCTATGATGAAGTGGACAAATCAATTTTATGTTTTACTTTACAACACGGGTCTTTTAAACAACGTCCACCGCGCTTTGTTGGTTTTCCACAAATATATTTGTATGTGCAATTCGCCAATTGTGTTTTGTTTTTCATCCACTCTTCATGAGCTTCATCAAAATCGATATTTACTTCGTAAATCAGTTTGGTTTTTGAACGCGTAAACATATTTATATGTTTGTAAAAAAACATATAAATCATAATCAATTTTTTCTTATTTGCCCATTTTTTCTAGTTTCTTTGCATTTTCGTCCACATATTTATATAATATTCTGAAAAATAAGTCATAATCTAGATTGCGTTTTAGTTCATTATTTTGGATTGTCATCGTGCACCCACCACTATTCAACATAGAAATATCAAAACGATGAATTTTTCGGTTCAACGAATAGCGAATAATATTTTCTACATTCAACAAATTTCTGTCATTTACGTGCAAATGTACTGACAAAAGGTCCGGACTTAAATTATATTCATCTAGACATTCGTCTACTATATTTTTATAGTTTTCATATGTTAACTTTCCACACGTATCCGATAAGCATATTTCATTATAATCATTAAATGAGTGCATTATGATTTCTTCCACAATCGCATCATTATTTATTTTTCCCTCAATTGGACAATGGTCAATACAAGATATATATAATTTCGTCTTATATGGAGACGGATATTTATAATATTTCAAATATTCCATCATTTTCATTACTTCAATGTTGTTTTCGATCAATGTTTTATTTGTATTTTTCTTTTGAAAGCTGTTTGATACTGATGTAATAAACGAAAAATTCATAATATTCGCTTTCATACCATTCATCAACTTTTTTTTATTTGGAACCAATACATACAAATCCGGCATTTCAATTGCATTTATTTCCGATGCCAACATCATTTCCGGTGTTGGTTCTCTATTATCCAAATATTGTGCGGCATAATCGTGAATTGTGTGTACGTCGTTCATTATTGGATACTGCTTTTGTGATACCAATGACCCCAATTCTATATTTTTTATCCCGCCAAAATTCAATATTTCGTGAAATACATCTATTTTCTTTTCCGTGGGCATACTTTTTGCATCCAACGCCTGAATACCATCACGCAAAGACACATCAGTCAATATAGGATTTATAAAATCATATACCGCCCTGTGTACTTGACGCTTCTTGATAAATTTAAACAATTCTTTTGCCACCACCGTCATAATCTTTATTAAATAAAATATATAATTTCTATTTAATTCAATTTTTCATCTTTTATATTAGCGCTTATATGGCTTATAAGTTACCTTAATTGCCTTACCCAGCATTACCAACTGATTAGAATCCATTACCGCAATACGTGCCAATCCCTGACAAGAATCGAATTCTTCCAAATAAATCGGCTGCTGTGGCTCAAATACGATTTCGGCTGTTTCTCCACGCTCCAAAAATTGGGGGTCTTCCAACTTCTCATTACCCGTTTTCTTACCCATCTTCCAGTTAATCTTCGTCATTTTACACGCGGATTTTGCTGTACGCACATGAACACAAGGTGAAAACCCAGGTTTCAATTGACCAGGATGCTCCTGAACAGCCACTTGGCAAACAAAACTCTCAACAGCCATCAATTCTTCTTTTTGAAGGGAAATCACATCACCCACTTTGGGCATATTTGCCTTATCCAATCCCTTAATATTCATACCTACATTATCACCTGGCACTGCATTGGGCCACGTCTTATGATGCATCTCAATACTAAATACCTTCAAATTCTGCAATCCACGAGGCGCTACACGCACAATGTCACCTGAGTTTAGCGTTCCCTGCTCAATACGACCTGTAATCACATCACCCACCCCCTTAATCTTATAGATTCCATTAATGGGAATACGCAATGGCTTATCGGGAAAACGCTTGGGAGGACGAGCCATTTTCTCCAAGGCATCATACAATGTTACTCCCTCCACTACCTCATCTTTTGATACATTGGATTTCCAACCCTTATACCAGGGCATTTTATCCGTCGGCTCAACCAAATTCTCTCCGGCAAACCCACTAAAGGGAATAAATGGCACCTGCTTAGGTTTAAACCCCGCTTGCTGAATCATTTTGGTCATTTCCTCCTTGATTTCATTAAAACGCTGCTCAGACCAATCACACGAATCCATCTTATTTACACCCACAATCAGTTTCTCGATTCCCAATAGTCCCAACAAACGCGCATGCTGACGAGTTTGACCCTGAACTTCACCAGTAGAATGATCACCACGAGCCACTGCCGTCTCGAAACCACCCGCTTCGGCGGGTACCAAGAGCAATGCTACATCAGCACATCCTGCACCAGTAATCATATTCTTCACATAATCTCTGTGACCAGGTGCATCTACAATTGTATAATGATAACTATCTGTATAAAACTCCTTTGTTGTACAGTTAATCGTCACACCGCGCTCACGCTCTGCCTTGTCTTTGTCCATAAAATAAGCAAATGCAAACGAACTTTTACCCTGCTGGTCCGCCTCTGCCTGCAACTTCTGCATATCACGCTCAGAAATACCGCCCAATTTGAAAATCAAATGACCCGTTGTTGTCGACTTTCCGGCATCAACGTGTCCACACACAACCAAACTAATATGCGACTTCTTTCCCTCAAATTCACTCATTATAATATATATTAACTGCATTTATGTATTTATATTGATTACATAAATGTTTTTGTATGTTATATGAAATGTCGTTCTTTATATTAAACACTAATATATATTGTTGTCAACTTCTCGGGAAAAGTCGAAACGAATTTTCAAAAATGGACATTTTTAAAATGTCCAAAAGTGAGATTTCAGAAATACTTTTTTCAGAAGAAATATTGGTTTTTCCTTATGCAGTAAAATGCTTTAAATGAAAAATATGAATAATCAATTTGTTACCTTATTATTTTTTTGTAAGTTCAAATCACTCGTTTTTTATGTCAGTATATTTTAGGAAAAATGACTGACAAAAAAACGAGAAAAAACGAGTGGAATTTTTTATGTGAATTGTGTGATTATAAATGCAGTTATAAGAGTGATTATACTAGACACCTAACCACTCGAAAACATAAAATACTGACAAATACTGACAAAAAAAACGAGTGTGCATTTACATGTTCGTGTGGTAAAATATATAAACACCGCCAGAGTTATCACAGTCATAAAAAGAAATGTACGTATATTGAAAATGATGTTTGTCACGATAATTTATCATTGACTAATCTAGACCACTGCAGTAATGATTTATGTGCTATATTATTGGAACAACAAAAAGAGCATAAGAAGGAAATTGACAAGTTGACACATCAAATATCGAAAATATCTACAGTGACAAATAATAATAACACGACAAATAATAATAATAACAAGTTCAATTTGAATTTCTTTCTTAATACTCAATGTAAAGATGCGATGTCCATACAATCCTTTATGGAGAACCTTCAATTAGGTTGTAAGGAATTGGAACATATGGGTGATGTAGGATATTTAAATGGTATGATTGACATTTTCAATAACACTATTGGGAACATGGACGTTTATAAAAGGCCCTTGCATTGTACGGATCTGAAACGTGAGGTTCTCTACTTTAAACAAGGAAATGATTGGGAACGTGATAGTGAGGATAAACAGCACTTGAAAAAGCTCATAAAAAACGTCGAATCAAAGAATTATGATAATTTACAGGAGTGGCAAAAGGACCATCCGGGTTCTCTACAATGTGATTCTAGGGACAGCGAACATTATATGAAAATAGCTACAGAAGCCCTTGGCGGAGCCGATAGCAACAAGGATTCTATATATTTAACAAAAATAATGAAACATATAGTAAGGGAAGTCCACGTCAAACCACAATAGCTGCAACATTTCATTTATCAGTTCTCTATAAATGAAGTTTATTGGAAATGTAGTATGTTTCTTTAAGTTCTTTGATAATATATATTGTTGTTTTTTTCTTGGAAAAAGTCGAAACGAATTTTCAAAAATGGACATTTTTAAGAATGTCCAAAAGTGAGATTTCAGAAATAGTTTTTCAGAAGAAAACTGAATTTTTCCTTATGCAGTAAACTGCAGATATTGTAAGTTTGTATTGAAATGTTTGTTTGCTTAATATTATTTTATTGTATGTTATTTATTCTTATTATTTTGTCAACAATATTTAGGAGAATGGCAACAAAAAAGTCGCCAAAAGTCGCCACAAAATTTTTTTGTGAAAAATGCAATTACAGATGCAGTAAAAAAAGTGATTTTGCCAAGCACTTATTGACTGCAAAACATAACTTTTCAACAAATGGAAACATAAATCCCCTTAATTCTCTAATATGTGAATGTGGTAAGAAATATAAAGATCGAACTGGATTATGGAAACATAAAAAAAAATGTAGTTTCACACATAATAATGAAAACAAAAATAATTTAATAGCACAGGATAATCTTGTAAATAATTTGATGAAACAAAATGAACAACTGCATAAGCTCATTATAAATCGTGACGAAGAACACAAGAGAGAAATTGAAGAGCAAAGAAAAAGAGACGATGAGCATAAGAAAGAAATAGAAAAGTTATCCGAACAAATATCGAAAATATCTACAGTGACAAACAATAATAACACGACAAATAATAATAATAACAAGTTCAATTTGAATTTCTTTTTGAATACTCAATGTAAGGATGCAATGTCAATTCAATCATTTATGGAGAACCTTAAATTGGGTTGTAAGGAATTGGAACATATGGGAGATGTTGGGTATTTAAATGGAATGATTGACATTTTCAATAACACTATTGGAAATATGGACGTTTATAAAAGGCCATTGCATTGTACGGATCTGAAACGTGAGGTTCTCTACTTTAAACAAGGTAATGATTGGGAACGTGACAGTGAAGATAAAAAGCACTTGAAAAAGCTAATAAAAAATGTCGAATCAAAGAACTATGATAATTTACAAGAATGGCAAAAGGACCATCCAGGTTCTCTACAATGTGATTCTAGGGACAGTGAACATTATATGAAAATAGCCACGGAAGCCCTTGGCGGAGCCGATAGTAACAAAGATTCTATGTATTTAACAAAAATAATGAAACATATAGTAAAGGATGTCCACGTCAAACCACAATAGATGCAACATTTCATTTATAGGTTCTCAATAAATGAAGTTTACCGTAAGAGTGTTATGTTTCTTTAAGTTCTTTGATAATATATATTGTTGTCAACTTCTCGGGAAAAGTAGAAACGAATTTTCAAAAATGGACATTTTTAAGAATGTCCAAAAGTGAGATTTCAGAAATAGTTTTTTCAGAAGAAATTCAAAAATTCCTTATGCAGTGATATGGATTTAATAGTATTTTCAAAAAAGAAGAATGGCAGCATATTATTTTTTTATTAGTTTAAAACCGGCGTTTTTTTTGTCATCCTAATTTAGGAAAAATGAGTGACAAAAAAGCGCAAAAAAACGCCGAAGAATATTATTGTAAATTTTGCAATTTCAAATGCAGTAAATATAGTGATTATACTCGTCATCTATTGACTGCAAAACACAAACGAATGACAAATGATGACGCAAAAAGCGCCGTAAAAAATGAGACGAATAATGGTTATAAATGTGAATGTGGTAAAATGTACCGTTACCGACAAGGTCTCCATCAACATAAAAAAAAATGTACATTTTCTCCTATAAAAAGTGAAGAACAAGAACATATTGATAAAGATGAAGATATAGTCGCAAGCTTAGTAAAACAGAATGTAGAATTACAGCAAATAATAATAAATAACAGCGAAGCACAGCAAAAACGAGACGAGAAACATATAAAAGATATAGAAAAGTTGACACATCAAATCTCAAAAATATCAACGGTGACAAATAATAACAATACGACAAACAATAACAATAACAAGTTCAATTTGAATTTCTTTCTTAATACACAATGTAAGGATGCTATGTCAATACAATCCTTTATGGAGAACCTTAAATTAGGTTGTAAGGAACTGGAACATATGGGTGATGTTGGCTACATGAATGGTATGATTGACATTTTCAATAACACTATTGGGAACATGGATGTATATAAAAGACCATTACATTGTACGGACCTGAAACGTGAGGTTCTCTACTTTAAACAGGGAAATGATTGGGAAAAGGACAGTGAAGATAAAAAGCACTTGAAAAAGCTAATAAAAAATGTCGAATCAAAGAATTATGAGAATTTACAGGAGTGGCAAAAGGACCATCCAGGTTCTCTACAATGTGATTCTAGGGATAGTGAACATTATATGAAAATAGCCACAGAAGCGCTTGGCGGAGCCGATAGCAACAAGGATTCTATCTATTTAACGAAAATAATGAAACATATAGTAAAAGAAGTTCATGTAAAATAGTATAATAACATATTTTGGTGTATATTATTATGGAACAAAGAGACGTAGAAGTAAAGAAAATAAAGGTATTTATTGCGACGCCGTGTTTTGGTGCTCAGGTGTCGTGTTATTATACGTTATCATTGTTTAATACAATAAAGATGTTTGAAGAACAAGGAATAGAGTATATGTTTGGTTTTTTGCCGAATCAGATAGTAACTCGCGCACGAAATATGTTAACCCATACGTTTATGGAAACGGATTGTACTCATTTATTTTTCATAGATGCAGATATACAGTGGGAAGCCGCCGATGTATTAAAGTTAATAAAGCATAGTAAACCGGTAGTAATAGGGTTGTATCCAAACAAAGGTTACAATTATACAAAAATGTTATCAAATGGAGAAAAAATAGAAACGCGTGATGATTTATATAAGGGGTTACAATATTCGACAACTTTTATAGATCCTGATAATAATGCATTATATGGAGATTTAATGGAAGTGAAACACGGTGCGACTGGTTTTATGTTAATAGAAAAGCGTGTAATAAGTGAGGTACAAAAACACGTAGATTATTATATAGATACAGAAACACAACAAAAAATATATGATATTTTCAATTGTAAGGTAATAGGAGAGCATTATTTGACGGAAGATTATTATTTTTGTCATTTATGGAGACAATGTTGCGGGGGTAAAATATGGTCAGATTTGAGTATATGTTTAAATCATGAGGGGTGGCATAGTTTTGAGGGAAACCCATATAAATCATTTACACTAATAAAGTAAATAGGAAATTTATATAAAAAATAATATTATATAAATTATAATGGATAACGATGCAAGCAAATTAAGCATAGAACGGTATTTAAAATTATGTGCAATGGAGAAGAGGCATTTAAATGAGTGTTTAGAACGCTTTAATGAGACGGATTGTAAGTTATATATCACTCTTTTTGAAGGTTGTGAAAAGTTTAAAAAAAGTAAGATAGAATATAAGATACGGCAGCAGAATAAGTCGTGATTATTTTTTCATTTTGCGCTTTCGTTTACGTGTTTTTCTTTTAGAACCGCCGCGTTTTTTGAGGTGTATATTTTCTGGGAGTGCGACTAGATTTTTTAGTTTTATTCATCTAAATTATATTTGATATATTTATCCAAAACGTGAACGCATTTCTGAATAAGTGAGTTCTCGTCCAGTATCTTGGTCAGTAAACATATGTTTAATACCTGTTTCTACTCCTTGCGTGCACATAATGTGTGTTGCTTCTTTGTTTGCGTCATCCATATTATTTAAATCTGATAATTTATCAATAAACTTGGCAAAATCACTGGCTTCTTTTTTAAGTTTTGTTGATTTGAGTTCTTCTTCAACGCGTTTTCGATCATTTACAGCTTTTGTGAAATCATTTTTAATACTAATTACAATAGATTGTTTCTCTTCAAGAAGGGCTTCGAGTTTTTTAATATGATTATCGGAATAGTCCATGATGGTTTGTATAATACTACATTAGTTTATACAAATCAATTTTTACTCCAAATATATTTTTTGATAACTAACCTGTACGTGAGGATGCAGTAAAAAATATATAAATAATGTTATTGCATTGGATTGTGTTTTAGTAATTATCGTCGTCACTAAAATAGGGTTCTTCATCGTCTTCCGAATCGTCACTGAGTTCATAATCTATAGAGTCGCTCATATAATAAGGGTCGTCTTCGTCGACATAGTGGTGTAGTCGGTGTAAAAATTCCCGAGGATTTATAGTGATATCATCTTTTTCTTCAGGGAATGGTTGTCCAATATATGGAACATAATTAATACCGTCGTCAGAATATTCTATTTTATTTAATCCTTTTCTTTTACGGAGAAAATAGTAGTTTTCATTCGTATTTGGAATATTATCGGGGTGTATATCAGCAACTTCACGCATTTTTCTGAGGAATTCAGTAGGTTGTTCTTCCGATTTGGGTTTATCGGACTGATTTTTGTAAATAGGATTTACAAACTCTGTTTGTTTTGATTGCAGAGAAGACCGATTACTATTGTATTTACGTTGGTCTTTGTAGTATTGTTTGTTTTGTTTTTTAGATGGTTTATTGTTGCTGTTGTCATTTTGTATATTGTCTTCGTTCTTATTTTGTTGATATTTTTTGTTATATGAATTAAATGATTCATTAGATGGTTTAGATTGTATTTTACGAACATTTTCTCCGCGTTGCCACATAGTTAAAACCGATAGTTTGTATACTTATACAATATATAAAAATTGATTATAGAATCAATTTTTATAATATATATTAGTGGTATTATGAGTGAAATGAAAACATATGATGGTTATGCAGTATATTCTGAAACACAATTTAATCATATTAGTAGGGAAGATGGAAATACAAAATGTCCATATATTTATTACAAAAATGAAAAAGATGAAGTAGTACAGGTTACGGAGGTATTCATAAACAAGGAATATAAGAGTACATTTTCGGATGCAGTGCATTTAGGGAAGGTAAAGTGGTATGGGGCATTTCAGGATTATCAAAATATAATAATAAATAAGTCGGAAGAATCATAAAATGTGTGTAAAGTATATAATGGGAGGAAAATGTTGTGAAAAGTGTAATCACGAGCAATCAACTGGTGATAAATGGCGTTATACCATTTACACAGTGGTATTATTTTTAATAATAGTGAATCCAATGACATATAAATTAGTAAATGGTTTATTGGGTTCTTTATTTGGAACAATTGCGGACGGTAAGGGTTGCCCATCAATGATGGGAATATTAGTTCATGCGACAGTATTCGGATTATTGTTGAGATATATGATGGATTTAGATATATAAATTATATAAAAAATTGATTAATATAAATATTTTTTATATTAATTATATAATAACAATGGATTGCTGTGCCACGACGTCAAATACAATTCCCATGTGTGAGTCGGACATAACTAATCCGAAAAAGGTAGCTTATTTCGAGCACCCCAAAACAAATAAAAGATATAATGTGTTGTACACCCAAGAAGAATGGATAAATATAGATGAAAAACAGTATTTAGTGTGTGTGTATTATATGGAAGATAGAAACAAAATATTTTATTGTGAGCATTATGATGGTGGAAACTGGATATGGGAATCTAAATAAATGATCAAAAAAATTGATTAAATATTAGTGATTTATATGTTTTTTAATCAAAACCTATAAAATGTCGGAGCGCAGATCGGGAGTATGTGTAAGAAAAAATAAAATTAACCCAGAGTTAGCACTGGGAACGGGATGTCAAGTGTGTGGAGTATATGATGCAATGTATGTGTGTAAAATGTGCAAACGAAATGTGTGTATGCATGATAGTATAAGGACAAAGAAAAATGATAGTTATTGTAAAATATGCATAAATGACGGAGAAACATCACCGTATATAGTTGCAGTAGTATATAATGAAAAGCGTAGGACGTGTTATACAGAAGCAAAACGTAAATTATTATATATAATGAGTGGGGATTGGATAAGAAGAAAAAAGGATTGAATGGGTGGGTAGTCCATAAAAATATATTTTACTTGTTTTTTTGATTTATTTTATATTTTTATCTTATCGGTTAGAAGCAAAATCAGTTTTGGCTTTGTGTAGAGTGTGTATATATTAAAAAAATTGATTATATTCACACTAGAAAATAAAAATAAAAATATGCTAACTATGGAAGAAGTACAAACGAAGTGTGTGACAATATTTAAAACATTGTATTCTCGAATGCATAAACAAGTGGGGTTTTATTTAATGTGGATAGTATTACATTTTATATGTGCTCATTTGTATACGAAAATGTGTGTACCATTAACATTTACGGGATTTATGTTGTCTCCATTGGTGACAATGAATCCAATGTGTCGGGGATTGCAGTGGGTAACGTATAATTCATTGTTAGTAATGTCAAATATGTGGATAGCAATAGGAACGTGGATAACAACAAATTTGTTGTTTATGACGTATGAGGCATTAAAAATAGAAAAAATTGATTAAAAACTTAAAAACAATGGAACATATAAATTATAAGTGAGGAAAAGAGATAAGATGTTGTATACAGTATTTGGGTCATTGTTCAACTACGAGATATTTCGCCCAGCAGCACGAGGGACGTTTTTGCCGTTATATGATGAAGATTATTATGCAATAGATTTTTATGAGTATGACAATAATGTGCAGTATTATGGAACGGAAGAAATAGTATAAATTTACATTATAATACTGTTATTGAGGTCAATAATTGGTTGTTGTTGTTGTTGTTGGTTTTTTACTGCAGTGCATTTTTTTTGGTGTGCAGTTAAAGAGCGTTTTGATTTCCCAATAAATCCGCATATGCATTGAAATTCTTCATTTTTTGGTTGTAAAGTGGTATTTTGTTTAAAAACAGGTGTTAAAAGGTTCTCTAGGTTATAAAAATGCAAGTCACTGAGTTGTTTTTCCATATTTTGGTAAAAGTCCTTGCATGTTTTTGCGATTTCCAGTTTTTTAGTAGCAAATGTGGTGTATTCTTTATTAATTTGGGTTAAAAGTTCATTAGAAATGATGTGGTCAGGGTTCTCAATTTTTTGAAATTCTGTGAGTTTTAATGAAATAGAATCAATAATATCGATACCGACTTTAATAATTTGGGAGTCATATTCTACAAAATGTATATAAATGACGACATTTTTGTCAATAATGTCGATTTGGAAGTTATTTTTGTTAGCAATTCCACTTTTTTGGGATAAAAAGAGGCCATTATATTTATTTACTTCAATATCGCGGATAAACTTCTCTACTTCTTGTTTTGGAACGTTGCGATCATAATCTTTTGTTTCAATGAGGATAGGTTCTCCATTTTTTCGTAAAATCTTGAAGTCGCATGCGGCGGTTTGACCGCTGGTGTTAATAACTTCATCGGAAGGATACATATTATTGAGAGCGTTTTCGAGTTGATTTTCGCCAATTTTCCCTTTAATACTAGAATTATTCATTTTTCCCAAAAAGAGTGCGAGGTCATTAAAAGTGCGGTCGTGGTTCTCGATACTATTAGATTTAATAGTATTAATAACATTTTGGAATTGTTGTAATACGAGGAAGTTTTTAGATTCTATTGTATTAGAGATAGATTGGTTATGTTGAGAACAATAAAGATGAATATATTCTTGTAATTTATTACATAAATCAGTTTGTTTGAATGCGTTATCGTCTTTTAATGAAGAAACAATATGTTCTTTAATGGAGTTAAGTTCACTAAAAAACTGTGATTTATCGGATTTAATATTTTCAATGAGTTCTATAACCAATAAATTGACTCTTTCGGGGTCGAGTTGTGGATTATTATCATAAAAGAAGACAGTACGTGGATTTTTTAATGTTATAACCTTTTCAGGTTCTCCATCATTCATATTAATAAGTATAAATGATGAAATCTTTAAGACATTTATATAAATAAGTTAATAATTAGCGAATAATACTAGTTATTTTAACGGATGAGTTAGGGAACATTTGTAAGATGGTATTTCTGGTGTATGTTTGGTCGAGTTTATTAGAGGAGCAAGAGAAGAAATCCATACAAATCTTGTTATGTTCTGGCCAGGTGTGTGCACTGAGGTGACTTTCGCTAAGAAGGTAAAAGCAAGTATAACCTTCGGGTTCGAAGCGGTGTTCTCCTTTATTTAATACGTGTAGGTTGGTGTTTTCGATAAGATTTTCGCAAATGGTGCGAACTTTTTTGTTGCAAATGAAGTCGGTATTTTCGATGGAAATGAGGTAATGAACGCCGACGGGGTTAGTGTAAACAATACTATATATAATAGAAAGAATGATGACAAAAATAAGAAAAATGGGGAGCATTATATAAAATAGGTAAACATATTATTTTTTAAAATATTTTTGGTGTTCATCAAAGTTGTAGTGTTTTGGTGGTGTTTTCAGTTGACTATTAGGGTTAGTAGGTTTAATTTTTTTGATATTAACATTATCTGATGCAATAATGAAGTCATAAAATGATGAAGGAATCTCGGGTTTGTATTGAATATGGTAGCGTTGTGCATATTTAAAAGTGGATTTCATTTTATCAAATAACATACTACCATTTTTGACAATAACGCTGTTTGTAGAGTCAACTAATTTTTCCTTACATTTTTCATAAAAAATCCGGGTATCAACGGTGGAGTTAGTTTGTCCATCTTCGGTAGTATCGACAATAATAAGGTCATAGAATTGGTTGTCGAGTTCGTCAATTTCGATGGATGCATCGCCAATAATAATGTTAACGCGGGGGTCGTTACTAAAACTACGCACGTCAAAGTATTTTTGACTAACATCAATGACACGTTTATCAATTTCGATCATAGTAACATTTTTAATAGATGTGTATTTCATAACTTCACGTAATATCATGCAGTCACCGCCACCAATAATAAGGACATTTTCAAATTCAGGAACATATGTACCAGGAAAGTGTACCATAAATTCGTGATAATGACTTTCGAAGCTTTTGCAAAGTTGTATTTCTCCATCGAGGAACATACAAGTGTCGTTTTTTTCCACATTGGCAACAACAATATTTTGGAAGTCGCTTTTTTTATTGTAAAGAACTTCTGTGATTTTGTCTTTGTCTTTTTTTGGCATTTTTATATCTACATCGTCATCAAGGTTCTCCATACTTTCAGTACAAGACATAAAAAATGGAATTATTAAAATGATAATAAGAACTAAAATGACAAATCTTAAAAAGTTTTTGGATAATTTCATATAGATAATAGTCATAAAATAAATCTTCCGCCGGGGGCGGAGCCCCCGTGATAAATATATCTCGATTATTTTTATTCGAAAAATAAATACAGAAATGACTGCATAAACCATAAGAAATAATGCAATTTCTTAAAGCCAAAATGACTGCATAAATTATGCAGTAAATAAATAAACTCAAAAATGGATTTTCCACTGCACTTATGCAGTCATTTCTGCTCATCTCTCACTCATTCTTGACTGCATAATCTCTGAAAAACATAAAATCTAAAGTAAATCTAACATATTCTGGCTATCAGCATGCTGATATGTACTACGTAC